>Ga0255047_10000059_pt1 | contig 66685 bp, 62 predicted proteins | sample JV7_2_1_MG_FD_183640 | JGI IMG/M metagenome (GOLD analysis project Ga0255047, IMG submission 183640) | Seawater microbial communities from Jervis Inlet, British Columbia, Canada - JV7_2_1 | ecosystem: Environmental > Aquatic > Marine > Inlet | place: Canada: British Columbia | collected 2016-10-06
ACCTTGAAGTGATCGAGGTCGATGAACGCCACGGCCGTGTAACGCTTGGTGCGCCTGCCTCTGGCGAGTGCCTGAGCAAGCCGATCATCGAGCAGTACACGGTTGGGCAGACCGGTCAGTTCGTCATGCAGGGCCTGCCGCTCCAGTTCGGCTCGAGCGCGGACCAAGCGTCGCGCCACGCCGAACAGCACGAGGCCCAACAATGCCCCGAGGATTACCGTGATCTGAGCCTCGCGGCTGCGCGGGACCTCGATGAAACCATCGCCTGTCTGAACGGCGAGAGTCCAATCTTCACCATAAACGTGAACGTCTCTCACGGCGGAGAATGCGGCCCTGTCAGAGTGGTCATGCACCACTTCATTCCCGTGCAAATGTTCGGCGTCGAGTAGGCCCTCGGCGGGAGCAGCGATTGGTGTGTCACCCATCGACATGTCACCCATCGAGTCGTGCGCATCGCCCACCATCGGGTCGTCCATGGCGGTGTCACCCATCGAGTCGTGCGCATCGCCCACCATCGGATCGTCCATGGCGGTGTCACCCATCGACATGTCCCCCATCGGGTCGTCCATCGCGGTGTCACCCATCGAGTCGTGCGCATCGCCCACCATCGGATCGTGCGCATCGCCCACCATCGGATCGTGCGCATCACTCGGCATCGAGGCGCTGATACCTAGCGGAGCCGAGAGCTTCGCTATGACGTGGTGGCCCTCATGGCCACCAGGGCCCAGGATGAACTCATGCGCGTCGAACACCGCCACTAGTACAGAACCGAGCGGCAGGGTCAACGCCACTGCGACGAATTCCTCTTCACCGACCGATGTGGTCGCCGCCCAGAGTTGACCGGGCTCTGAGACCGATTCAGCGAGCACCACGATCGACTGGAGTACGGGGGCCGTGATCTGCTCGCTGGGGTCCGCCATCACCGCTGGCTCGGCATCACGGTCAATGAACACAACGCCGCGAAGGCCGGGAAGGTTTTCCGGTCCGAGCGTGTCGAGCCGGCTGGACACGTCGTCGGCCGTGATCGAGTCGACTTCTCCGACCGTCGCACCCAGAAGAATGAGCTCGATCTCTCGCTGTCCCTCGCTGATCTGCCTCTCATGATCGGAGACAACGTCTTTGAAGTGTTGCTCCGCGGAGTCGATCGCTGCCCGTTCCGCGATATGCACGGCCCGGTAACGCCAATAGGCCCCAGCGGTCGTCAGTGTGAGAGCGAGTGCGAGAACGATCCACGGAATCGCGGGGAGGCGGTGCGCTGCAAACTTGAACACAATAACGCATCGACAGTTTTGCAGAAAACATAAGGAACTTTGACGCCCTGCGGGGCGCTAACGAGAGCCCACCGGCGAGGTCGAAGATTTGATCGCTTGGGCCGACCAGATCCGGCTTTGGCGACGTCCGGGCCGGCCGGGACGGCTCCTGTAACGGAATGGTGTCAGACACCATTCCGTTACACCCATCAATACCGGTCGCACAGCCGGCCACGAGTACACGATCGCGACGACGCCGACCGCTGGGAGCATCGCGACTTGGCTGTGGCTCCGATTCCCGGCCGGCGCCCCGAACGCGAGATCGAGAACATGGCGGGGAGTCGGCCGGGCGGTGGCCAGGAGCGGGCGGTCGGGGCCTCGCCGCCGCACTCGACAGCGTGCTGGACATCCAGATCTCGGTCCCCAACCAGGGGCCTCGGCGATCGGCAACGCGTGGACGTTCTCACGACCCACGCAGGCGATCGCCCACGCCCTCCGATCAACTCGCCGACGCTGATCAGCAACCGGCTCACCGGCGTTGCCGATCCCGTCTACGAGGCCGTCAGCCAGGTTGCAATGCTATCCACCGAGTTCATCGGCTCACGGCGGCGGGATCGGTTCGGCGACGGTCTGATCACCGTCGTCGTCGCTGACCCACGCCTGAGCACCCATCGTTCCGGTCAGATCGAAGTTACCGAACTCTGCGGTGTTGAGATCGACCGACCAGTTCCCGGAACCATCAGCAACAGTCTCACCACCGAAACCTTCAGACTCGTCACCGCCACCGAATCCGACGACCGCTCCCACAGGCGCCGTACCCGCAATCGTGTCCGTCCCAGGATCAAACGTATCGAACGTGACATCGACCATCTCCAACGTCTTGAACGACCCAGTCACCTCGATGTACGTGCCAGGCACCGAATCGATGCCCTCTTGCGGATCAAGATTGAAGTTGCCACCACCATCAGTCGGAACCACCCCACTGAACAACGGCACAACATCAACCGACGACGCGAAGATCTCGACCACCACACTGGCATCAGGACTGAAACTCCACCCCTGCACCCAATCATTCGTCAACGACGCCTGGAACTGCGGGAACCGCGGCTCAGCAACAGTCTGATCACCATCAACATCGGTCACATACGCCTGGCCACCCATCGCTCCAGTCAGATCGAAGTTACCGAACTCTGCGGTGTTGAGATCGACCGACCAGTCCCCCGAACCATCAGCGACTACTTGGCCACCGACGCCTCCTTCTTCATTACCGACATCGAACCCGACGACCGCTCCCACAGGCGCCGTACCACCAATCCGATCCAAACCTGTGTCGAAGGTGCCGAACGTGACATCGACCATCTCCAACGTCTTGAACGACCCAGTCACCTCGATGTACGTGCCAGGCACCAAATCGATGCCCTCTTGCGGATCAAGATTGAAGTTGCCGCCACCATCAGTCGGAACCACCCCACTGAACAACGGCACAACATCAACCGACGACCCAAAGATCTCCACCACCACCGACGATTCGGGAGTGAAACTCCACCCCCAAATCTGATCGCCGGTGAGCGAAGCCGCGAACGACGGCGGCGGGACCGGTTCGGCAACGGTCTGATCACCGTCCTCGTCGGTCAACCTAGCCTGGGCGCCCATGTCCGCGGTGAGGTCGAAGTTACCGAACTCTGCGGTGTTGAGATCGACCGACCAGTCCCCGGAACCATCAGCAGTGGTCTCACCACCGAAACCCGATCCTTCATTACCGCCATCGAACCCGACGACCGATCCCGCAGGCGCCGTACCCGCAATCGTGTCCGACCCAGGATCAAACGTATCGAACGTGACATCGACCATCTCCAACGTCTTGAACGAACCAGTCACCTCGATATACGTGCCAGGCACAAGATCTTGGCCATGAACACCAGCGTCAAGATTGAAGTTGCCGGCACCATCAGTCGGAACAGGATCAGACGTGAACAACGGCACAACATCAACCGACGACGCGAAGATCTCCACCACCACACTCGCATCAGGAGTGAAACTCCACCCATTCACCCAATCATTCGTCAACGACGCCTGGAACTGCGGGAACCGCGGCTCAGCAACAGTCTGATCACCATCAACATCGGTCACATACGCCTGGCCACCCATCGCTCCGGTCAGATCGAAGTTACCGAACTCTGCTGTATTGAGATCGACCGACCAGTTCCCGGAACCATCAGGGACGACTTGGCCACCGACGCCTCCTCCTTCATTACCGACATCGAACCCGACGACCGCACCCACAGGCGCCGTACCCGCAATCGTGTCCGTCCCAGGATCAAACGTATCGAACGTGACATCGACCATCTCCAACGTCTTGAACGACCCAGTCACCTCGATATAGGTGCCAGGCACAAGATCTTGGCCATGAACACCGGCGTCAAGATTGAAGTTGCCACCCGGATCGGTCGGAACAGGATCCGACGTGAACAACGGCACAACATCAACCGACGACGCGAAGATCTCTACCACCACACTGGCATCAGGAGTGAAACTCCACCCCCAAATCTGATCGCCAGGGAGCGAAGCCGCGAACGCCGGCGGCGGAATCGGCTCAGCAACGGTCTGATCACCATCACCATCGCTGACCCACGCCTGAGCACCCATCGTCGGGGTCAGATCGAAGTTACCGAACTCTGCGGTATTGAGATCGACCGACCAGTTCCCGGAACCATCAGCAACAGTCTCACCATCGAAACCTTCAGACTCGTCACCGCCACCGAACCCGACGACCGATCCCGCAGGCGCCGTGCCACCAATCGTGTCCGTCCCAGGATCAAACGTATCGAACGTGACATCGACCATCTCCAACGTCTTGAACGACCCGGTCACCTCGATATAGGTGCCAGCCACAAGATCTTGGCCATGAACACCAGCGTCAAGATTGAAGTTGCCACCACCATCAGTCGGAACCACCCCACTGAACAACGGCACAACATCAACCGACGACCCAAAAATCTCGACCACCACACTGGCATCAGGAGTGAAACTCCACCCCTGCACCCAATCATTCGTCAACGACGCCTGGAACTGCGGGAACCGCGGCTCAGCAACAGTCCGATCACCATCACCATCGGTCACATACGCCTGGCCACCCATCGCTCCAGTCAGATCGAAGTTACCGAACTCTGCGGTGTTGAGATCGACCGACCAGTCCCCGGAACCATCAGCAGTGGTCTCACCACCGACGCCTCCTCCTTCATCACCGACATCAAACCCGACGACCGCGCCCACAGGCGCCGTACCCCCAATCGTGTCCGTCCCAGGATCAAACGTATCGAACGTGACATCGACCATCTCCAACGTCTTGAACGACCCAGTCACCTCGATATAGGTGCCAGGCACCAGATCTTGGCCATGGACACCGGCGTCAAGATTGAAGTTGCCACCCGGATCGGTCGGAACCACCCCACTGAACAACGGCACAACATCAACCGACGACGCGAAGATCTCCACCACCACTGACGATTCGGGAGTGAAACTCCACCCATTCACCCAATCATTCGTCAACGACGCCTCGAACTGCGGTGGATCCTGAGAAGTCGGGACCATCTCGACGGAGAGCCCATCGATGTACTCGCCACTGAAGCCGTGGTCATCTCCATCCCAGAAGGCCGCGAACGTCCCACTTGTCCAGGTGCCCAGCGAGGAAGGCGAGAACGTGATGATGTCCTCTTTGTCTCCCGTCAATCCTCGCACCCGGTAGTTGGCCCTGGTCGTCATGAAGATGTCCCCCGTGTCGGGATCCACCCACGTTCCCCAAACGTCCTCGCTGGACGACCGCAGATTGACATCGGAGCCATCGAAGTAGCGCTCGAAATCGCCGGACGTGTCGCTGCCCAGTGAAGTGGCGTTGAAGACGATCAGGTCCTCGTCGCTGCCCCACAATGTTCCCCCGCCGCTGCGAGGAACCCTGTGTGAGCCGGTGGTCGAGATCAGCAGCCGCCCGTCTGGCGTCATCGCCAAGGAATCGATCTCTTCAGCGTTGGTCGATAGCCCGACGTCCGAGCCATCGAAGTAGCGCTCAAAGGTTCCGGCCGTATCGCCACCTAGTGACGTCGGGAAGAAGGCGACGACATCAGAGTCGTCGGCGCGAAAGCCGCCGAGCCACTGCGGATTCTTCAACGCCATCAATATCGAGCCGTCGTCTTGGAGGTGGAAGGCGTTGACGTCATTGCGGCGCAAACCGACATCGGAGCCGTCGAAGTACTTCTCCCAGGTGTCGCTCGAGGTTTCGTAGGAGAGGATGTCCTCGTCAGCGAAAGAGACCCCGCCAACGTTGCCGGAGCTGGTCGAACTGACGTAAACGACCGGTTCGACCTCCTCCGCCATGACGATCGCCGGCGCCAGAAACGGAACCGCCAACGTCAAGCCCGCCAAGATCATGTTGGCTCGAAACCCCATAACAACACCCTCCCATTTGAACTTCAGGTGTCTACAGAGCGACGGTTACGGACGCAAGATCTGACCCAGAGGGTCCGACCTCAGTCCTGAAGCAGCCGGGGGGAAGCCACTTTTCCATCACAGTCCATCGATGATGAACGCGCCAACGTGCACCGCCACTCCCAGCACCGTAATCATATCTCCTACCACGCACAGTAGTCAGCGCTCTCCAGTTGGTCAAGGTCCCGTCTACCGGATTGACGCTCCTGCGTAACGGAATGGTGTCTGACACCATTCCGTTACACCACTTCGGTCAGGCGCTGATGCCGAGATGGCGGAGGGCCATCTGGGCGTAGAGCTCGACGCCGACGGGCATCGCGGTCTCGTCGAAAGTCACCAGGTTGGAGTGATTGGCTGGCGCGGTGCCGGGATCGCGCTCGGGCGGTGTGCCACCCAGGAACATCATCGTGCCAGGCACCTCGTTGAGCACATAGGAGAAGTCTTCGGCCCCCATGATCGGATTCGGGAACCGCTGGACCTTGTCGACACCGAGCACCTGCTTGGCGGTGTCGAGTGTGAATTCAGCGAACTGATCATCGTTCGACGTGACCGGATACCCGACGATGATCTCGGGCTCGGCAGCTGCGCCATGGGCCTCGGCGATGCTGTGCGCAACCCGCTTGAGGTTGTCGTGCACCTGTGACCGCGTCCTTTCGCTGACGGTGCGGATCGTTCCCTCGATCTCGGCCAGCGGAGAGATGATGTTATCGGTGGTGCCGGCATGGATTCGACCGACCGTCACGACCGCTGGATCGAAAACATCGATCCTTCGTGTGATCATCGTCTGCAGCGCCAGCACGATCTCACACGCGATCGGCACCGGGTCGACCGTGCGGAACGGTTCGCTGGCATGACCGCCCGCACCGTGCACGCGGATCAAGAACTGGTCGGCCGAGGCCATGCACGCACCTCCACGGGTTGCCACCATGCCGGTCGGCAACGCCGAGATGATGTGCAGCGCAAACGCACCGGTCACCGGCGAGTCGGTTCCGTCGGCCAACGCCGGCACGTCGAGCAAGCCTTCCTCCAACATGAACTTGGCGCCGTGGTGTCCTTCCTCACCCGGCTGGAACATGAACAACACCCGGCCCGGAATCTCGTCACGGTGTGCCGACAACACCTTGGCAGCAGTCGACAGCATCGCGGTGTGGGTGTCGTGACCGCAGGCATGCATGCACCCGTCGGTGCGCGACGAGAAATCGAGGCCCGTGTCCTCGTCGAGTGGCAGGGCGTCCATGTCGCCGCGCAGCAACATCGTCGGACCCGGCTTGCCGCCCGTCAGCAGCGCCGACACCCCCGACGTGGTCCGGTGCAGCGTGAGATCGAGTGGAAGGCCTTCGAGTGACTCGAGCAGCAGATCACGGGTGATCGGCAGCTCGTTACCCAGCTCGGGCCGCTCGTGCAGCGAGCGTCGCAATGCCACAGTTTCGTCCTGGAGGTCGAGAGCTTCGGCGTGCAGCGTGTCAAGCATCATGGGGCCAATCGTAGGCCCATGTGGCGACCCACCCTCAGCACAAGTCTCATGGCACGAGCGTCCGTGAGCGACCGAAGTCGTTCTCGCGTACGATGAGCAGCCGTGCAGCGAGTTGAGTTCACGATCGAACCGTTCGTCGAGGGCCAGCCAGGTCCTCACGTCAACGAACCCATAGCAGCGGTCCGCGCCCTCGGCATCGAGGTCGCGGTCGGACCGTTCGGAACGGGCTGCTCCGTCGACGACGGCCGGTTGCCTGACGTCGTCGCCGCGATCGTACGAATCGCATTCGCCAACGGGGCCACCCACATCAATCTCGACGTCACCGCCGAGCATGACGATCGTGGTGACGCGCATGAATGAGCCACACCCGTTGTTGCGCGCGGTCAAGCCCGTGATCGATGCGGTCGGCGCCACGCTCGTGTCCCCTGCCGCTCAGGAACCGTCCGATGTCCCGTTGGTGTGGGACGGCAAGGTGATCGCCGCCGTTCGGATGCCACCATTGCACGGGGCGCTCGACCGATTGATCGATTCGGTCGAGACCGAGCTCGGCGGCCCACTGCCGGCACTCACACGCGAAGAAAAGCAGCAAGCGGTTCGCCTGCTCGACGAGCGTGGAGCGTTCATCCTGCGGCGCGCCGTCGAAGACGTCGCCGACGCGATGGGTGTCAGCCGCATCACGATCTACAACTATCTCAACGCGATCCACAGGTAGATGGCCCGCGGCGACCGGTTCGAAGTGATCGGATTCGATGCCGATGACACGCTGTGGCGCAGCGAGGACTTCTTCCAGGCAGCGGAGTTGATGTTCGGGGAGATCGTCGGCCCGCACGCGTCGCCGGGGGTAAACGTGCTCGACGCCCTGCACGCGATCGAGTCCGGCAACATCCCGATTTCCGGATACGGCGTGCAGGCTTTCACGCTCTCGATGGTGCAGGCCGCCGTCACGGCGACCGGTGGGTGCGTGCCTGCATCGGTGATCGGCCAACTCGTCGATCACGCCCACGAGATGTTGATGCACCCGGTCGAGCTGCTCGACGGCGTGGGCGACACGCTCGCCACCGTGGGACGCACCCACCGAATGGTGTTGATCACCAAGGGCGACCTCGTACATCAAACGCGCAAGGTGCGTTTCTCGGGGCTCGAGCAACATTTCGAACACGTCGAGGTCGTCTCGGACAAGGACGTCGACACCTACCGGCGGGTGCTCACAGAACGGGGCATCGATCCGGCCAAGTTCTTGATGGTCGGCAATTCCGTGCGTTCGGACATCCTGCCGATCGTCGAGCTCGGCGGCCACGGCGTCCACGTGCCCTATCACGTGACCTGGCACCACGAAGTGGCGCACGACCACACCGACGGCTTCGTCGAACTCGAGCAGATCTCCCAACTCCCGGCGTGGCTCGCCGACGGCTGAGCGGCCGACGGCTTCAGAGTTTGCGTAGAGACACTTCGCTGACGCGGTGGTCACGTTGCTTGCGAATGATCAGCGACGCCCGCTCGCGAGTCGGGGCGATGTTCTCGCGCAGGTTGCGGCCGTTGACGCTCGTCCAGATGTGACGGGCCGTTAGGTCGGTCTCTTCGTCGGTGAGGTCGGCGAAGTTGGCGAAGTAGCTGTCGGGATCCTGGAACACGGACTCGCGCAGTGCGAAGAAGCGCTCGACGTACCACTCCTCGATGTCGCGTACGTCAGCATCGATATAGATCGAGAAATCGAAGTAGTCGCTGACGAACTCGTCGCCCTCACGATTGACCTGCAACACGTTAAGGCCCTCAACGATCACGATGTCGGGGCGCCTTACCGTCACCGACACATCGTCGAGCACGTCGTAGGCAAGATGGTCGTAGACCGGTGCAGAAACCTCTTCCTGGCCGCTCTTGACGGTCCGTAGGAAGCTCAGCAGCGCCCGCGTGTCGTAGCTCTCGGGAAAACCCTTGCGATCCATCAGGCGACGTTCGGTCAGAACGGCGTTGGAGTGCAGGAATCCGTCTGTTGTGACGAGGTCGACCTGAGGATGATTCGGCCAACGCGACAGCAGCGCCTGCAGAATGCGAGCGAAGGTCGACTTGCCGACGGCCACCGACCCGGCGACGCCGATCACGTACGGCACTTTCGGGGCGATCGAACCAAGAAAGGTCGAAGAGACCCGCTGGAGATCCTGAACGGCGCTGACGTACAGGTTCAGCAGACGGCTGAGCGGGAGATAGACGGCGGTGACTTCGTCGAGGTCGATCCGCTCGTTGATGCCCTGCAAAAGGGCGAGGTCGTGTTCAGCGAGCGTCAGCGGCGTCGCCGCCCTGAGCGCCGCCCATTCGTCGCGGTGGAAGGTGAGGTACCGGTTCGGCACGGTCTGCAACCTATTCTCAGCGGGTGGCCTCGACGCAAACGACCCGCAAGATCCGGGGGGCCTGGTACACCCCGCCCGAGTTGATCGGCATCGTCGTCGACGGTCTGTTCACCAACCTCGACCTGCCTCCCGACAGGCCGATTCGAGTGCTCGACCCGGCGTGTGGAGACGGCCGCTTCTTGGAAGCGGTCGCCGAGCGCCTGACCGATCTCGGGCACGAGTTCGAGTTGGTCGGCTGCGACATCGACGCCGGAGCACTCGACCGGATCGACGGTGACCTGGTTCGATTGATCCACGACGACGCACTCGCCCACGACTGGCGAGGCGAGCAGTACGACATCGTGGTCGGCAACCCTCCGTACTTATCCCAAATGGCGACCGCCACGACCCGTGCTGGATCGAGCCGCCACGGTGGCGGGCCGTATGCGGATGCCGCCTTCGAGTTCCTGGCGTTGGCGGTGCGACTGGCGAACCCGAACGGCGGGCGCGTGGCGCTGGTCCTCCCCCAGTCGATCCTCGCCGCTCGCGATGGGGGGGCGATACGACGAACGATCGCCGAGCGGGCCGACTTGTGCTGGTCGTGGTGGGAACCGCGCCAGCAGCACTTCGACGCCAGCGTCAACGTGTGCGCACTCGGGCTGCGCCGTCCGGCGACCGGCATTACGACGGCGACCAGTTGGACGAGAGTCGTGACCGATCGACTGGGGGTACCGGCGCTCGACCACCTGGCACTGCGTACCTCTGGCACGCTCGGTGACCGCGCCGATCTCAACGCCAACTTCCGGGACGAGTACTACGCCCTCGTTCCCGCAGTCAGCGACGATGCCGTCGGTCCGCCGCTGGTCACGAGCGGATTGATCGACCCCGGTCGATGCCTGTGGGGGACGCGACCGGTTCGGTTCGCCAAGCGGTCGTTCGAACACCCAACCGTCGACCTGTCGAAGCTGACCGGACGGTTTCCGGCGTGGGCCGACCGCAAACTGGTGCCAAAGGTGCTCGTGGCCAACCAGACACGAATCATCGAGGCCGTCGCAGACCCGGCTGGTGCCTGGCTCCCTGGTGTTCCCGTCACGTCGGTGACACCGGCCGCAGCGGCGGCGACGGTAGCCGAGCTGGCAGCGGTGCTGACGTCGCCGATCGCCTCTGCGATGGCTTGGCAGCGAGGCGGCGGAACCGGGCTCTCCACAACATCGGTACGTATCGGGCCCACAGTGCTGGCGGCAACCAGATGGCCCGCCGGCGACCTGTCACCGGCCGTCGATGCGCTCGATGCCGGCGACATCGTCGGATGTGGGCAGGCCGTCTGCACGGCATACGGCCTCCCGCCCAGCAGCGCTGACGCCGAGCGGCTGCTCAGCTGGTGGGGCGAGCGACTGCCCCGATGGCCCCGAAACTGAGGAGCCGCTGACGAGTCGACGACGATCACCCATCGCATTCGCACTCACCCAGCTGAAAGGGCTCGTACGAACAGGGGGCCGACATTCATTCCAGTCGGTACGATTCAGTCGGCACGATTCGATCGGCACCACGCCCCTGTAATCAGCCGCTGCAAACGCTGCATGCCGCCGATCCCATTCCAAATAGCAACCTGAATGACGACACCAATGATCAACACCACTCGCTTCGGGATCGTCGTCGGCGGTCTTGTCTTGGCAGCCATGATCACGTTGTCGAGTTGTGGCGCCAACGGGCCGGGTACAGACTCGGTCCAGCTGTCGCCGGCAGCCGCCGAGGGTCGATCGATCTCCAACAGGAATGGTTGCGGTGCGTGCCACGGTACAAGCGGAGAGGGTGGCGCAGGGCCGGCGTTCGCGAATCTGTTCGGGTCGACGATCGAGCTCGACGACGGTTCCACCGTCAGCGTCGACCGCCAGTACGTGATCGAGTCGATCAAGCAGCCGACCGCCAAGAGGGCCGAAGGATTCACGGTCCTGATGCCACCCAACGGTCTGACCGACGCCCAGATCGATCTGATCGTCGCCTACATCGAAGCGCTGGCAGAGGTGTCGGCGGGATCGATCCCGTGAATCGGCCCAGAATCGCCGCCCTCGTATTGACGGCTGCACTGGTGACCGGCGCCTGCGGAAGCGATCCTGATCGCCAACTGGCCGGTCTCGATCTCATCGACCCAGTCAGCGATCCCGATCGCCAACTGGTCGGTTACCGACGTGAGCCGGCTCCTGTCGTAGGCGGACTGTCGCTTCCCGATCTCACCAACCCAGGCGCGGATCTGTCACTGCAGGCCGGGCCGGAACATCTTCTGGTGATCTACTTCGGGTACACCAACTGCCCCGACTTCTGCCCGACAACGCTCAGCGATCTCCGCCTCGCCACCCGCCGGATGGACGAGGACCTCGCCGCCCGCGTCGACGTCGCGATGGTCACCATCGATCCCGAGCGCGATCTGGCGGTGTTGCCCGACTACGTCACCAGCTTCTTCGCCGACGGCCACGCCCTCGGCACCGACGACGACAACCTGTTGGCGCAGGCGGCCGGACCGTTCGGCGTTGCGTACAACATCGAGCAGACCCCCGACGGTGTCACCGAGGTTTCTCACACAACGGCGCTTTACGCGGTCGACGACAGCGGCCAGCTGGCGCTGACCTGGCCGTTCGGGGTGGCGATCGACGATCTCGCTGCCGACCTGACCCAACTACTCGAGTCGAGTTCGGAATAGTTCGCAAACAAATCGTGCTCGCGGCTTTGGTTGGTGCCGCTGGTGGTCGGCGTTGGGCTCGGCCGCTCGACGGCCAGCTCGAATGACGGGTCGACCGGCGCTGGCATCAACCTCGCCGATGCCGATGCTCTAGAGGCCGATCGCTTTATCGATCGCGTCGTTCAGGCCGTCCTGATCGAGCGGGCCGAGGTGGCGTTTGGTGATCACACCGTCTGCGTCAATGATCACGGTGGTCGGCATCGTGCTGGTGGCCAACTCGGTGACGACCAAGCCCTCCGAATCGATGAACTGGTCGTACGTCGCACCGACGACGGAGAGAAAATCGGTGGCCTGGCTCGAGGCCTCACCGATGTTGATGCCGACGAAGCGCACCTCGTCGCCTCGCGCTTGATGGACCGCCTCGAAGTCGGGGATCTCGCGGCGACAAGGCGCGCACCAGGTCGCCCACAGGTTGACCACCGCCGGGCCCTCGATGTCGGCGAGGCTGATCTTGCCCGAGCCGTCGAGATTTTCGATCTCGACGTCGGGAAGCAGATCGCCGTCCGGCCCGGCAACTGTCGATGCAGGACCGTCTGAGGATTCGCCGCCGTCATCGGACGACGATCCGCATGCCGAAACAATCAGCCCGCCAACGACGAGCAAGGTCAAGCCCCTGCGGGCAAGACCGATCATCGCGCCGACTCGGCCATATCGACCGTTGTCGAGACCGTTTCAGCGGTCGCGGCCAAGCCGGCAAGAAGCTCATGCATCGTCATCACATCGTTGTCCGTTTCGTCCGACCATGTCCTGGAAATCGGCCAGGTTCTCGACATGCCGATCGCGGATCGACAACAGTTTCGGGCGCATACGAACAACTGTCGCACCGGCCGACCGAACGGGTGCAGGTGTCAGCGATTCCATGGCGCGCTCGGTGAGATGGCGCCGTCGACAGCGGTAAGCACCTCGACGCCGTCTTCGGTCACCAGACAGGTGTGCTCGTACTGGGCGGTGCGCTTGCCGTCGGCGGTAACGGCGGTCCAGTCGTCGTCCCACATCTTGTGTTGCCAAGTGCCAAGGCTGATCATCGGCTCGATCGTGAACGTCATGCCTGGGCGCATCGTCATCGAGTTACGCGAGTCGTAATAGTGCAACACCTGGATATCGGTGTGGAACTGTTCGCCGATCCCGTGCCCGACGAAGGCCTTGACGACGCCCAACCGGTGCGCCTTGGCGTGATCTTCGATGGCGCGCCCGATATCGCTGATCGGTCGGCCGGGCTTGACCGCCTCGATGCCCTTCCAGGTGCATTCCTCGGTGATGCGAACCAATTCGCGGCTCTGTGGATCGACGTCGCCGATCAGGAAAGTCGCGTTGGTATCGCCGTGCACGCCACCGACGAAGGCGGTGATGTCGAGATTCATGATGTCGCCGTCGCGCATCGCCCGCGAGTCGGGGATGCCGTGGCAGATGACCTCATTGGCCGAGGTGCACAAGCTCTTCGGGTAGTGGTGATAGTTGAGTGTGCTCGGATACGAGTCACGTTCGATGTACAGCTGGTGGCAGTACTCGTCGACCTCTTCGGTCGTCGTTCCGGGACGCATGAACTCGCCGGTCAGGCGCAAGATTTCAGCGGCGACCTTGCCGGCGTGGCGCATCCGCTCGATGACCTCGGGTGTCTTGATGCGGGGCTCGTCCCATGCCACCGGGTCACCGGTGTCGGCGTAGCTGGGACGGGCGATGTGATCTGGAACCGACCGCATCGGGCTGATCTGACCGGGCAGCACACGCCCTTCGGAGCCCTTGTGGCAGCGCTTGTACTTGCGCCCGCTGCCACACCAGCATGGGGCGTTCGCCTGAGGCAGAACAACCGGGGGCTGGAGAACGCTACGCATCAAAGTGCAGTCTAGAAGGCGGCATCCCCAGGTACTGCTCAGGCAGGCGATGCAAAGACAACCGGCGGAGTTGCCCCTGCACCATCAGCCCGTCGGCAATGTGGACCAACGAATTGACCACCGCCAATACGGAGGCGAACCTCCGCTGAGCATCAGATTATCCGTTCTGGGAACTCGATAACAAGGGTGATCGTGTTCCAGTCTCGAATCAGCGTTAGAGCGACGGTCATCTCGGTAGCCGAACTTCGACGATGCCCCGCGTGTCACCGACGACCTCGATCGTGCCTCCGTGGGCGGTGACGATGCCGTGGGCGATCGCCAGACCGAGCCCTGCGGTTCCGGTGCTGACGTCGCGCGCCGGATCGCCTCGGGTGAACGGCTCGAACGCCCTGTCGCAGATGTCGGGAGGGAACCCTGGGCCGTCGTCGACGACCCGGAACACCACCGAGTCGGGGGCCGACTCGACCTGGATACGAACGTTCGAGTCGGGCGGCGTGTGTCGAATCGCGTTGTCGAGCAGGTTGCGGATGACTCGCGACAGCTGGGCCGGGTCGCCGGTGACCGCCAACCGTTCGTCGGCGTCGAGGTGGATCGACACACCGGCGGGGCGCGACAGCGGGCGGACAATCTCGACCGCTTCGTCCGCCAACTCGGTGAGATCGACCCTGACCATCCGCATCTCGAGCGTGCCGCTCGCAAGTCGGGTGTGCAGCTGCAGGTCGTCGACCAGGTCGCCAAGCGCCCTGACCTGGTGTTCCATGCCGCTCAGATAGGCATCCGGGTCGGGTGCGACCCCATCGCGAATCGCTTCGACCGAGGCCCGCAGCGCCGCCAACGGTGTGCGTAGGTCGTGGGAGATCGATGAAAACATCAGCGAGCGTTCCTTTTCGACGGCTTCGAGGCGGACCACCATCCGATCGAACTCGCGGGCGGCGTCGCCGAGCTCGTCGTGGCGGATCACGCCGGTGCGAGCGGTCAGGTCACCGTTGGCGACCCTCATCGCGGCATCGCTCAATCGATTGGCGTCACGGGCGATCGGCGACGAGAGCAGATAGGCGGCAAACGCAGCGGCGATCGTGGCCGGGACCATGATCCACAGCAGGAAACCGAGGTCCTGATCGTTGATGAGCATCTGCTGGGCCGAGATCACGATCATGATCACGGCGGCAGCCAATACCCCCAGCGAGGCCCACATGAAGCGGCGGCCGAGGCGGTTCAGTTGCCATACAGGTCGGTTGGAAACGCGCTGTTCGGAGCCGTCGCTCATGGCTCGAACCGGTAGCCGACGCCCCAAATGGTGCTGATCCAGCGTGGATTCTCCGGGTCGGCCTCGATCTTGTTGCGGATCCGGCGCACGTGAACTGTCACCGTTGCCGAGTCCTGCCAGTCGGGCGATGACTGCCAAACATCGCGGAGCAGATCGGCTCGCGAGAACACCTGCCGCGGCGATGCCGCCAAGTGGGCGAGTACGTCGAACTCCTTCGGCGTCAACTCGACCAACCGGCCGTCGCGGCGAACCTCGCGCGAGCGGCTGTCGATCACCAACCCATCGAACTCGATCACGTCATTCAGCACCGCCGGCTTCGGCGCAGCCCGGCGCAATACACCGTTGACCCTGGCCGCTAGTTCACGTGGCGAGAATGGCTTGACCACATAGTCGTCGGCCCCCAGTTCGAGCCCTGCAACACGGTCGGACTCCTCGGCCCGTGCGGTAAGCATGATGACGGGCATGTCGCCCATCTGGCGGATCCGGCGCAGGATGTCGAGCCCGTTGACGCCTGGCAGCATCATGTCGAGTACCACCAGATCGGGGGGGTCGGATTCGAGCAAGCCGAGAGCTGCGGGGCCATCGGCCGCCTCGCTGACGATATGGCCATCGCGGCGCAGATACCCGGCGACCACCTCGCGAACCGTCGGCTCATCATCGACCACAAGGACGCGTGTGCCAGTTCTGTTCACCAACACAGACTGTCTGCTCGGCCGCCCTGGTCCAACCCTGGGCGACCCAGTTTCTGAAAGCTTCGCGGACGCTCAGCCAGGTCCCGCCCTGCGCAGATCCGCCGTACCGGCCTCTCAACGATCTGGAGTTGGGAGATGTGCCTGGCACAACTCCCAACTGGTTAGGGCGCCAGGCGATCGATGTGCCAGCGCCCGTCGATCGGGCGATAGCGGAAACGATCGTGCAAACGGCTCGGGCGACCCTGCCAGAACTCCCACTCGTCGGGCACCAATCTCCACCCACCCCAGTGCGCCGGCCGCGGGACAGCCTCGCCGGCGAATCGTTTCTCGTGCTCGTCGAACAGCTCGATCAGTTCTTGCCGATCCTTGAGAACCTCAGACTGCGGCGAGGCCCACGCACCGACCTGGCTCTGACGCGGACGCGAGGCGAAGTACTCGTCGCTCTCTTGGTCGCTGACCCGCTCGACAGATCCGCGAACCCTCACTTGGCGGTGCTGGTCGAGCCACGCGAACGTCGCCGACGCGACGGGACGTGCACCGAGCTGATGACTCTTGATCGACTCATAGTTGGTGAAAAAGGTGAAGCCGAATCGATCGGCGTCGCGAATCAGAACCAGTCTGGCGTCGGGCATGCCGTGTAGGTCGACGGTCGACAGCACCATCGCGTTGGGCTCGACGCCGCCGGCTTCGAACGCCTCGGAATGCCACACGTGCCATTGCTGCATCGGGTCCGAGGCAAGCTCGGGCAGCTCGAGTCCGGCGGTCTCGTACTGAATCCTCGTGTCCCGGATTCGGGCTCGATCTTCGTCGCTCTGCATGCGTCAACCCCCTATGACGTCGATACCGCGCATGTAGGGGCGAAGGGCCTCCGGCACGGTGACCGAACCGTTCTCGTTGCGATAGTTCTCGACGATCGCCGCCCACACCCGCGGCACCGCCAACGCCGACCCGTTGAGGGTGTGCACGAAGGCGGTGCCCTTTTGCGGCTTGTGATCGGCGTCGAGCGGCCGATAACGGATGTCGGCACGGCGCGCCTGGTAGTCGCTGAACCAGCTGATCGACGACACCTCCAACCAGGCGTCGGCGCCCGGTGCGTAGACCTCGATGTCGAAACTGCGGTGATGGCTCTGACCCATGTCGCCGGCGCAGATCTCGATGATCCGATACGGCAGGCCGAGCGCCTGGATCGTTCCCTCGGCGCGGGCCACCATGTCGTCGAGCAGAGCGGGGGCCTGTTCGGGTGTCGAGAGGGCGAGGATCTCGACCTTGTCGAACTCATGGGCGCGCAACATGCCGCGCGTGTCGCGCCCGGCACTGCCCGCCTCACGACGGTAGGACGGGCTGTACGCCATGAACCGCTTCGGCAGATCCGCGGCATCGAGGATCTCACGGGCGTAGATCGACGTCAGCGGTACCTCGGCTGTCGGGATGCACCACAGGTCGTCGCGCTCGATCGCGAACGCATCGTCGGCAAACTTCGGCAGCTGGCCGGTGGCGGTGAGGGTGGCCGTCGACACCAGCGACGGCGGGCGGATCTCCTCGTGGGCGTCGGCATTGCGATCGAGGGCGAGCTGGCACAGAGCGCGTGCAAGCGTGGCGCCGGCACCGCGCTGCATCGTGAACATCGACTGGGCGATCTTGCCAGCGCGCTCGTTGTCGAGGATGCCGAGTTCGGTCGCCGTCTCCCAGTGCGGGACGCGCTGATGGTCGGGGAACGATTCGGGCAGGAATGGTCCTTTGACGACCGGATTGTCGGCGTCGCCGTCACCGTCGGGCGCCGACTCGGACGGCAAATTTGGGATCACCAACAGCTCTTGGCGGAGCTGTTCGTCGAGCACGTCGTAATCGGCCGCCAACTGCTTCTCGGTCTCGCCGAGCCGGCGGCTCTCGGCCTGCAGCGCCTCAGCCTCGCCGACCTTGCCGGCGCCGCGAAGCATCCCGACGTCTTTGGAGATCGAGTTCACGCGGGCACGCAGTTCGTCGCGGTCGACGAGAATCTGGCGAAGACGAACATCGAGCGACGAGGCTCGGTCGACCGCTTCTGTCACTCCAGGGTCGTTGCGCCTCGCCAGGGCGGCACGAACCCCGTCGAGATCAGTGCGAATCAGCCGTACATCGATCACACGTGCGAGCGTAGTATCCGAGGCGCTTGCGTCATCGCTGCGAATTCGCCGAAAACGGTGTACCGCGGTGAAACCTGCAAAGCAGATAAGGCGAGGCTCGATACCGAGGCTCGATACCACTCAGCGTCGGGGCCAGCGATATCGATCGTGATCGTCTCACTCGACGGTGCCCGGTTCTTACGCGGCGAGCACCATGGTCCAGAAGCGAGTGCCGTCGGCGGCGTCGGCGTAGGCCACCGCGATGTGGGTGAAACTGCCGTTGAGGATGTTCGCACGATGGCCCGACGAGCCCATCCAGCCGGCGGTCACCGAGGAGGCCGACGAATAGCCGGCCGCAACGTTCTCGCCCCAGGTGCCGGCGGAGAAGCCGGCGGCTGCGATGCGCTGCCCGGCATCTGAGCCATCGGAGCCACGGTGGGACATGCTGCGGTGGGCGGCCTGGTCGAGCGAATGCGCGAGGGCGGCCGCGTCGAGCGCCGCGTTTGTCGCCAGCACAGCAAAGCCGGCGGCTGTCCGTTCGGCGTTTGCTAGAGCGACGGCGCTGCTCGACGTCGAGCCCGAGGGTGCGGCCGGAGGCGGCGGCGGAGCGGTCGTGGGTGCGACCGTCGGAGCGGGCGGCGGTGGCGGAGCGGGCGGCGGAGGAGCGGGTGGCGGCGGAGGAGCGGGCGCCGTCGTCGGCGCCGGTGCGGGCGTTGTGCTCGGTGTCGCGGAGGGCGTCGTCGTGGGCGCCGCGGAGGTTGTCGGCGCGATGGTGGTGCTCGTGGTCGTGGTCGTCGGTCTTGTCGTCGTGGTCGTCGGTCTTGTCGTCGTGGTCGTCGGTCTTGTCGTCGTGGTCGTCGGTCTTGTCGTCGTGGTCGGCATCGGCGACACGGCGCCAGCAGTGGTCCGCGGCAACGATCTCGACGACACCGTCGGCGACGATCGATCCGACAAGGCGGTCGGCGGCGCCAGCAGCGCAGTGGCCGGGGGGTCGTCATCCCCCCAGTGGTCAGCGACGACCAACGACACCATCAAGCCGGCCGCGAGCGCGCCAGCCAGCAGTGGCCGTCGAAGAATTGTGAGCATGGGAGCCTCTCTGCCCGCTGAACCGTGCCCGCTACCCAACGTTCTACACGCTCGACGGCACGCTTACAACGCAGCCCGGCAAGCTGTCAGTGCGGCACTAACGTTCGACGTCCGCGGTTGTGAGCGCGATCTCGTCGTGGCCGGTTATCTCTGCAACCGGAATCTTGCGGCCGCGCTTGAAGTCGTACGACTCGCTATGTCGAGCGGCGAACTTCGTGAAGAACAGATAGATCACGATGCCCCACAAGAACACTCCGCCGCCGGTCTTCATCACCGCTCCGGCAAACTGCTGGTCTTCGATCGCCGAGATGCCCCACAGACGTATCGGCTTGTCGTACGCCTTGTACACAACGTCGTCGGCAAACGTGAGCCAGGCAGCGGGGACGGTCGGTATCACCGATTGCAGGAACAGATAGATCATCGTGCCGGCGACACCGATCCGAAACTCGGGAACCGGCCCACACACCGGCATCCACATCAGCATCGATGCCGAGACCACGAGAACGTGGATCCCGTAGTGGAACGGCCCATTGACCACCGACTCATTCACGATCAACGGGACGTGGACGAACATCACGACGCTGTTGAACAACACCGCGGCGACCACCGGCATCGTGAACCACTTGCTCACTCGATACAGACCGCCGTCGCCCAACAAGACCCGCGCCAGCCAGGTCGGTGTCGCGATCAGCGCCAGCGGCGGCAGGAAGTAGCTCAGCATCATGTGCTGCAACATGTGAGCGGAGTACAGGTAGTCCTCGCTGATGTCGTGGAGTGGCCAGTCAGAGGCGACCCACAACACCAGCATCGCCAGCACGAAGCTGATTGTGTTGGCCCGCGAAACGACCGGCTGACCCTTCGGTACCGCGGTCGGGCCGATCACGCGCACCATGTACACGTAGGCGCCGGTCAGGAAGGCGACCAGCACCCACACCTCAGGGTGCCACTGGAACGCCAACGGGTCGACCGGCAGATCAGCTGCGATACCACCCGCTCGCTCCACGATCAGATTCAGATGTTGCGCCATGCGGCGGCTTTCCGTCGTACGTGAGAGGTCAGGAACTGTAGAACCTGAAGGTGAGCATCATCGCCGTGAAGACCGCGACCGCAAGCCCGAGCCCGAGATAGAACATCAGACTGAACAGGCGATTGTCGGACTTGAGGTGCATGAAGAACAGCACCACGCTGAAGAACTTGATCAGCATCAACCCGAGCAGCAGCGGCACGAACAACGCTCCGAGATCGTCGCCGATGTAGCTGATCGCCACCTCGATCGCCGTGATCAGCGCCAACGCCAACGTCAACTTGACGTAGCTCAGGTCACTCCAGTGATCGTGCGCCTCGGCGGCGGCGGGTGCGGTGTCGGTGCTCATGCGAGGTACCTCAGGCCGGGATCAGGTAGACGAGGGTGAAGATCAGAATCCACACGATGTCGACGAAGTGCCAGTACAAACCGATCAGTTCGACAACTTCGGCCTTGTCGCCGGGAATCCGGTTCTTCAGGATCATGCCGACCGAGGCGAGCAACATGATCACGCCGATCGATACATGCGCCCCGTGGAAACCGGTGAGCGTGTAGAAACTCGATGAGAACAAGCTGGTGGTGAAGCCGAGGCCCTCACGGTAGAAGGTGGTGAATTCGTACACCTGGCCGGCGACGAACAAGGAGCCGAGGATCGCAGTGACGATCAGCCACAAGCTCGTGTTGCGATCGTCCTTACGCTTGGCCGCCGTGACCGCCAGCACCATCGTCAGCGACGACGTCAACAGCACGAAGCTGGATGCGGACGTGAAGGGGATGTCCCAGAACTGATCGGGGCCGGCGTTTGCCGAGTGACGGCCTCGGTACAGCATGTAGGTCGAGATCAGGCCACCAAACAGCAGGCACTCGGAACCGAGGAACAGCCACATCGCCAACTTGTTGTTCGACAGGCCCGTCGAGGACGCGCCCGAGTGATCGATGTGTTCGTCGACGGTGTCGTGAACGGCGGTGTCAGCCATTGGTCGAGACCTCCCCTTCGGCTCCACCATCGGAGGCGGGCGGGTCGTAGTCGGCAGCAGATGCAGTGTGCGGCTCGAGGCTCCAGCCGAAAATCGCCGTCAAGGCGATCGCTGCGCCGACGGGAATCAGGAACAGGTTGAAGATTATTCCGTAGCCCATAACCGGCAACGAGAACGCCAGCACGATCGGCCAGTACGAGGGCGACGGCATGTGGATGTGTGGGTCGGCGTTGGCCTCCTGGTCAGCCATGATCTCTTCCGCTGTGGCGATCTGGTGGAAGTCGTGGTGATCGCCCTCGCCGCGGTCTTCGTACTTGCGGTGGAAAAACTCATCGAGGTGCCCGACCGCGGGAATTACGTCGAAGTTGTGCTCCTTGGGCGGGCTGTTGGTCATCCACTCCAACGAACGGGCGTCCCACGGATCGAGTGGAGCCCGCTCGGAGCGCCGACTGGAGATGAACACGTTGATGAAGAACAGCAGCACGCCGAATGCGAGGATGAAGGCGCCGATCGACGAGACCAGATTCCAGAAACCGAGATCGAAGAAACCCGCGCCCGCTCTAGCCTCTGTCCACACGTACATGCGGCGCGGCTGGCCCTGAAGGCCGATGATGTGCATCGGGCCGAACGTCAGGTTCATGCCGACGATCATCGTCCAGAAGTTCCGCTTGCCCCACTTTTCACTGAGCATCTTGCCGAACACCTTGGGCCACCAATAATAGAGGCCCGAGAAGATGCCGAGGATTGCCCCACCGAACAGCACATAGTGGAAGTGGGCGACGATGTAATAGGTGTCGGTCTGCTGCGTGTCGGAGGGCGCCACTGCGTGGGTGACGCCTGACAGACCGCCGATCGTGAATTCGACGATCAGACCGATTGCGAACATCATCGCCGTGGTAAAGGTGAGCTTGCCGCCCCACAGCGTCATGGTCCAGTTGACGATCTTGACCCCGGTCGGGATCGCGATTGCCATCGTGGCCACCGAGAACACGGCGACCGAGATCGGCCCGAGCCCGGAGGTGAACATGTGGTGGGCCCACACGCCCCAACCAACGAAGCCGATCGCGCAACCGGAGAACACGACGAGCGGGTAGCCGAACAGGGGCTTCTTCGAAAACACAGGGAGCACCTCGGACACGATGCCGAACGCCGGCAAGATCAAGATGTACACCTCGGGGTGTCCGAAGATCCAGAACAGGTGCTGCCAAAGCAACGGATCAGCGCCCGCCTCGACGCTGAAGAACGTCGCATCGAAGTTGCGCTGGAACAACAACAGGAACAACGCCACCGTGATCACAGGGATCGCGAACAGCAACAAGAACTGCACAACGAGCATCATCCAGGTGAAGATCGGCATCTTCATCAGCGACATCCCGGGTGCCCGCATGTTGATCACGGTGACGATCAGGTTGATCGCACTGGTCAGCGAGGCGATGCCGGTGATCAGCAGCCCGAGAGCCCAGAAGTCGATGCCGTTGGTCGGCGAGAACGCGACCGACGAGTTGGGTGCGTACATGAACCACCCGCCGTCGGCAGCGCCACCGAGCAGCCACGAGGTGTTGATGAATAGCCCGCCGCCCAGGAAGCACCAGAAACCGAAAGCATTGATGCGTGGGAAGGCGACGTCGCGGGCGCCGATCTGAAGCGGCACGAAGTAGTTGGCGAACGCCGCCGCCATCGGCATCACGAATAGGAACACCATCGTTGTGGCGTGCATCGTGAACATCTGGTTGTACTTGTCAGCCGACAGGATCGTGCCGTCGGGCCCGGCCAACTGGAGCCGAATCAACAGCGCCTCGACACCGCCAACCACAAAGAAGAACAGCGCCACCGCGCCGTACATGATGCCCAGCTTCTTGTGATCGATCGTGAACAACCACGACTTCCAACCCGTCGATTCGACGGGACGACGGAACACGCCATAGGACGATGACGGGGTGGCCACGGTGGGGACGATGGTCGTTGCAGACCTCTCGATCAGAGCCATCTCAGATCACTTCCGCTCGATCAGGTAGGCGACCAGGTCGTTGATCTGGTCTTCGGACAACCCCAGGAACGGCATGCCGCGGGTTTTGCCGTCGGTAGCTTCGAGATTCTCGGGATCGGTGTACATCGGCTTCTTGGCGGGAGCGTCTCGCAACCATTCCTTGAGGTCGATCTCGTTGAGCGTCTCCGAGGTGACGCCTTCGAGGTACAGCGCACCGAACTCGTCGGGTGATGCCTCCCACACTCGTTGGCGGCGATCCTCGGTGACAAGGTCCCAGCTGGCGCCGGCGAACGTGTTTCGGGTCATCAAGTTGGTGAGGTTCGGGGCGGCACCGCTCCACACGAACTGTTCGGGAGACGACACGACGAGATCGCCGTCGGCGTCGGTGAGCCCGTCGATCTGATGGCAACGCGAGCACTGCGAGACGAAGGTCTGCTCGCCCGTGGCTGCGCGCGTGCCCTGCCGGGGCGACTGATACGGCTCGAGCTGGTTGTCGAGCCAACTCTGGAAATCGGCGTCGTCGAGGGCGACGATCTCCATCCGCATGTTGGCGTGCGACAGGCCACAGAACTCACCACATTGGCCGGCGAAGATGCCGGCCTGGTTGGCATGGAAATTCCATGTATGGACACGGCCGGGCACCATGTCGCGCTTGCCGTTCAGCTTGGGCACCCAGAATGAGTGGATGACATCGCGGCTGGTGCCACGGATCACGACCTTGGCATCGACAGGGATAACCATCTGGCCACTGGTGATTATCGGTGCAGCCCTACCGGTCGGGGCAAACCCGCAGATGTTGCCGTCGGCGTCGACCGGGTAGTCGTACTCCCACCACCACTGCTGGCCGGTGACGTTGACCACGCAGTCGGCGTTGTCGGTGTCATTGAGAGCGAACACCGCCGCCCACGTCGGAACAGCGATGACCAACAGCAACAGCGCCGGGATCGCGGTGAAGACATATTCGATGAACGCATTGCCGTGGCTCTGCTCGGGGATCGGCTGCCCACGATCCTTGAACTTGGCGAGTACGAAGGCGATCACGGCGAACACGATCACGCCGACAATCCCGGCAATTCCAAAGATCCACCACTGCAGGTCTTGAATGTCCTGGGCGTACTTACCCTCGGGCTTCCACGTGTCCTGGGGGGCGTCGCTGGCGCACGAGGCCAGAACGACGGTGGCGCCAACGCAGATCGCTGCCATCCGCAGGCGAATTCGATTCGAATCGGGGGCAGGGAGGCTGGTTGACATCAGAATCTGTTTGTTGCTTTCTAGAAATGGTCCGCCATACGGCTCACGGCACGACCACTTGCAACTTAGCCGCGGAGCCCGGCACGGTTAAGGCGAATCCTTGTTCGACGTCGAAGCTGGGCCGATCGATCAAGATCGTCAACAGTTGGGTGCCGCCTTCTTCGACGAGGGCCGTGCACAACCGCTCGGGACCGAGCGGCAGACCATCGTCGTCGGTGGCGGGGTGGAGGTCGATCACAAGGCGTGCCTCGCCTTTGGACTCGTTGCGGAACATAACGTTGCTCGGGTTCGACCGGGCCAGCGTGAGGGCCTCGAAGTCACCATCGAATCCGGGCACGTCGGCATGCAATTCGCCGTCTTCGTAGGTCACTTCGGCAGCGACGTTCGACTTGGCGGCAACCGTCTGGCTGGCGTCGTGGTCGGCTTCGGTCTCGTCGGCCGAGCACTCGTTCTGTTCGGCGAGATCAGCGGTGGTGACGTGCTCGGGGATATCGCGCTCGCCAATCAGACCGGCGACTGCGCCGCCTGCGATGAGCGCAATGACGACGATCGACAAGCCGCCGGTCAGGGTCGACCGTGACAGGTCGCGCTTGACGCTGACCAGGGCGGCGACGGCCACCACCAAGACCGCGACGACGCCAAAGGCGATCACCGTGACAGTCGCCGTTGGCAGTCCGAGCATCACACGGCTGAAGGCGTACACGACGACCGCGGCGCCGATCGCACCGGCGACCGGGAGCTCGAGCGGATCGATCATCACGTTACGGGCGGCAGAGTTGTAGGCCCGCTCACCCGAAGCACGCTCGCTCCAGCCGTGCACCATCCACTCGAGCGCACCGGCGATCAAGGCGATCAGGCCGAGCGTGAAGAAGGTGCGGTTGGTAACCAGACCGAGCGTGATCGTGGTCGCACCGAGCCCGACGAGCAGCGGCCAAAGGCTCGGTCGTGCGGTGGCCTGCGCAGACGCCGAATCCTCGAACGCATCGTGATCCATCGCCGACACGGTCGAGTCTCTGACGAACAGATTGAGGCCGGCCAGGAATGTCAAGGCGACCGCAGCCGAAATCAGGCCGAGTGTGCCCAGCGCGCCGTCGTTGGCGATGCCGTAGATCGCAGCGAAGATCCAGGCCGCCGCAGCGGAGCCGATCAGAAGTTTGGAGCCGGTGGTGAACATCGTGGTGCTGAACTCACTTGGTGACGTATACGACGAACCAGACCGCGGTGTACGCAGCGGCGGTGAAGTACCAGTAGAGGGCGTGGGCCGAGAGGACCTCGGATTCCTGGAGGCGACCGCCGAGTACCCCGAAGGCGGCGACGGCGGTGTAGACGAGGCCGGCGATCACGATCGCCATCAGGGTGCCGGTGATCGCGTAGAACAGTGCGCCGTAATAGTCGGCACGAATCTCGACGGCCATATCGGCGTAGACGAAGGCCTGGGCATTGATGAACGCGATAGCCAGGACCGCCGTCACCGCCAGCGCCAGACCGGCGTGGGCACGGTCGCCGCGGGTGCCGGAGTAGACGGCCCATTGGGCGAACAAGCACAGCGACCAGATCGTAATCAGCATCACGTTGGTGGTGACTTCGGGGATGATGTACTCGACCGGGAACCGTCCGCCGGTTTCGACGACCCGACCACGAAGCAGCACCCAGATCGCGAGCATGCCTCCGATCAGCATCGTGCCGGCGACACACGCCAGCGTGGTGCCGATCAACAACTGCCGGCGCGAAGCGCGAGCCGCGGTCGGCGGGAGTGCGAGCGGGGCTGTGGACGTGCTCATGACACGCTCGCTTCGTAGGTCATGTCGAACTGCGGCTCGGGCGACGCAACAGTCACAACGTTGTCGTAGTTCTGTGCCGGGGCCGGCGAGGACGTGCCCCACTCGACTGTGTGGCCCCCGCACGGATTGTTGTCGACCGGCTGGTCGGCTTCGGTGAGCATCTTGAGCATCAATAGGACGAACGACAGGACCGTCAGCGCCATCAGTCCGTGGCCGGCGAGCGACACCGTGTTCCAGAGCACACCTTGATCGATGTTGCCGATCGTCAACATGTTGGAGACGTCGGCGTCGTTGGCCGGCAAGCCGCCGGGTTGGTCGAGAAACCCGGCGATCAGCATCGGTGCGCCGGCAAGCGTTGCCCCGGCCACGCCGACCAGCGCCAGCGGGAATACCCGCTTGTCGGGAATGACTCTGCCTGACAGCTTGGGGGCCCAGAAGATCAGGCCGCCGATCACACCTAGGGCCGCGCCGTAGACCACGAACAAGGTAGCGCCCTCTTCGAATGAGGTGCCGAGCAGTTCGAGGTCGGTGATGCCGAGCACGAAGTTGGCGGCGATCCCGACCGCGATCATCAACACGCCGAACAGCGAGAACACGAACGGGGCGGCGATCTTCGGCCTGCCGTTGGCCAGGCCCTGCTGGGCGGTGAGCAGACCGAGGCCCAGCGACATGACGAGCCCGAGCAGCGGGAGCCCGGCGAAGATCAGGAACGGCACGGCACCCCTGATGAATGTTTCGCTGTCGGTATCAATGGTGACGGCGCTCACGAACTGCTGGGTCGTGGCGGCAAGCGCCGTGACGCCGATCAGGGCAATCCCGGCGAACTTGAAGCCGCGCAGCACCTGGCGGTGCTTGAAGGCCACGGGCAGCGTTTCGGCGGCGACGCCGATCGCCGGTAGGGCGTAGACGATGATCGCCGGCACGGAGTAACCCCAGCCGATCCAGGTCCGGATGCCCTCGGAGCCACCGAAGTTGAACTGCCCATACCGGTGGTCGACGAACAGATAGATGATCGCACCGAACATCACCGGTAGCGCCAACAACATCCCGAGCGTGCTGATCAAGGCCGACCATGCAAACAGTGGGACGCGGCGCATCGTCATGCCGGGGGCACGGGTCGTGAGCACCGAGGTCGCAACACAACCGGCCGACGCAATCAGGCCGATGATCATCAGACCCTGACCGGCCAGGAACAGATCGACCGCCTGCTCGTCTCCCCCGCCGATGCCGCCGTTGGCTCCGAGCGCTGTCATCGTCAGCACCAGACCGCCGAGCCAGCTGTAGAAGCCGGTCAGAGCGAGGCGCGGAAAGGCGAGTGAACGGGCGCCGAGCTGGAGCGGAACGACCGCGATCGCGAGGCCGAGGCCGATTGGGATGATCGCCGCAAACACGAGACCGACCCGGTAGGCCTGAAACAATTGGAGCAGCGAGTCGGCATCGACCAATTTGGCCCCGTCGTCTGCTCGTTCGACGCCAAGCACGACGCCCAGGGCGGCCGTTGCCAATAGCGCCAACAGACCGACACCGGTATACAAACGCCCGATCCGTTTGTGATCAGTGGTGATCGCCCACGCTGCGGCACCGACAAGCAACGACACCGCAGCGGAGTCGCTGGAGGCGTCGTGTGCCAACGAGTCTGCGGCGTTTGGACCTGTATCGATCGTCGTCATGGGTCGTGGGTGGTTCCTTGAACGTTTGCTTGCACTTCGCTGGGCACGGTTGAACTGTCTTCGAGCGCTTTGACAATCGTCACGACACTACCGGCGGAACCCTACCGGCCGAGCTACTCCCAAATCGAAATCGACCGATCAGGTCCGCAACGGCGACGTGACAAAGGCAGAGCAGGGCTGGGTCGGCGCGGACATCGAGCTGCCGCTCAAATCAACACGTCGAGAGTCATCGCTGCGAACAACACGGTCACATAGGTGATCGAGAATCCGAACACCCGGATCGACGCCGACGCCGTGGGGTGACGCCCCAACCAGAAAATGGCGGCGATGAAGATTGCGCCGAGTACGGCGGCGCCGACCGAGTAGATGGCACCGAGGTCAGCGACCGGGATCAGGACCAACGTACAGACCACCATCGCCAAGGTGTGACCGATCATCTGACGGATCGCGTTCTCGAACGGGACGACCGCCGGCAACATCGGCACATTGGCAGCGCGATAGTCGTCGGCGTACTTGATCGCCAGCGCCCAGAAGTGGGGCGGCGTCCAGAAGAACATGACACCGAACAACACGACAGGCGTCCAGCCGAGATCGTTCTGGACAGCCGCCCAGCCGACCAGCACAGGCATCGCACCCGCAGCGCCGCCGATCACGATGTTCTGCCGACTCGTGCGCTTCAACCACAAGGTGTAGATGACCACGTAGAACGCCGTGGCGGCGAGCGCCAGCACCGCCGAAAGCAGATTGGCGCCCGCCAACAGCACGGCGAACGCGATCGCTTCGAGCACCATCGCGAACACGAGCGCATTGCGCGGCTCGATCACGCCGGTGACGAGCGGGCGATTCTTGGTTCGCTCCATCAGCTTGTCGATGTCGCGGTCGATGTACATGTTGATGGCGTTGGCCCCGCCGGCGGCGAGCGTGCCACCGATCAAAGTGACGATCACCAACCACGTCGAGGGCCAACCGTCCTCGGCCAGCACCATCGTCGGAACAGTTGTAATCAACAACAGCTCGATGATGCGCGGCTTGGTGAGCGCGACATAACGACCGACCGTCGAGGTTGCGGGGCGCCGGCTACCATGCGCGATACCACCCGACGCAAGCCGCGAAGGGACCAGAGGTCGACTGCCGACTGCCATACCGCTTCCATCGTACGGCTGCACCGATCAACCGGCCAACGCGCCGTCGATGACGAGATCGCTCCCGTCGAGGCGACCTATCCGGTCAGACCTGGGCACAATGGGTACGTGCCGACGACGATCGAACCCGCCCGGGTCATCGAACCCGACGTCGACGAACATGTCGAGCAGGACAATCCGTGGATCGTGATCGTGTGGAACGACCCGGTCAACCTGATGAGCTATGTCACGTTTGTTCTCCAGAAGCTGTTCGGATACTCCAACGAGAAGGCCACGGCGTTGATGCTCGATGTGCACCAGAAGGGTCGAGCTGTCGTAGCCAGCGATTCACGTGAGCGGGCCGAGATGCACGTCTTCCGCCTCCACGAGCACGGTCTGTGGGCATCGATGGAGAAGGACGGCCCGAGCACATGAGTGTTCGCCGATGAGTCGTTTCCGGCCGCCCGTGCGCGCCGAGGGCGACGGATTCATAATCGATCTCGACGATGACGAGTCTGCGCTGATCGGCCGCCTGACGGGTGAACTGCGTTCGCTGCTGACCGATCCCGACCCAGATGCCGCGGCGCAGGGTCTGTTGGCAAGTCTGTTCCCTGTCGTCCATCCCGACGACGAGGAGATGGAGGCCGAGTACCAACGTCTGATGCGTGATGAGTTGGTGCAGTCGAAGCTGAGCACATTCGACATCGTCGACGAGACGCTCTCGGGCGACGGGCGCCTCGACGAGGGTCGACTGCTGGCGGTGATGCAGTCGATCAATTCGATTCGGCTCGTGCTCGGCACGATGCTCGGAGTTTCCGACGACCCCGATGCCGACGAGGTCACACCCGGCAACGAGGACTCGGCCGAGTACCACCTCTACAGCTACATGAGCTGGCTGCTCGAATGGTGTGTGCGAGCCCTGACCGGCGACTGACCGATCCATACCGACAACCCACCGTCCCCATTTCGCGTTCTGGCGACAGCACACTGACGTGCGGTGCCCTGGTGTCTCCGGCGACCGTCTATCGAGCAAACCTGCCGCACAGTTCGCCGGCGGCCCGCCGCAGTCAGACGTCGTCGTGGGCGTCCAGGTTGACGATCCGGAGCGCCTGCGTGTCCATGAACGGCGCGAGCACATCCATCAGTCCCGTATCCATTCGCCAGGCGAGGTAGGCGTCGTAGTTGGCGCGCGTGGCCCACTTCTCCCACAGAACTATCCGGTCCGGATCCTCCTGGTCGCTGTAGGTCTCTATCGACTCGCATCCTTCGAAGGCGCGGGTGTCGACGAGAGCAGCGCGAAACACTTCCAGCAGTTCCTCGCCCTTGCCCGAGTTGCACGGAAACTCAGCGACGGCCGTGTGCGACATGGGAAACCCCTCTCAGTAAGTGTGCGGCAAACCTACAGGAGCGGCGACCAGCTGTCGACGGCCACGGATCAGTTCGGAGGACCGGACCAGGTCGTCAAACATCGACTGCCACGAGGCTCAGCGGGCAGCTCCAGACAGCGACGCGTGCGCCAGCTTGCCGCAACCGCCGAGCCGAGCCGAGCCGACCAGTGACCGCGACCGTAAGTCTGCCGACCGAGACAATGTCAAGAATTTCTGAGATTTCTTCGGTGGCCGGAGAGCGCTCCAGCGATGTCCGTATGGGCTGTCGAATTCAACCCGGCATCGCCTCGTGATGCGGATTTCAACGAGGCCCGCCGCCCGTCGTGGGCCGCTCTCCAGTGCCCCTGAACGCAAGCTTCCGTCAGCGGTCAATCGATGCATCGCACCAGGTCGTAGACTTACAGTCGAACATTTGTTTGATAGAATGGTGGCATGTTCAACGATCTCCTCGAATCTTTGGTGGGGTTGCCCGATCGGGCCCTCGACGACCGGATTCGCGAGATCGCGATCGAGCGCCGGCGGCTCGACGCCGAGTTCTCAGCGGCCATCAGAATCGCCGAGCAACGTCAACTCGGTGCCGTCGACGGTCACCGCACGATCAACTCGTACCTGCGGGCGACACTCAACTGCTCGAGCACCGAGGCGAGCCGCCTGCGGTCTCAGGCGCGCGCCGTCGACGATATCGACGGGCTCGGCGAGGCATGGCTCGCCGGCCGGCTCGGTGCTTCCCAGATCGCCCGCTTCGCCGTCGTCAACGCCAACCGGCGAGTCAGCGACCGGCTGGGAGAGTTCGCCCCGATCCTGCTCGAACACGCCGAGCAGCTGCCGTACAGCGAGTTCTGCCAGTGCGTAGACCGGTTCGTGGCGATGGCCGACCAAGACGGCGCTCACGATTCACGCGACGACGCGATCGAACATCGCGACGCCCACGTCAGCAATGTCGGCGGGATGGTCGACATCACCGCCCACGGCGGCGACGCGCCCACGACCGCCGAATTGATCGCGATCCATCAACGCTTCACCGAAGCCGAGTACAAAGCTGACGTCGAGGCACGCCGCGCCGAGTTCGGCGACACCGCCGATCAACACCCGCTCCGGCGTACCACCCGCCAGCGCCGGTTCGATGCCCTGATCGCGATCTTTCGTCGCGCCGCAGGCGCCCAAAGCCTCGGCTCGACCGGCGACCCGCTCGTCAACATCATCATCGACGCCGACACCTGGGCACAGATGCTCACCGCATCGGGGCTCGCTGCGACCACAACGCTCGACGGTCAACCGATCGACCCGTTCACCGGTCTCACCCGACCGGCCGACCTACTCGACGAACTCGTCGGATCACCGGAGTCGCTGGCTGACCGCCGCTGCGAAACCAGCAACGGGATCACGGTGCACCCCCACGACGTGCTACGCGCCGCGCTCACCGGTCACATCCGTCGAGTCGTCGTCGACCACGCAGGCGTGGCGATCGACATGGGACGCCGCCGCCGACTGTTCGAAGGCCCGGCCCGCCAAGCGGCCAAGTTGTTGCTGCTCCGCTGCGAACATCCCGGCTGCGAACTCCCCGCCGAGCTGTGCGACGTAGACCACGCTGATGAATGGGCCAACGGCGGGCAAACCGACCAGCACAACTCGAGGATCCGCTGCGGCAGCCACAACGTCGACAAAGCCAAGCACCGATGGCGATCAAAACGGGCCACCAACGGGCGCACCTACACCATCCGACCCGACGGCACGATCATGCTCCCCGTCGGCGTTCGACAACCAACATTCCCCACCGAGGACGAACCCGAACACATCGCCCAACTCACCAAACTGGCGAGAGACCGAGCCAACGCACTGCGAGCAGCCTGACCGAGCCCACATCGGATCCGCGCAAGAGTAGTTAATACGACCTCAGCAGAGAACACCCTGACCCGGAAGGTCGCCCAGCCCGTGCCGCAGTGTGCTCACGGCGCCAACTCGGAGAGGCGTTCGACAGCCGCATCGATCACATCGAGCCGTTTGCAGCAGGCGAACCGCACCAGATGTCGACCATGTTCCGGGTTGGCGTAGAACACCTGGGCCGGGACAGCGACGACACCGATCCGTTCGGGCAGGGCGAGACAGAACTCGATCCCGTCACCCTCTGGCTGGACCGGGCGGATATCGACCGTGGTGAAATATGTCGCTTCCGGCCGGTAGGCGGTTAAGCCGGCCGCGATCAATCCGTCGAACAGCCGGTCGCGCTTGGCCTCGAGATCGGCGGCGAGGTCGGTGAAGAACGGGTCGGGGAGTCGCAGCCCGACGGCGGTGGCCGGTTGGAATGGCGCCCCGTTGACATAGGTGAGGAACTGTTTGGCGGTCTTGGCTGCGTTGACCATCGATGCCGGCCCGCACATCCAACCCGTTTTCCATCCGGTGGTGTTGAACGTCTTGCCGCCCGACGAGATCGTGAGCGTGCGTTCGGCCATGCCCGGCAACCCTGCGATCGGTATGTGCTCGGCCCCGCTGAACACGAGATGCTCGTAGACCTCGTCGGTGACGACCAGCACGTCATGCCGCTTGGCGATCTCCGCGATGAACTCGAGCTCGTCGCGTGTGAAAACCTTGCCGGTCGGGTTGTGGGGGGTGTTAAGCAGGATCAGTTTTGTGCGCTCGGTCACCGCCGCAGCGAATTCCGTGCGGTCGAATTCGTAGCGGCCGCCGGCGTGCTCGTTCGGGCGCAATACGATCGGCTTGAGCACGCCGCCCGCGAGTGCGATGCACGCCTGGTAGCTGTCGTACATCGGCTCGAACAGCACTACCTCGTCACCTTCATCGAGCATGCCCAACAGTGCCCCGGCGAGCGCCTCGGTGGCGCCGGCAGTGACGAGCACCTCGGTCTCGGCGTCGTACTCGAACCCGTAGAACCGCCGCTGGTGTTCAACTATCGCCTGGCGCAGCACCGGCATTCCGGGGCCGGGCGGATACTGGTTGACGCCACCTCGAATCGCGGCGACAGCGGCGTCGAGCACCTCGATCGGGCCATCTGTGTCGGGGAAGCCCTGACCGAGGTTGATCGCCCCGGTCTTGACCGCCAGCGCCGACATCTCGGCAAAGATCGTGGTGCCGAACCCGGCCAGCTTCGATGTCAGTGGATCATCGGCAGCGGTCACTCACCCCAGCGTAGGCGCAGCCCGCATGCTCGGTTCGCCCCAGCGGCCAGACTCCGCCGACCGCGGTGCCGATGAGCAGCCCAGCGGCCATGATTGTGTTGGCGGTCATGTGAGGGACCGGTTCGTAATCGAACGGGCGATCGGGTGCCCAGCCGCCCTGCCGGCCCCCGGCTCTGGCGGCTCGCGGTACCGGGGTCCGAGATTGGACAGCGCTCAACGTCGGCAGCACCGCGTCCTCTGGATCGCTACATGTTTCGGTGTTGTGCTGTTGGGTGGTGCTGGTCGATTGTGCTCGTGGCGATCCGGCATGCCGCTCGTACTTGTTCGGGCGGAGCTTCGGCTCGTATACAGGCGACAACTCCGATCAGGGCCATCGTGAAGAAGGCGGCCAGGTCATCGAGATCGGCGTCAGCGTCGAGCTGGCCTGACTGTTGTCCGTTGTTCAGCGCGTGGCGGAACGCGCTGGTGAGTCGACCCAGGTAGGCGGCGACATGACGCGCAGCGCCAGGGTCGAGAGCGGCCCGCTCGACCGCCGTGTTACACAACAGACAACCGCGCCCGCGAACCCATCCGTCACTCGCCGCGGCGTAACTCGCGAAGGCCTCTCTGATCGCGTCAAGACCCGCATCAGGGGACTCGATCGGTGACAGCACCGCGGAGAGATGCTCGCGGCCGTAGCGCTCCAAGGCCGCTTCGAAGAGTCCCTGTTTGGACCCGAACTCGGCGTACATGCTCTTGCGGTTGACGCCGAGTTCGGCCACGAGTTCCGCCGTGCTGGTGCCGGTGAATCCCTGCACACGAAACAGCTCGATGGCGCGGTCGAGTAGGTCGGTTCGGTCGTATTGCTTCACTCCGCTCATGACATTCCAAATCTCTCCTTGACAACAGGGTAACTGAATGGTTACCTAATAACAAGTAACTATTCAGTTACCCCACAGGTGGTTCCACCAAGAACCCAAACAAGGAAGGACACAATGAACCCCGATCACGTCACCGTCGTCTACAAATGGACTGCCCAGCCAGGCAAGCTCGATGAGCTCACCTCGATCTACGCCGACGTCACCAACGCGATGGAGCAGAACGAACCCGGAGCTGAAGCGGTTCACGTGTACGTGTCCGAGGCCGACAGCGCCCTCTACGTGCGTGACGAGTTCACTGACGCTGGAGCGGTGGGATTCCATCTCTCGAGCACCGCGGCAGCTCACTTTCCAGCACTGCTGGCCATCGCCACTCCGGGCCCGTTCTTCTTCATGGGGCCGGTGCCCGACGAGATGAAGGCAGCCACCGAGCAGATGCAGCTTGGCGCCGAGTTCAGCACCCACTCTGTCGGATTCGCCCGCAAAGCAGGCCAGTCATGACCTACACACCGGAGCCGATGCCCGCGTTCCTGGCCGAGCCGTCGCGGATCGGTAGCGAGATCAGCGTGACGGGCAAGTGGATTCCGTTGCATCCCGGCGGTCGATTCAGAAAATCAGCTGACTCTCAAGAGATGCTCGGCGAGTGGGAAGACATCCACGCCGGCGCCCGCGCCAACCCGGGAGTGCTGTCGACCGAGATCAACCACGCAGTCGGCGAGGACGCCGTGCTGGTCCACCACGTGTTCGCCGACGCCGATGCCCTCATCGACTACTTCTCCACCACGGCCACCGCACACATGGCAGCGCTCAGCAACGTGGCCACGCCGGAACACCATCTCGTCCGGGGCGTCAAGATCCCCATCTCGGTCCGGGACGCGATCTCGGCGAAGAGCGTGCCGGTCAGTTTCGGTGAGTGGGCGTTCGGATACGTCAAAGACGACGACCGGCAACCTGACGGTGCAGCCGCCATCGGGGTCACCGCGAAATGGACCTGCCGAGCGGACGACACCTCCACGATCGACGAACTCGAGTACTGGTGGCAACGCGTCGGGACCGAAGCCCACTCACTCGAAGCAGGACTCCTGCGGTTCGAGACCTACCGCGTCGACGGCGAAGACGCGCTCATCATCCACGAAACGTTCAAGGACACCAACGTGCTCAAGTACCACCTCACCAAAGGCACCGCAGCAATCTTCAAAGCCGACATCGACAAGATCGCCGCCCCCGAGAACTACTACTTCCGAGGACCCGTCTCCTGGACCATCCGGACCTACTCCAAGTTCATGCACCTCCCCGCCACCTACACCAGCCGAGGCAGCCACCACACGACCCCGCACGGAACCCTGAGCGAATGAACACTCGACCAGACACGAAATAGCTAAAGCCCCTCCAGCCTCAAACGCCAGCCGGCAAAGACCACCTGACGGCCCGATCTCGACGCACATAACAACACCGCCACCGAGAACGGGCGGGGCCCTCGGTTGGTTGGTCGCCGGTTGGATCTCGCGCCCGTTGGAATGCCTGACAGGGTTGGTCGACCAGACCGCCCGCACCGCCGATCACGGCGGCGGGGCAATCGTCGTCGAACCGATCGACGGCAAGGGTGCGGTCGTCGGTTTCACTGTGGCTAGTTCGTGATTGCCCGTGCTGACACCTGATCCTGGTGGAGATTCTCGTCAGGCTCTAACACTTCTCTAACGTTGCACCGGGATCATTGCTGGCATGACAGCCATATCCCGAGGTCCCGTCCCCCAACTCACAGCTCTGATGGTCTGCGGAGCGCTCGCCCTTTCGGCCTGCGGCTCAGGTAGCGCCGTTGAGGCGGACGCCGCCGACGAGCTGGCGACCCTTGAAACATCCGACAACATCGAAGCCGGCGACGGCGAGTCGACGCAGAACGTTGTCGAAGCGAGCACGCTGACGGCGGACGAAGCCGCACTGGCTTTGTCGGAGTGCCTACGTGGCGAAGGTCTCGACGTGCCCGACATCGGCGTTGACGCCAACGGCAACATCGATCTGCGGGGCGCATTCCAGGACCTGGGTCCCGGCGACGAGTCGTTCCGAGACGCCATGGACTTATGTCGAGAAACGCTCGACGGCGTGGAGTTCGGAGGTGGCGGCAGGGGGGCCCTGGCCGACAACACCGAGATACAGGACGCCTTCCTCGAGTTTTCCGACTGCATCCGCGCCGAAGGCTTCGAAGATATCGCCGACCTGACAGTCGGCCGCCCGGATGGCGACCAGGCTGGTGACGACGGCGATGGCGCACGGCCCGCGCCCGGGCAGGGCGACCGCGAGGGTGGATTCGGCGACCGCAGCGCACTCTTCGCCCAGCGCCTGGGCCTCGACCCCGAGGATCCCTCTGTCGTCGCCGCACTCGATGCCTGCTCGCCGATCATCGACCAGGCCTTCACCGACGCAGGTGTCGGACAGCCCGGCGCCGGAGCCTGATCCAAGATGACTCAGGAGACCTCAGAGCAGGTCGGTTTTCAACGGACCGCTGACGGGGCGGCGTCGACGAACGGCGCCAAGCCGTCCACTCCGTCGCTCGACGATCGGATCGCGCCCGGTCGGCGACGTTGGTCATGGCTGGTCGTCGGTGCCGCCGTGGGGTGTGGCGCCACTTTGGTAGTCACGACTGTCGGCAATGACGACGCAGGTTCCGACCCGTCGCCGCAAGAGACCGTGCAGCTCTCGACTGCGACCGTCGAGAGGCGAGATCTGATCGAGGAAGTCGAGTGGTCAGGAACGCTGGCGGCCGGTCTCGCGGTCGCCGTGAATGCGACGAACAGCGGCGTGGTCACAGACGCCGCCGAGGCGGATGAGGTAATCGAACGCGGTGATGTCATCGCAGTCGTCGGTAACGAGCCGGTCGTGGTCCTGTACGGATCGTTGCCGATGTGGCGCGATCTGCGTGACGGTGACGTTGGAGCCGACGTCCGGCAGCTCGAGACGAACCTGGTGCAGCTCGGATTTGACCCGGATCGAGTGGTCACGATCGACAACGAGTACACCTCCGCGACCGCTGACATGGTGGCGGCGTGGGAGGAATCGCTCGGCCTGGAAGCCACCGGACGCGTGTCTCGATCCCGCGTCGTTGTGCTGGGCGGGCCGTCCACGATCAGCGAACCCGCTGTCGTCGGTTCGACCGTGCGTGCCGACGGCCGGCTGGCCGTCGTCGAGACGTTGGTACAGAGAATCGATGTGATCGGCTGGCAGTACGACCCCGAAGACGATGCGCCCGGAGCGGTCACGTCGATCGCCGCAGTCGGAACGCCGCTCGAACATGGCACCGTGCTGTACTCGGTCGACGGATTCGACGTGAGCGCCGTCGTCACGACCGATGCGGCGACTGATGCAGTGCTCGCTGCCATCGCCAGCGGCGACGTCGAACAGATCAAGAACGTGCTGACATTCATCGGATTCGACCCCGAGCGGGCGATCACGATCGACGACGAGATCGACATGGCGACCGTCGCTGCGGTCCAGCGCTGGCAGGAATCGGCGGGGCTTCCGGTGACGGGCTCGACGAACCCACGTGATTACCTGCTGATCCCGGAGGCCGCTGACACGGCCTACGTGGTCGACACCCACAGTGTCACCACCGGTGATTTGCTCGGGGAGGGCCGAGTCGTCCTGAGTATCGGCGTACCGACATTGTCGGTCACGGCCGACGTCGCCGTCTCGGAGATCGACGAGTTCGCAGTCGGCGACACCGTCCGCGTCGTGCAGCTCGACGAGAGCGAGTTCATCGCCGCCGTGGTCGACATCGCCGACGTTTCGTCCGGGGTCACGGTTGGTCAGGAGGCCGAGCCGACGGCGGCGGTGATATTCGACGTCATGCGCGAACCAGACGAGTACGTCAGTGGAAGCGTCACGATCGTCACTGAATCGTCCCGGATCGAGAACGCTGTTGTGGTCCCGACGAGAGCGCTCGTCACCCTTCGCGAGGGAGGCTTCGCCGTCGAGGTCCAGGATACAGATGGCAGTACCCGCCTGGTCGGTGTCGAGATCGGTGTCTTCGACGATGGTTCGGTCGAGATCACCGACGGCGCTCTCGCACCCGGTGACGAGGTCGTGGTGCCGACATGAGCCACCCTGCGCTCGAGCTGATCGATGTCTCGAAGGTGTACCCGGGCTCTCCTCCGGTGCACGCCCTCGACCACGTGTCATTGCGCGTCGACCGCGGCGAGCTGCTCGCTATCGTCGGGCCGTCCGGTTCCGGCAAGTCGACGATGCTGCACGTGATGGGCACGCTCGACCGACCGACCGAGGGTTCCTTGAACATCGACGGCATCGAAGTCTCGCGTCTGGGTGATCGCAAGCTCTCTGCCGTGCGATCTCAGCGGATCGGGTTCGTGTTCCAACAGTTCTTCCTGCTCCATGGCGCAAGTGCGCTCGACAACGTGGCCAATGGCCTGCTGTATTCGGGCACGTCGAAGCGCACACGCCGCCGGCGAGCCGCCGAGCAACTCGACCGCGTAGGCCTCGGTCGCCGTCTGCACCACCTCCCCAACGAGCTCTCCGGTGGTGAACGCCAACGCGTGGCTGTGGCCCGGGCTCTGGTGAACGAACCTTCGATCGTGCTCGCCGACGAGCCGACCGGCAACCTCGACAGCCGGTCGAGCGCGGCCGTGATGGACCTGTTGCACAAGCTGCATCAGGAGGGCAGCACGATTCTCGTGATCACGCACGAACACGCGATCGCGGAGTCGCTGCCGCGTCAGGTCGAGATGATCGATGGCCGCCTGGTCGATCTGGTGGGGGCGCCGCAATGACCGCCACACTCAAGACATCCGCCCCGATCGTGCCGGGTTCGTCCGCCCGCATGGGCCCCAGCCGTCTGCGTCCCTCCGACGTCGTGACGGTGGCAACCGACGGACTTCGGCAGCGCAAGGTTCGCACCGCGCTCTCGGCGCTCGGGATCACGATCGGCATCGCGGCGATGGTCGCCGTGCTCGGCCTCTCCGAGTCGAGCCGTGCCGACCTGAGTAATCAGATCGAGCAGCTCGGCACGAACCTGCTTACGGTCGAACCGTCGGGCGGCTTCGGAGGGGGCGACGGCGTCCTTCCGGAAGAGTCGGTCGCCAAGCTCGCCCGAATCGGCCCGATCGAGGTCGTCGCCGACGTCGTCGTACTCGACCAGGCGCCATTACGCAACGACGTAATGAGCAGCAACGAGACGAAGGGACTCACGGCAATCGTCGCCGATATCGACCTGGTGGCCACACTTCGTGGCTCGGTCTCGTCGGGTGCATGGCTCGACGAGACGACATCGCAGACGCCGAGCGTCGTACTCGGCTCCGTCGCCGCCGAACGTCTCGCCATCACGTCGGTCACCGATGGGCCGATGATCACGATCGGCGGCGAGTGGTTCACCGTGATCGGCATCCTGGGCGACTTCCCGCTGGCGGAGAACCTCGACCGCGCCGTGTTCATCGGCAAGGGCGCCGCCGTGTCCGTGTTCGACGTCGAGTTGAACCCCAGCGTGATCTACGTCCGCACTGATCCGGATCAGCTCGACGCGGTGCGTGGCGTAATCTCGCCGACGGTCGATCCCCAGAGCCCGGACGAGGTCTCGATCTCACGGCCGAGCGACGTACTCGAAGCGCAGGATGCCGCCGATTCGGCCTTCACCTCGTTGTTCCTGGGGCTTGGTGCCGTGGCGTTGCTCGTCGGCGGGATCGGCATCGCCAACGTCATGGTGATCGCCGTCATCGAACGACGCAATGAGATCGGTCTGCGCCGTGCGCTCGGCGCCACCCGTGCCCACATCCGCCGACAATTTCTTGTCGAGGCCCTGCTGCTGTCCAGTCTGGGCGGTGTCGCAGGTGTCAGCGTCGGTGCGGCGGTGACCGCGTTCTATGCCGGGGTCGAGGGTTGGGACGTCGTCATCCCACCGATCGCGATCATCGGTGGCCTTGCGGCGGCCATCGCGATCGGTGCAATCGCCGGTCTGTACCCCGCCATGCGGGCGGCTCGCTTGGCGCCCACAGAAGCATTGAGGTCGGCATGAGCCAACGAACCACGACCCAGAAGATCATCACGACCGTCGTCGGCATGGCTGCAATCGGTGCAATCGCGATCGGCGGCGTCGTCGTGTATGACCTCCTGTCGACTGCCGAGATAGCTGTCGAGCCCGAATCGGAGATCAGCACGGCCCCCGCCGAGATTCGTACCTTGTCCGTCGACTATCAGGCGGCTGGGTCGCTGGTGTACGAACCATCGATCACTGTGACCGCTCCGGCTCCCGGCACGGTGACCGGCGTCGTCGCGGTCGGCACGATGCTGTCGCACGGGGATGTGATCGCCGTGGTCGATGATGTTCCTGTTGTGTGGTTCGACGGTGAGGTGCCGGACTGGCGGACCATGACGGTCGGTGACATCGGTGTCGACGTCACTCAGCTCGAGGCATCGCTCACTGCACTCGGATTCAACAGCGACGCCGACGTCACCGTCGACGATGAGTTCACTGCCGCGACCGCTGTAATGGTCGGGGCGTGGCAGGAGGCGATCGGAGCGCCGGTCACCGGTCGGGTCGACCTCGGCACGGTCGTGTTCGGTGGTGAACGATCTCGAGTGGCCGGCGTCGCGGTGGTCATCGGGTCGGCGGTCGCTCAGGATGCCGAGCTCGTGTCCCTCGGAACGAGCACTCGAATCGCGACCTTCGCCGTGATGCCCGCCGACGCCGTCACGCTCGTGGCCGACGACCAAGTATCAGTGCGGCTTCCCGATCGGTCCTTGGTCGATGCGACCGTCGATGATATCGACCGTTCGGTCGACGCCTGGACCATCACCGCGACGTTTGGTCAGATCGACCTCCCGGTCCTCGACGTGGTGGATGTGAGCCTGGAATGGGAACGCGCCGTGGCGACCGACCAACTGACGATTCCGAGCTCGGCACTGCTACGCCTCGACGACGGTTCGTACGTCGTCGACATCGTCGCCGCCGACCTGATCGAACGACGTCCAGTCGAGATCGGCCGATCGGTCGGCGCCCGCATCGCGGTGACAGCAGGGTTGTCCGAGGGCGATCTCGTCGTCGTCCTTTGAGGCCGGCACGGTCGACGGGCAGGCAACGACCGGCTCGAGGGAGTCGGCGTCCGATCGGATGGGCCATGCGACGATGAACGCTTGTGATGCGTCCAGGACCGCCCCGAGTTCGAGAGTCATGATCCGCGGCCTGCTCGGCTTCGTCGTCCGCCACGATCCCGTCGTCAAAATGATCTGCATCAAACCTGGTAGATCACCAGACTTGTTCAGCGCGCCCGAAGAGATTCGAACTCCCAACCTTCTGATCCGTAATCAGATGCTCTATCCGTTGAGCTACGGGCGCTGAGCGGCAACAGTGTAGAGCCGTGGCGGCAGAAACGGAACCCGGTTGTGGCCGCCAGCGGGCGGCAAACCGTCAGCCGCCCCAGGGGCCCCAGCCACCCGCACGCTGATACAGGGCGTAGGCGGCGGTGATGTTCTTGTGGGCGTCGAGCAAGTCGGCTGATGAGTAGATGCCGTACTCGTCGAGCCAGCTGACATGAACCGACCAATAGATCTGGAACACGCCGTAGCAGCAGGTCCCGTTGAAGGCGGTCGCGATGTAGTGGCTCTCGCGCCAGGCGATCTGAAGAGCCCTCTCCTCGAGCTCGTCGGGCCAGACGTCGCGGATGATCTGTTGCACCTCGCCGGCGGATGGCGGAGTCGTCGTGGGCGGTTGCGTGGTGGCGGGCGTGGTCGTAGCGGGTGCGGTGGTGACCGGCGGTTGCGTCGTGGTCGGCTCGACCGTTGTGGTCGTCTGATGGCTTGGCATATCCGCTCCGGCCGGCAGGCAGATGTCATCACCGGGGAAGATCATCGTGTGCAGTGTCGCCCGATTCTCGTCGAGCAAGGCGCTCGGGGTGACACCCGCGGCGTCGGCGATGCGGTACCACGAGTCCCCGGCACCCGCGGCATAGGTCGTGGGGCAGGCCGGGATGCTCCGCTCGGCGGTTGCCGAGACCGTGGCGATGCCTTGCGCGGATGTCGCCGCAGCCGGTGTGGTGTCGGCGACCGACGACGACACTGGCGATGCCTCGCTCGCCGGCGACGGATCGGGAGTCTGGCTGGAGGCCTCGACGGCAGCTACAGGCGACGGCGCCACCGGAGATTCGTCGGCCCGCACATCGACCGAGTCGGCTGATGCCGACACTGGTGTCTGGGGAACCAACGGCTCGGCCGGAGCGGCGTTCGACACAGCGTCGAACGCGACGGCGTCAGCGACGACGCCTGCCGTCAAGGCGTCGGCGAGTTCCTGATCCGAGTTGGGGCGCAAGGCGAGCGCGACCGGCACGAGCAGGAGTGCGGCGAGGATCAACATGCCGATCCGGGCCAGCAACGGGTCGACGGCGCTCAGCCCGATCCGGTCGGCCAGCGGCTGCACCGGTGAGAGCGGAACGAGCTCCCGGTCGGCGGCGACCGCGGTCAAAGGTCGGGTTGGCTGATCGGTCGGGGACGATGTGTCGAAGATCTCGTCGTTCCAGCCAGCGGCGAGCTCGCCGAGCGAGGCCTCGTCGGTCGTCGGGCGTCGGGGGGCAGACGCCTGACGTTGGCTGACCACTCCATGCCGACGGGTCCGTTCGACCTGACCCGAGTGGTCGGCCCGGGCAATTCGTTGTGGTCTGAACGCCCGCACACCGTTGCTGAACGCCCGCAGCGCGCCGGTGGTGTCATCGCTCGACATGGTGTCGAACCGGTCGGCGTCGGCGGCACGGTCGGTGATCTTGTTCGGTTCTGAGACCCAACCGCGCGCGCTGCCCCAGAACTGCTGGGTGACGTCATCAGCCTCTTCGGCCTCGACGTCAAACGGGCTCATCGAATGATCGCGTCGCATGATGTTGGGTGTGGGCCGCCCTGGCGTGCCGCTCACGGACACCAGGTCTACTCTTTTCGTCACGAAATCGCAACACGTACGTAATCTGATCGCAATCAAATGACAGCGTTGTAACACTCGACCGGGAAATCGGCACGGTGGTTCGCCCGACGACAAACCAGCCGAGCGATCACGTCATAGACGTGGTCGCTCGGCTCGATCGCTGGCGGAGAGGGTGGGATTTGAACCCACGGACCCCGGAGGGTCAATGCCTTAGCAGGGCATCCCATTCGGCCGCTCTGGCACCTCTCCTGGGAGCAACAAAGTCTAGGCCACGAAGCTCACGAACGGAACTGTCGAATCCAGGCAGTCGAACCGACGCCGGCCGATGGCGGTGGACGCGCCCGCCGATCTCACTAGCCTGGCGGGCGGAACGGTGGCAGAGCGGACGAATGCACCCGCCTTGAAAGCGGACGAGCCTCACGGCTCCGGGGGTTCGAATCCCCCCCGTTCCGCGGTGAGGGGGGATGGATGAAGACCTCCCCGGTTGTTCGGCCGTCCCAGCAGGTCGGCGACGGCTCAAACAAGAGGTACATGTGGATGGACGACTCGACGATATGACTCGACGGCCCGTGCACAACCGTCCGCAACTGTCACATCGTCCTTAGGCGAGAGGCTCGCCGACGCCGAGCGGCTCGGGCTCGTCACGCGCAATCCGGCGGCGGCGAAGGCACTGTCCGCGACATGGGGCGAACAGAAGACGTGGTCGTCGGAGGAGATCCAGCGGTTCTTCGACGCGGTGGCGGGCTCGAGTGTCGGACACGAGTCGATGCGGTAGATGTGACACTCGTCGGCCCTGAGACCCCGATTGAGCCGTTCGGTCGCTGATGCGATCCGGTCATCGGTGGAGAGCGAGAGCGTCGCCCAGGTGCCATTCTGCGTCGCGATCAGCAGCCGATCCTCGCCGATCCAGTAGCCCAACCAGTAGAGGTTGGCCCAGGGGCTCTGGGCATTCAACACGAACAGCACTGGATGTTTCTGGGCACTTCACTTGTCCCTTGCGCCGCCTCCGGGCGGACCCTATAGTCGCCGCGGCACTCAACGCGGGGAAGGGGAACCCGTCGATTACTCGACTGTCGACCTCCGACTCGGAGCGCGCTGGGCGGTTGCCAAACAAACCTAGAGCAAAGGGGCTCAACAAATGTCTCGAACACGCATCGGACTCTTCGCGGCGGCCGCACTCGCGGTCACCGGCCTGGTAGCTCCAAGCCCAGCGGGCGCTAAACAGATCGACGAACCATCGGGCGCGGACGGCGGTGACAAGTCCGTCGACGTCAGTACGACCGGGAGCTACATCATCGTGATGGAGGCCGATCCATTGATCGCCGAATTCGACGCCGACGAGTTGGGGACGCCACAAGCCGAGGCCGAGGCAGCCGAAATCGTCGAGAGCCACGAAGACGCGCTCGAAGACGCCGGCGCCGACGCCGACGACAAGGTGCAGGACTTTACGAACGCCCTGAACGGCTTTTCGGCCGTGATCAGCCACGACGAGGCGCTCGCCTTGGCTGCACAAAAGAGCGTGCTGCTGGTGCTGCCCGACGAGCTGCGTCAACTCGAGACCGATTCGACCGGCAAGTTCCTCGGCCTCACGGGCGGCGGCGGAGCATGGGCCAATGGCGTCACCGGTGAAGGCGTCGTCGTTGGAGTCATCGACAGCGGCATCTGGCCGGAACACCCGAGCTTTGCCGACGATGGCAGCTATTCGACCCCGTCGATCCTGCCGCTCGACACTGGCACGTTCGCCAGTTGTGACTTCGGCAACACGGGACACAACACCGACGACGCTGCGTTCACCTGCAACAACAAGCTGATCGGTGCCCGCCAGACGATGCCGACGTATCGGGCTCTGATCGGTGCAGATCCGGACGAGTTCGACTCAGCACGAGACGACGACGGCCACGGTACCCATACCGCGTCCACGGCAGCCGGCAACGCCGGCGTCCCCGCCGAAATGTTCGGCACGTCGCTCGGCACGATCTCCGGCGTCGCACCCCGAGCCCACGTCATCGCGTACAAGGGCCTCGGCAACCTGGGCGGATTTGGTTCCGACCTCGCCGCCAGTATCGATCAGGCCGTAGCCGACGGCGTCGACGTGATCAACTACTCCGTCGGTGGCGGCGCAAGCCTCGCCAGCGCCGACGACATCGCCTTCCTGTTCGCCGCAGACGCCGGCGTGTTCGTGGCAACCTCGGCCGGCAACAGCGGCTCCGGTGCGGGCACGATCGGCGGCCCCGCATCCGTGCCGTGGCTCACATCGGTGGGCGCCAGCACGCAGGACCGTTTCTTCGAAGGTGAAGCGAAGCTCGACAAGGGCGGCAAGGTCAAGGGTGCCTCGATCACACCGGGCACCGGCGGCAAGTTCCCGCTCGTCGACGCCGAATTCGCCGGTGGCGACCTATGTATTCCAGGCACGCTCGACGGCAGCGTTGCCGGCAAGATCGTGTTGTGCCGCCGCGGCGCAATCGGTCGGGCCGACAAGAGCCTCGCCGTGTCGATCGCCGGTGGCGTCGGGATGATCCTGTACAACAACACCAACGACGACAACCTGTTCACCGACACCCACCATGTGTCGTCGGTGCACGTCGATCTCGACGAGGGCCTCGACGTCAAGGCGTACATCGCCTCGTCGGCCGACCCGAAGGCCGAGATCAAGACCGGCAAGGTCAAGACCTGGAAGCACGCTCCCACGATGACGATCTTCTCGTCACGCGGTTCCAACACCGTCGCCGAGGACATCATCAAGCCCGATGTCACGGCGCCAGGGATGCAGATCCTGGCCGGCAACTCGCCGTTCCCGGATCCGGGCGCTGTTCAGGGCGAGCTGTTCCAGGCGATCGCCGGCACATCGATGTCCAGTCCGCACGTTGCGGGTCTGTTTGCCCTGCTCAAGCAGGTGCATCCGGATTGGACGCCTGCGATGGCCAAGTCGGCAATGATGACGACCGCCCATCAGAAGGTGCGGGACAACGACCGGGTCAGCCAGGCCGACCCGTTCGACATGGGGGCCGGCCACGTCGATCCTGGCAAGGTCGGCAAGAACGGTTCGATGTTCGAACCCGGCCTCGTCTACGACGCGGGGTTGTTCGAATACGCCGCTTTCTCGTGCGGTTCGAGTCAGCCGATCTTCACTCCGGGCACGTGTGACTTCCTCGACTCGATCGGGATCCCGTCGGACGCCAGTGACCTCAACCTGGCGTCGATCGGCATCGCCGAACTGTCCGGTTCGCAGACCGTGACCCGTACGGTGACGAGCGTCGCCGACAAGACGGTGAAGTGGAAGGTCAAGGTCGACGAACCCGACGGTTATGAGGTGACCGTCACGCCGAGCAAGATCACCCTGAACCCAGGCGAGGTCGCCTCCTACACCGTGACAGTCACCAACGATGGCACCGGCCCGGTCGGTGAGTGGCGTTTCGGTTCTCTGGAGTGGAAGGGCAAGGGCTACAAAGCACGAAGCCCGATCGCCGTACGAGGATCGCTGTTCAACGCTCCGGCGTTGGCCTCCGGCAGCGGAACGTCAGGCTCGGGCAGCTTCGACATTCAGTTCGGTTACACCGGGCCGTACACGGCCGCTCCCCACGGGTTGGTCGCCGACGCTCCCGTCGCCGACACGATCAGTCAAGACCCCGACCAGACGTACAACCCGGGCGACCCCGACGACGCAGGAGTGGACAAGCACGACTTCGTCGTCAGTGGCTCAGCGTTGGTCCGGTGGAAGCTGGAGATCCCTGGGCCCGACGACATCGACCTGTTCCTCGAGGATTCTGGCGGCAACATCATCGCCGCCAGCACCAACGGCGGCACCGACGAATTGATCGAGATCGTCCTCCCGGCCGACGACACATACACGATGGTCGTGCATGGATGGTCGGTTCCGAGCCAGCCGCTGGCGTACAGCTTGTCGTTCTGGGATGTTTCGGCGACGTCGGGCGGAAGCCTGTCGGTCGACAGCGCACCGACGTCGGCAGTGATCGGCACGACCGGAACGGTGGACTACAGCTGGTCAGGATTGACCGGTGGCGTCGAGTATCTCGGCGCTGTGTCTCACAGCGACACCGGGATCATCGGTCTGACGGTCGTCGAGGTGACCGGATAGTCGACCACTAGCGTAATTCGAGTGGGGGGGCGTCCAGCGGGGCGCCCCCTTCTCGAGTCTTGGACGAGTGCTTTTACCACGAACGTTCATGGTCAACGCACTAGATGTCCTCGCCACCCGAGCCGAGGCCGATCCCCTCGCTCGGAGGCGTCTTCGTCAGCGGTTGCTCGCAGATGAAGGGTCCTCGATCCCCGCCGGTGTGATACCGGTAGATGTGGCCGTCGTATCCCAACTCGATCACCGATCCATCGGTGAGCACCTGCGCGTATCGCATGTCCGGCGACGGACAGCCGAGGCTGGCATCGGGCCACACGACGAGTACCGCGGCGTGGGTGGAGATCGCGTCGACGGCGACACCGAGGCGAACGGCCAGATCGTCCTTGGCCTGATCGATGAACGGCCGCAGGCCTCGATCGATGTCGCCGGCTTCGTACAGCGGCGCAACGGCGGCGGGTGTCGGTGTTGGCACGAGCGGGACACTTTCTTGGTCGGTCTGATCGGACGTTTCGGTCTGGTCGGTCTGGTCGGACGTTTCGGTTTGGTCGGTCTGGTCGGACGTTTCGGTCTGGTCGGTCTGGTCGGACGTTTCAGGCTGATTGGACGTATCAGCAGGTGGGGACAGGTTGGATGGCTCGGACGACTCAGACGGGGGCGGCGATTCCGGTGTGGTCGGGTTGGATGCTTCAGTTGGGCCGGATGTCGGTGGCTCAGGTGATGCCTCGGCGCTGTCTGTCGTGACGCGTGAGGAAGCCGACGACGTCGACGCGCCCGATGTCGTCACCGATGTCGTACCTGAAGTGTCCGAGGCCGCGTCGTCGCAGGCGGCGGCCGTAACCAACATTGCTGCCAGTACGAAGTTGCGCCGTCTCACCAAGAATCTCCTCCCAGGTTTGAAGCTAGACGATGGGATCGAGTTCCCGAGATCACAACCACTTCGGACTACTCGGACGGGGTTGACGCCCGGCACGACGTGTTGTCCGAATTTCAACACGACACATAGCCGGGTGTCCGCGTCGCTCCGCATGCTTGCTGTCGCGGCGTGCGGCGCATAGCCGACCGAGGAAGCGAACTGGACCGATGTGTCGAACTCGCCGTCGACGACGAGTCGAGCGCACCTACCGACGCTTCAACCGCTACTCGAACAGAGGTCGCACGCTGCACCTCCAAGCATATTCGTCAACCTACGATCGACCTGTTGAGCCGAACCCTGATCCGACCTGCTTGAGCCTGTATCGGTTGACGACCGCTCGACGAACAGCTCTATTCGTTACACCGACCCGGTGGCCGGATCCGCCGCACCTCTAGCGTCTCCGAACGATGGGCCCCGGACCTGAGTGTCAGGGTTGGCTGTGCCGGCGCTCTCTGCCAGAGGGTTACGGTCCGTCACCCGGAGCGGGGCGTTACCGAGTGCCCTTCAACGGCGGCTCCTCGGGCGGCCGGAGCGGCATCGGGAGTGCCACCTACCGCCGGGCTGAGGTCGAGCATTTCCGAGCGGGCGATCGTGCGCAGTGCCGGATCGCGCGATGGACTCCTGCGTGGCCCCATCGTTGGCATCAAGTCGGTTCGCCCGGTGGGCGCTCACCCTCCCCAATCGCGGTAGGCGACCCCAATCTGGACCATCAGCAAGAAGAGCCCCGTCGACACGAACGGCATCGCCGCGATCCACCAGCTGCGACGTCGAGCAACGACCATCGTGACCGTGACGAGAACGGCATACAGCAGGTAGGAGACGTAGATGTCGGGGTAAGGGGCGAAGATGTTCGGGCCGATGAGGTATGCCACACCAAGCGGCACCATCAGCCCGATCGACACGACCGCGACGAGGCTTCGCATCTGCCCGCTTGCCAAGGGGACCCGAACCGGGTCCCATCCGGCGGGAGCGATGGCCAGTCCCAGTGCGAACAAGAGCGGGATCGCATTGACGATCCGGGGCGGTGCCACAACGTTCAGCAGAACCGTGAGCTCCATCAGGAGCGCGACCGCCAGCGGAATCGCGGCCCAGCGGCGCGACCGGAACGTGGCGACCGCTGCGCCGAGCGCGAGCAGTGCCGCGATCGACGCGAGCGCGACGCCACGTGCTTCGTCGGTTCGGACCGCCCGCAGGATCGAGACGATGGCAGCGAATCCGCACAAGCATGCCTTCGTCATCAAGGTGACGCGCTCCGACAAGGGACGATCCGGCGACCTACTGGTCGCTACCCCGATCGCACCACTCTGAGCCCGACGCGAGAGAGAGCGCTTCATGATGGCCCCCTTTCGTGGTGGTGAAGAGATCTGCATATGACCACCTTCCCGATCTGTGAGGGCCCGGGCAATCCGGGGTTCCCCCCATTGCGGGCTAGTGGGCCCGGATCTTCGGTGCCATGTCGTTCGGCGGCCAAGGGTGAATCCGCCAACGGGCGACCAGCGTTCCTCGTCGACGACTGGGTCCCCGGTTGGTAGGTCGCGAAGAAAGAGAATATGGGTGGCTGGACCCGCGAGCGTGCCCCTAATCGCCGGCACTGGGTCGCACACTTCACTCAGCCCAAACTGGCCGACCTGCTCCTAATTCGACCACGAACGAACCATCAGACCGAACCCTCAAGATAATCGACGGTGTTGCGACGACCGCCTGAATTCGCCGGGTGGATTGGATGTCGCGGGCGCACGCCACCTCGGTCGAGCTATCGCACTGGAGTGCGACGGGCAACCACCGCCTAGCTTCTTTGAGCTGTGTCGGAATGGCCGGTTTGCGGTCGTCCTGGACGTCTTGGCCAGTTGCCTTTTGGGGTGGCCTGCTGGTGGGGCGTCAGCGGCGCCGGCGAAGCGCACCGATGGTGGCGAACGCGGCGTCGGCCAGCAGCCCCACTTGATCGGTGTCGAAGACGTCGGGGAGCACGATCCAACCCTGTTCGTCGAAGGTCGCCACCTGTTCGTCCGTGAGCTTCATCACTGTCCTTTACTGTTTTCTTGGTGGTGGCTGCGGAGTTCGTCGATACCCGACGAGAGGGCCGACAGCATGAGGCCGATGTCGTAGTTGTAGGAGATCATCCGGAAGCCCCGATCGAGCCAGGTCTTGCCGATCTCCAGGGAGCCGGCCAGGCAGGCCGCGCTCTTCCCGTGGGTCTCACAGGCCGAGAGGATCGTGCCGATCCCCTTCTGCATCGACGGGGTGTCGATCTGGCCCGGTACTTCGAGCGAGAGGGAGAGGTCGCCGTGGCCCAGGTGTGCCACGTCGACGCCGGGCACCGCCATGATCTCCTCGGCGTTCGCCAACCCCTGCTCCGACTCGATGAGCACACAGACCATGGTTCTGTCGTGGGCGCCCTCGATGATCTCGGGCACGGTCTGACTGCTGTAGTCGTCGTGGGCTCCACCGAACATGGCACCCCGTCGTCCGTCGGGCGGGTAGCGGGTCCAGCTCACGAACTCCTCGGCCTGCTCGGCGGTCTCGCACATCTGGAACAGCAGACCCAAGGCGCCCAGGTCCAAGAGGCGGGCGGCGTACTGGTACGAGGTGCCCGGTGGGCGGACCAGGGGCACGAGATCGAGGCCCCGGCACAGGGCGATCTGGTTCTTGATGTCGGCGTCGGTGAATCCGCTGTGCTCCATGTCGTAGAACACGAACTCGGCGCCCGCGTTGTCGAGGATGGTGGGGAGCCCAGGGCTCGCGAACTCAAACACCATGGTTCCGAAGGCAGTCTCGCCGCGGGCCAATGCGTCTTTCACCGGATTGGGTCGCATGTTCTGATTCTCGCGCGGACCGGGCTGACCCTGACGATACGGCTGGCGAGATGGGGCGACACTGCAGGAGTGGACAAGGCCGAAACGCTCACCATGGAATTCAGGCCCTCGAAGCGATTCTGGCCGACGGCGATGAGCGATCGGAAGGTGCGGAGCCAAGATGAAACGCCTTGGTCGTCGGCCGTGGAACGCTTGGATGTATCTGGCGAGATCTTCTTGGCCGCCGTCGAAACGACTGCCACACCCCCATGTGCATGATGCGGGCATGATCGATTCGGGGGTGAGCGCAGCGGTGGCAGGGCTGCTGGCGTGCGACCCCGATGTTTCCGATGGTGCTGATCTGGCGGAGATGTCCAGGTGGTCTTCGAGTTTGCGGGCGTTCGCCGACTACGCCGACGTTCGGATCAATCGCCGCTCCAACGAACTCGCCGCGCAGGGTGCCGCCGACAGTGGTGCACATGTGCTGCTCGACGAGGGGCGCCTGACCGGCCGCGAGGCTCAGGCGACCGGTGGGCGTGATCGGGTGTGCACCGAGATGCCGCAATTCGACGACGCGCTCGCGGCGGGTGCCTGCACGACCGGTCATCTCGATGCGTTGGCGAAACTCACGAAGGATCTGACCGACGAAGAGCGTTGCGATCTTTCGCTCGTCGTCGATGATCTCGTTGCGGGCGCGGCTGATCAGCCGGTGGCGTTGTTCGAGAGAACAACGAAGGCAACGATCGACAAGATCCGCGAGACACACCGACCTGGCAGCGACGCCGATGAGCTCGACCGGCAACGCGCTGCGTCGACGATCAAGCGTTGGACCGATCGTGGCACCGGGATGAAGCAGACGTTGATCTCCCTCGACCCACTTCGCGACGCCTCATTGCATGCCGTGATCGACGCCCATCTGTCGAAGCTTCGTCAGGATCCGGCAAACAAGACGCGTTCGTTCGACGAACTGCGTGTCGAGGCGGTGATGTCAGCGGTCAGCGCCGAATCCTCCGCTCACCGGATCCCCGAAGTGGTGATTCATGTCGACCACCAGTCGGCCTGCCACGGCCGCCACGACAACACACTGTGCGAAACGGTCGACGGGCAACCGATCCCGGTGTCGACCGTGCAGCGGTTGTGTTGTGAGGCGATCATCTCGGCCGTGATCGTCAATCCCGATGGCACTGTCGATCAGTTGTGTGCCGAGCTGCGCACCGCCAACCGTGCCCAGCGCCGGCAACTTGCGGCGATGTACTCGACATGTGCCCACCCGCATTGTCAAGTGGCGTTCTCGCAGTGCCGGATGCACCACATCATCTGGTGGACCAAGGGTGGCAAGACCGTGCTGGCGAATCTGCTGCCGCTGTGTGAGACCCATCACCACCAGGTTCACGAAGGTGGTTGGAACGTCTCGATCGACGAACAACGTGTCGTCAGCTGGTTCCGGCTCGACGGCACACTGTGGAAAACCGTCGATGGACCGAATCGAAGACTGCGCCGATCGCGATCGAGGGCCAGACCGCCCGATCCGCCACCGGATCTCGCCTCGCAACCCGACGATCTGTTCGCAAGCACCGCATGACACATTGTTTGACGTGATCCGACGTTGCCGGTATGCGTCTGCGCGACGTGCGGGCTGCGACGGTCAGCGCTCCGAGATGCTGGGGCATTCGGCCACGATTTCGCATCCGCAGCGCTCGACCTGCTCGAGCATCGAGATCATTGCGTCGAGCTGTGCCCGTCGTTCCCTGAGCGTGGCGAGATGGTTCCGCACGACTGCGGGCCATTGTCGCGCCTGATCGTCGAGGATCATCTTGATGTCGTCGAGTGTGAGGCCGGCCTCCTGAGCTCGGCGCACGAAGCTGAAGCGGCCGATCGCCTCAGGAGCGAAACGTCGCTTTCCACCCACACGGCTGACCGGCGTGACGATGCCGAGTTGGTCGTAGCACCGGATCACCGAGACAGAGACGCCCGTGGCTCCCGCCAGCTCGCCGATCGGCAGCAACGTCGTCACGGTCACGTCAGAGGAACTCCGGCCAACACCGAGATCACCGGCAGCGCCTCAGGGTTGGACGACGTCACCTCGACGACGAGTTCGCGATCGGCCGTGCTGATGCTGATGTCGAGAAAGGCGCAACACATCGTTTCACGGTGGGCAAGGTCGGTGATCACCGATTCAAACTCGGTCGGAAAGCTCATCCGCGCCCCACCGGGCACCGCTTCGACGATGGTGACGCGGCGATGGAGGTCTCTCCATTCCTGCGCTTGGCCGACAGCGCCCTTCTTCGTGAGGGTGCACACGATCGGCTGCGGTTCTGAACCCATTGATCAACCAAACGACCTCAAGTCGACTCGAAGTCAAGCGCGGCGAGTTTCAGCGACCCTCAGTGGTCGCTCGAACCGTCTGGGAGAGATCTGGTTCGGATTTGTGGTCGCCGCCGGAAGAATTGACGCAGCCCGACTTTCATTGCTGCTGACCAGCCGCGATGGTGAGTCGCATGGTCGATTCGGCATAAGCCGTCGGCCTGTCGGGGCCCCGCCAGACCTCATTTGAACCACACATGAGCTCCGGAGACATCGCCGTCGGCACGCTGCCGTGAGTGGTACTCCGCACAACTCACCACCGACGGCGGCAAACACGAACGGGGCACCAGTCATGACCAACATCTTGACCACCAGCTCAACTCCTGGACTTGAGCGGCAGCCAACGCAACGTCAATTGCTGCGACCGTTCTGGTTCGTCGGGGCGCTGATGATGATGCTCGACGGGCTCACCACCTACATCGCGCTCACGTTCCACTCGGACAGCGGTGCGCGGGAGGCCAATCCAATCGCTGTGTGGGCAATCGAGCACGTCGGCATTGCCGGTACGTGCATCTTGAAGGTGCTGATCGGCGTCGTCATGATGTGGCGCCTCGCTTCGACCGCCGAACGGGGCCACAAGTTTGCGTTTCTCAATCGTGGGCTGCTCCTGAAGGAACGGCCGGTCTGGAAGGTTCGCCGCAACGCGGCGTGGGCGCTGGCGTTCAGCCTGGTGTTGATGGGTGTTGTGGTCGGCAGCAACCTGCGCACGATCATCGACCTGTCGGTGCGGTAAGGCTTTCGACCGAGCGCGAGAATCCGCCGAGCGGCAATCAGGTGGGGGCGAAGCGGATCGGAAGTTTGTCGGGGCGGAAGATGCCGACTGACGACGGCTTCCGGGTGATCTCGCCGGCGCGCTCGAGATTGGGCAGGCGTTGCGCCATCAACACCAACGCCTCTTGCTGCTATCGACGATGAGGGTTCGTATGATTTCGCCGGTGCGGGGGGCGATCGACGTGGCTGGCGGTGGCCGTAGATCTCGACGAAGGCGGCGAGCTGGGCTACACCAAAGCGAAGCCGACTTCGTGTGGCCAGACAGCCGCCGTTCGGATGCGGCGGGACATGCAGGGCGCGATCGCCACGACGACCACACCTGGGCAGCGCCGCGCTGACCGGCCGCTCGACAAGAACCGGCGCGCAAGCGATAGCCCGTACTCCGACCTGAGGAATGCGCTACGCCGCACGCTGCTAGGTTCCGAAGATCCGTCTGTTCTCCTACAAGGACCGCCCGGTCCATCTCGGGCCCTACCCGCTGGAGCGGTTGCCACGGCAGGTCGAAGCGCCCGATCTGGCCGCGCTGGCGCCGATGCGGGCGTTGTCCTTCGATGACCCGGACCCGTTGTCGCTGTCGCACGCAATGCGCCGTTACATGGGCATGTTCGACCTGGTGCGTGACGGCGCCGTCAATCCCGCGCCCGCCGAGGTACCGATCGACGCTGACGAGCGCTCCCGGCATCTCAAGGCCGCCGGCTACTACTTCGACGCATCGATGATGGGTGCGTGCCGCCTGCCGCCCGAGGCGCTGCTGGCCGAGCCGATCCACAACCCCGAGGTGGGTGCGATCGCTGCCGAACTGGAGCGCAACCAGCCGACCAGCTTTGCCGCGGGCATGGACATGATCTTGGCCGACGTACTCGAGTCGTCGCGCACCGTACACACCGACATCGCTCATCACACGCACGCGATGATGATCCTTATCGAATACCCGCGCGACCCGCGGCCCGACGAGCCCGGCTGCGACTGGATCGTGGGCACGCAGGCCACTCGGGCGGCGGTGTTGGCGGCGCAAACCGCCGTTCTGCTGTCGACCTACCTGCGGATGCTCGGCTTCGAAGCCCGTGCGCACAGCGCCACCTGCAGTGACGTCGACCTGGGCAAACTGGCCGTGGTCTGCGGGCTGGCACATGCCGATGGCACCAACCCATACATCGGCAGACGCTTCGGCCTGGCCGCCGTGAGCACCACCTTCGAGATCGCGGCCGACCTGCCGTTGGCGCAGACTTCACGCAGGCGTCGGCTGCGCTCGCATGGCCCGCGCTGGTGGCTCGGCAAGGGCACGCTGAAGTCGGCCTTCACCAGCGAGGCCTTCGCGCGTCGCGAGTTTCGCCAGGGGGCCTTTCCGTTCGAGACCCTGAAGCGATGCGACGAGCCGACCACCTTGATCGACCACGATCGCGTGCCGCGATTCCCCAAACGCGCCGACTTCTTTGCGCGCTCGCTGTTCGGTGACCTCGGCAAAGCGGTCCAGGAAGACGCCAAGAACGCCTACTACGTGATGAAGAGCCCGATCGGCGCTTGCGCCCGTCGCGCCCTCGGTGCGCTGCTGCTGTTGCAGTTCGGTGAGGCGCGCGGCCCAGTCTTGCCGGGGACGCTCGATCCGCAGCGCAATGCCGACAATCTCAAGGCTGCCTCCTATTACCTCGGCGCCGATGCAGTGGGCCTTTGTGCGGTGCCCGAATGGGCCTACTACTCACACGATGCGGGCGGCAATCCGATGCCGGCGTACCACGCCAACGGTGTCAACCTGCTGCTCGACCAGGGGCATGAAACCATGGAAGGCGCCAGCGGCGACGACTGGATTTCGGTGGCTCAGAGCATGCGCGCCTACCTGCGCTTTTCGCTGATGGGTGGAATCGTTGCTGAGCAGATCCGCCGCCTGGGCTATTCGGCGCGGGTGCATTCGGTGCTCGATGGCGACGTATTGCAGCCGCCGTTGTTGTTGTTGTCGGGATTGGGCGAAGTCAGCCGCATCGGCGAGGTGATCCTCAATCCCTACCTCGGACCGCGCCTCAAGAGCGGCACCGTCACGACCGATCTGCCGATGACATCCGACAAGCCGATCGACTTCGGCCTGCAACGCTTCTGCGGGAGCTGCAACAAGTGCGCCCGGGAATGCCCCTCTGGGGCGATCACCGCCGGTCCGAAGCTGATGTACAACGGCTACGAGATCTACAAGAGCGACGCCGAAAAGTGCGCCCGTTACCGCCTCACCAACGCGGCCGGCGGCATGTGCGGGCGCTGCATGAAGACCTGTCCGTGGAACCTCGAAGGCCTGTTTGCCGAACAAGGCTTTCGATGGCTGGCGATGAAGGCGCCCGGCAGCGCACGCACGATGGCCGCACTCGACGACAAGCTCGATCGCGGCAGCATCAATCCTGTCAAGAAATGGTGGTGGGACATCGAACTCGAGCGCCAGAGCGGGCGCTACGTGAGCGCCGCACAGACGCACCGGCGCGGCCTGCAGAAGGACTTGCAACTGCGCTACGAAGACCAGACGCTGGCCGCCTACCCAGCCGACACGATGCCGCCCCCGTACCCGGTGGCCTTCCCTGTAAATCGCGACGCGGGCATCGAGCGCTACCGCTCACTGTTGACACCGGCTCAGTACCGAGCCCGGTTGGCGGACAATCAGACCCAAGGGCTGGCGCCACCGGCCCGCATGCCCGAGGGCGAACCGCCGGTGTTTCCGGTGCTGCTCAAGCGCCGCGAGGACATGGCTGCCGACGTCGTCAAGTTCGAGTTGCAGGCGCCCGACGGCGGCGACCTGCCGAGCTTCGATGCCGGTTCGCACATCGACGTCATCATCGCGCCCGAATACCAGCGCCAGTTCAGTCTTGCAGGTGACCCGAACGACCGCAGCAAGTACGTGCTCGGCGTGCTGCGTGAGAGTCAAGGCCGGGGAGGATCGGCATTGATGCACCGCACCTTTCGAGTGGGCCGGCGCGTCTTCATCTCCGCCCCGAGGAACCACTTTGCGTTGGTCGAGGAGGCCAGCCGATCATTGTTGTTCGCAGGCGGCATCGGTGTCACACCGATGATCGCGATGGCGCATCGGCTGCATGCTCTCGGCAAGCCGTTTGAGCTGCATTACAGCGCCGCCAGCCGCAAGGGCAGCGGATTTCTGGCCGACCTGGATCGGGCCCCGTGGCGCGACTCGGTGCACTTCCACTTCAAGGACGAGGGCCAACGTGCCGACCTGCCAGCACTGGTGCCCCCGTACGAGCCGGGCGTGCACCTCTACACGTGCGGTGCGCCGCGCTTCATGGATGCGGTGTTCGCTATCGCGGTCGACCGGAGTTGGCCGCAAGACGCGCTGCACCGCGAGCATTTCAGCGTGCCCGAAGCGCCCGACTGGCTGAACAAGGACTTCGTGCTGCGCCTGGCGCGCAGCGCCCGCACGCTGGCGGTACCGGCGGATCGCTCGGCCACCGAAGTCCTGAACGGGTCCGGCCTGAGCCTCGACACAAAGTGCAGTGACGGTCTGTGCGGTGTGTGCGCGACGCCGTATGACGCTGCCGCATCGGGCGCCATCGAACACCGCGATTTCGTGCTCAGCGCGGCGCAGCGCGAACAACGCCTGATCTTGTGCTGCTCGCGGGCACGCGACGAAGGCGGTGAGATCGTGGTCGATCTCTGAATCCGGCGCCGAGCGAGCCATCTTGGCGCCCCGACGCGGCGATCTCGATCACCGGGCTCCACGGTGCTGCGGCAGGGCGTCGCCGAGTCAGGTGCGCGAGTCCGGTGCGCGATTCAGGTGCTGATGTCGACGCCGAAGGCGTCGCGGAAGGCGTCGATGTAGTCGTCGAGTGATTCGGTCTTGCCGAGCGAGACCCAGTCGGCGTCCGACATCTTCTGACGTCCGGCGATGATCCCCTCACTCGCCCAGCTGACCGGATACCTGAGCGTCGGATCGTCGGACTCGATGGCGTGCCGCACAACTCTCGCCACCTCGATCGCGTCGGTGGCGTGAATACGACCGGCGGCGTACATCTGCATCATCTTCTCGTATGCCAGGGCATAGGCGCCCGAGGTATCGGGTACATCGGTGTTCTTGCCGAAGATCGACGACTTGGTGATGCCCGGCTCAACGATCGCGACACGAATCCCGAACGGAGCGAGCTCGATCGCCATCTGCTCGCTGACGCCCTCCATCGCCCACTTTGCTGCCACATACGGGCCCTGTGCGATCGCCCCGAACCGGCCGACGACCGACGACACATTCACGATTGTGCCGCTTCCCTGCGCACGCATCCGCGGCAACACCGCCTGCGAACACCGCACTGCACCGCACAGGTCGACATCGAAGACCTCCAAGAAACGGGCCGGCGTGGACTCTTCGATCACTCCATTGCCACCTATTCCGGCGTTGTTGACGAGATTGTCGATCTGCCCAGCTCGGGCGTAGACCTCGACGATGCCGTCATTGACCGAGTCGTCCGAAGCGATGTCGAGCTCGACCAGCTCGACACCGACGCCGAGCGACTCGGCGGCTTCGAGCAGCTTGTCAGCCCTCGAAAGCGACCGAACCGTCGCATATACGGTGTGGCCGGAATCGGCAAGGTGCAGGGCGGTGGCGCGGCCAATTCCGGAATTGGCACCGGTCACAACGGTCACGGGAGCATCAGACATGGCAGCAGGGTACGACAGCGACGCCCGATCCGAGCAGTCTGCACCAACGGCCGCGGCACCCAGGCCGGGGGGACGACCGGGCGAACTTGTGGAAACGGAACGGCTCGCGGCTTAGGTCCCCGGCGTGTCTTGTCGCAGCGACTCGATCCAGTCGTCGGCCATCCGCCACCGCTCGTCGGCATGCTGGCGGGCATCGTGGGCCTGCTGTTCCGCTCGCGGCCATGACCCGAAAAACTTCACGGTGCCCTGTTTGGCGTGCAGCGCTCGCATCGCATCGGCGAGTAGATCGTCACGGACATGCCCCTCGACGAAGACAATGAAGCAGTAGTCACCAAGTCCGCCGTGTTTGGTCGGGCGTGAGATCAGATTCGACAGATTCAGGCGGCGAGCGGCGAATTCCTGCAGGATCGAGATCAAGCTGCCCGGCTCGTCGGCTCGCTGATACACGACGAGCGCCGTACGGTCCTGCCCGGTCGGCGCCGGAATGCCGCGAGGGGCTACGACAACGAACCGGGTCTGGTTTCCCTCGTGATCCTCGATGTTGTCGGCCAGTACCTCGAGCCCATACAGCTCGGCCGCCATGCGCGGGGCGATCGCGGCGAGCTGCGGCGACGGGTCATCGCTGACGGCCTGGGCCGCCCCGGCGGTCGATGAGGCGTTTCGAATCTCGGCGTCGGGCAGCTGGTCGCGCACGAAGCGGTGGCATTGGGCGGTCGCCACAGGGATCGACAAGATCTCCTTGATGTCGCCGATCTCGACGCCGGGGCGCGCCGCTAGCGACAAGTGGATGTCGAGTACCACCTCGCGGACGATCAACAGATCGTGCTCGAATGCGAGCGCATCAAGGGTGAAGTTGACGATCCCCTCGATCGAGTTCTCGATCGGAACGAAGCCAAAATCGACGTCTCCATCGGTGACCGCGTCGAGCACGTCCGGCACCGTCCGGTAGGCGATGAGTTCACCTTGAGCAAGGTCGGCCTGGGTGCGCAACGCCTGTTCGGTGAAGGTGCCGAACGGCCCGAAGAACGCGACCCTAGGGCCACGATCCGGGGTGGGCGTGATGTTCGGAACACTCATGCATCTTGAGGTTACGAGTTGCCCGGGCGATTCCGAAGGTCGAATTCGAACCTCGGATCCTTGGCCGCTCAGCCCGCATCAAGAACGGCGTGCCGCGTTCGGTGCCAGGTTCTGCCAGCATGACGGGAATGGACCACACGGCGCTGCGGGAGTTGATCGAGGCGATCCGGTCGGGTGAGATCTCCGCTGACGATGCGGCCGCCCGATTGCAACGGCTGCCATTCGTCGATGTCGGCGAGGCTCTGGTCGATCACCACCGCACGCTGCGTCAGGGAATGCCCGAGGCCGTGTACGGGCCCGGCAAGACCGCCGAGCAGTGTGTGCGGATCGTCGATGAACTGCTGAACCACGGATCGGGACCGGTCTTGCTGACCAGGGCGTCCGACGATCAGGTCAAGGCGGTGATCGCCGAACACCGTGACGCCGAGGTGCAGGCCGGGTGCGTACTGTGGCGACGGCCACCGGCGCGGACGGACCGCACGGTGTTGGTGGTCACCGCCGGCACCGCCGACACCCCGGTCGCCGACGAAGCGGCGATCACGCTCGCCGCATGGGGCTTTGATGCCGACCGGCTACACGATGTCGGAGTCGCCGGTATTCACCGACTGCTGGCCAATGTCGACCGCGTCACCAGCGTCGATGCTGTGATCGTGATCGCAGGGATGGAGGGAGCTCTCGCCAGTGTTGTCGGGGGACTCACGGCGTGCCCGGTCGTGGCGGTTCCGACATCGGTCGGATACGGCTCGGCGCTCGACGGTGTCACGGCGTTGTTGGCGATGCATGCATCGTGCGCCAGCGGTGTGACGGTCGTCGGCATCGACAATGGTTTCGGCGCCGCCAGCGCAGTCGCCAGAATGCTGCGCCGATGACTCGCGCCGTGTGGTTCAACTGCTGCGCCGGCGTCGCCGGCGACATGATGCTCGCTTCGCTGATCGATGCGGGCGCCGATCGACTCGCCGTGATGGACGCCTGGGGTGCCCTCGGAGTTGACAGGTTCGCCGCCACCTGGGAGCGAGTGCAGCGCTGTGGGGTGTCATCGCTGTGGACCAATATGGCGATCGACGACGATGCCCACGAGCAGCACCACGGTGATCACGAGGATGATCACAAGGGTGATCACGAAAACGAACACCCGCACCGACCCGCCAGCGACGTGATCGGATTGATCGAGGCGGCCAATCTGCCGGTTCCGATCGGCGACAACGCCGTCGCGGTGTACCGAAGGTTGGCCGAGGTCGAGGGTGCGGTGCACTCGATCAACCCAGACGACGTCGAACTCCACGAGGTCGGCGCCCTCGATTCGATCCTCGATGTCGTCGGGGTGTGTGCGGCCCTGCATTCACTCGGGATCGAACACATCACGTACTCGCCGATCGCGGTCGGCCACGGCACCGTCGAGACAGCTCACGGCACCCTGCCCAACCCCGTCCCCGCCGTCAGCCACCTGCTGGCCGGCGCCATGGCGTCGACAACGGGCATCGACACGACGATGGAGCTCTCGACGCCGACCGGTGTCGCATTGCTTACCGTGCTCGGTGAGGCGTGCGGACCGATGCCATCGCTCACGGTCACGTCGACTGGGTTCGGGGCCGGCACGGGCGATCCCGAGGGACGACCGAACGTGGTGCAGGCGATCGTCGGCGAGATCACGGCCGGCAGCCCCGGCGACGGAGGCAGGCCGTGCCATCTCGTGGAGGCCAACGTCGATGACGTCACCGGCGAGGTGCTCGCTCACACGATCGCGGCGCTGATCACAGCCGGGGCCTACGACGCCTGGGCGACGCCGATCGTGATGAAAAAAGGCAGACCGGCCCACACCGTGCACGCCCTGTGTGACGACTCCGGGTTCGATCCGGTGCGCCGTGTGATGATCGCCGAAACCGGCACGCTCGGCGTTCGTGCGACGACGATCGAGCGCTGGCCGCAGCAGCGCCTCGACGCCACGGTTGAGATCGAGGGACACACGATCGGCGTCAAGCTCGGTGCGGGCCGGGTCAAGGTCGAGCACGACGATGCCCGAGCTGCGGCGCAGGCGCTCGGTCGCCCATTGCGCGATGTGATCTCACTGGCCGAGCAGCTCGGTAGGGCGCTCGCCGACTAATCTGTGCTTCGAGTCAGGCGACGTTCGGAAGCGAGGCGAGCAAGCTGGCGATCTCATTCGGGTTGCGTCCACCCGACCACCGGGCGGCAACATTGCCGTCGGCATCGATCAGGGTGGTGAACGGGAATCCGGTAACACCGAACGCATCAGCACCGATGAACGTCTGGAGTTCCATGTCGACGCCGTCGGCGATCACCGGGAAGGTCCAATTCGTGTCATCGAGCCACTCGTCGGGCGGGAAGTTCGGCTGACCGGGACGGATGGCTGTGCTGACGGCGACGACATTGACCTCGTCTGGGATCCGATTGTCGTCGCGCAACTGATTCAGAACGGGAATCTCGGCGTTGCAGTGTGGGCACCAATGGGCGAGGAACACGACCATCGTCGGACCTGACACCGTGGCGTCGATCCGAACCGTCTCGCCGTCGTAATTGAGGCCAACGAGCACAGGGGCCGCTGTACCGGCCGCGGCGTCGGCGGTGAAATCGTCGGTGTCGAGTGGCGGAAGCACCTCGCCGATCACCTCGAGCGGGCCGATCAGGCCCTCAAACCCATCGGGCAATTCGGAGGCGACCGTCGCATCCGGCCGATTCGGGTCGAGCACCGTAGAAGAGCTCGTGCCGGTCGAGTCGTCGGTCTCGGGGATGGCCACTACGGGATCATCGCTTCCACCACAGGCGCTGAGAGCGAACGCTCCCACGAGCACAATCGCAGCTGTTCGACGGATGAGGTTCACGAAATCTCCCTTTGGTGTGAGACCGAGTCGAACGACACGGTGTTGAGCACGATCACGACCAGGAATCCGGCGAGTGCCATGAACGCCAGACTGATAAAACCAAACTCGCGGAACCAAACGATCGAACACGGCACCGTCAGCCCACAAGCTCCGGAGTCACCCAGAACCTCCCACTCGATCAGGTAGTGATAGACGGAAATGATCGCACCGATCGCCGCCATCGGCACGATGTACCAACGTGCCGTGGCATCGCGGCGAATCAATGCTATGACCGAGACCAGCGCTATCGGGTACATCGCGACCCGTTGGAACCAGCACAGCCGGCACGGCACGAAATCGGCGACCTCGGAGAAGTAGAGACTCCCGAGCATCGCTGCCCCGGACACCGCCAGCGTGATTGGTGCCCGAGCCGAGACCACCTTGGCGCCGAGCTCGCCGGCAAGCCTGACCCGGGATGCGAGCAGGCGTGCGCCCACGATCAGCACGGCGCCGGCGCCCGCCACGATTGCCAGGACCGACGTCAGCGTCTCCATCGTCTGGACCACCCCATCAGTATGGGCCGTTGTATCCCTTCTCGACAGAGGCGCCACCGATTTGTGACTTTGGTCCCGAGCCCCGTCGGCCACCAACGATCCGGGCTGTAACGTGCGGCCTGCCGATGGCTACCGCTCTGACCGACCTGCGCCGCACGCGGCGCTCCCGCCGACTTGGTGACGCAGAGTGGTTCGACCTCGCCTATCACGTATATCTGGCAGGCATCTTCGGCGGCGGCGCGATCATCATCGCCAGCGACTACATCGGCGATGAGCAACTCAGTGACTCAGCGGCCGCCGAGGCGTTCGCCCACGGTCCCGCCGTTCTTGGCCTCCTGGCGATCCTGGCGCTGATCGTTGGGATGCGAAGCGGCAGCGAGGGTGGGCCGGTGTCGATCGAATCAGCCGACGTCGTGCACCTGCTGCTTGCTCCGGTTTCGCGAACCCGAGTTCTGCGCCTACCACTCCTGCAGCGCATGCGTGCCGTGATCTCCGGGGCGGTGTTGGCGGGCGGCGTCGCCGGGTTGTTGGCCGCCCAGCGCCTCCCTGGTACCGCACCTGACTGGACGATGTCGGGGGCCGCCTTCGGTGCTTGCGTCGGTGGGCTGTTCGTGGCGGCGGCAGCGATCACCCACGCTGTCCGCCCGCCGCGATGGGCTCCGGCGCTGATCGGCGCAACGCTGATCGGCTGGCAGGTGTGGGCGATCGCCGACACGGTCGCCGGCCCCGGTGACACGCTCGGCCGACTGGCGATGTGGGGGAACCGACAGCAGGCGACCGATTTGCTCGGCGCCGCGGTGGTCGCCGTGTTGCTCGCCGTCGCGGTCGCCGCCGCAGGCCGGTTGCGTGTCGAACATCTCGCCCGACGTGGCGACCTCGTCTCACAGCTGCGGTTCGCCGTGACCATGCAGGACCTGCGAACGGTCGTGTTGTTGCGGCGCCAGCTCCGGGAGGAACAACCTCGAACCCGACCGTGGCTGCGTTTGTCGCCACGAGACGGTCGGGCCGGGATGGCTGTGGTGATCCGCAGCGTGCGCGGGCTGACCCGCATCCCCGCGGCGCGTCTGGGCCGGATGCTGCTGGTGGCGGCGGGGGCGGGCGTCGCTGCGGGCGCGACCGCTCGGGGCTCGACAGCCGCCGTGATCGCTTGCGGGATCCTCGTGTTCGTGCTCGGTCTCGACCTGATCGAGCCGTTGTCACAAGAGATCGACCATCCGGACCGCACTTTCGCGTTGCCGACCACAGTCGGTTGGTTACACGAGCGTCTGTTGATTGGCCCGATCGTGCTGGCCGCGCCGCTCGCTCTGGTCGGCGCCGCGGCGTGCACCATCGTCGCCCCCGATGCGGGGCCAGCCGCGTTCATTCTGGCCGTCCCCGTGATGTGGGCAGGGATGACAGGCGCGGTGGTCAACACGGTCCGCGACGATCACGACCCGGGGTCGGGCGGCGAGAGTCTGCTCGTTCCGCCCGAGATGGCCGGCTTCAGCAACCTGATGCGGACCTTGGTGCCGGCGCTCGCGTCGACGCTCGGCACGTTGACGATCCTGGCTATGCGTGAGCAGCCCGAATCTGCGATGGTCGCTCGCTGCCTTTTCGGTCTCGCTCTGTACATCGCCGCCGTACGCTGGTGGATCGTGCATCGAGTCGATCTCCGTCATCGCTGGAAGGCCTTCGCCGAGGGCGCCCTGCCATGACCACCGAGCAGCACGTTGCAGCGGCGATCGAAAGCATCGGCCTCGGACGCGTGTACGGCGACGTCACCGCCCTGCAACCGATCGACCTGACCGTGCCGGCCGGTCAGCGGCTGGCCCTGATCGGCCACAACGGGAGCGGCAAGACGACACTGATTCGGATGCTCGCCGGCCTGCTCGACCCGAGCGTCGGAACCGCCAACATCGTCGGCCACGCCGCCGGTTCGCTCGAGGCTAGAGCGGCGTTGTCGTATCTGGCCGATCAACCGGTCTTTTACGATGACCTGTCGGTGCTCGAGCACCTCGAGTACGTCGCCCGGTTGCACGGTCGCCGGCAGTGGACCGATGTGGCAGACGATCTGCTCGAACGATTTGCGATTACCGATCGGGCCGATCATCTGCCGTCGACACTCAGCCGCGGCCTCAAGCAGAAGGCGGCTATCTGCCTGGCGTTCGTGCGACCGTTCGATGTGCTGGTCGTGGACGAACCATTTGTCGGCCTCGACAGCGACGGACGTTACGAGCTGCTCGCTCTGTTCGACGACGTACATGAAATGGGCAAGACCGTCTTGGTCGCAACCCACGAGCTCACCACCGTCGCCGCCAGCGAACGGGTCGTCGCGCTGACCGACGGGCAGATCGCCTACGACGGCTCGCCCGACACCGATCTGTCAGCATTGGTCGACGGGACCTGACGCCAGGCGCGGACATTCACCACCCGAGACGAGCAGACACTCCGAAGTCGGCCTCTGCACTAAGGTGCTGGCATGCAGGACTTCTCCTCTATCAGCGTTTCGTCCTATGAGGCAGGCATCTTGGCCGACCGCCTCACCGAGCAGTCCAGCGAGGGTTGGGAAGTCGTGGCCATCGTGCCTACCGGCAGTACCGTCACCGCTTACCTCAGCCGCCCTGCCGACGCCGCAACGACAGCCGACAGCAGCGGTGCCGTAGAGGTCGCTGAAGAGGTCGCCGAAGCCGAACCAGACCCCGCCGAGCCGATGCCCGTCGACGAGGACTCAGACGAAGACGAAGACGAAGACGAAGACGAAGACGAAGACTCAGACGAAGACGAGATGGAAGCCACACCGGAAGACGAGGCCGACGCCGAGACCTTTGTCGCAGAGATCGTTCCCGAGCCCGCCACCGACGCCACCGACGAAGCCGGTTGGGCAACTCTCGCCGCCGATGTCGCTGAATCCGGCGATGACGAGATCGTCCCCTCGCTCCCCGAGTCCGCATCAGCGGTCGCCGAGCCCGAGGGCTCGAGCCCCGAGCCGGTGGCGGCTGTGGTCGCTGAAGCCGCAGACGTCTCAGCTGAGGCAGCCGGTGGCGCCGCACCCGCCGGTTGGTACGCCGACCCGTCGTCGCGGTTCGAGCTGCGTTATTGGGACGGTGCCCAGTGGACCGAGCACGTGTCACGCGCCGGTCAGCAATACACCGACCCGCCCGTCGCCTGATTCTGCGACGGCCAGAAGCTCGCGCTGCCAGCCAGCTCGGCACACGCAACGAGGGCGTGGGTTGCGTCGGTCTCGGACCCCGAGATGCGTCGCCGACACGGAGCGGTCGGTGCGAGCACGATCGTGGGTTCGCCTCGCTGATCGGCCCGTCCCCGAACCGGGCGCCGTCGTCGAGATCGGC
>Ga0255047_10000063_pt1 | contig 65744 bp, 58 predicted proteins | sample JV7_2_1_MG_FD_183640 | JGI IMG/M metagenome (GOLD analysis project Ga0255047, IMG submission 183640) | Seawater microbial communities from Jervis Inlet, British Columbia, Canada - JV7_2_1 | ecosystem: Environmental > Aquatic > Marine > Inlet | place: Canada: British Columbia | collected 2016-10-06
GAATAGCTATGGTATTATATAGAATGAATCTTATTGAAAACCTGTATTTCTTTAATGCTGGTTTAATTCCGATAAATAATCCTAATGAAATATCTATTCTTTCTTTTTCTCAAGGAGGAGGAACAAACTTTAATAATGTTGTTTCAAGCATCAAGAGAAATGGGAATAATTCTGTAATAATTACAGATGGATATGATGCATGTCGTGAATATGACAAACAGGCTTTTTGGGTTGGAATTGGAGGCACTACGTTTAATCGTAGCGATGATTCTTTTGTGAAATATCGTAAATCTAAACAATGTGTTTCATATAACTCTAAAACAAGTAAATTTGATTATTGTAAATAAAAAACTATGTTAACAAGAAAAGAACCTGTTGACATGATATTTATTCCAGGGAACATCCCAAGCTTAAAGAACAGTAAGGTTAAGACGAGTAGAGGAATCTTCTCGTCTCCTACTGTATCTAAATTTCTTAGGTCTATAGGTATACAAGAATTTAACTCTCGTAAGAAGACAGTTAAAGGATATGTAGATCCAAATAAACCTAATCAATTTGAAGCTTTAAGGAGTACATTCATTTCTATGAAATCAGGAAAAGATGATCCAATAATTATTGGGTATCATCAAGTCAGAAATAGTAAAAGACTATTTGACTTTAGTAATAGTGTAGAGCTTGTTCAAGATTTGATGACAGCTCATGACTTTATTGAAGATGACAACGTAAAGTACGTATTCCCTGTACCAATGAGTATAGACGGAAAATTAATTAACCCTTTAAACCCAAGAGAATTTCCTCTTTATTCAGTAGATAAAGAGAATGCTGGTGTTTGGATAAAACTGTTTTAACATGAGTGATGATGAATTAAAAATATGCTTTAAAAGTTTAGTATTTGACCTATCTAAAGATGAAAATCAAAGTCCTGAAGATGGATTTAGAATTGGAACTTTATCCAATGAAGATTTATATGGTGAAGTATTAGATTTAATAAATTATTATAAAGAAAAAAATAATGAATAAAGCAAAAAAAGTAATGGTAAGGTTAGCGTTTGCTGACCAAGTACTTTCTTTAGAAGATGCTTACAACAATGAAAACGAAATTTGTAGTTGTGATAGCTATGTAGTAGGATATGAAGATGATAACGGTAAAGAGTGTGAAGAAGATGGAACATATCTTAACAACACGGTAGATCCTGATCAGATAAACATGTTTAATGATTAAGTATCAAGTAACTAAAACTCTTGTTACCAAACCTAATGACAATAGTGCTAACGCAATTGCACCTAACCTAATATATGGATGTTTTGGTGGTTGCGTTAACACATATTGTTATATGTCTAGATACAATGGAAAAAGAATATTTGTTAACACAAATGTTATGGATATTGTGTCTTCTGTTTATGAGTGGGCTAAAGATTATGTAAAAGTTCCTGACCAACAAGATCCTATTTATAAGATGGTAGATGTTGCTTGTAATACTGATTTAGTTCTTATGCAAAAACACTGCCCAATACCTCTTATAGACTATCTTAAAATGTATGATGATCATCCTGAAATTAACACAACTATGGCTACAAAATATCCTAGTTTGTTGAAATTAGATGTCAATCATTTTAATAAGAAGCCTAGAGTTAGGGTTAGTCTTATGCCTCAATCTTATTCAGATATTCTTGAACCAAAAATGCAAAGCATAGAGTCTAGAATAAATGATATAAACAGATTGAAGTCGCTAGGATGGGAGGTCCACATTAACTACTCTCCCGTTGTTCTTTACAAGAACTTTAGGAGTGAGTATAGAAATCTATTTAAGATGGTTAATGATATTGCGGGTGAAAATAAGTGTGAAGTAATATTTATGACAAACCACCCTTTGCAAATGGAAAAAGCTAGTGGAGAAGCGATGGAAGTAATGCAGTATTCTAACGAGGTTAAAAACAAATCAGGAGTTATGAGATATCCGTTAGAATTAAAAAGAAAAGCAATAGGTATATTCAAAGAAGAATATTCCGAGTTGTTTGATGTAAAATCAATAAGATATATATTTTAAATTAATTAAAAAAAAATAAATTATGGGAAGATATTATGACGGAGACATAAACGGAAAGTTTATGTTAGCAGTACAATCAAGTAGTGCAGCAGACAGATTTGGTTCAGAAGGACACAACAATTATTTAGAGTATTACTTTAACGAGGAACACCTACCTACAATAAAGGAAGAGTTATCAATATTAAAACCTGCATGGGAAAAAGTAACAGAGTTTTTTAAGGATAGAAACTCATGGACTACTGAACAACAAGAAGAGGCAGGAATAAGTACTCAAGAAATGAGTGATTATGCTGATTACTGTTTAGGCAAGCAGATAAAAGAATGTGTCGAAGAATATGGGGAATGTCGTTTTAATGCAGAAATGTAATGGCGATACAAGATCATAACCTAAAGTTAACGGAACAACAGTACAGAGACTTAGAGATACCATCTTATTCAATGCTGTCTAGTATAGACAAACAAGGATTAGATGTAGTTGGAGGAGTAAAGCAGAGTTTTAATCTTAAATTTGGAAACTTAGTTGATGTAATGTGTTTTGAACCTGACAGAGTTGATGAAATATTTCATAAAGGAATATCTCCAAAACCACCAACAACAAATGTTAAGAATATTTGTGATCTTATATTAGGTCAATTGGACGGGAAAGAAGGTGAAATAGCCCCAAATGTTACCCCGTTCAGAAGAAAAGAAAAGAAAATATCTTCTAAACTTTCTGATTATTCTGATGAAATACTAGCTGCAGCCATAAGATTGAAAGTCTATAAAGGATATACAGATCCAAAGACAATTGAAACAGTTGTTAGTACTGGTTCTGAATATTTTAAAGACAAAATTAAATCTAGAGGAAAGGTTTTAATAAAACCTGATATGTGGGATCACGCTACTATTACAGCAAATACATTATTGTCACATCCATTTACTGCAAAATACTTTGCAAAAGGTGTTCCGGGAATTGAAATTATATATCAATATAAATTCGATACAAAGGTTGCAGGTATGAGATGTAAAGGAATGCTTGATTGTGTTGTGATTAATCATAACCAGAAATTAATATTTCCAATAGATTTAAAGACAGGTGAACAACCCTGTAAAGATTTTCCAATGTTATATACTTTACTCAAGTATTACATTCAAGGTGGTCTTTATAGAGAAGCTCTAAAAACTATTGTTGATAATGATTTTGATCTCATGGGTTATGACGTTAAACCATTTGAGTTTGTTTATATCTCTAAATTAAATCCAATGAAACCAATGAGGTTTTTAGTTACCGAGGAAATGCATACAGCATCTTTGAATGGATTTGTTGATAGATATGGATATGCTCACACTGGAGTAATTGACCTTTTGGACAGTTACTATTATAGCGTCCAAAACAATAATGCAGAATACACTCAGAAAGAGATAGATTCTAAAGGATTAATTGAGCTTAAGTTTAATGAAATAACTGGAAAATAATGAAAGATACATATAAAGTTAATATTCTAAGAAATAAAAGCTTAACTTATATGCTGCCTCTTGTTGATGCCGAGCTTAAGCTTGATTTTGATAATTACTTATTAAACTGCTATGTTTCATTTGAGAAAAATGATGAAACATTCTGTTTAATGTATTCCTGGTCTAGTAATCCTGCATTTCTAAAATACGAAGGTAAGCTCATGAGCCACCCTATGTATATTGGACATGCAGATTTCGGAGAAAAAGTTGTTTATAAGTTTCAATTAACTCATGTTATGAAATTAGAAAGACAGCTTTTTTTAGAAGGCAGGTATAAAGAGTTCTCAGAAAAACACAAAAAAACAATACTTGATTATATTAAATCTAAAGGTTTTAATAATTATTCTAGGATAAATAAAATATTAGACAAGAATGATGAATTGAAATCTGATGCGCCAGATAGTATTGCTGAATGCGTTTCTGATCAGGTAAGTATATTAATAATTAATAGAGAAAACATATTCGATGAAAGTAATATTGAAACCAGTCCCAGGGAGAAAGGATCATTTTAGTCTAAAAATTGGAAGACATGATTTGGGAATAAGAGAAAGAAGTGAATTACGTAAAATAATCCAAGACATAGATAATGGAATCTAAGGTTGCAGAATTACGCATGATTTTAAATTTAATTGAAGATTTTTATGGATTTTCTTTAAAGAAATCAGGAAGAAGGCAAGACTTAATATATGCTAGAAAGGTTTATGTTAAGATTGCAAGAGATAGAAATCACACATTTCAATCTATTGGAGATATGTTGGAAATGAATCACGCAACAATTCTCCATCACTACAATAGTTTTAATGTTGTGCAAAAAGCTGATATAGATGCTTACAATAAGGCTATATATGTTCTTAAAAAATCTGAAAATGAGAATAGACTTATTCTAGGATTTAATCCAGATGAACAAAGAGATATGATAGATCTTATTGAGACAAAAATAGAGGCTAAATATGATTCTGAAATAAAAATTCTTAAATTTGAACTTGAACAACTAAGGAATGAGAAAAGAGATATTGGCAGATTAAAGCCAATGCTTGAACTTATTAAAAATTGGTCAGATGACGAGCTTAAAAATTGTATTGATTTTAGAATAAAACCATACGCTCAAGCTTTAAAAAGCAGAGTATATATATAATTAGAAATAGGTGTGCAGTTTTGGAATATAATTCCGAAACTGTATATCTTTTATTATTAACATTAAATTTTAAATCACATGATATTTAAAAGAAAAGATGCTAAGCCTGTTGGCGTTGGTACAATTTGTAAAATAAAAGAAAGTGTTATTTCAAAAATGACACAAGAAGAGAGTTATATAAATAACTCTGTTTCAAAAAAAATAGAAGATATTGACGGATTCATAAGCAGAAGAGATTTGAGAAAAAATTTATCTCAGAATCAAGTTATGATTGAAGATGCAGAACTTGTATATGTTGGATTTAATAGTGTTTTTGGAAAAGATATAGTTGAAGTTGTTCCGTTAAAAATAAAAAGAGATTCTTATTCGCATGCAGTAAGGCATCTTCTTGGAAGTAGAAAAAAATTTTTAATGAAAAAAGACTCATTATCTTTGGTTAGTCATCAAGAAATTCTTAAATTTGTTGAAAACAATGATTATATTTTAAAAAATTTTATAACTAGAACTTTAATAGAAGACTATGGTTTAACTGATTTTTCTTTGTAATGGGACATCAAATAACATTATTGGAGATGATAAAAAAATGCGAAGATGAGCAACAAAATAAAATTAACTCCAAGACAAAGGCAAATACAGAAGCAGAAGGATGAATATGAGGTGCGTAGAAGATTCTACCACCGAAATTGGGACGCAATGAAATGGTGCAATAAACAGGGGTTAACAATTTATGCAGCATCTCAGTCCCATAATAGCTCCATGGTCAAAATATTTGTCCAAAAAGGAGTTCCTTTTAAACCTCTGAATAACATAGAATATGATCAAAATGAGCCAAATGATATAATCAGATATACTGCCGCAATAGATGCAGAGTATGAAAGATTATACCTTAAAATGAAGGATAGAGTAAAGTGAATTAATACAACGTAGATGCGATGTTAAAGAAATTAATTTGGTGATTTGAATTAATGTTATGTTATGCAACAAGCCCTTATCAGTATATCTGGTAAGGGCTTTTTTTTGCTATCCTTCTTTAAGTTTTTTTTTACCTACGAAGGCTCTACATGTTCATAGTTCTCAAGAAATCCAAAGACTCTCTAAAGTCTTCTATGTTTTTAAATCTAGGTAATAACTTTTTAGCTTTATGCTTAAGCTTAAGTTCATCTTTATATGGCCCAACTTTATATCTTTCTCCCCATGTCCAAGGAGTCATATAATTCATAGTCTTAAATATCTGTTTAAAGTTACCAACAGCAGCCGTAGGAGTTTGAGCAATTTTAAATGCTTCTACTGGATTTAAAAATGTTGTTAATTCTGATTGTTGTCTTCTCAACAAATACGCTAAGAATATATCTTCATCATCAATATCTCCATCTCCTTCTAGAATACCATAAGCAATTGTTATCATTGTCATAAACGCAACATCAGCTAATGTTTTTCTAACACCTGCGCGCTGCTTAGGAGTTAATTCTTTCCAACTTTTAGCAACATTAATGCCGTCTTCTCTAGCGTCATTTATAAGCTTAGATAAAAATCTTGCAGTAGATATATAATATCCTTCCATGTGTTCTTTTTGATCTGCAGAATAAAACAAATCTGCTTCAGAAAGTTCAGCATCGGATGGCTTAAATGAAGTTGTAATACCTCTGAATCTACGTAAATAACCTGGTATCATCCATTTTCTTAAGAAGAATCCCATTTTACCTAACATATATCTTTGTGCATGAGCTTGAATATCATTGGTATATTGTCCGTGTAATTCATCAACTTTACTTCTGATAAGGTTTCTAGTTTCAAGAAGAATTGCTTCCTGTCCTCCACCAGTTGTGAATGATGTATTTTGAACTTTAGAATCTAATACCATTTCTTGACCTCCTTTAGCATTTGTTTTAAATGAAATCATTTGGTCAAGAGAAGCTGCTTTGCTTTTGTTATCAACAACATTTCCTGCTGAGTCTATCCATTGTCCTTTATCATTTTGAGCTTTAATAGAACTCAATACAGAGTACATAACTTTTCCTTGCATCATGTGTTCGCCAGAGTTTGATAGTGGGCGTAATGAATCTTGATTCATTAATCCCTCCATTCTAGTCCCTGCTTCAAATCTTGAATTAAGATTGCTTGGCCCCATTGTATTAAAGTTTGACATCAATAAATTAGTTCTTGATGTCTTAACATTAGCACCAAAATCAGCCATTATATTCTTAAGGTCAAAACTATAAAGCTGTTGCGCTCTTTTATAATCTTTAAGATTATAAATATCACCACCAATTGCTTCTATAAGATTTGAAAATGTACCAGTAAATGTATTCACAATACTGTTAGCATAGTTAAATACAAGTGATACAGTACCAAAATACTTTAATCCAGCTTTTACTACTTGTTGAGTCTCTACAGTTTTACCTGCTACTTTAAAACCACCCGCTTGTTTTGTTGTAATACTATAAAGTCTATTCTCAATCATTGATAAAGCTTTTTCATACTCTTTAGATTTAGATCCGCTAGTCCATAAAGGCAATCCAGTTTGAGCATCAATTTTTTGCTTACCAGATACAGAATCTAATACAGGATATTTCTTTTCAGCCATAGTCTCTGTTATAATTAAAAGAGTTGACTCTATTGATTTCTTTTCCTCAAAATTCTTAGCCATTATAGAATTTAAAAGCCCTATTGTATGTAGGTCAAATGATTGGTCTGATTCATTAAGTTTAGCTCTATATGGTCTAGGAAGCCTTAATGTTTCACCTTCTTTAAAATTAGTGTATGTTTGGACATCAAAGTCATCTTTCTGAGTTTCAACCAATCTACTTATAGCATTCTTACCCATAGTTGCTATTGATTGACCTTCAGCAATTCTTGAAGCTCCACTTTTCATAATTCCAGGTAATCTCATAAATTCAGCAGCTCGGTAAGTTTCTATAATAGAATCATTTTTCTCATACCTTTTATCAGCAATTCTGTTATTTTCCATTAATCTTTCAAGCTCAGCTTTCTTTTTAGGCTGAGTCTGTAATTTATCCCATACAGGATTTTTCCAAACTTTATGTGGAACACTTCTAGTTACAGTGTATCCATTTTTATTTACATATTGCTGTTGTTCAGTATTTAATTTTAACCAGACATTCATCTCGCTTCTTGCAATTGCTTCATTTAATGATATTGTATTTCTCTTATTATTCTTCATTTTATAAGAGACATGCATTGGTCTTTCACCATCTTTTAAGCTATCAATACCCTCTATTTGAATTTCATTCCCTCCTGCAATTGTAAGTTTTCTTTTTGAAGTTTTACCAGTCACCGGGTCGGGAATTGTAGATTCATAATGAAAAGATACAACACCATTCTTATCTGTTACTTTCTCGACTTTGACATCTTTATATTTTTCATCATAAATATCTGAGTCCCCAGCTTCTCTTTGAAGTTCATTCTTTTTCTCTATGAATTCAGGCTTAAACTCAGTAGTATAATAAGCTATCCCGCTTTCAGATACAGTAAACATGTCTTCATATTTCTTCTTCATGTTTCTAGCATTAGATACATTTTCTCTAAATTCTTTATGAGCCTTATCTTCAGCAGTAGCTTCTTCAATTGAGTATTTTTCAATATTACTAGAAGCCTGGTCAAGCATTTTAGATATTAATTGAATATCTTTAGCTTTCATTTCTTTTTCTGACAAAAGTTGCATAGATAACCCACTCATTTTTGTAAGAGATGTTTCTGCTCTTTCTTCAGCTAGTTGTAATTTTCTATCTTCTATTTCATCTTTATTCTCTTGCATTTTAGCTAAGACATACTCTCCTTCTTGTCTTCCATCACCACCAATTTTTTGAAGATCCTCCCAGTCTTTTTTAAATCCAAGTTTGTATTGCTCTTCAGTTTCAGTATCATGCTTAGCTAGTAATTCAGAATATACTTTTCTTGAACCCTGTAAAAGCTTTGCATCTATATTTGCTTTAATACCATTAAGCTCAATCATTGAGTTTCTAAGAGTTTTAGACTCTTCTTCAGTGAGAAAATCTGAGTCTTTTATTTCCTCTGCCAACGCGCTTATATCTTCCAGTATAGTGAATGAGGCTGCCCAGTCATAAGCTTTTCTTAAAGTATCTGCACCAAGTTCACCTTGTTCTGATCTTATATCAAGAGTTGATTCCATAAAATATAACTCTCCTCTGGCCCAATCAATATACTTGATAAATCCTAATTTTTTGTCAGTCTTATCAAACTCATTTAACTCATCTTGAAGCTCTTTAATAGATCCAAGTCTAGTTTTCTTTCCTATTTTACCTAACTTCCTTGCATTTACATTTTCTTTTTTCTGAGCAGCTTTTGATGTTATTTTAGAAGATTGATTTTTATATACCTTTGTTATGGTTGCTAATAATTTTTTATATTTATCTTCTACTTTTTGTTCTAAAGTTTTTAATCCTTTTGAAGCTTCAGTTTGATTTTCATCAGCTTTTTCTTTATTAACAAATATAGGTTTTAATTGTTGAGCTATTTCTTCTATTTTTGTAACATCTACAGCTTTCACCTTATTGTTTAGAAGTTCTTTTGATAACAATACAACTTCGCTTCTTTCAAGACCAAATGTTCTTCTTATAAAATCTGCAAACCAAGCAATAAATGATTCCCAAGAATTTCTCTTTTGTTCATCTGCCCATATTTCAGATCCTTCTCTACCTATTGCTGTAACGAGTATTTCTTTGTGAAGCATGTCTTCTGATAATTCAGGATACAAAGCTTCAACTTCCGCCCACAATTCAGTATCTCTTAATTCATTAAGAGCTTTTTGAATTCTCTTATTCTGAAGCCCTCCTGGAAACGAGTCTATGAATACGTGTCCAAATTCATGTATTGCAGTAGTTTTGAATAACTGATTAGGGTTAATTACAATTACAGGTTTGCCAGCAGCTTTAGTTCTTGGATCATTTTTTCCTAGAACTCTTGAGCTTTCAATATTTTCGTCATAAATAACCTCAACATTCATTGTTTTCTTAAGAGCTTCAACCTTTTGATCAAAAGTTGCTCTCTGTTCTCTCTCGTAATCAGTTCCTTCTCTCTCTTCCTGAGACTTAAAAGACTCTACAAGTTCAATATTTGTTGATAATACTTGAATGAGTTGGGCCTCTGTTAAGACCATATCCTCATATTTATACATTTTACAATTCATAATATCTTATTTACAGGATATCTTCTTATCCTCTATTATTTGACTTAGGTTTTGTTTGATTACATTGTAATCAGATAATTGAGCCTCTTTAGAAAGGTTATATGCTACTGGGTCAAATTTCTTAGCATTGTTATCTTTAAAAGTCTCTTCCATTCTCATAATAGATTCAACTTTTTCCTGAACTTTTAATTTATCTAATATAGGCACATTATTTGATTCAACCTTAGATTCAGTTATATTTACACCTTTTTCATATTCAAATGTCTTATATTTTCCTTCAGATGTTCCAAGCTTAAATGTTCTTGCATAAACTGGGACTCTCATCTTCTGTCCATTAGCATCTTCACGGGATACAGTTCCAACTCTTTCAAACAGAAAAGTATCTCTACCCCATCTACCATTTACAAATTTAGGAAAAGTTCCGTCATCTGAGCCAAATTCTTGACTTTTATTTTTAGCAGGTTTGTAAATAAATGCATATTGGTCACCTTGCATCTTCTGAATTTTCAATGTCTTCACTACTTTCCCGTTATCAGAACTATGTCTTTGGAATTGATCGACGAAATATTCATCAGTGGTCATCTCGTCAGCCTTAGCAATTGCATCTCTTATTTCTCCACTCATATTAAAGTCTTTTAATATTTGATGTGGAATATGAGTAAAAAATTGAGAAAGATTATTTTGGAATCCTGAACTTAAAAATGCATATCTTGCAAGATCTATTGCAAATTTTCTATCAGGATGTATGTTTTCCATATCTAATGAACCATCTTCTTTATAATTATAAGATTCATACAAATCCATCCATCCTCTATAAATTTGATTTTGATAATACGTTGGTTTATTCTTATTATTTATGCCTACGTATTGCTTATTTTTATATGTACCAAACTCAAACTCCTCTATTAAGAAGTTTCTTTCTGCAGTTCCATCAGATATAGCTAATTGTCTTTTCTGTATTTCAAGAGGCACATTTGTTGTAAGAACATCATATCTTTTATTGTTGTTTTTAAACAAAGTAATACCGGACATTATATAAGAATAAAAAGCTCCATTGACAGATCTTCCAAGCTCTTCATCTGTTAATAACTTTCCATTTGCTGTTTCATTTGAAATATTATTAAAAGTATCAATAGCTCCTTGAGTCCCTGATAAAAATAAATTAGAAGCTTTCACTACATCTCTTACAAAATTCAAAGTATTGTCTCGATAAGTACCAAGCATAGTTCCTTCAAATTTAGCTTCATATCCTACAAGTTTCTTAGATTTATCTTTTTCTGTAAGTATTTTTGTGATTTTATTCTCATTGATTTGTCTTTCAATATTGCTACCTCCCGCACCTGCAGTGTCTGATTTAGCAGCTATCACTCCTTCAGAGAATAATTTAGCTTTATCTTTAAGAAATATCCAAGCTTTTAAAACTTCATAATCTAAATTTGGATCTGTTTTATCTGCTCTTATATTTGCTTCTAATTCAGACTCAGTTAAAGCTGCTACATTCTTACCAGTTACATTATTTCCTATTGGAGGGAAGCCATATTTATCAAGTATTTTTTCTAATGGAGATGCTTTTTCACCTGAAACCTCAACTCCTTTAGCAGTAATACTCATTTGTTCTTGTTGCAATTGAACAAGTTCTTTTAATATTGGTTGACCTATAAATCTATTTACCCATTTCATATCAACACCTGCTCTTAATAACATAAACGTTGTATTAGCAGTAATTGAATTATGATTTGCTCTAGCTATATAAGGGTCTTTTGCAATATCAACATACGCGTTTAAGAATGCAGATAGATTATCAGCAATTGAATTAGATCCTGTTGTTTCACTATCAAAGAAAGTAACTAGTTTCTTTTCTCCTTTTCTTTTACCAGAGGTTATTTCAACTTCTTTCTGGTTTCCAATACCAATCCATGAATCAAATCTTACGTTAAGGGATTGATTCATTACATGGTCAACAAGGTGATTAGCTGTTTGTCCAACACCCATTTTACCAGATAAGTACTCACTTTTAGTCTCAAGCTGAGTAAGAGGAGAGAATAATTCCATATTCTTCATTACAGGAGCTTCAAACAGTCCTTTAACTCCTTTCTTCTTATTACCTACAATATCATCTTTTAATTGCGCTCCATCAATAGACCTCATCATAGAGTCATACGTTAATGGAGAGTTTAATACAGACTTGTATAATGACACAAGCTCGTTCTGAGCCAACATCTTTTCAATCTGGGCTTCTGATACCTGATTGCCATTATCGTCAACTGCTAAGTGTTTATTTTCAGCCGTGAGCTTTGTTAGACGCATTATCTCTGGGTCATATACCAGATTGTTTTGCATTGCAAATAATTTGTCAATATCAAAGTCACTACCTGTTTTAGCAGGAAGACCATCGTACACCACAATACTATCTCCAACTCCAGGAGGTAACACACCAACAATCTGAAGGTAGTCATTAGATGACATCCCTTGGTTAGGAATACGATAAGTTATCAATTCTAATGCGCTAGGGTCTAATAAAGCCATTGCGGAAGCAAGATCTTTACCTTCTAAACTTATTTTATGCTTATCAAGAAGCTTCATTGCTTGAGTATGAGGTATAAAAGCCTGTCCTGGTAATACTTTTCCATTCTCAATACGAGGAGGAAGTAAACCTTCATTATTATAAGCATCAGATACAATTGTTATTCCAGAATCCTCACCTACTTTTTCTAATCCAAATGGAGATACCTGAATAAAACTACCACCTTGAGTGCTAATTTTAGTCATTTTTCTATTCATTATAGACATGAATATGCTTTCTACTTTTCCTTTTATTTGAGGAATAGCATCAAATGGCATTTGTTTCCTAAGAGCATCAATTACATTCTCATTTCCACCTCTATCAGTAAATTCTTCTATTAATGCATTGTAAATGTATTGCTTATCACTAATGACATTATTTTCATCAATACCAAAAGCTTTCTTTATTTCATCTTTACCTAAATTAGACAACTTGGATACAGTATTATGTATCCTTTCAGCTAATTCAAATCCTTTAGTAGGAACACCATCAACAGTATATTCACTAGTTAAATCTAATCCTTCAAAAATATTCTTTTGAATTTGAGATCCAACATTAGTTTCTTTCATGTTTTTAATAGGAAGGTCTTGTTGTAATTTCCAACCTCTATTAGAAAGAACTTGAGGATTTAATACAATATCTTCTTCAGACAATAATTCAGTAGTTCCTGCTTTATTTATAGTTGTTGGTTCTACTGCGCCAACTTTAACACCGTCAATTGTTATTACTTCATGAATTTCCTCATAAGCTTCAATTGTATATTCTACTTTTCCAGAAGGACTAGTTTTTGTTGGCCCTTGCATTTTATTTAACATAGACTCCATTGGAGTTCCTTTAACGAGAGAAGGAATCAATACAGCTTGAGAGTATTTTAAATAAACGGGACGACCCTCATTTATCTCAAAATACACACCTTTTAAAGGCTGAGCTGCTAATTTCATTTCTTGAGGAGACATTGATTTGCCAGATATCATCTTTTCATAGACCTTATCATGTTGTGGCCCCCATTGTCCAAGTTTTTGTTTTAAAAATCTCCATCTACGAGGAGTTATCCAAGCCTGAGCATCAGTAGTGTTTACTTTATCATAAGCGCCTGCAATAGACTTGTCTTTTAACGAGTCTTTTATCTTTTGAACATACTTAGATGCAACTTCAACTCCAGATACAGTGGCTTGATTAAATATTATAGAATCACCATCCTCTAATCTTAATTGTAATCCATCAGTGTATGTTGCTGGAATACGCTTAATTAAATCAGCGTTATTTTTATAGTAAGCTGGGTCACCAGAGAATAACTTTGTATATTCTACTGAAGCTATTAATCCGTTCATGAAGTAATCTCCTGCCATTCCTACTTCCCCGCCTTTGTTCTTGTATAAATCAACTATATCTTTGCTAATTCCGTCAATTTTAGAAAGCTTTTCTGCGTGTTCAGAAACTCTGTCACGAATATCATTCTCTATAAATTTACGAACTATATTTTCCTGTTCTTTAGATAAACCATCGTATGTTGAATCTTCAAAAGTTTCACCATAAATAGCTTCTCTTAGTTCTTTGTATTTTGGGTCAGTGCTATCTTTATTAAATTCAGGGAATATTTGTGACTTAAGACCATTTCCATTTTCACCGTGGTAATGAACTACTTTTTTAACAGTATCATCAGAGTTCTCACGATTAACTCTTTTCATCCTGTTATATTCATCGAGGAAGTATCCAAGAGCTACTTCGACAGCTTTTGGGGAAATATAAATAGAGTTATCGTTTGGATTCAACTGGATGTTAAATGCAATCGGATTAAATCCTTCAAATAAAATTCTTCGTGATTTGTCAGCAGCTATAATAGTTGGAAACATTGATTTGGAAGATTTATTAATCAATCCATTCAACATTTGAACTATGTTAGCGTTAATCTGGTCATTTGTAGTAATAGATGTGTTATCAACGCCATCATTTTTTCTTCTTGATTTGAATGAAGAGTCTAAACCGGCTTTTAATCCATCCAATCTCTCATTTCTTAATTTAGTTCTTTCTGCTCCTTTTGGAGTATCAAGAGCTAATAAATATCTTAGCCATACAGAATTCTGTTTAGACTTATCCATAGCCATATTCTCTAATGAAGATGGATCTTTCTTCCATTCATTTATCTTATTAGAAATATAAGTTGGATTAGATACAGTATATCCTGTTTTACCATCATTAAGTAATACAGACATATCAGCCATATCAGTCATTCTCATACCTACAGCTTCAGCAAAAGCTCTTGTAGAGTTTTCTCTGTTAAATATATTCTCAAATCCTGCATCTTTTGTTGAAAATTGAAAATCAGGTTGAAGAATATCATTTAATAAAAAGCTTATTTGTTTATGAAGCAAATCTATTGTCTGCTCCATTTTTTTATCACCACCATTCATGGTAACAAGAGTGTTTATATCATCTGTAAAAATATCAGTAGCTCCTAATCTTTGAAGAATATCTAATAAATCTACTGCAGATAAGTTTACAGCATCAAGCAATGCATTTTGATATGCTTCAGACTCTCTATTTGTTCCTGCATTTTGTAGATCTTCATTCCATAATCTTTCAGCTTCTCTTGCGTCTTTAAATATTTGAGCTAATACACCTCTTTCTCTATCCTGTAATCTGCCATTTTGATCTAAAAATCTTGCAATGAATCCGTTATTCCACTTATTCATTAACTGACTTCTTCTACTGTTTGTAGATGTAGCATTTATAACGGTATATTTACCACTATCAACTTGTGTTACAAAATAATTTAAGTGAGTTTTATTAAAAGCCTGAACAAACTCAGTTATCTTGTTCTTATTGTTTGTCTTTACATAAAAATCAAGCTTATCTAATAAATCATGCATCCATGGTTTTGTATCCCTGAAATCATTGATTTTATTATACATGACATCAAATATATCAACAACATTTTCTCCGTGTCCGTATCCAATTTCATCAACTAAAATACTATTTAATGTATTCCAGACATCATCAAATTTTGCAAACATTGGCATTTCAAGAAATCCATCTTCAACTGGGACTGAAACTTCAATACCATCTTCATTTTCAGCAAATACTCTTTCTTCAATCTGAGATAAGAATATTTTTGTATTTACAGTTGCTGTTTCTTTAGAGTTAGTTTCAAAACTCTCTTTTATATTTACACCACCACCCCTGTCTTCTTCTGCAATTTCAGTGATTGGATTACCTTTTTCATCAGTAATTTTTTCACGAATCTTAACTCCAAGTCTATCAATAGTTGATATTAACTCAGTTCTAAAGTCTTCTTTATTTTTTTCTACTAATTCAATTCTTTCTAAAAGCTCAGCTTCATTCTCACGACCTTTTATTTTCTCTTTATAAGAAGCTATTGTCTTTTCAATAGAATCCATAATCCTGCCTTTCTCAAGTTCAGATGGGTCATAATTATTATAGGACTTCTTGCCACTCTGCAATACAAAATTGTATAGCAAGTGTTCAGTCACTTCTTCTACTTGTTGAGCTGTAAATTCGGAGAATTTGTATTTGTCGATATAATCTCTATCTCCATTCTTATCCGTGAAGAACCACATTCCTGTAGTTAAGTCTTTTTTCAACAGAGGCTCCCCTGTTTTAGGGTTGACAAGACCTATTTGTTCATTCTCGAAACCTTTTTCATTTCGATAAACTTTTTCCCAATTACCAAACCTTTGCATAAAACTATTGCCTAACACTTTCGCGTAGGCAATTTCAGCTAACTGTGCATCTTGAAAGATTGATAGAAATTGGTCGTGCAATTCGGATTTCTTCCCATTTGCAGGATTTTCTACATTACATTTCATTATAATATGTATTAATTATTTTTTCTTAGAGCATCTAGGTTGTTTTGTGTCATCTTCCTTATTGACTTTATCGTCTGATTGAGTCCTTGTTCTAGGTTTTGATGTTGTTGAACCTGAGCCTATTTTTCTTCCTCTAGTACGAATAGTTCTAGTTGGGACGGAAGGTACGTCTTTTTCTTTAGAATCACTAATTTTAGTATCATCATTTTTTGTTACATCAGTAGTATCCTCATCAATAGTAATTTTTTTTGCATCAAATTTAGTCTGCATGTCATCCTTAATCTTGTTGATAGCATCAACATCTTCTTTAGAGACTAGTTTTCCACCAACCTTTGTTACGGCAGTTCCATCAGGCTTAACTGTAATACCATACTGATACATCTTACCTGGAAATGCTTTTGCAACAGCAGCGTTAATTTCAACCAGACTTGGCCCAGTTGCTTCAGTTATTACATTCTCTGCTCCAATAACAGGCTCTACAACTTTTTTAACTGGAGCTGTTTTCTTTATTTTAGCCTGTTTTGCAGGAACTTTGCTGTCAACAGGTTTAGTACGGACTTGAACTCTTCTTAAGTCTCTTCCAGAAGCCTCACCTCCTGATTTCTCGTATTGTTCTCTAGTCTCAGTTTGAAATTCAGGTTGACCTACAACAACATTAGTATTAATGATTCTATTATCTATTATAAAATCTCTGTAACCAGGATAGTTCTCTTGGTCATTCCACATATTTAGATTAACCTGTCTTCTCTTGACATCTCTTAAGTAGTCAATTAGTTCTTGTTTTTTAGACTCTCTATTTCCTGGATTTACATGATTATTCCCATCTCCGAAATACAGATTAACACCACTCATGTATAATTGAGATGTTAATCCTTCAGTTTTAGGGCTAACATAAACAAACATGTTTATAATATCTTTTAGTATAGGATCACTATTCTTTTTCTTAAGTAATTCTACCTCTGGCCCTAATTGTTCTTCAACTCTTTTCTTTAAATCTGGGTCTAATAATGATAGAGGTGTTGATAATGTATATTTCTTTGGAGTTCCTTTCTCTTTTGATGTAGGAACTGCAATATCTACTAATAAATCAGCTAATACTTCAGCCTGTTCATTTGTATTCTTTAAGAAATTAAGTCTAACAGGAAATGGAGTCCCATCTGCTTTTCTTATAATTAAGAATAAACCACCACGATAAGGTTGAGGAGTTCCATCCTCATTCTCTCCAACAGATAATTGTTTATTTCTAAACTCTGCATTTCGAGTTTTCTTATCCATTTCTATTAAATTCCCGTCAAGATCTGAAAATACAATATGTGGTTCTTTCCCACTATCTTTTATTTGCTTAAGGTCTTTAATATTATTCTCTGCAACAGTACCAGATTCACTTGGCTGAAGTTGTAATTGTCCTCCAGAAGAGTTTGCAATTACAGTTTCAACTTTCTCACCTCTTGCTAACGCGTCAATTATATTTCTTCTCTCAGTGGCGTAATTCTCTTCGTATCTTTTCTTTTTAACAGCACTTCCTTCACCTGCAGAAGCATCTGGCAAGAATGTATTAATTTTATCACCATCACCAACAAATGCTTGTATTGGAAAATAGTCATATACACTTTGAGGTATTTCTCTTTTATTTTTTACAGCAGCATTAAAAGCACTTACAGCTTTAGCTGAAGGATGTTCAGGATTTCCTCTCCAAGATCCTCTTTTAGATAGTTCAAATCTTACAGGAACACCTTCTTTAGGTTGTCCGTTATGAATCCATTCTCTATAACCTGCGCTAGTTACACTATCTGCATCAAGTAATGCTATTGATTTACCAGTTCCAACTTTTACTTCATAAGCTTTATCTTGCTCTTGAGCAATCTCTTCTTCAAAATATCTTTCTTCATCTACATTTTCATCTTCAATAGCTTCTTGAACCGGAACATTAACCACACTATTTGGTGGATTTTTAGGATTTTTAGCTCTAGTTTTGGCATCTTGTTTTATTTCAGCTTCAGCCTTTTTGTTGATTTGTTTAGCTCTAGCTTCTGCTTCTTCTTTCTCGATGGCTTTCAGCCTTGAATCTATTTGATCTAATACTTTTTGCTTCTCACTTGATCTTGAATATCCAGCGACCTCACCTTTTTCAACTCTTTGCTTAAAAGTATTCAACATATCTTTATCAGTAGTTGAGTCAATCAAAGCTTTTGTTTGTTTATTTATTAGAGCTTGTTGAAATTCTTTGTCATTTAGTTTAGTAAGTTGAGCTTGATTCTCAGTTATTGCGTCATTATATTCTAATTGCTCAACATATCCATCAGCTATTTCAAACTGGACATCCTTATTATATACCTTAGCGGCTAATTCATCACCTTTTTTTTGGTCACGACTTTGCTCATCTTGAGGTTTACTTAATTCTTTAAACTCTTCTTTTAATCTTGAAAGGTTGTAATTGTGATTTTTAATAATATCACTTTTTGTCTTCTTAACATCCTTGTCTATTGTTTTTTCAAGAGCTGCAGTTTGTCTTTTTATAATTTCTTGAGTAGCAAGTATCCTAGACTCTACATCTTTCTTAGTTTTAAAGTTATCACTAGGCTTTCTAATACCGTCATATCTTATACTATCTATTCTTTCTTGCTGTTCTTTCTCAGATTGTTTTGATTTTTCAGAGTATTTTTTATTTTGATACTCAATAGCAGTCATTGCTTTGATAATATTATCTTGAACATTTCTGTTCTTAGCCTTATTGAGGTTTTTGAAATGAATTTCTTTTACCTCTTGTGCTATCTTTAATGCTCTGTTTGCATTTGACTTAGCTAATTCTGAGTTCCACTCATATCCATTGTCTTCTTCAAATTTAGTTTTTTCTTCAGAAGACATCTCTGGACCATCTTTGATAGAAGTCATTACCATCTCAAGATTGTCATTGTTTATACCGTCAAGAATCATTGATAGCATTATATCATCTTGAGCAGCTTCTATTTCTCTTTGAGTACCTAACTGGTCAGCTTTATTTTTTTCTATTTGAAGTGCAGCTAATACTTTGTTTCTATCTGCTAATGCAGAATTAAAATTCTCTGCTGCATTTGCTTCAAATTCTTTTCTATCTTTAGATTGAAATGCTTTATTTACTTTTGGCCCAATCATTTGAAATACAGAACCACCAAGACCACCAAATAACATAGATGTCTTAGCTTCATCAGAAGACATTACTTCTGATAACTGATTATTGTATTCTTCTTGAGAAATAAGACCTGCCTGTAAATCAGTTTTTAATTTAGCACGAGATGATATATAATGTTGATATCCTTCTTCAAACCCTTCTGATGCAAAAGTTCCTAAAGCTCCTGCTCCTTTTTTAACCCAACTAGGGACATCTAAAGAAGTTGTCATCTTTCTTGCAACTTCCATTTGTCTGGTAACTGGATTAAATACTTTTCCAATAGATAGGTATTGAACCATATCTTGAGCTAACATAGCCCAGCCATGTTTATAATTATCTGCAGCCCCTTCAGCAGCTAAAGCTTTTGCTTCTTCATCCGTGAAATACACCCCTGTCTTAGGGTTTATTTGCATCATTTTTTCATTATATATATCCTGAAATGTTCCTGAAGACTCCATTGAATTTTCAATATGTCTTGAAACAACAGCTTGACTGATACCCTCAGTCATCCAATTTGCTTTTATTCCCATTTGAGAAGCTACATCAAAAGCTTCTTTTGATATTTCTCTTCCTAATGATTTACCAACACTTTTACCAGCGCGTCCAGCAATTTTTGAAACCCCTCTTCCAATCATTCCTAATCCTTTAGTTGCCGCCATAGATGGAATCATCATTGAAAGAGTAGATGCAACAGATACAGAGTTTTTAAACCAATATCCCGGATCAGATAAATTCATTTCACCAGGAGTTTCTTCATATATTTGTGTAGCTTCTTGAGTCTTCTCTCTTATAGATTTACCTATATCTGAAAACCAGTTAGTAAATTCTTTTTCATTACCAGCAACTAAATTACCTATACCCTGCCAATCCATTAGATATCCTAAACCCTCAATAGTTCCTCCTACTATTTCTCCAACTACAGCTTGAGTAATAGCATTCCCTAATTGATCTTGCCAAGGTTGTAATGCAGCTCTCTTTTTATTAAGGCCACCTTCCTTATCAATTTCTTCTATTGTAGCAGTCTTATCCCATTGAGAATCTCCAAGACCTGTATTACCTACATCTCTTCTTTTTTCCCAAATAGCTTTTTTGCCAGGATCTCCAGGTAATACATCAGCAAACTCTTCTTCAGAAAATAACAGATCTGAAGGCTGTTCTACTATCTCAAGACTTGAGTCTAATAATTCATCTAATTCATCCATATTTATTCTTTTGAAAAGCCTGTTTTCTTATCTGCTATTTGATCGTAATACGAAGTAACTTGATTAATACTTCTTTGCATTTCTTCATCGTAAAAGAATTTGAATACTTTTGGTTCAATAGTAGTACCATCATCATTAACAGCAACTAGTGCTGTTGCTCCACTTTCAGTTGTAGCTCTTTTAAACTGCATTTTATCTAATTCATCTTTTGTGTATTCAGTTTTACTTCTTATAACTGCAGCTTCGTATCCTTTTGTTTGTGGATTAAGTTCAGTAATAACCATTTCATTTATAACGTCATTACTTACATTTGAACGCCTCTTAGTATTCATATAGTTTTTACCAGTCTTTATAGCTTCATTCATTTTAGATATACTTCCAAGCATATCTTTAGGTTTCCCGTCATTTTGCATATAAATAACTGGAGTAGAACCATCTTCTAATTCAATTTGAACTGCAAAAGCTCCTGGCATTTCAATATGTCCAGGTGCAAATCCAAGTACTCGTCCAGTTTTTCTTACTATTGCATTAAATTCTTGAGGCTTAAGATCTAATTGTTCTGCTATAACCTCTTTACTTCCTCCTTCATGTCCAGCAATCTTCATATATTTCGTAGCAAAAGTACCATTAGCATCTCCAGATCCTATTAATTCTTTACCAAGAGCAACAAAAGTGCTTGATGGATTTTGAGGCTTGATAATCATAGACATACTCTTTTCTGCATTTTTTGCTCCATTCATGTAAATATCATAAACCTCTTTATCAGTCCAAGGTCTTGAAGGCTCTACTACATTTCCAGCTTCATCCTTTACTTCAGGTTTAAAAGAATTCAATACAGGACTATTTTTTCTTAATTCATCTAATGATGCTTTTAATTCAGCTTGCTCTTTATTTAATTGTTGGTATGTTTTATTGTTCATATCATAAGACAGCAATTCTAAATTTTTATCTTTCCAAGAAATAGGTGATTTTTTAATTAATTCTCTTTCTTGAGCTATCTTTAATTCTCTTGCTTCATCATATTTTGGGCTTTGTTCAGGAAGCATGCCATTAACAAACCATTCATTAGTTTTTTCTTGAGATGGTAAATTAAATGTTTCATTCCAAACGCCTTCAGTATATGTAACATTCATTGTATCCCAAACATTTTCAGTATTAATCATTCCTTTGTTAGGATCAATTTTGTTTGATTGCATATTTGCAGGAAGTAAGTCAAATCTTCTACTTCTATCTTTTACTTGGAATACATTACCTGCTGATTGAGCTGCTTTTGCTATTTCTTCAGATGCGTTTGCAATACCAAGCCTATCAACTTCACTAGCATAAGCCATTAAATCTAAATCACTCTCAAGTGCTTGTTTTATAACTTTTTCAATATGCTCTGCAGGCAAATCTTTATAGACATAAGACTCGTCTCTGTAAAATCCATCCTTATCCATAGTAATACCTGTTGCATCTGCAATTTGCTGAGGTGTCATTTTATCAGCAATATCATAAGCTTTATTAAGTATATCAATATGAGCTGTTCCTATATAATCTTGATATTGACCACCAGATGCAACTCCTTGATAATTTGTAAGAGCCTCTTGTAATCCTAATTTTTTTTGTTCAGCAGTTAGATCCTTACGAGACATAATAGCTTTTTCATTTTCTTTGTACTGATTATACGCTGCGGCAGCTTGACCAGTTTTACCTGATAAGCTTAATTCATTAGTCTTTTTATTTCTTAGAGTTTTTACCTTATTAACAAGATTTCTGTCAACTCCTTGATTAAGTAATTGGTCAGTAAGTGAACTTGCCTCTTGTTTAAACGCGCCTATTTGTCCAGCAACATATTCTTTGTCTGGGCCTAGTGATTGAGACTCTAATGCTGCGAATTCATCTAATGCTAATTGTGCTTTATCCTCTTGCTCTTGTTTAGCTAGAGGAACCATAAGTATCTCATCAAGAGATAATGGTTTAAAAGATGATGTGCTTATATCTGGTGTTATTCCTGCCATTGCGTAAATATATTATTTTTTCTAATTACTTGCTAATTTTAAGCTTTCTTTTTTTTCTTAGAAGCTAAATGTTCCCCTCTTGATCCGTAAGATAATCCCATTAATTCAGGATATCTTTTAAACAACTCCTCTTTTCCTACTCCACCGAAGTCATCCCCTAGTTGAGAAAGTAATTTAGATTTGTTTGTTTGATAAGCTGCTTGTAATTGAAGATTAGTATCTGTTTCTTTATTTGATTGACCTAAGTTAGCTGAGTCAACTCCTAAATTAAATTCTTGAGCTTTTCTTTTTTCTTGTCTATTCTCAGCACCAGCTCCCATGTATGCTTGAGATAATACCTTACCTCCTTGAAGTTGAGAAGCTAATAAGTTTGCTCTAGCTGTTGAACCTGAACCACCTGAAGATCCTAATATAGCGTCTCTAGTATTTAATACAGATTCTTGAGCCATATTCTGTAATCCTCTTTCATCAACAAGTTGCTCATTATATCTATTACCTAATTTATCATAACCAACCTGTTCTGGTTTTTTAAGATTTGCAAGTTGAGCTATATTCATAGCCGCAGGTGCATATCTTAATAATTCTCCTGGATTAAATTTTGTTGCTGGTTTTTCATTAGTGTCTCTAGTAATTGATCCTTGCTCAATTGAATTAGCTACTTCAGCTCCTATTTCAGCATTTCTATAATCAGGCATTGTATTTGAAAAAGCATCAAGTTCTGCAATTTTATCATTTATTGCTTCAGCATCTAATGTAGCATCATCTACGCCTATTTTTGCAAATTTACCTTGATTAGAAGCTCTTCTCATTTCAGCAATTAAATTTTCAGTTTCAGCATAAGGATCTGTATTATGTTCTCCACCGTGAACAAACATATTAGCTAAGATATGTCCACCTGATTTATAATCATTAGTTGCTTTATTATGTAAGTTTTCATCATAAGCAACTGATGCTTTATTTGCTTCATTTTGAGCTTTCTTTCCTCCTACTAGCCCTGAAACACCACCAACTACGCCACCAATAGCAGCACCCCATGGTCCAAATGCCATACCTGCTTGCGCACCTTTCATTGCACCACTAGCTGCTGCTGCTCCTTGAGAAGGAACTGCTGGTGCAGCTTGTCTGCCACTAGTGTCAATTCCTGTTGGGCCAAATGCAGTTTTTGCTAAATCAATAGCTGTTGTTGCCGCACCTACATAGCCACCAGCTCCAGCACCTGCTGCTCCAGCTCCACTACCAAGTAAAGATCCAATACCACCTCCAGCAGCACCTCCAGCGCCTGCAGCAGCTCCACCTGCAGCTCCACCTGCAGCAGCAGCACCACCACCTAACATACTTGTTAAGCCACCAAGAAAGAATTGGTTGGACGCAGGTTCAGAGCCTGTCGGCTCTGCACCAAATCCAGCGTTGGCTGGATTTTTTGCCACCTGCTGTGGCTTTGTTCTTTTCTCTTGTTCAGCCTTAACAAACTCTTGAGCTTGTTGAAGTCTTCCTTGCAACTCATTTAATGTTTGCTCATCTTCTGGACTACTTCTGCCCTCAAACTTCTTAGCTATTAATGCGCTTGCCTCTGAAAAGGACTTTCCTTTCAAATACGATGGCAGGTTAAATTGTTTAATTATATCCATGATAATTTTATTATGCTAATTTATAATCATCAATACTACCACCAAGATTAGTATCTTCGTATGCAATAGTATTAAGTGCTTTTACTATATTTTCATCATTAAAAGCACGATAGAAGTTCTCCATACTTGCTCCTGATTTTTTCACTCTCTTTTTTAATTCCTCAACATCTATCTTTTCCCCTGGTTTTAATCCTATTTTATCTCTAAACTCGACAAAATTTCCATAAGCTTCATGTGGTCGACTTAAGTATCTTAATGCATCTGGATCCATATTCTTAAGGAGACTTCTTCCTTCTTGTTGAAATGCGCTACCTAGTGTATCAAGTAAATTTATTCCTTGAACAGCGTCAAATCCTGAAGCATGAACTCTTTCATGTGATTCAACATTTTTATCATCAGCATATTCATCACCAATAAATATTTTATGTTTATCTCTATCGTAAGATGCTTTTGAGTTTGAAACATTACCTCCTACTTGCTTAGATGCTAATAAGCCTCTTAATATCATATTGTCAATATCATAGTCAGTAAGATTTGTTTGACCTTTCATCATCTCTCTTGTTGCAGGATCGTTATATCTGTTTAAAAAAGCTTTAGATCCTTCATCTTTTACTGCTAATTCAAAATTAACAGAATCATCATTTTCATCAAACATCACTGGAGGACGACTACCAACATAATTTTTTCTTATATCTTCAATTTCAATATCCATTCCTGTCTTATGAAACCTAGATTGTGTCTTTGTAAATTTAAGTGGATATTTTGAAGATTCATCTAAAACTGACCCAGCAACTCCTTTTGATAACATACTAGGTATTACAGGCTCTTCTTTATTTTTCTTATTATCTTTGTCAGCATCTAAATCACCTCCATCTTCAAATGAATTAATAAAGTCTTTACCTTTTTCGTATAAATCTTTCTTTATTTTACTGAATTTTTCTGTAACTTTCTTGATTGATCCGTAATCAATATCTAATGCGTCAATAGGATTTAATACATTATTTAATACATCCATAAATCCAACATCATCAGGATTATCATTCATATTGAATTCACCTATAAGTTTTGGTGTTGAATCGAGTCTTTCTTCACTTGCCTCACCTGCAGCACTTCTTATTCTTGCATAAGCACCTCCCCTGTTTGGTGTCTTATTGAAATCATAAGTGTCATATATTTTTACATTACCAGTCTCTGGGTCAACATCATATGAAACTCTACCATAAGTTGTAGCAGCTTCTAATTCTGGAGACAATGCACTACCTAATAACATGTCTTCAGCGTTCATTCTTAATGAATTAACATCCCTTTCTACTGCACTACTGTAATCTCTATACTCAGTACCGCCTTTATTGTTTCCAGTTCTTTTTACCGCATTCCTTACGCTTCTGTATAGATGTTTATTAGCCTTATCTCCACCGTCAGCTGTAGTATATTTACTATCTTTAGTAACCATAGATGCAACTAATTGAGCTGCATTTTGTGGAATAGGCAATACATCTCTTATAAATTTTGTAGCAATATTAGAACCGCCAACTTCTTTCTTGTCTTTATCTATATTGCCGCCTTTTTCAAATATATTCATTGAATTACCGTCCTTACCAGTATAGGTGCCATCTAACGAAAAAGAATTAGAAAAGATGTAATCATTCCACTTTGTTTCTCCTTCTTCAACGAGATTAATTTTACCATTATTTCCTACTCCTTGTGGAATACCACCGAGAGAATTCTCTTCGTGAGTTCCTCCATTTTCAAATAGAGTGACTAATTCGTTTGCACCACCTACCTGACCACTCATTTGACCACCTTCCTTAAATTCATTATTTCTGAACTCTAATGAAAATGCATCAGAAGATAATTGAGGTGTATCTAATTCTTGAGATTGAGGTTTATTTGTTGTTGATAAATCTAAGAAATCTAGACTAGTTTTATTTAATTCTTTTGGCTCTTGACTTGCTACAGCAGTATTATCCACCGCTACTTTTCTTAATTCTTTTTCTGAGTCACTATTTTTTAAAGCAACTCTTTCTCCATTTTCAGTAGAATATTGATTTAAATGCTTTCTAAATTTTGATAAGTAATCATCAGTCCTCATGTTCAATGCTCCAGGTACGACAAAATTTTCAGGGTCTTTAAGAAATTTTCTAGCATTACCTGCACCTACAAAATGTATTAATGCCGTTAAATCTGTTACATCGTAATCAGACCCGAATTCATTCTTAAGCTTTTTTGCGTATTCTACACCGTAAGTATAGCCTGCTAGTTTTCCTTCAAGAGCCTTATCCATTATTCTTTCCTGAAGTTCAGGATTATTCATAAAGTCTCTCTTTGTAATACCACTCATTTCCGGGTCATTCTTTATTGAATCATAAAGAAAATGATACTTACCTGCTGCTGAGGAATAATGCTTACCAGTTTTAGGATTAATCCCAGTCTCTAAATATTTTCCACCAGAAGACTCAATCATTGCTATTGCATGCTTGTAAGCTTCTTTGTTGAATTTATTAGGATCTCTTTTTGTATCCTTTCCGTAAGTTTCTAACCCCATGGTTTTATAGGTTGATGTTTAATTGTTGCTAAATACGACATATTGCCATATCCAAGTTTTAATGTCCTCCATCCTTTCCATATTCTAATACCGAATATTTTGTATTCTACTATTTTGCAATGACTATATCTAAACATTAAATCTTTTTTGCCAGTTGGTCTAAACCACATCATCCCTTCTCCAAGAATAGATGTATAGTATGATATAGTGTCACCACCATTAACTTGCCAAGGATCTAAATCTGGGCTTAATGGAACATATTTTAATCCAGCATCAATTATCCATATACCATCTTGAGGTAGAAGTGTTTTACTTCCGTCCTCATTAAATTTAAAATAATTATCAGTTACTATCTTGACAACTTCAATATTATTGTTACCTACTTCAGCAGGTGTAGAATTAACCAGGAATTTGCTTCTTCTAAGGTTCCATACAGAATTCCTGTTATGCCAGTTATAAGCAATACGAAATGTCTCTTTTGTTCCTCCTTTTAGTTTGATATATGCCGCATAGTCTGGAGCATAAGACCCATTTTCTAGGATTCTTTCATCATCCATCCACCACCAAAACCAACTTTTTTTTCCTTTGTGTCTAAATACCCAAGCTAATGGGAATATAGCCCAGGCCGTGATAATACCAAAAGCTCCAACTAAGGAGCCTTTGATCCAATGCCTAATTGAGGCTTTTTGTTCTTTGTTATAACGCATCTTACAAATATAGGTAAAGTAACATTATTTGTCAATATTATGTATCACACACATTTAGTGTTGTGTATAAAATATTGTTATGTCATGTAAAATTAATTTTTTGCCATCAGTGTTGTTAAATTGGAATTCAGCAAAGCCCCAAGCACTACGAACTCTTTCTCTTGTATTCCTTTGTCTAGGGAAGTTTATCTTCCAGTTTCTAAACTTTTTAAATACATTCTGTCTTAACACAAGTGGTACTAATCCAGAATCTTGATAATCATTATACACTCTAACACCAGTCAATCCTTCTAATGGTAGTTCAACACCATTCTTTGTCATTTCTAACTTATAAGATGCGCCATTAAGAATTATCTCATTTCCTTGTGGAGCAATATGTAGTGTAATAGAACTAGGATATGAAGTTCCATAAAAACTATTTGGATTTCCTTTAAAGTGTTCCCAAACAGATGTATTTGCTGGATTTGTTGATATAAGTACAGATCCCTTATTTATGTACCAAGCAGGAACATAATCATAATAAGATACAAATGCACTTATTTTCTCATTAAACGACAATGTAAACTTATCATTTGACTGAACGAATGAAAAGTAAACGTCTGAGTTTACAGGATTGTATCCTAACGATACACCATTATTTAATACAGGATTGTCTTGAACTAGTGATTCATAATCCATTCTGTTTAAAAGTTCATGGTGGAATCCCTGAGCATCTGACAATCTTCCAACCTTAGCCCCATCAAATACCATTATACCTCTGTTTATAAGATCTATGAAGTAAAATGCATTCTCTGAAGTTACAACACCCCATTTATTCAAACATCCAATTGTTGTGCTTTTGTATGTATAGTCATGTAATATTCCACCTGTTCCAAGCTCAAGAGAAACTCCATCATTTCCAGGAACTTGTACTCTAGGATTAACAGCAATATGAGCTACAGCTGTATCTTGCAAGCAAAATATTTCATCTTTAAGATTTACAACAGCGTTAATTGGCCCGTATTTTCCATCAAGATCCATTGTCTCATTCTCTAAGAAATCAGTCCAAGAGTCTATAAATTCTCCAGGTATTTTTTCTTTTGAAGCCATTAATCTTCCGTCAAATTCCTGAATCTTCTTAACCTTAGACCCTAGCCCAACAGATTTAAGTAATGTTGGTTGTTGAGAATAAACTCTATTATATTCTTGATATTCTTCATATCTAGGTTGCCATCTATTGTCCCAGTCTCCTAATGAAAGGTCGTTTCTATTTTTTAAATCTACACTAGTCTCTACTCTTATTGATACTATTTCAGCAAGTAGATTGACATCCACACTTTGTATTTCAGTGTTGTCTTTTACTAATTTTGTAAATGTAAATGTATTTACAAATGTATCTCCGGGTGAATCCACAAATACAGATGTTGTATCAATATTTGTAAATAAACCTATCTCAATGTAACTTGAGTTTGATTTTGACTCATAAGACATACCTCCATAAATACCACCAATGTATGGTGTATTTTTATCTTTAACAAACTCTGCTATCAATACACCATCATTTTGACCTGGCGCAGCTAACTGATGAATTTGCTCTATACTTTTTCGAGAAGCTATTGGTGCTGTTTGTAAATCATCTCCTTCAGCAAATGTTATACATTTTGCTCCAATTGTATTGCAACCACTTATTCTTTGTTCTGCATCTGTATTTACATCTTTAGACTCTACCCAATTATCCATACGCATTGTCTTAAGATTATTTGAGTATCTTAATTTAGCGTCATTATTATATCGTGTAAAATCAGCTCCTTCTTGAGTAAGCTCTGGAGTTCCATATATTTCAAAGATTTTTTGTCCAGTTGAAGAATGAAAGGTTCCATTAAACTCTCTATAAACTTGATGTCTAGCATGATGATTCTTATTATTAACAGGGCCAAAAAAACCATTATCCGATAAATAATTAGCGTTATTTATCATTGGTTGAGGAGTAACTCCTGGCGTCAATCCAGTTATACCATTTAAGAATTTTGCCGCAACACTATTTACTGAATTTACAGGATTTGTTTCTGTTGACCAACAAGCTACATAACTTTGTCTTATTAATCCAACTATGTTTAATTTATAACTTGCATCAATTGGGTTTTCTCTAAATAACACTTCAGGACTATAAAACTGCATAAGTCTATTGTGCTGGAAATTTTGCGCTCTCCAATCTTTAGGATCAGCAGCTTTAAATCCTTCATAATTCTTACCTTCTCCTAACTCAGGAAAACTTGAATTATTTTCACTATCCCAAGCTAAGCAATGGTAATCTTTACATTTTACAAATGGAACTATAGTTTGAAACATTCTAGTCATTGATGGAATTATATCTGGCTTAACTGATTTCTCATGGTTTACAGCATCAACCCTATCAGCTCTTGTTGCATACTTGGTTGTATGAACAAAATTTGCTACCATAGGATTTATGAATCCTTGAGCAAATATTGTTTGATCCACTAATGTTCTATCAGCTCTTAATATCTTGTACCCAACAGGTTTGTCATCTTCAGATAAAAAATTACTTGAAGTATTAAGCCATGCATAAAATTCAGATGTTAATGTAACGCGTAATTGATTATAGTTACCAGACACATTTCCTTCTGGAGCTTTTAAGTCCATTATCCATTTAGGATCTGATGTTTGTCCTCTTCTGTTGTAAAATTTAATACCTAATCTATATATTTCTCTATCTTTGAAAAATTGTAATTCCTCAGCAATATCATCAGATAATTGTGATTGAACTATTTCTACATTTACATATTTTCCACTAGCACCATAAGTAGATCCATTTAATTGATACTTATAAGTATCGTAATTTTTGTTTATAGAATCATGGTTTGGAGGAACAATAAAATCAGGAGATGTTACTGTTGTTGTAGTTCCGGTTACATTTCCACTAGAATTAACATAAGCTCCATTTAATATTTGACATAAACCACCAGCATTAAATGAATAAGCCCTCATATCAAGGTCTATCAAGAAATTACTTTCTGTTATATTAACAGGAAATAATCTATTATCTTTTGTTACTATGTGTTGTGGAACTATCGGATTAGAACCAAGAAATATAAATGATTCTAATGAAATTTTCTCTTGACTAGTCCCATCATCTGTAATACTCATAGATACATAGTCATCTATCTGTTGATCTGTTACAATTGATATTTCAGGATTTTCATTAAGAGATGTGTATTTTATAGAATACAGCTTAATATTAGTAAATTTAGGGTCTATATTTGGTATTGAAATCTGAACTGATTTACCAAGAACTTCATTCACTGCTCCTCCACCGAGTCCATCACCCTTGTCTATTGGAACCAATTCAGATACAGGAGATACAGTAGTTTGCGCTCCATTAAGTATGTAAAGACCATAAGCGTATTGAACCATGCCAGACGTATGACTTCCACCAGCAATCACTCCATCTATAACTGGTTGCGATAATACAAATGTACTTACAGTATCAATTGAACTTGCACTTAAGTCAATAAGATTGTCCCTATCTCCATTTACTGTACTTTGGCGTATGTTGAAGAATCTTAATTGATGTTTGCCATCAACAAAATATATTTTTTGTATAATTGAGTTTTCGTAATTAAATAAAACCTGAACTAGGTTATTTTTTGACAAACCTAAATTATTCATGTATAGCAACTCTAAATCAAATGAACCATTATTTAGGTTTTTCAGTTCCCAGAAACAATCAAATCCAGCATCATCAGTTGTTATTATTAATGCAGAATCTCTAAGTTCTTTTGTTCCTATGATTATCTGTTGTCCAGATGTATTGAATGAAGCTCCATTCCAATATGTTGATTCAAGCTCACAACCAGGAACACTAGATTCTTTTCTATTGTATTTCAAAGATCTTGCTGTTGTTCCAACCGTGTAGTCAATAGTAGTTGTTGTGCTGTTTATCGAAGGAGTAGGGATAGTGAACACTAGTTCATTGCCTACCTCATTTGTTACAGCAAATGAACTTTTTTGATCTGTTGCTAATATGCGTATATTTTTCGCGTCAAAATACTTGTCAGACTGTAAATCTGCAGACAAGTCTTTGGACATACCAGAGTAATTAACTTCATGTTTTTTTATCATTACTGTATCCTCATTTGTTCCTGAGCGCCTAAGAATTCAAATCTTCTTTTAAATTCTGTTGTACTAGGAAGTATTTGTGTAATCATGTTTGTTAAAGTCTCCATTTCATCTTGAGATGGCATCTTTAATCTTGAGTCTGCTTGACCAACATTGAACATATAATCAACCTCAGCTTTGTTTAATTTTCTATCTGATATCATATCCATGTCATTCATTATGTCATACCATTTCCATTTGATGTAAGACTCAATACATCTTAACAGTGTTTCATCATCTAATACAAGAGGATAGCATTCTTCATCTACAGCTATTGCTTTGTATATTATATCAATAGTGCCTGTCTCAAAATTAACACTTACATACTTACTGTTTAGTGAATAAGTGTAATCCCTTCTGCTAGGGGTAGAACCCCCAGCATGAAAGAATTCCTGAGATATATCTTCACTTGAAGATAATGCTATTGGACGACCAGTATCTGTTCTAGATATACCGTCTATTTTTATCATATCAATAGGCTTAAGTGTACGGAAATTAACAACATTTAACCTCTCTCTTTTTATTACATAGATAGAAGGCGCATCAAGTATTCTTAATACTTGAATTGCATTGTCAACAATAAACTCATAGTTTAAATCCTTCATTATAGGATTTCTCATCAACCTATCAGCTACCATTTTAATACTAACTAAATTCCCTGTACTTGCCATAATTTTTTATCTTAAAAAGGCATCAATCTTTCCTGCAAATATTGCCTGAGATAATTGACGCTTTAATTGTCTATTGAAACGAATTTTATAAATGCTCTTATTTTTGTAATTAGCTTTAGATCTTCTGTAAAAAATCCTGAAGGTGTGTCCCTCAGTATGTTCATTAGTATATCTTATTTTTGTTTTTTTCCGTCTAGCACTTTCACTTTTAGCCCAAAGTTCCCTTGAGGCTTTCCAATTGATAGGAAGGTTATTTATTATGTTCCCATCATTATCTATCTTGACTTCCTTTTTTACTTTTCTTAATTCAATTTTACCGGTTCGGCATGGCATAAAATATTCAGCTCCTTTGGTTGAAATCCTGTCCCTAACAAAGCCATTAAACTCTCTCATTATTTTACCGAACAAAACTCTAGATATTTCCGTATGGCCAGTGGTTTTTATGAAATGATTATAATAATCACCACTACCAAAATCTGCTGTTATACGATGAATTCTTTTATCTTCTTCCATCAGCAGCGTCATTATCTTTATCTACGGGAATAGCCATAGCTCTTATCATGTCTTTTACAACTAAATCAACAACTGTATCAGCCATTGCTGATTCAATTGGATAATCAACATCCCAAGCTTCTTTAGTTGAATCTACTCCACAAACTAGTTCTCTTGCAACATCTGGAGACTCAAAAACATCAGTTACTTTTATTTGTTTAAGAAACCTATGCTTATTATCTTTTGATATCAAGAATAATTTTCCATTGAAATCAATGGAACAATACGTTAAGTGTTGTGTGAATTTATTTTCAAACAAGAAAGGTAATCTTTCTAAAGCAACTGGATTTATAGCCAGTGCAGTGCCATCATATAATCTAACATTTAATGGGCCTTCTTTTCCTTTTATTCTAATTGATCTAGGAATAGTAACTGTAGATGCTAATATTTTACCAGCGCAAGAATAGCCGTCAACTTTGTCAATTAACTCCAATGGAACACAAAGCTCTTGCTTTACTTCTCTTGGTAGGTACCATCCATTTGTTGCGTACTGTTGTTTTAACAACATTGCTCTCTTTGTGTCTATAAGACTTGAAACCAAATCCTCACTGACATTGGTATCATCAGTAAGGATGTTCAACTTCTCAAAAACTGTATAGATTATTTCTCTCTTGGTCATTGTGTTTATTGTTAATATCTTTTTCCTCCAAACCAAAAGTGGCCAAGTGGATCAACTTGTATTTGAGTGACATTACTCCTTCCAGAATCATCAACCATATTTATAGCAAATCCATTTGCCCATTGTGATTTCATTGGTCTAGTAGCGTAATTAAAAGCTCTAGCATTAAAGTCTGCACAAGCTCCAATATTATATCCAGACATTTGCCCTTCTTGATAATGCTGTATTCTATGTGTATGAACATAAGCACAACTTCTTCTTAGTTTATCCAAGTGAGCTTTAGCATTGTGAACGTTAAAATATATCCCGTGAAATATATCGAAATCATTACCTATTGTAATAAAGTCATCTTTCCAACTTGTCTTAACATTATATCCTCTTTGCCATAATCTTAATCCTTCTTCTGGAGATATAAGTGGAGTTTTTGCATTATCCATTACACTCATCCATCTGTTATACCTATCCTCATGGTTTCCATACAAGTATGTCTTCCAACAATCTTTAGGTAATACGTGGTCAAAATCGTAAAGTAAATCACTACCAATTTGGTACTCATCATTTAGAGTTAATCCAGGTACTGCAGTAAATCTACCTTTATCGTGACTTGATAAAGGATTCAAATCTAAGAAATCACCTAATAAATGAAAACCTTTTATTTTATCCTTATGGTCTTTTATTAATTCAATTATCCCTCTATGTAATTGCTTATGATGAAATGGAACATGGTTACATCCTAGTAATATGTGCATTCCAACTTGATCTTTAATTTCAGGAACGTGAAAGCCTTTAACAGCTTGTTTTCTTTGTAGAATTGAATCTACTTTATCTTCTTCTGAAATAGGCACTTCTAAGCCTTTTAATCCTAGTTGCTTGGCTATCTCATTAAATTTCTCTAAAAGTTCAGGAGTGACTTTGATTTTAGGCTCAACTATCTTTATTTCCTTTCCTTTTACTTCTTCGTTTAAAAGATTTTTAAATTCTTTTTTTACTTCCTTTTTTGCAACCTTGATTGCATTTAAATCTAATTTTTGATTATACAGTCCATAAAGGATTGTTTGAATTTTTAAGTTCCCACATTTTAAATATCCAGGGCGTTTTCTTAAAAATTCTTTTACAATTTCTAAATCTCTCATTAAGTCTTTTTAAAGTTAAAAATATATCTCAAAAGCAAATATAATGAAAATATAAATACTAGTCAAGTATTTCTATCACTATTTTTTGATACACTAGCAAAAAAGTTGCGAGTGAAAATGCGTAATCACCTCAGTATCAATCAACGTGCCTCCTTGAGAATCGTATAAATTAATAGTTAGCGTTGATGTTTGAGTGTTTAAAGTTGCATTTGGAGATATATATCCATGAAATTCAACAATCCATTCTGTTTCTGTAGGATTAATTGATTCTTCATAAACAAAAGGCCCTGTTGGACTTGTCTTAAATATTGTCATTTCAGGTTGAGCCGATGCAACAAATTCAATCCATGCAGTTACACTAACCTTAGCTCCAATAAAATATCTTTTAAAACAGTTTGTGTTTGTAAGTTCTGAAGAACTAACTCTTCCTAATGTATATTCATTAGGTTTTCTCAATATAGTTATACCTATTTGTCCCATATTATGTAGAGTGTTGTCCAGAACCTGAATCTGCTACTGAAAAAGTAAACGACAGGGACTGTAATGTTTCTATTAATAAATTTGGCTCATATACTAAATATCCTGCAGCAATTTCTGATACTGTCATCTCTTGATTAACAAGAACATTTACACCATTAAACTTTAATAATCCATTTGCAGGTAAAGTAAGTATTTTTATTTTTGACGCAGGATCTCCTTCAGGGTCATTATATGCTGGTGTAGTACCAGTGGTGAAATCTGCAACTGTGAATACTTTAGTGTCTCCATGGTTTAATACAAATGCATTATCACCTACAACGTCTGGAGGTAAATTTACTGCTACAGCAACAACCATATTAATAAGTCCAGAGCTTAATCCACTTAATGAATTAGATCCTGCATCTGCAACGTCAAATTGAAATGAAAAACTTCCAGATCCATTTGAAATATATGTAAAGTTGTTTGTTGTAATATTAGCTACAGTAATTATTTGATTAAGTGTAACATCAACTCCATTGACCTGCAATGTCCCAGTTGAAGGCAATGATAATATCTTTATAAAAGATAGAGCATCATCTTCAGGGTCTGAATACACTGGTGTTGTTTCAGTCGTAAAATTTGCTACTGTAAAAGTATAAGTAGCTCCGAAAGCTATATTTATCGTATTAGCTCCAATTTGAGTGGGCCTCCCATTTTGAAGCCCACTATTGGTTATTGTGTATAACATATATGTTCATTATTTTTATTTGTTCAGTGACACTGAACAATAGTTATTATTGAACCCAAATCATTGATCCAGTATCTCGAACACTCGCATTAAAGGAGTCAGTTGTAATTCCATTTGCATCTGCTGCTATATGGTAGAACGCTCCATCTGCTAATTCTGACGCTGTAATTACTTGCCCCTCTATTACTGGAGATCCAAGATAATAATACACACCAGTATTTGCTGTTGATACCTCGTCTATTCTTATTGCGTCCAAATCATTTGCTTCTGGATCAAAATAAGGTGCTATTGTTTGAGTTGTAAAGTCTGCTACTGTAAATATTGTAACAGCTCTGTTACCTGCATATTGCGCTCTATCTCCCACTGTTGCTGGTTCATTTGATTGTACTAAAGCAGTTACAGTTATAGTCATTACCGCAGTATTAGATTCTAATGGTAATTGTGTATCTGTATCAAATACAGCCCAAGAGAATGTATCTCCATAACCACCTGTACCACTTCTAGTGTATGTTAATAATGTAGGGTTAGCATATAAAGTATCCACAACTGCATTTATTCCATTATACTTAAGAGTACCTGTTGCAGGAAGAGTTTTTATTACAAAATTCCCTGCAGGAGTAAGTTCAGTATCAGTATATCCATTATAGATATTTACCGTCGTAAATGTATAAACTGAAGTTGTGTCATCTAATGTAACGCTAGTTCCTGTTATTGTTGGAGGATTGTTTTCTCCTTGACCTATAATTATGATAGGCACTGTTATAGAGCTGTCAACATAAGCCTGTACTGCGTTTATCTCAAGACATATATGAGGACTTGTTCTTTGTAATTCAGCAACCATAACATCTAATCTTTTAAGGACAGAGTATTGTGTAGAATAACAAGCGTACTTATATATTAGCTTCAGAAGATTAACCTGGCTTAAATCAACATCACCATACATTTCAAGTTTTTTTGAAATGCTGTTTACTGCCGACACAAATATTCTTGCATTTTTATCTTCCATTATACAACTGTTAATTGGCAGTCAATAACTCCAACAGAAACTATGTTACCTGCAGTTGAAACTACTGGCTCTATATTTTTACATGAGTCACAATCAGATGTCTCAACTGTTATTATTAACTTGCTTAAGTTAGATATAGCATCCTGGTATCTTCCCAGAATAAGTGAATTTTTTGTTGCTTCAAGATACAAGTCAAATAACAATGCATTTTGAAAATTAGTATTACAATTCAAACATGATAAATCAACATTTGCTATCAGTTTTGCTTGAATTATATAGTATTGTGTTAAATTTACAGTGGCCACAACAGCAGCTTCAGGCTCACTAGTTGTTATCTGTAAAAAGTATATCCCAGAAAAGGAAGTGACACCAGCATCAGACGCTGTAATTGTGATACTTTCTACTTCGCTTGTTCCAGCAAGTAATGCTGATAAATCAACCGAACTAGATGGGTCTTTATAAGTTTCATCAGTCCATAGCAATAATTGTGTAACAGTCTGTCCGATAGTTACGTTAACGTCTAAATCTATCGTCAATAGATTATTTGCTACTAAAAATTTTGTTACATTTATAGCCATTGCTTTTTTTGTAATTTTTAAGTTAATAAAAAAGGGACTGGGAAATAAGATTCTCCAGTCCCTTTGCTTCTAAATTATATAGACTACTATACTGCTTTAATAACAGCTACAGTTCCTGCGCCTAATATAGTGTTTAAATCTCCAATAACGCCATTAACATTAGCATTTGGTACTGCTGCAGTTGGAAGAGCAATTGTTAAAGATTTTTTAGACTTTTTAGCCTCATCTCTTCCTTCATCGAAATAAGAGATTTCTATAATGTCATAAGTTCCATCTTTAGTTGCAGCTAAACCTGGGCCAACAATGTTGTGAGGATATCCAGACTCTCTGTAAGTATCGCCTCTTTCTCCTAATAAGAAGAATTCCATTTCCATAACTTGGTATCCAGTTCCAACACCAGCACTGAATGCTTGAGTTACTGTTACAACTGGGTAAGTAACACAAGAGATATCAACAGAGAAATCATCATAAACTTTGATTTTTTTGTTTCCATCAAATCCATTAGCATCTAATTTACCAGTTACCACTAAAGCAGCACTTGCTCCAGTTCCTGTTTTTGTGAAAGTAAAACTACGGTTAGCTGTTGCAGTTGCTCCAACTTCACGAGAGAAATTACGATTTAATGACGCAATAAGTCCATCAACGATAGCTTCTTGATCGTCACCAGCAGAAGCTTTGTAGTATCCTTGTTTAAGGTAAGTATCTTCTGGAGACAAAGAACCATGTCCTTGAATCTCAATATTTACAGTGTAAAGACTGTTAGTATCCACAGTTAAAGCAGAAATAGTAACTGCTTTTGGAGTTGCGGCAGTATAAGCTACAGAATGAACATCTAATACATTACCAGGTTTGATGGTATCACTAGAGGTAATGTTTCCTAGTGCATCCTTTACGTAAAGTTTAAAAGCTTTTCCAGCAGCAACAGCAGCTCCATCGGCTCCTAAAAGAACCATATCGTTTGCTACTCCTGCAGATTTCAAAGTTGCTAAATTTGTTACTGTTGCAGCAGGTGCATTACCTACGTACATGTGTCTAACTTGGTTTTGACCAGCTAATCCCATAATAAAATTGTTTTTTAATTAAAATAAATTTTTAGATACTTTATCTGTTTTCAAATGTAAGGATAAAGTATCTAAAATCCTAACATTTATTATTTTTTTTTTTTTAAACCCTAGAATCAAGCGTCATTCTTGCTTGTAATGTTCCGTCTCTATAATCTAAGACTGCATTCTCTACGGCTATATTAATTATATCTCTATGCGCTAATTCTGCTAATTTACATGTAGCTTGAGCTGTTTTACCTTGAATTGATAATCCAAGTCCTGCTACATCACTTGTCAATGTAAGATCTCCAACTATAATTGGAGAAGGATACGCAATGTACCTTAAATTATATCGTGAAAGATTCTCTTCTGAGACTATTTCCACGGTAGTTTTTGAATTCTGTTTAGAAAGATCCACTCGCCAAGCTTTATTTTTATTAGGCTTCCTAAATGGGTTTCTATAACTTATCATGAACTCATCATGTGTAGTTGGGATAACCGGAATTACTTTCCCGTGTATTGCCAGATTAGTCGGATTGTTTATTGTTGCAGTCTCTAATACAATATACATTGCAGTAGTACTGATTTCAAAAAACTTAGATTCACTCACAAGCCCTCTAGTTGAGCTGACTTGTGAGGTTATCTTTTCATCCTTTACTAATTCGTTAAGTACCCTTCTTGCTTTCTCATTAAGTTCAAAAGAAGAAGTTGGATCCTTGGTGGCATCATACATGTTCTTAACATATTGCTCTTGAGCAATCGTAAGATACGAACTAATTTCAAATGTATCTAATCCTGGCGCTCCTTCAAGAGCGTTATTGTATCTTAGATTAAACTCTTCTTTTAGTTCTGATGCAGTCATTATCCTACTTTAAATTATGTTTAAGCTTTGCTTCTAGTGCTAATCTCATTTCCTGACCCAAGTTTGATGCTAAATATTCAGCAGCTACTTGTAAATATGGTGCATCACCATCAGAAATAGGTTCATCATCTAAAGTGTAAAACTTTTTATCTACTTTATTTACTGCTCCAAATTCATAACAAGTCTCTAATAACACTTTAGTTTTTAAATACTCATCACCCATTATAGAACATAGTAAGCTTGGATTCTTTTCAAGCTCTTTATGTAATTCAGATTGCAAGAAGTCAAGTTTGTGAGATCTGTTTGTATTTCTACCTAAGTTTCTCAAAGCGTATCTTAATACTTCTTTGTCATCCTCATACTTAACATACAACTTGTATGCTTGTACTTTGTTACCAACTTTATCAATTTCTTTGGCCATTTCCTCAGAAGATGAAGTTAGTACCCATCTATTTGTGGCTCTATGTTTGATTTCATCAAGACTATTTGCCACGATAGGACAAGCCATCAATACCTTAATTTTAATGTAGTCGTAAGGATCTGACATATCTAGCCTTAATTCATCCTTACCAAGATAGATAGGAAGAATGCCCATTTCATAAGCTCCTCCACTTTCTTTCCAGAACGGGCCGTATATTGATAAGTCAACACCTCTTAAGATGCTTTCTAATCCAGCCTTCTCTACATTAGTTAAAAGATTTTTCATCTTTCCATTGTCCATTGTTGGTGCTGGTATTGCAACTTCTGCTCCATTCAGCAACCCACCATAGGCAACGTGTTTTATATCTTTAATCCCGTTTCTTTCGTTAGGGATATACTTTACTGACACAATTTTGTCAACTAAGAAGTCAGTACGAACTACTTCTTTTTTTTCTTCTAGCACAACATCTTGTGCTACATTTTTTTTAGCTACTGCCATTTTTAAACTATTTTTAATGATTCTTCCTTCCTTATCTTCGGGGGTTTTATGAAGAACTCCCCAAAACTTTATTTTTAAAATACTTACCCTCGTCGAACAAACGAGGGTAAATAAGTCACTATATTACGCTAATACGTAAGGGATAATTGATGCAGTACGAGATGGGTCATAAACCACTACTCCTAATTGACACCATTTGGTGATAGTACCACTATCTTCCAAAGTTCCCATATTCTCATTGTTGATAGCACCTGTGAAAGGATTTCTGAAACCATATTGGTATCCACGAATCTCTTCAGCACCTTTAACTTGCACTTTTTGTATGTTTGGCTCTTCTGGAGTTCCAACATAGAAAATATCAAATCTGTAAGACTCAGCAACACCACTAGATCCAGGGATTTTGATAGTGTTACGGATTTTGTCATCATAGAAGTCATCAACTTCTAATTTAACAGTTACTCCGTTTGGAGCCATATACTCTGTAAACTGGAATCCAGCAGCCATTGCATTTGAATGCAATTCAGAGTTAGTGTTCTTAATTGTAGCTGGGTTAGTTCCAGGAGTTGACACATTTGCAGACCAACCTGAAGTTGTAGATAATACAGCTTTGTGGAACTCAGCAGCTCCTCTTTCACCTGTACGCAAGATAAATACTCGGTTGTTGAAACCTAATTTACCTTCTGACAATCCGAAAAGGATTTCTTCTAATAGCTCAATAGAGAACTCATTGTAGAAGTAAGTGTTAGACTGCTCCATTTGCTCACGGATACCAGAACCAATTTTAATGCTTCGTCCAGAAACATCTTTGTTGTGGTATTGACCATCAGCAGTACGGTTAGTTTTACCATACATTAAGAACTTGTTTTTGTAAAGAGAAAATTCTTGCTCTACTAACCAGTCTTCGTATAATGCTAAAGCACCAAATACTTTTTTGTTACCATCTTTATCGACAACAGGAATACCCATTACAACTTTCTTGTTGGTAGCATCACCAGGTAATTTGTGGTCGATACGAATAGTAGTCAACTCACCTCTCATAGAAACTGGAGTTACTCTACGAACACCACCAACTTCTCTAGAAAGACCTTTACCTACAGGAGCAAACTCTTCACTGAATCTTTTTCCAGCTACTAATTCAGAACCAGGAATACCTGATCTATCTGAACCTGCAATCTCTGCAGTGTGAACCCACTGAGATCCTGATGGATAACCATCATCCAATAATCTAATTGGATATACTTCATTTTTCTCACCTACGATGATTTCGCCTTTGAAGAACCATTGCTCACCAAAAGTTACTTGAAATTCTTGACCACCTTCACCGATGTTATTGTCACTACCTGTAACAGTTGAACCTTTGAAAGAAGCTTCCACTAAAGGAATGTTTCTGCGCGAACTACCAATAAGTTCCCAATAGAACTCATTATCGTTGTCCACCATTTTTGTCTCAAATTTAGCCAACATATTCTCCAAAGATTTACCTCTGTTGATGGCTAACAATTTGATCATAGCATCATTAATCTTTGTTGGAGATGTCTTCCAGATAGCACCTAGAGTGTTCTCAGGATTAATCATACCAGCAAAGGCTTTTGCGTCAGTTACTTGGAACCTACCTAATTGCATAATTTTTAATTGTTTTGTGTGTCCTTTTTACTGACACAAAGTTAATAAAGTTGTTATTCTATTTCAAAATCCTTGAGATCTGACAACTTAAAATTAGAGTTGGTATCTTGACTACTTGTGTCAACAGTTCCAGACTCTGTAAAGTTAGCACCTCTCAGTAAATTTTCTATGTTATTAGTGATCTTACTTTCAGCTCTACTTCCAAATACGCTGAAATCTTTAAGACCCTTAGTTAAGTAAAATAAAGCCTCCAATTTAATTCTAGATCCAATTGGGTCTGCCTTTTGTGCTTTTATAAAGGCATTCTCTTTATTTCCTAAATCCGTAGTAATTTGTTTGTATAACTCATCTTTTTGAGAATCTGTTAATTCAATACTAGGGATTATTTCAGGAGTAGTAGAAATGAAGTTCTTAATATCATCAATACTTTTCTTCTCCTTATTTTTAGCTTCGTCTATGATTGCTTTCAATCTAGCTTCTTCTGATTTAATAAGACTATCTAATGCAAATTCAGCATCTTCAATATCTGTACCAGCATCTACGCTTCGTTGAGCCATAGCCTCAGCTCTTTCTTTATTGTATCCTTTTTCAAGGAAATCCTGTGCAATTGCAGTTAACCTGAATTTCACATTCTTTTCATCTTTGATAAACTCAGGCGTTACAGATTTAAGTTTATCAATAGTGTTTACTTTTTCAGCAACCTCAGCAACTGGCGCACCAGATTGTTGAGCTTCTTCAATTAATTTCTGTCTTTCAGTTAATTGTGAATCAACTTGCTTTTTAATTGCTGCATTAAGATCCTCAAGTGAACGGATCGTTGTTACATCATCAAGTTCAGGTAAAACTCCTTTGGCTTTAAACTCGGCAGCTAGTTTAGAATAAAGCTGTTCAGTCTCATTCAGTTTAGGAGAGGAAGAATCACTGCCTTCTTTTCCATCAGCAGTTTTACCTGCCTGAACTTGATTTTTATCCTTATTCTGATTAGCTACGCTCTCTTGATCCTCTTTTTTGGAATCATCACCATCAGTAATTTTTTTGTCGTTTGCATCATCAGATGCTGAAGGAGTACCTTCTTTTTCAGCCTTCTCTTCTGGTTTCTCAATATCAACACCTTCATCAAAAAGATCAAGGGACGATGTGTCAAAATCCAAATCAGCTAGATTTAATTCTTCCATTGTTAAATAATTTTAATTCTCCTATCTTACAAATCTACGGAATTACCGCAAAAAAGTCCATTTAGTATTATAGCTAAAGAATGTATTTATTTAAACAATTTTAATGTTTTATAGTATCCAATTGTTACAAATTTCTCAGAGTTTACACCTAATGTAACAATGCTTCCTTTTTTATTTTGTATCCCAAGAGACACTCCTATTACAGGTGCTTGAGGGATTACTTGTTGTGCTGGTAATCCTAATTCTAATCCATAAACTAAAGATGCTTTTGGATATCTATACACAACCTCTGGAATGTATTTGAATTCTTTTTCTTTTATATTATAGTCAATACGGTATGCTAATAATGATCCGCGAGTTTTTGCATATAAATCAACTTTTACTATATCATTATCAATAGCCACTTCATTATATTCTTTAATCTGAATAGACTCTAAATAAAGATTACGAGCGGAAATGCTGTCTTTTTCTTTAATAACTTGATCATACTTATTCTTATATTCTTGATCAACTACAATCTCTACATCTCCTTTTATATAAACAGGAACCTCAATTATTTCTGGATCATAAATAGAATCATTATTATTATCAATAATAACCACTCCGCTTGACTCCGTTGAGCCTGGTATAGAAATAGTTTTATCATCATAAATTGGTTTTGGCCTTGTGTTAAAATAAATCATAAATCCTAAAGAAACAGATAATCCTAATATTATATAATTTTTTATCTTTTCCATTATTTTTTTTTTAAAAGATTCAATAAATGTATTCGTAATTACGTAAATAAATTTATTTAATCTTTTTTATTTATTCAATTCATTTTACTACTTCTCTACTTTACCAAACAGTTTGTTTATTCCTGCGGTGAAAAATGTCTTAACCATATCTATTGCCTTATCTTCACTTATAGCAAAAATTACACCTGTATAAATAAGTAAACCTATCTGCCAAAGGCTTATTTCTCGTTTTAAGTCGATGAATAAATACATGAATATTAGTACTATTCCTGCGGCAAAAAGTATCAATCCTAATACTGTACTTATTTTGTTTGTTTTAAAATTATTCATAATTTATATGTGTTATTGACCATTTAAAGTAGGTATTTATATTATTTTAATTTTCAAAACAGATGTTATTAAGATATTTCCACTAGAGTCTTTGCCTGATGTTGTTAAATTATAATTTCCAACAGTAAAAGGATACGGCTCTGGTATTAAATTAGTATCCCCATTTACTGAATAGGGTTTTATTTTTTCTGTTCTTTCATGGACAACTAAACCACCTGTTTCTAATTTAAAATCGAAACTTGTACATTGAGAGCATTCTTCAGTAGTCTTTAACCTTATATCGCTATCATTTGATAAGCTAAATGTTTTTTCAAATAAAAACCTATCAATTTCCAAACCTAAACTGTCTGTTTGTATAATTGCAACAGGATTTGGGTAAAGACTATTATAATCAATAACGAGGTCTTTTAAATCAACTCCCATATAAGCGTTTACAACAAGTATTTCAGTATCCTTTATAGCTATAGTGTCATTAATAGCTTTAGGTACAACACCTGTTATTGCAACTTCAACATAATCTGGGAATAATATTACATAAGAATCTATATCATTTGCTAAACAGTAGTTTATCCCGTCATCTTTAGCCTTTCTTTCAGTAGTTCTGTTTGGAAGTATACTATCTCCTACTTTTGCTCTAAAGTAACCTTTCTGTACACTTTCTATTTGCTGTGAAAATGTGTACTGTGTAAGTAATAATAATAGTAATAATAGTTTTTTCATTATTCTGTTGCGTTTTTATTTTAATTGTTATTAATAAATTGAATAAATAGCATTTAACGCGTTTTGATAATCTACCATCTCTGTGGGTGTCATATAACTTGGGATAATGTGTAATGCTTTTATTTTAGATGTAAAAAATATACTACTCCCATATTGTCTTTTACCAATATAAAGCTCCCCAAAATTACCTCCAGCAAAAGCCGCTGTTTTGTTAATTTTGTCCGTTGCCCACGTACCCCCAGAAATACTAGCGGGCGCGCCTCTATTAACCCCGTTTTTAAAATTATATATTGCGTTTGCCGAATTATCATAAGTAGCTGCTAAAATATAATTATTAGTAGTTGTTAAATCGCCCCAACCCGATGAAATATAACACGCTCCAACCGTTAACCCCTCCGTTGAAAAGCTCCAATCTGGAGCGTTTATATCATTTGCCACTGGAGTTCCAACGGATTTAGAGCAAATACGAAGTCCCGATGTTGACTGTAAATTTTCTATAACTACAAAAATTGAAAATCCAGCTGTAAGATTTAAACTTTCATGATGCGTAACTCTTAAAAAACTTGCACCATCAAATTGTATTCCTCCGCTTACCCAATTAGGTTTTGCTGCGTTGTTTGCAATTCTTAAAAAAGGACTATTAAAATTAATACTTTGGTCATGTATTATAGAAATTCCGTTAACATCTTCAAATCTTTGTGAATTTTCATCTATAATCAAACCCCCGTCAATATAATTTATAGGTGTTAAGCTTCTAAAGCCCGTTATTTTAGACAAAGTTATTAAATCAGCATTGTGCCAGTCGACCGCGTCCGCGGTTGCTAGTCTTGTAGCAAATAAAATATCATTCCCATCTATTATAAAAGATGGGTATTGCGCGCCGTATTGTAAAACTTCTGACTCCCAGCTTAAAGTAGGCGTAAATCCAACGACTTTTTTTAATATATCCCACGTAATACCATCGTCATCACTGGATATTAAATATCCCTCCATTCTTTGGTCTGAAAAATCTTTAAATCTATTTACATTCGTTATAGAATATAATTTGTCTGATGTTGAATCGTAAGTAACTTGGTATTTTACATTTCCACCGTGTAATTTTACTATATTCTGAGTGCTTGATATGGTAGAAGTCGACGGATTTAAAGGAACCCATGTAACATCCATATATACACCGTGGTTTGAAGCTGGCGTCTGTTCTAATCTCATAAACAAACGTAAGTTCCCAGAGCTTAACTCCACGATAGACGCCTCTAAAAAACCTTTACTTACAGATTGCCCCGCCGCTGGAGGGTATTTTGTATTTGGTGTATTAGAATATATTTCAGAATTTGAAAAAGTAGTTCCATTAAATGCAACTTTATTACTAAAAGACCAGTTCCCAGCGTCCTCTAAATCTGTTAAATCTGCGAAAACTAGACAAGCCTCGTAAATACCACCAAAAGACCCACTACTTTTTACAGCCTCAATCCCAGCGACTAAAAAACCATCCTTTATAATAACATTATTTGGTGATTTGCTCCAGCCAATATATGCGCCTGCGGGCGCAGCCAAAACAGTTGTAACGGCACTCCATGTTAATCCATCATCTGTTGATTTTGAAAGTGTAATATTTCCGTTTTCTTTATCCGTACCTAATAAATATATGTTTCCATTATATTCAAAAATAGAAGCCCAAAACATATCCACAACATCCGCCGCTTTTGTAAAATTATTTGTTTCTAAAGGAGCATCTGTGTAATATATAGATGTAGTTCCCGAAACTGCATAATCAGAACCAGCCCCATAATAATCATGGGCTACTAAATACCTTCCTGTACTTGTTTTGAATATAACTGGCGAACCTAAAAAGATATTTGATGGATTTGCTGATTCTACAACTGTAATACCAAAAGGCAAGGCTGTTAAATCTACAAATGGATTTATATGTATTTGTTTAACCCAATATTCAATTCTGCCATTGCTATTCTCAACCTCTAAATAAATATCTGTATTAGCCTGAAAATCTTCTCCTTTTATATTTATTGCGCCTGTTATTTCTGGCAAACTTGGAGCGTTAACAAGTAGACGAGCCTTTCCGCCGTTAATAGAACCCGTTACCGTGTAAATTAAACTGGTGTTTGGCGTTGTCATGTTGCAATATGTAACCAAAGGATTATTTAAAGGTATTTCTGTTCCTGTGTAAATTGATGAACCGCCACTGTTTACTTGAGATAAAGGAACGCCGTTTATATTAACTGCCCCTAAAAAATCAACAGTACCTAGATAATCATAATCAGAGTACATTTTCTTTTGGGAAAAAGAAATTGTTGTTATAAGTATCGTTATTAATGGAATTATTTTTTTCATTTTAATTGTATTATTAATTATTTAAAGTGTGTTTAACAAAAAATTGAGGGTAAGGGTTTACAGGCGCATCAATAATGGTAGCTTTAACATTGTTTGTCATGTTTACAAACAACTTACTTAATGTAGCATCTTGCGTAAAATTGCTATTAATATACATGCCATCGTTACGAGTTAATCCACCACCTAAAGCACCAGATATTGTTGAGTTTAAAATATACTGACTTTGTGAAATTTGCGTAACAGGTGAGCATAGTGATACATTATCTAAAAAATTTGAGCCTTCAGCATAAATAGTTTTAGCATCAAAAATATAGTTAGCAGTATTGTTATTAAAATAACCGTTGTATATAGAAATCTGGTCACCTGTTAATACAGAGCCATCAATAGCTGTACCTGTGTTATTTGTAAAATCACAATTAGCAAAAAATGCAAAATTATTTCCTGTAACATCACCACAAGAATCGTTATTATCAAAATTACAATCTATCCAACAATTCAAATTATTACCTCTATCCGCTCTCATTAACATAGAAATCCCACAGTTAATAAATTGGCATCTGTAAAATGTAGTTTTATCTATGTAAGAAGTATCATCAAAATTACTAGGTGATGTTCTTGGTAGTCTTGGTTCTTGATGCACTCCTATACCACAATCTACAAAACTTACATTATCTAAAAAATTATTGTCAAATCCGTAAATCCAATAAAAATGAATACCCTTTGCTTGGTTTCTGAAAACTACATTTTTCCATGTGTTACCATTAACTAAATTAACGTCTAAGGCTAAATAAAACCCTACACTTCCACCTTGTAAAGTGATGTTAGATAAATGATACCTTAGTGTTTGGTCCTGCGTTGTAGTAGCTGTTATTAAAGGGAAATCGTCTGTTAATCCTACAATAGCAGTTTTGCCAGAACCTTGCCCTATAATGCCCTGTGTGTTTCCTACATTACCATTAATAAATAAAGTTGAACTTATATAAAAAACACCTTCTGGCAATTCAGCAATTCTATCAGTATCAATCAAATTTTGAATATAAGCAGTACTATCTGGTTTACCTATTCTTTCGGTTGCCCAATTACTCCCTGTTGGATTTGGTACAGATTCAAAAGTTACTCTAGGGTATGGCTGATATTCTGGTCTAAGAATCTGACTTGTTAAAGTGTTAAGCAATCCCGCATCTACAATAGTTGAAGCTTGTGTAACATTGTTTATTCTAGTTTCAAAGTTTGGAATCCCTGTTGTGTTTGAATCACCGTTATAATGCCCTTGTAAATCAATACCCGTACTTCCTGCTTCCATTTCGTAAACCTCTCTAAGTAAAAGCGATTTAACACCAAAAACATTAGCGTTTGCTCTTGCTATACTAGGGTTTACTAAAGGGTTATCTGTTTCTTGTGATGTCACATGACCTATACCCTTATTAAGAAACATAATATTATCTGCTTCAATATCCCATGCCCTTGTTTCGTTTGCTGCTTGATAACCATTTGCACCACCAAAATCTGTAATAATAACTTCACCCATGTTTCTAGCATAAAACATAGCGTTTACAGTTTCTTCATTTCTTAAATTCCAACCCTCGGAATCTAAACCTATAAAAGTAAAATTACCTAAATTATCAATTAAAACAGCATCACCATTAGGTGTTAAGTAATTACCCCAAACAAATAAGTTTCCATCACTAGGCGTTGTATTATTACCATTTAATATTAATTGTGGTGATATTGTACTTACAGCTTGTCGATATACTCTATTGTTTCTTAAATAACCAGAAACGCCACAATCAAAATAAATTCTAGCGTTAATATCTATAAACAAATTATCTTCTAAACTACCACCTAAACTATATAATCTTGTACCGCCAATATGCTTTAAAGTCCAATTTGTAATAGGTGCGCCAGCTTCAAAAGTTATATCTTGACTTGTTAAAATTTTTACAGATTCTAACCTGCCACCTGTACTACCTGCTGCAATAGTAATTGGTGAAACTGTGGTAACTTCTGGATGCCCGTATAAACTTTGGTTTGATGTCATGGTTATTGGCACACCACTATAATCTCCTTTATCCAATCTTACACTACCGTAGGTATTTAAAGCTGTTTGAATGTTTGCCTTTTCTGAAATGGGCAAAAAATGGGATGCAAAGTACGCCTGTTCCTCAATTAAATTATTGGTTGTTGGCGGTGGCGGTGGTTGCGACACATTTCGTCTTTTGCTTTGGCTTACTAAACTCGGTAATATTTGGGCATTGCCAAACACGCAAGCCAAAAGCAATAGGTATGTGATTAGTTTTTTCATATTATAAAGCTTGCTTTGCTGTTATTAGATAATTTATTGCGTTGGTATAAACAGCTATTTCAGCATCTGTTAAACCTAAACCTATACCAAAAGCACCCAATTTTATAGAACTTGCATTTACAGAAGAACCATTGTTGTTTACAGCTAATAGATATGTAGTAAGATTAGGGTGTGTGTTTTGTGAAGTTGCATTACTTGCTAATAAAACTCCATCTTCCCAAAGTTCATTACTTGTTGCATTTTCCCTGTTTCCTATAAACAAACCACCCGCATCGGTAGTGTTAAAAGCAACCCTTCCAGATCCAAAGCCATAAGCATCAAAATTAGTATTGCCAGCACCACCTTCTTCAATATCAAACATTATTCTATTTGTGCCATCATTAGCACCAAACTCTACATGACCAGATGAAGAAGTTGTTGTTAAACTATAAAAAGCAATATGTAAGTTATTTGCAGTACCGTTAACAAAAAAATTATAATTTGTATCTAAATAATTTGACGAACCAGCACCACCTCTTATAACACCAACTGCATCCCTAGTATAAGATGTACCTACACTTGTTAACCTAAAAGCTGCATTGGTATCAGCAGGGTTAAGTAAGTTAAGTTTTTGGTTGGGTTCTGTTGTTCCAATTAAAGGGTAAAAAACATGAATTTTACTTATTAATGTGGGTGATAATTCTAGGCTATCAACAAAATTTTGTATAATGGTTTGTTCGCTTGCGCTAAAACTTCCTGCTGCAATAAAAGCCGCTGCATAATCTATTGTTGGTGCGCTAGTAGTTACATTAACAGTATTTGAATTTATACTTTCGTTTCCAGCTGCATCTAAAGCCCTAACATTAAAATCATAACTTGTTGAGCCTGTAAGCCCTGTTACTTGATAATTTAAAACATTACCTAAAGTAGTTTCTAAAATACCACCTACATATACCTTATACCCTGTAACCGCTACGTTATCGGTAGCACCACTCCATGATAAATCAACCGTTGTTTCAGCTACTGTTCCAGATGCTAAAGTGGGTGCTGTTGGGTTTTCAACATCTACCCCAGCCACTAAAGTATAATCTAAGAAATCTTCATCTAGTTCAAAATCAACTCCGTTCCAAAATAGGTTTATTACATCGGTATCGTTTGCACCTATGCTTAATGTTGGTAAAGTACCACTTGGCACATAAATATCATTACCCCAAGTTACTGTTCTGCTTCCTACACCATCTTGCGTTAATTTTAATCTTAACCTTTCAGGATATGTAGGCGGTGTCATTGTAATAATTTCATTAAAAGCACCAAAAGTAAAATCCATAAAAGGTGAAACAGTCCAATTAATATTAGTTGCACCATCACCTGTTGCTGTTTGTACTGCTACTGCACCACTACCACCGCTATTTTCATCTTGATACCATGTTAAATTATCATCTTTATCAACTAAAAAATAAACTACTTTTAAATCACCACTTACAGGAACTACTAAAGTACTCGCATCTGTATTATTTAAAGTTGCTGTTCCTGTGCCATATAAATACCATAATCCAGTATCACCACTTACACCACCTGTAACTGTTATATCAGAATTACCTGCTAATGTGATGTGTCTATTAGGTTGTGCGCTTGTGTAAGCATCGCTAACTGTTGCGTTGTATGCTACTAAAGTTGATGCTGTGTTTACTGATGTTGGTATAGTTGCTGCAACTGCATCTAGTTGCGCTTTATTTACAGCTTCATCAGAAGCCGTTCCGTTTGCAACACCTGTTAATGTATTATTGCCAAAATCTGGTGATGATGTAAAATTCACAAAATCTAAAGCAACCGCACCATTAAAAATCCAATCTCCTGTTATGGTTTGGTTTAATGAGGGATCAAAACCAGAACCAACTATTCCTGTTAAACCACTTCCATCACCAATAAAAGAATTAGCAGTAACAACTCCTGTTTTGCTAACGGTAAAGGTGTTTGTGCCATTATTTTTACCTACATAAATATTACCCGTTGAATCATTATCACCATTTGAAACAATACCATCTCCAGTACCGCTAATATTTGAATATATACCTGTACCAGAAAAAGAACTTTGTGAAAAAATAGCATTACCTGTATTGCTAGAATTTGATGCAAAAAGAGCATTACCATTGGTTGTAGCGTTATTATAAACATTAATACCACTTTTATCATCAACACCATTGCCTATATACATACCATGATTAGTACCACTATTAAGTAGATACAAACCATATCCTGCATCTGTGTTAGTTATTACTATATTTGAACCTCCACCAGAAACGTTAAAATTTTTAGTGCCTGTAATAGTTTGAGAACCATCTAAAGTAACGTAGTTTGATAAGTCTGAACCACTACCGAAACTTTCCCAACTATCACCATCCCAATATTCATAACGGTTATTAGTAATATTATAAATTAACGGATAGCGATCTACAGGAACTATTAACGCATTACGCTGTGTTGTGGTAACTTCTCCAAAAAAAACAGCATCAACATATTGTTTTTGAGAGTAACTTAAAAAGGATATTAAGCTTATTAGTATTATAAATATTTTTTTCATGTTTACTGTGTTTGTATATAAAATTTTAAATTACTTTCTGTAGTATATGGTAAGGCGGTTACTTCAGCAATTATATATCTACCATTTAAAACCCCTCTAATAATATTACCAACCGCAATAGTTGCACTAGCAACTCCTTTTTGATCTACTAAAAAACCATCAATACGCGCTTCTAAACCTAATACAGAAGTACCAACTGTAATATTAATTGGTAATTGAGATCCAGATTCAAACATTATATTTTCTGAACTACTTATTGTTATTGTTGCCATAATTAACTAAAAGATTTATTTACATTAATTCGACCATAAAAATCTCTTTGGCCATTAGCAACTCTTATTAATGTAGCATCATAAACCACACTTCTATTACCCCAATCATCCGGATTAAAACGCCAGGTAATACTTTGACCATCTATTGTTAAACCATCACCAACTGTATATTCTTTTAATGTGGTATAATCGTAATTAACACCTAGTTTAACAACACCATTAATACTCCAGGTATCACCTTCTGATAAGGTGAATGTGATACTGCAAATTTGGTTTTGATGCGCTACTATATTTATTTCTTGAGCATCATCTAAATTTATTGTGGTTTCCATATTTTATATATAAGCGTTTACTGCTAATTGCACTTTTGTACTATCATTAATATCAAAAGGTAAGGCTATAACCTTACCTACTACATAACGGGTATCTGTATCTAACCATGCTTCAAATTTATCTCCTACCTCTAAAGCTAAAAGGTCTATATTACCAGAAGCTTTTTCAACAAAATATAAACCTATCTGTATTTTTTTATAAGCTAAAATTAAACCTTCTAAATACGCAAAATTAGCGTTGGTTTTTCCAGCCCATGTTCTTGCATCATCACCTGTTTCTGAATTTGGTGAAACACCTAAATCTATATTTTGTATTGCCATGTCTATTATTTTGTTTCATCTGCAAAACGCGTAGTGCTATCTGCAAATATTAATGTACTATCAGCTGTAAAAGCATTATTATTAACACTAGGCAACTGCAACTCATTTATAAGTATTTTAAAACCTATTTTATGTTTTTCTGCCATGTTATCCTTGCGCGTTTGTTGATGCTGTAAAAGCAAATGGTACATTAACAACATTACCAGTACCTTGCTCAAAAACCACTTCTGTTATAATACAACTTATATCTGCTGATGTTTCTCCTTGACCAGAAGTAGAAATACTTTCAACATCTAAATAATATTTAAATTGGTCTGTACTGATATGCAATAATTCAACATTTACAGAAAAATTTTCTGTACCATTGATACTTTTATTATAAACAACTGTGTTATTTTTATAAATAGTTAATACAGCTCTACTATTACCACCGTTTGCATGATTAACAACCACTATATTTATAGTATGTTTTAACCTTAAAATAAAATCTGTTGGAAGCAAAGGCGTAATTACTAAAGTATCTTCTATAGTTTCCGCTTGCCCATCTGCATCACTGTTAGTTATTAATGTGATGTTATTTTTAGAAAAACTATAATCTAAAACCCTAATAACTTCTACAACATCACTAGCTGTTAAACCACCATTATCTGTTACTGTTATTTGAAATTGCCAAATATTACCAGTCATGTTTGTAATATTAGTTGCTAATAACGTTGGACTCGATACCACCGCTGCACCTTGTATTACTTGCCAAATACGAGAAACAATAAAGCCATCTGGATCACTTTCTGTAGCTAATAAATTTGTGGTATTTGCATTATCTGAAATTGAAAAATCTGGTCCCGCATAAACTACAGGCGGTATATTATTTGCAATAGCTACATTATAAAAAGATTCACTATAAAAAGCTTTTGTAATACCTTGTGTTATATTCCACTCTAAATTTAATGGATACCAGATTCTAGAACCATTAAATTTATAATCTATTAATTGACTAAATTTAAATAAGCCATTAAACTCACCTTCTATATTATAGTGCGCTTGTTTATGTAATGCTAAATAAATAGAAGCTAATACCTCGCCATAACGTTTTGCAGTAATAGGATATACAGCATCACCCCAATTTTGCCATGTTGTTCTATCTACGTTTGGATGATAGATGTTTTTTACATTAACACGTATTACATCATTATCATCTATAACAAAACCTAAAGCATTTGCATCATAACTAAATACAAATTGCTCACCATTAAAATAATTATAAACAACTTCAACATCTGTTAAGGCGATATAAGCACCAACACCATTTTGCTGCACTTCAACATTATTACTATTATCTTTTATAGTGATGATTTCCTCTAGGCTAACTTGTATTAAATTTTTACCTAAAGATTGAAATATATATATAGGGTTGATTATTTTTACATGATTAAGTGCATTAAGTTCATTAAGTTGCTCTAACCTTATAACATTTGTATAATTACCAACCGCATCTGTTAAATCTAAATCTATATCTTTTACTGAAGAAAAAGAACCCTCGTTTACAGCAGTAAACAACTCATCAATTTCATCATTTATTTTTTTAAAGGTGATGTTTTTAAATAAAAAACCTGATGCTTTATTTAATAAATAATTGTATGCAGGTTGATAAAATTTAATATCTAAATACCCATTATTTTCTACAATAAATTCAATTTGAATTTCTGCGTTTCTAGTATTATCAAAATCGAATCTATAATCCGGACCTTTACTATTAGAAAATATAACCGTATCATTAATTAAAACTTCATATTTTAATAAATTATACCAGGATCCGTTACTTGAAAAAGTTTCGTTATCTGCTGCTGTTATTGTTAAATCATAAAGCAACTCTAAAGCAAAAGTAGCTTCAAATTTTGATCCAGCTAATACATAAGGCTTACGTTTTAAACTGATAAAATTTAAAGGATTTTCAGCAGCTAAACTTGTAAATATTTTTACAGCATTATCAGAGGTGTTTACTTGCGCAAAATAGCCATTGTTTTCAATCCAATGTCTGCTTTTAAAATAAGCGTTTTCATTATTTACATCTACCCAACCATCACTAACTTCTTTATAAAGCTGGCTTTCCCAATAAAAAGAACTATTGGTTTGGGCCACTTCAACCTGTTTTAATGGTGCTGTTATACTAATTAAAGGCGTTGCATAAGCAACAACACTGGTGTAATTTCTAGTTACCGCTATATCTTCTATAAAATTACCTAGATAATTATATTTACTTAATGTGTAAACACTTAAAGCCCGCTTATTATAACCTACTACATAAAACTCACCATCTTCTTGATAAACTGTACACCCAATATTTTTTAAAACTAATTCTAAAATACCGTAAGCCGATTTCTTTTTCCCTGAAGATGATTTAAAAATAGAAGTGTCTAACCATTTAGTTTCCCAACTAGGTTCGGCTAAATTTACTAAAGCAGGTGTGAAATAAAAATTAGTATTTAAACCTGTTAACTCTAAGCATTTTGCTATTATTTCTATAATAGTATGCTCATTAGTGTAAAAAGATTCTGGTAAAAAATACCCTTTTAAAGATGCTAAACCACAATTAGCTTCAAATTGAATAAAAAGCACACCATTTGTATATGGTTCTTTATATTGATCTGGTATAATAAAACCCTTCCATAAAATAATATTAGTATCTTCATCTACCAATTCTACTTTATATCTACGCTCATCATTAGTGTATAAGTGTACAAAATGCGCATCAGAACGAATAGGTGCTAACATTGAATAATTTAAAGCAGAACCTATGATGTTTTTATCCTTATCATCTCCACCAAAATACTTTAAAGAAATGGTGTTATTTTCTGCAGCTTCTAAAATAGTTACAGCGTTTAAATCTTGCGTGTCGTATATTTTAATTGCATAGTTTAGTTCCATTACGATTGCCTTAATTGTTCTTTTAAACTACGCTCATAACTTATTACAATATCGCTACCACGTAAAACTGTTTGAGGGATAAATACCTGTGGCTGCGAACTACCCTCACCCATTAAACCATATAACTTTTTTTGTTGCGCCTGGTTTAAAACCAACTCGCCAGAATTTACACGCGCTAATATTTTATCTCCAAAAAAAGAAGAACCACCAACTACACCACCATCTGCAAAAGCAGGTAAATTACCACCACCTCCAAAATTAGATGCTAAACCTTTTAACAAACTACCTACCACTACCAAACCAACACCAGCCGCTATAGCAGCCAAAGGATTTGTAAAAGATAGTTTTACAGCCTTCATTGTAATACCTATTTTTATAGCTGCTTTTCCTAACTGTGTAGCTAAATCTCCTAGGGTAGATAAAAGCAAACCACCTACCGCACCAAAACCAATATTACCCTGCGCTATACCAGCTATAACATTAGCAAAACCATCAATAAAACTATTACCAATGTTTTGTAATATACCTGAAGAAGCATCTTGAAAATCTAACAACCTAGATTGAAATGCGATTAAATTTGCATCTATTATTTCATTCTCAACGGGCAAAGATTCTGAAATACCAGCTAAAGGTGATGTTGTTAAAACTGTACCACCTTGCGCTAAACCCGTTGTGTTTAAAGCAGATACTTGTTTACGACCTGTTAACCCTTGTTTTTTAGCTTTTTCAATTGCGTTGGTTATTGCTGAAGCATCTACATTTTCTTCTAAAAAAGCTATTTTTTTTCGTTGTGTAACATTATCAATAGCATCGTTAAAATTTTTATCAATACCATTAGTTAAATTTTTCCAGTCGTTACTAATATTATCTGTAAAAGTTGAAAAATTACTAAAACCCTCTGAACTTGCTTTTTTAATGATAGCTGGCAACTCTGAAATATTACCAGTAAGCACTGCTTTAAAAACACTTCCTATAGTTTTAAAACCAGTTACAAAATTATCTACAAAACCTTGAATGATGCTTTTAAGGGCTTCAAAAGCAAATTTACCTATCTCAAAAAGGTTTTTAAATTGCTGCACAACCAACTCAACTGCAGTTCTAAAAAGAGTGCTTTCATTATATAAATCAATAAAATAGTTTGCTATATTTATTAAGGTTTGTTTTATAGGTGCCCAATTTTTATAAATTACAACACCAACCGCTGTTAAACCGGCTACTATTAACCCTATTGGCCCCGTAAGTAATGCTAAACCTGTACCAATTGCCGGTAATATAGTTCCTGCCAATGCTAATAATGGACCAATAGCAGCGGCAACACCACCGAGTATTACGATCCATTTTTTGGTTTCTGGAGATAGCGATTGAAATCTTTGCAAAATACCATTTAAGCTTTCAAATAAAGGGGTTATATATGGAATAATAATATCTCCAATAGATGCAAAAGCTTGTTGAATATTATCGCGCAAGGTACTCATCCTACCACTAAAAGTATTTGCTTGTCGCTCTATGCTTCCTGCAAAATTAGTATTACCTATGTTTTGTAAGTATTGCGAAATTTCTTCCGAATTTTTTTTAACAGTAGTTGTTACTCCTTGAAACGTAAAAGAAACATTATCGCCTTGCGATTTTGCTTTAATACCAAACTCTTTTAAACGCTCGAACTCACCTACTGCAGCATCAGCTACAGCTTCAATCATTTGGTCTAAACTTTTACCTAATGCGCTTGCTGTATTACCATAACTTGTTAGTGATGCTATTGATGGATCTAAACCTAAGTTTTTTAATTTTATAAAAGCACTTGCAACTTCTTCCATTTGAAATGGGGTTGTAGCTGCAAATTCTTTTATTTGAGCAAAAGCAGAAGATGAAGATGCCGAATTACCTTGAAAAACCGTATCTAAAGAAGTTTTAAGAGTTTCCATATCAGCAGCAGCACTTATAGCTTGCGCACCTATACCCAATAAAGGCAATGTTACACCAATACTTAAACCTGCACCAATTTTTTGCATACCAGCACCTACTTTAGTTAACTGCCTATTAGCGTTATCCATTTGGGTGCTAAAGCTTTTTAAATCGGCTTTAAATAGAATATTTATTTGACTTAAACTTGCCCTTCAGTTTTGGTTTTAGGATTAATACTTTATCTTTACTTTTATGATTGAATGGTATTACATTCCTGCTTTTATTATTATTGGTTTTTTAGGATTTGTTTTTAACGACTACATCCGTAAGAACCGTTTTAAGTAGCGTTGGTAGGATTCGAACCTACGACCTCGAGAAAAGGATTCTCGCGAGCTAACCAAACTGCTCTACAACGCGATTTTATTTTTTTTATCTAAGGCATCAAATTCGGCTTTAAGTTGCTCTTGTGTTTTTTTAGGTTGTTTTAAATCTTTTTTCTCCCAATCAAAAGGATACCATTTTTCTACGGTTAAATTTTTATCTTTAGATTCAAAATTAAAAGCTGATGTAAAAGCTATTAATCTTATTTGTGTCCATTTTTCTCGTTTTTTGGTTTCATAACCTCTGGTTATATTATCTAATTGCCGCCAATCTAAAGAATCAAAAGTTTTAATAGTTAACCCAATTTCTCCACAAACAAAGGCTTCTAAATCATCGAACGTTAGCGAAGTATTATTTACTCCGCTTGGTTCGACTTTCCCACAGCTTGGGTATCTTCTTCTGTATTTGGTTGTGCGCCTTTAAAAACATCAAACATAGGTTGCAATATAGATTCGCCATTTATGTTTAAATGATCTACAATATCATCCGGATCTATGTTAATAGATTTTTTACTTGCTGCACGAATGGCACTTAAAATAAATACACCAATAACTTCTTGACTTTCTAAAGTGCCAGCATCTATAACCGCAATCTTTTTTTGAAAGTCTGCTATAAGTTTGAGTTTATAATGATTCATAAACTCCCTCTGAAACTTAATTCCAAATCTAAATGGATATTCTTTATTAAATAAAATAATACTTTTTGCTGTGGTACTCATTTTTTTATTCTTTTATATTAAGCTACTCTAGCTACTGTTAAATCTCCATTACCCTTAAAGCTAAAACTACAAGTTACGTACTCATCGTTTGTTGCATTGGTATTAAATGATTCGATATAAGCATTACCACTGTAAACAACATCACCAGAAACACCTGTAGTTAGAGTAACTGCCACTTCTGTTTTGTTTATCGCCAGGGTTGATAATGTAAATAAATCTTCTTGGGTAGTACCATCGTTATCATATAATGCTTCTACTGGAATATTCCAAGATGAAGAACCAGGTGATACTAATTTACCAGAAGTATCTTTTGATGCTACTTCTTTAAAGTCTGTTTGGAATGATAAATCTGCAGATACTTCGTGAAATATCTCTTTACCACCCACTGTAATACGCATATTTACGCCTTCTTTTAATGCCATGATTTCTTATTTTTTTATGTTAAATGTTTGTTCTATGTAAAATTCGTCTTGATCGTTAAATACAGGCTTCCCACCTTGTATTAAATAAATATTATTACTTGCCTTAATAGCATCTGTTACTTTATCTGCTATTGCTATCGCTTTATTATAAGTTGAAGCAAAAGCGTTTATTACTACTGTAAACTCATAAATACCATCTTTACTAGGTTTTGTTTCATAACTTGTATAATAATTTATAAAAGAATCTCCTTCATTTGGTGTTGCAATTAATGGGTAAATACTATCTGGTCCATGAGATAACAATGTAGTAAGAGGTGTGTGTAATGCTAAATCTGCATAAACCAATTCTGATATTTGTAACCACTTACTCATTTGCTTAATCTGTTTATTTGTTTTTGCACGTATGCTGATACTTTAGCTTCTGCATCGGCTGTTACTTTTCCTTTTGTTTGTTTGTAAGCTCTATTCATAAAAGGATTTGGTTTTTGATTTATGGTTCCACCCTCTACAAAAGCACCATACCAACCATCATGTTTCCCTTTTACCCTAGGTCCTACAACTAACACTGCATCAACTTTATTACGTTTAGCTACTATTTTGCCAATTGATTTTTTTAAGTTTCCCGGCTGTATTAATTTCCTGGTACGTTTACCACTTTGTAAATGTGGTTTTTTACTTACCGGAACTGTACCTCTTGCTGCTTTAACCGTTGGTTCTGCTACTACACGTAATACCTTTAAAAGTTCTGAACGTTTTACCTTATCTGGTAACTGCTTTATTTTTGCTCGTAATAGATTAAAACCTTGTATTTCTATTAAGTCTTTTGCCATTACTCGCGTTTACTACATTTTAATTGGATGTATTCTTTATGTCCTACATACCCTACACTATAAATATTATAAGTTTCACCTAAATGATTTATATATAAATCCTGTATTTGTTTTAACACCAAAGCCGGATTATACTTTATAGTGTATCGCCTAACATTTAAGGCTAAAATTTTACCATCTTCTTCTTCATTACCACTTACATCTTCAACTTTTGCCCATACTTCATTAAACAGTATTTCTTGATATGTTTTTTCACCGGTACTACTATTAGTGCGTTGGCGTTCTATAATCCGAATACGTTGGTTTAACTGCCCTGTATAAACTTTTATATTTGCCATTTAACAAATTACGGTTTTGTTTTTAAATTGTTTTACGATAATATTTATAAGGCTCTAACTTTATTTTAGCTGCAGTTAAATAACCTTTACTTTCCATATTATTACGTATGTTATAGTTTTCGTGCATTAAAAGTTTAATACCTTGCAATAAACCTTTTGGCACTTTATTTTCTGGATAACCTACAGTAACCTCAAAAGCTACCGCATCTGTTTTGGTTTCAATTAATTCTGGTAAATCTGAAATATCTTCTATGTTTTTATAATGAATTACAGTTGCATATTTATCTACTGGTAACAATTCTAAAAAGTCTGATAAATCAGTTATTTCTTCTACTTCATTAGTTGCAGCTACATCTTGTAAAATAATAGTTTCTGAAGCGGTTTTATAAGTTAGTTTTGAAACTTCTGTTATAATTTGCTCTCTAAATTCAAAATCTTGATCTAACCATTTATTACTTTTTACTATGTATTTTCGCTGGCGTATATTTGTGCTGGTATAACTTTCTGCTTCATCAATAGCTGCTTCAATACAATCTAAAATTATATCATCATCAAAAGTGCCTAAATCTTCCATTTTAAGCTGCTTTTTTGCTGCTTCTAACGATAATATTTCTGGGGATGTATGTGCTACTGGAATATAAAAGTCCATGTTTCTATTTTACAAATTCTGCATAATGCGATTCTACTAACTCTTTAGCTATAAGCTCATCAAATTCTGCTTCATCACCTATACTATATCCTAAGTTAAAACTACCTGTTGGTGATAACAGAAATTTAATTTTAAGTGTTTTAGGTGTTTTTACAGTTTGTTTTTTTGCCATCGTTTTTGTTTTAAAAAAAAAGGGGGTTTGGCTTTCAACTCAAAACCCCTTTTTACAATTAACCAACCAAACTAATTATTAAACTATGAAATCTTTAGATACTGCAAAGCCTGCGCCTTGACGTATCAATATATCTAAGAACTGGTTTACTGTAATTTCAATTAAACCAGCTTTCTTTTGAGTGATATTATCTACTACCATATCATAGAATCCCCACTCACCAATTAAGACATTAGAGAAATCTCCGAAAATAGCAGCATGTAAATTTGTACCAGAACCTTTTGTTAAGTTTCCAGGAACCATTGTATTTGCAGTTGCAGCATAGCTATTAATTGTACCATCTGCAGCCATTAGGTAATTCCAGTTACCAGAACCTGCATGTGTGGTTTGTTTTAAGAAACCTTTTAAACCTGGTGTGATTAAATAATTCATATTTGCACCACCAGCGTTAGCAGCTAATACAGCAGTTTCCATTTCTACAAGTTGTGCCCAAGTTGGTGCAATACCATTAGTAGCACCTGTTAAAACATAAACATCTGAATTGTTTAATATACCTTCTGGTTGCCCTGAAGCACCAGATCCATTTATTACAGCTGTATCAATAGCTATTTCAGTGATTTTTTTAATATCTGCAGCAGTTAAAGCTTCTAAATCTGGTGTAGATTGTAGGATATTTTGTAAAGAAATTGGCACTGTAGCTGATAATCTTTTAGGGCTCATAGTTTTTGTACCATAAGCAGTTTTAGAAGGGCTTACAGTAGCAATTTCAGTTTCCCAAGTAGCAGCAATACCACCACCATTAGTAACCATTTTAATATCTCCTGTTAAACCTCTCATGTATCTAGCACCTAAACGCTCTGCAACCGGCATTGGTCTTAACGCATCAATAATACCACCATAGTTAGTATCTACTAAATTAGCACCATAGTTACCAGAATCTTGTGATACTGTTTGCCCTGCTGCTCTTTTTTCTTTGTTTGCACCGTTTGGCACAGCAATACCTTCTATAGCTACACCAGCGTTACGCGCTTCTTTTAGCATTTCTTGGTGATATTCTAACTCTACACCTTCTAGATTACCATTTGGTAATTGTGAGCGTAATGCTTTATGCAAAGAGTATGATGCAACCATTTTTTGTTGCTCTCTTTTTTCTGAAGTACCTAAGCTTTCGCCAGATAAGGAAGCTATACGTAATTCTGCAGCTTCATCAGCTACTGCGTTACGTATTTGATTATCTAAATCTTCAATTTCTGAAGTTAGGGTGTTGAATTTTGAGCGTTCTTCAGTAGAAAACTCTTTAGTTTCAGAAGCCTTACGTACTTCTAACATTGTTTTTTGAGCTTCGATTTTCTCTGTTTTCGCTGCTCTTAATTCATCAGATTTTTTCATTTTATTTGTTTTTATTTATTAGGAATTGAGCTTCATAAACATCGAGTGTTTCTGCTCGGTTTTCATTAATTATAATGGCTCGTTTTACTTCAATTTCGTTGGTTTTAAAAGCATCTAAACTGCGTTTCGCTACGCTTGTATCTTGGTACGCTGGATAGGTTACTGGCGATACATCGTAAAGGCGTTTTAGTTTTGTTATTTGGCGTAATGGTAGTTCCCCATCACGCTCAATCCAATTTTGTTCATCTATAGAAAAACCAAATGAAGATTGTGATACGTTGCCTAAGCGTATGTTTTCTTCTAAGTCTTTTGCATACGATACGTTTGGTGTTTCGTAACGGTATTTTAAACCAGTTTCATCTACAGATAGTTTTAAAGTTCCTGTACCGTTTACAGATCGTGCTAATACCATATCTGGGTTGTGGTTAAAAAGGCATCTAACATCATCGTTTAAAACACCATCTAAAGCACCTGGTAATATTTCTTCACGAAACCAATCGCCTATACTGGTTGTTTTATTAAATTTTAACGCATAACCTTCTATTCCTGAATTTGCATCTGCGCTTCCTTCTGCACGCTCTTGTATTGCTACTGGTGCTTCAACAAAACGACGTTCTGCACCATCAATTTTTAGTATATAATCTTTTTCTTCAGCCATTTTATTGTTGTGTATTAATTTCTTTTATTTTAGCATCTATTTGCTCTAAAGTTTGGGTGTTTACAGGTGTAAGCGGCTCATCTAAACCTGTTATATTATTTCTATCTAATAATTGACGTACTTCATTACGTGTTAAAACCCCTGCAAAAATTAGTTTACTCCAATAATCTGCTTGTGAAACTTTATCGGCACTTAAAAGCGATTCTGTATTATATTTTGTGTAGATGCGTTTAGCTTTTTCGGATGTAGAAAATAACTTTCGATCGCATTCTTGCTGGAACTTTATAGCCCAAGGTAATATAGAATCGCTTACGTGCTGACGTTCTAAACTTTCTGAAATTGAGTTATTTATATCTTTATTGTTTTTTAGTTTTTGAGGGCTTATGTTTAAAAACCTTGCAACCTCATTAATACCATGTTCTGATGCTAAAAGGAATTGCGCTTCTTGTGGGGTTATTTTTAAGTGCTCAAATTTTGAAGCTTCATCTATAACCGGTACGGTCCATTTAGATTTTTGCGCAAACATTTCTGATAAGGCTTTACTGTAACGTGCTTTTGCATCTGGATCCATACTTTTAGAGGTGGTTAATACACCTGTACCAACACCTTTACCATCATAATATTCGCTTGCAAATTCTTGGGATGCTAAACTTACACCTAAGCTTTTTGCTGCGTGTGTAACTACTCCAACACCTACTAAACCATTAAATGAAAACCCTGGAACATGCAACACATCATCAGCCGGATAAACAATACCATCTATTTTATAGAATAATTTTTCTGAAGATTTTAATACTTCTACCGGGGTTTTATCTTGGTTTACATATTGTAATGCTTTTGGTTTTGCTGTTATAGTATTACGTTCTATAATCGCATAAGCGTTACCTTTTAAAATAGCATCTTGAAGCATCATTGTATCATAAACAAAAGCTGTCATGTACTGGTTTGGCTCTTTATCTATTAAATGTTTAACCGGATGGTTGGATAAGGCTTCTCGACCTTTACCATCTAAAGTTTTTTGATATACGCCTTTAGGTAGTTTTGCATAATCGTTACAGATTATGGTAATGCCATTATAAAAAGCAGATAATGTTAATACATTATCTTTATTCGCACTGGTGCCAATACCTTTTAATCCTAATAAGGATTGAAATATATTAACACCACCCGTTACATTTTGGGCGTTTCTTTTTATAAATAATGGTTGCGCTAAGGCTTGCGTTATCATATCTGTACGTAATGAATTGTACAAATATGAAGCGGTTTAAGGGGTTATTTGTGCCTTTTTGGGGCATTTAATCGATTTTAATTTTTATTTATAAAATATTTTACTAATAAAAATCCGATTATAAATTGTATTACTATAGCTATATAAATAATTATTTCCCTTACAATTTGTTTTTGCACAATTTGTAGATCTAGAAGCAAGGAAGTTGCAAACATTAAAAATAAGGTGATTATAATAGTTATTAATAATTTTATATCTGTGTTCATTTTTTTGGTTTTAGATAGGTTGTTACTTGTTTTCTGAAGCTATTATAATCTGAATATTTATACTCACTAAATATTGAGAAATGTAATTCATTTACTGCATAAAAACAATCTGTTTGTGTTTTGAAATTAGGTAAATTGTTAAAATAAAATTCAAAAAAACCTATTCTGGTGCCTAGTTTTTTTGCTAATTGTAGTTTTTCATTAGCTTGCTTGGTTTCATAATTGCGAGCAAGTTTTAATTGTTTTTCATGGTTACTCATAGGAAAATAATTTTTATGATGGTTTTTATTTACTTAAACGGGCAAATTTCGTTGTTTGGGATTTTTTCAATCATTGCGTTTAAGTCTTTACGTTTATAATATTTGCCATTAATAAAAAAACCTCTTTGATTATAAGTTAATAATCTAGATTTTTTACAGTCTATTATTTTTTTATCTTTTGTGATTTTTAAGTGCGGATATTCTTTAAAACGCCAAATAACTTTAAATGTTAAATTTACTTGTTCCATGTTGATTTATAGTTTATTAGTTGATTTATTAGTGAATATATAGACTTGTTAGCCACAATTAAAATTTATTACAGCTTCTAGTATTTTAATACGTTTTTCACATTGTTTATAATCTCTGTTATTCTTGCAATTTTCTTTTTGCGTTTCTAGTTTTTTGAGTTCTTCCATTATTTCGTTTGCATCTTTATTGTTTATTGCTGTGCAAATTTCTTCGTGCAAATAAAGGAGGTTGTTTAAGTTCAGTTTAAAAATAAATTCGTGTTTCATATCCATAAATTTTAACAGATGGCTAACACTGTGTAAAAACAAAAGCTTTTAAGTGCTTTGCTATTGTTGGGTTAATATTTGTTTAATTTTGTTCTAATTTCTAAACTATTAGTTTAGTTATACGCTTCAATTTTTACACGTTCACGTTGTGGTAAACTTTT
>Ga0255047_10000064_pt1 | contig 65391 bp, 82 predicted proteins | sample JV7_2_1_MG_FD_183640 | JGI IMG/M metagenome (GOLD analysis project Ga0255047, IMG submission 183640) | Seawater microbial communities from Jervis Inlet, British Columbia, Canada - JV7_2_1 | ecosystem: Environmental > Aquatic > Marine > Inlet | place: Canada: British Columbia | collected 2016-10-06
TAGGATTTCGGAAGAATCCATATCACTTTGCTTCGCCAAGAAAAACGCAGCACGCGTTTTTCTTTCCGCCATTGTAAAACCAAAGTCATCACCATTCGCCTGCGGCGCGGGCAATGCCTTGAAGCCCTGATACTGCTCACCGCGACGGGTACATCCGTACAGTTCAGCCATCCTGAGGCGTTGAAGCGTCAACGCGATGGCCCGCACGTTCTGTTGCCAGTGCCTGAACATGTCGCACTGGTAAACGAGCGGACCGTAACGCGAATCGAAGAACACCTGCACGCCCGGATGGCGCGGTTTGGCGCTTGCCCTCGGCCAACCGTCGCGCCCGATATCGTCAAGTTCAACCGCGATGCCAAGCACTATCGCTTGCGCACCGAGCCAACCCAACTCCGCGCTCAGCGTGTCCATGCTTTCACTCCATGGCGCACTGAACCTATCGGGCTTACGGTTCTCTGAGAACTCGCCCTGCCAGTTCTGCACGGGTCTCACCGTCACTGGAGGTCGTCTCATTTCATTGATCCCCTTTCCTCGCATATTAGCCATACACCCAATGTGTATGTTTCCGCCCGGCGCCTCGTGGCGGCTATGCGTTTATGCCGGGCTGCCCCTTGCGGGGCGTTTCTACGTTACTTCAAAACTCCAGCGCGCTGAAGAATTTTAAGCAACGACGTCGAAGGAGTCCCAACCCTGAGAACAATACCTTGTTCCTTCAAATCACGGGCAAAATGAAACAAGCTTGTATCACCGAAATTCTTCTGAAAAGACAAATCGCTGTACGTAGGTACTGGATTCGTGCCGTCTCTTTGCGCTATGAAAAACGCCTTTCTGATCCGCACAGACATTTCGTCAACCGCTTGCGTTAACGCAACGGCAGTTCCGCTAACAAGGCGTCCATCCTCCACTTCATTGGATATGGCCTTAAAGCGGACCTCAAGCATCGCGTCAGACAGGCTAATCCACTCTTCAATCCAGCCGTAACTGCATTCGTCGCAATACCCCACCTCTCTGACCATTTCGTCTGTACATCGTGTACACGGTCTCCGCGCTTTAATTTGCACGTCTGAAAGATTCATTGATCCCCTTTCCAGCGTCGTTTAGCCGGTGACTCCGTGTCACCGTTTCCGTCCCGCGCCTCGTGGCGGCATACGCTATGCGGGACTGCCCCTTGCGGGGCGTTGCTACTTTTTTGTCTTTCTGAACACCTCATCTACAGGGATAAGTTGAACGTTACGGATCGCACTACGAAAACGCTCGTTCATCAAGAAATCCAGAGCTTCTAACGGATCCTCGACATTGTGTATGACTACTACATTCTTCCCAAAAATCGCAACGTAAGTCATCATCCCTCCTTTCTCACGTCGTTGCCAAAGTAGTCGAGGCCCAACTTCTCCTCGATGCCGTGAGGCAGAAACGGGTTCATGACCCGAGGATTCACGCCGCGCTTCCAGCATGACTTCAACCACTCTTTGAGATCCGTGGGCTTGCGCTTCAAGATCTCGCAGCCGATCCGGTCCGTGCTGACCCAGACCCGGAACCCCGCTGACGGCATCGAGTAGGTGCGCCCATGCCAGTCGATTCCGTTGTGCGTCTTCTTCTTCACGCAAACGACGTGCGCCTGCAAGCCCTGCAACCGGGCGTGATCCGCGTCACGCTCTGCCGCCTCACGCGCATACTTCACCGCACCGTACCCCTGAGTCGAGTACATGTACGAATCGGGCGACGTGTAGAGCGACCATACCTTTTGGGTATGCCGCACCGGCGCCATGTCGGCAAGCGCGTCCAACCACTTGTCCAATCCGTCCCGCGCTTCCTCGTACGCTCTGCGAATACTGGCGCAGCGGGGATTGTACTTCTGCTGGATCGACGAGATCACCTGATTCCCCAACCGGCGGGCGCAGTGATTGAAGTCGAACTTGCGGGCGTGCGGATGGCACTTCTTGTACGTCTCGATCACCTCAAGTTCGTACTCCTTGTGAACGGGGTGATCCGTGCTGGGTGCCTTCAGTTCCTCACGTTCCTTCAACCGCTTTTCGAACTCACGGAGGCGTCCCTTCTGCATCTTGGTGAGTTTCATCTTGATCCCCTTTCCTGCGCATTCAGCCGGGCGGAATTGCCCGTTGCCCGCCCCACGCCACTTGGCGGCATACGCTATGTGGGGCTGCCCCTTGCGGGGCGTTGCTACGTCTCCTTCCATCTGACGGTCGCGTCCGGGTCACTGAGAGCCGAGAAATGCGATAGCCGCTTGAACGGTTCCCATGAGATCCAAACGATAGTACCATGATGGTCAGGAGGCAGAGACCGATACAGAATTCCGTCCGCAATGATCTCAAGATATCCTTCCTTGCCGATCAAGTCGCCATACTGATTAACGGCGCGACCGACCGCACGCCAGAACGTATTCATCTTGTTCACTTCAAGACCCATTCGGCACCTCCTTCTTACTGGCATTCTCCATCGTGGTCATGATGTCCTTTGCGGTATCGCCGGTCTCGCCGGACTCTTGATACCGTCGCAGGCCCGCAAGGCTATCGCCCTTCAAGAAGTCCCACCCCGTCGAGCCAATCCGGTTCTGCGGGGCGTCCATCTTGAAGCCGAAAAAGAACTCGCATTCCATGGCAGCCTTTGCCGCGTCCTTGAACAACTTCGAGTAGTTGTTACCGTTTGCGTCAAAGACGTTTGCCTTCGTTCCGTACGAATGCGCGATATCGACCAACTGCTCCGGCGTGTACTCGTCCCACGCCTTGCCTTCCTCATGACCACAGGACGAAAGAATACCTCTGCGCTCGTCCTCACTGATCTGCGAAGGCGCAACCACGCTCAGCGAAACGTTGTACTTGCCCGTCTCGGGCTCTTCGTGTTCACCCCACCGGTGGATCTCCCGTACGAACCACCAATCGAATTCGCCGTTGTTGAATTTCTGCGAGATCCACTTGGCACCGTAATCGGCCCAATTCATGTCCCCGGTGAGGAACGTAAACTTGATCTTCATTGATCCCCTTTCCTGCGTATTCAGCCGGACGAAATTGTCCGTTGCCCGCCCCACGCCACTTGGCGGCATACGCTATGTGGGGCTACCCCGCTGAGCGGGGCGAACGCTATGGAAAGCGCCATAGCTCGCGTAATACCGTCCGGGGATCACCCCGGACCGATGCCATCCCTCGGGAGTGCGCCTGTCGCATCGACACAAACGCACGGCCACCGTGTCACTTGCCCATCGGACTAATCCTCCTTCTGTTGTAGCTGATCCTACGAACCGAGGGACAGTTCATACCGTCCGGGTCCGCGAGAACGAACGGCTTCCAGAAAGCAGTGGTGACCGTCCTTCGTATGGTTCATCTGCTCTTGCGTCACCACGCACAAATCCAACCACGTCGGATCGGTCAGCACCTTGCTCTGGTAGTCGCCGGATGCTTCGCCACCCCAGAACGGATCATGCTCCGCAATGATGACGCCGGATCCCTTGAACGCAACCTCGTCGAGGTTGTCAATGGGAACGTCGTTCGCGTCCGACTTGTACGCCGAGTAACGAACGTCGCAGTCCTTGCCGACACGGGCGTGTACTTTCGCTTCCATGGCCTGAATAGCTTTCTCCCACGCCTTCTGCGCGTCGACCGTTTCCTTCGAGTTGGTCATACCGCAGTCGCGGCACTTGTAGTGCTTGAGGTTTCCGAGCGTGCCCATGTACTCGCATTGCCCGGAGCAATGATGGCAGCCAATGTTTTCCTCGGCGCCTTCAACGATGGCGTCTTCCTCGTCGAACGTGTCGTTGAGGTCGGAAACCCAATTGATGGAATCCATCTCCCACGCCTGCTCAAGCTTGCCCGCGTAAACGGCAACCAGACCGACGTCCTCGCCCCTGTGCTTCCGGGCGAAGGTCTTGACCGCATCACCGGCACTCTCAGCTTCCACGTATTCGATCACGGGCGTTTGCTCCGTGTCATCATGCGCGACGATAGTGTAATCACTCATCTTGATCCCCTTTCCTGTGTAGTTTAGCCGGACGAAATTGTCCGTTGCCCACCCCGCGCCACTTGGCGGCATACACTTTGCGGGGCTGCCCCTTGCGGGGCGTTTCGGCGTTCAGCCGAACATCTTGGGGAACTCAACGCCTTCGAGGTCGCCCTGCTTCGACTCCAACTCCGACTTCAGTTCTTCAGCGTTGCTGACGACCTCGTCAAGAACGTCGATCACCGATTGAATCTGCGCGCACACTTCGTCACGCCGGTCCGGGCGCGTACGGGTTTTCGTGGGCGTATGCTGCACGGGGATATTGTCCAGATCTCCAACCATGTTGTCCTCGGCGGCATCACGCAATGTGTTCTCCGCGTCATCGATCCGCTCTGCCTTTTCAGACTCCTGAAGATTCTCTGGAAGCGATTCCTTCCAGTTCTCCATTTCATCAGCCAACGATTCGACCTCTTGAGTGACGCCCGAAAGCATCTCACCAATCGTTGTGCTGATAGGTTCTTGTTTCTTAGCCATGATCCCCTTTCCTGTGTATTCAGCCGGAGCGTGATTGCTCCGTTTCCGCCCCGCGCCACTTGGCGGCATACACTTTGCGGGGCTGCCCCTTGCGGGGCGTTGCCTATGCTACAGGCAGAAGGGAGAAGAGGTAGTCCCGGCGACGCCGGGAGATCTTGCTCAGCCGGAAGTCGGACGCGATGCGATCCGCGACCAACCCTCGCGTGTGCTCGCCGTTGCGCTGGTAGAACGTGATGGCTTCCCGGCGAGAGAAACCAAAGACCGTCTGGAGAATTGCTTTCGGTACCATCTTGATCCCCTTTCTCTAAAGCGCCTCAGCCGCATACGGTATGTACGCGTTTCCGCCCGGAACCACGTGGAGGTGGCGCTTTCTCCGGGCAACCCCTTGCGGGGCACCTTTGATTCCGTGAAGTGCTGATCTGTGGCATTGCGTATGCAGGTAGCTCTGCACAAACTCTCTTTGATTCCACAGGGCACGCTCACGGCATTTTTTGCGCAGTCGGTCTGCGCTACAGAAGATACCAGTCACGTGTCCGGCATCCACCTGTGTAGCGTTCCTATCGATGCAACTCTTTCCACTTGCTCCACAGGTTCTCGATGGCCTGTGCCTTCATGTCGTCGAAGTATCCACCGGGCTCCCGGAAAGAAGCCTCGGACGGATACGAGCAGCAACCAAGATAATCAGAATCTCCGCGCAATCCGCGATACACCGCGTAGACCTCAACGGAGCACCATGCCCACTGATTGCCGCTTTCGAGTTGCTTGAAGATCTGATCCTCGGCAGCCTTATCAGTCTCGGAGTCGATGGCGGAAACGTTGCCGCGCACGTCCTCTTCCTCTGCGGTACAAACGAGATGGACCTTGATCTCGGTCTCGTTCATCTTGATCCCCTTTCTCTGCGCGTAGTTCAGCCGGACAGATTGTCCGTTGCCCGCCCCACGCCACTTGGCGGCATACGCTATGTGGGGCTGCCCCTTGCGGGGCGTTGCTACGCTTCAACCTTCTTGGATCTCGGCCACTCGGTGAGATTCAGGTTGCCGAGTCCGGTGGGGCCGATCCTGTTTCGCAGTTGCTGAAGGTACGCCCACTCACCGGGGTAGTTGCTCCCGGAGCGCATCCAGTCCTCGCGAAGCATGGACTTCCAGTTGCGCCCGGCCCACTTCGCGTATTGGTGCAGCGCATCGATATGATCCTGCGAGATCTTGATCACCTCGCCACCAACCTTGACGTGCGGCTCAGTGCATTCCACTCGCGCCTCAATGTAATCGGCCAACAGGCGAAGCTGCGCCACCAGATGCATTCGGTAAGGCTCACCGTAGCGCATCCAACTGATCAGAATCGACAAAACGTTCGCGACTTTGTTACCGAGAGTGCCCGGATTATCCCACAGGTTCAGCCCGGCATTGTGCAACTGCTTGAGACCGATTGTTCGTTTCTTGGCATCCATCTTGATCCCCTTTCCTGCGTAGTTTAGCCGGACAGGATTGTCCGTTGCCCGCCCCACGCCACTTGGCGGCATACGCTATGTGGGGCTGCCCGCCGGAGCGGGCGTTGCTACTTTGGACGGTCTTCGACGATCCGCCGCAACTTCTTGGTGAATGTCGACCATGCTTCGACCTTGAACGTGACGTTCGTCCAAAGGCCCATGCGTCGCCGCACGTCCTTCGAGGTGATCCGCACGTCCTTCTTTCCGTTGGACAGCAGCGGCCCGGTGGCGTCCTGCCACATTTCGAGGCGCAGACAGAACTCCTTGTACGTCTTCTTATTGATCTGCCCGATGCCGATCCCCATGCACGCCCATATCAGTGCGCTCGTGATGGTATCGAGTCGATAGACGACGCCGTTATCCGTGCGACAACTATCCATGAAGGACGGCTCGTAGTCCTCGGGCATCTTCTCCCAAAGCTTCTCACTGTCCTCGATCTCGTTGATTCTCCAATTGAGACTCATGTTGATCCCCTTTCTCTGTGCGTAGTTTAGCCGGACAGGATTGTCCGTTGCCCGCCCCACGCCACTTGGCGGCATACGCTATGCGGGGCTGCCCCTTGCGGGGCGATACTACGATTTCCTGCGTCCGGCCTTCTGCTCTGCGGCCAATTCCTTTGCCTGCGTCGCAAGAGTCTCACGCCGGTCGACGTAGTCGCGGTACGCGTCGTCCTTGAGGATGGACTCGGTGTTATGAAGCACGCGCCGGATCTCGTCGATCTGTGTGCGGCAACCAACGATAGACCCGGTCGCCCATGCGTCGTACAGCACGTCGACCGTATGCTTCAAACCGCGCAAGTCCTCGGCTGCCTGAAGTCGCTTGTCCTTACCTGCCATGATGATCCCCTTTCTCTGTGCGTAGTTTAGCCGGACAGGATTGTCCGTTGCCCGCCCCACGCCACTTGGCGGCATACGCTATGTGGGGCTGCCCGCCGGAGCGGGCGTTGCTACTTGACGAAGGCATTGATGCCGATCTTGACTCCGTCACTGTTCGGCACTTCAATGTTCCCGTGCGACGTCGCGACGAGAGTCGTCTTGCCGGACTTGCTGCGTCCGCCGCGATGCTCAAGGTCAATGACCAAGGTCAGCTTGTTGTCCTTGACCTCTGCCGCGATGTTCGTTCCGAGATTCTTCATGATGATCCCCTTTCTGTGTATTCAGCCGGACCGTATTGTCCGTTGCCCGTCTCGCACCCCGTGGAGGTATACACAATGCGAAACAGACTCCCAGCATCAGGGAGCCACCACGGTTGCCCGTGTCGCCGGTTGCCACCGGCACTCCGCGCAAGTGTTATCGGACTGCATCGCAATGTGTAAGCACGAGCCGATGGCTCACGCCAACGCTCTTACGCATTTCGATCCGCTTGCACGTACAACGTTGAAAGGGAAAGGGTAGTTTTGATTGTCTCGACAGGGGTCCGTTCAACGGGCACCACTCCTACCCTACTAGGACGTATCGAGCCAAAAGAGATGATCACGTCTCCGCACTGGAGTCCCCAACCATCACGGAGCGGCATACACATTGCGAAACAGGCACGGCATTGACTTCATCACCGTGGAGAGTCCTGCCCACAAGAGCCGCTCCCTTCAGACCAACTGGGAGCGCATCTCTAGATCGCGTCCGGGGCGTCCGGGCGGCAAGAGAGTAAGGCTATGGGTGGCTCCACAAGCACGGCTGAATCGCGGCAGAGCAAGGAACGATAAGATCTAGTCCCTGCCGCGTGATCGGGCCGGACGGCCCTACGTAAAGGTAGGATCCGTGCCTGCGTCTCTCAAGGCCCGGCATGCCTGCGCCGGGCTCCATCGGGGTCTGCAACCCCTCCCGCGATTCCTTGGGCCATCAAGTGCGGTCGTCTTGATCGGGATGGCGTGCAGTCGTATGCCGGGCCATGTCCCTGAGCCCTCCGTGAGCCTCCATACTGAGCGTCCGGCTGTCAGGCCGGTCGCGCCCACGGGTCCGGGCGGCGCTCTAATTGTCACTGTGCTTCTCTGAGGTAGCCTACGGGTTGGATTCCGGGCCGAAAGCCCTCCAGAGGTGGCCGGAAGCCCTGATGGGGTGGCCATCCCCTGACCCTGCCCTAGATACATCAAACTCCACCTATACCATAACCTTAGGGGATCCAGAGTCAATGCTGAAAATAGCCATTTTCGGAAAAAGATTTTCAAAAGTACGTAAATCCTTACATAACAAAGACTTACATGAAGGAAAATCGTCGGATAGAATTCTACCACACGTGCAGCCCTATGTGAAGCCTAGGCCGGGTAACGAGATATCATCGTCAAGACGCCCTCGGATCCCTTCGAGGTGCTTGGACACCCAGATTCGGCGCCCACGGGTCCATTCTGCCCGATTCTCCTCCATGACGCGGCGCTGAGCCCTTTGACGGCGTACCTGTGCCTCAAATCGTCTCTGTTCTCCTCGTGTGAAAGGTACCCCGGTCGATTTGATCAGAAGCTTACGTCGAATCCGAATCCTTTCCTCCCGAGACAGCCCGCGCTGATTACCTAGGGTCCACATACTGTGCGCGAGGTTCTCGGCGGGACTCGCCCACTCTAAGTTCAGAACACGATTATCCTCTTTGTCACCGTTCAGATGATTCACAACGCCGGTACCCGGAGGGGGCTCGCCTAAAAAGATGAACGCCACCAGCCGGTGAACCAGTACGTGCACACGACCACTCCACACAGACAAGTAAACGCTGCGATACCCGGCACTGTGGAGATGCCCAAACGTTACACCACCCGCAAACCAAACACGACCTTGATCCGAAACCAAGATCTCGCCGTCATACCCTTGAACCGGGCGCCATTCTTCAGTAGGATTCGTTGAAGGCATGGCCACCTCCCTAAAAGGTCGCTGTGTTCAGAATCGACCGGGGTATCGCGCCCCGGTCGATTTGTTTTTACCGTGAAACCACTGTAAAACAAGCGTGAAGTTACCAAAACCGCTCGGATACCCGAATCCGGCCGTAGAACCCCGGTTTTAAGCGTAGATCCGACGCCTAACGGCATCCGCCGCGCCGACTGGCAGCCCGATTGAGGATCCGGCGGTTCTTGGTCGTGCCTTTCTCCCACGCGGTGACATCCTTGGGCGCCGGTGGCTTGAATTTGATCGTGGGGTTACGATTCAGCACCCCTTGGATCGTCTTGTCGCACCCTTGGGCGCCGCTGGTGTAGTCCTCGCCCGAGAAGAGGATCCTCCCGTTCGGCGCAATCATCCTGCACCTCCACGCGCCCCGCTTGTCCCTGAACGGCTGAACAGAATCCTGTCTGGCCATTTGCCTTTCCTCCAGTTCTACGGCGTCGAATGCGGACCTGACACGGTCATTAACATGAACCTGTGATGGATGATCAGATGATCCAGCGGATCCGGCGTTCCTTCGACATTGAACAACGCCGCGACCGGGATATCAGCAATCGGTTCAACGTCGCGCTCATCTCCACGATCATAACGCCCGCCAATTCGCGCCCGAAAGATCAGATTATCTAACGGAGCAAACATCAGACAATCGGTGAACTGCGCGAAGAAGAAACTCGGCACTTTCTTCGTTCGTTCCAGTTGCAACATGTACTGGACCTTGGCCAGATCCAAGAACACGCTCGGGTACTTGTTCGCCGTGTTCGTCCGCGTCCTCGTGGTCATGAATGCCGCGCATCGCCCCGCCTTATGAATAGCGAACGTCGCATGCTCAAGAACCGGCGCCGGTTCACACTGCCACCCCCACGCCATCTTCACGCGCTCGGCAATCACCTGCTGATGCTTCTGTTGCGTTCCCGTCATGTAGATCGGCATGATCCCTCCTTACGGTTTACTTCGAATGAGCCACCGGGCATGCTCCTCAAGCCATGCCGTCGCACTACGCACCCAACCATTCCATCGCCAAGTGCCGCGTATCATCAGCGCCCGGCGCACCGTTCCGATGAAAAACATCGCTTCCTCCTATTGGTTTTCAATTACGTCAAGGCACGCTGAATCGTGTTGGGTTGCACTGATTGAATGACTCGCAATCGACGTCTGGGTTGCTTGACCGTTTTGGCCAGACGGCTCGCTAAGCGGGCTTGGTTTTCACGGATCTTTCGACTCGCTTTACACCTTCGGGTTGCCTTTTCGCATCGGCTCGCTATCTCGGTTTGGATTTCTTCGTTCTGATGGCGCGCTTTTGGACTTCGGGTTTCTTCGATTCGACGGCTCGCCTATTCTTACCGGGTTTCAATCTTACCATGGCTCGCTTCGGCTGAATGGGTTTCTTTCTCGGAATGACGCGCTGCGGACCTGTGGGTTTGCACGGCTCTTTTGGCTCCCAAACCGTTCCCGGATAATGCATCTGCGGTTCTTTCTCCGGGACTTCACGAAACCTCTTTTTCCAAAGCTTTAAGCATTTGTTGCAGAACCAAAACGTCTGCCGCCGGTCGTTCGAGACGCATTTGTTCATTCCTTTCTCAAGCGAAAGGAAATTCCAACAACGATTGCAAATCGAAGTACCCTGCTTAATAGGGCTCGGTTTGAAGATGACCGGCATGCGTGATCTCCTTCGACGGGCACTTGCGGTCTGCGATTTCGTCGGCAACTCCACGCCGATTACGAATGTGATCAACGAACGCAATACCCGTAAGCGGCGCGCTCTCCTGATCCGGTTTACATGATTTGGACGGCTCGCTGCTAACTTCCGGTTTACATGATGGATCCGGCTCGCTTGTCGGTTCCGGTTTCTTATCTGGTTCAAGGCGTTCTTGCACCTGCGCCTGCTGACCGGCACGCGCTACCTGCAACAACTTCTCCAACTCTTCGTTATGCATGGACAAAGACCGAACGGCGACATGCTTTGAACTGGCAATCACCCCTTCCGGGTCCGCGATCATGACCGACTGCGGACCGGTAACATTGGTCTCTGACTCGTGACCGATACAAACGTTATCGGTCCCAATGGCAATTGAATGATTCCCTGACGCCTCTGTGGCCTTCCCATACGCCTGAGGGATCGGCTCTTTCGCTGCCGCCTCAATCTCCTCGGCTACAGTCTTATCAACATCAGCCTTAGGAAGCGGCGACGCGAATGCGTACGGGTAGTTCTCAGGAAACCCGGCGGTGCTTAATGCTGATACGGGGTCAAGTGGTTCGTACGTCATCCGCTTTCTCCTCGACAGGATGTGTAAGATTACGCTGCCATTCCTCTCGGGGCTCCGCGAGTTGATTCGTCTCACAAAACATCGCTACCAACGTTGCAGGTCCGGCGGCGTCATCACTTGAACTCATAACCGTCCGCTTCTTACGACTGGTCAGCCAACCAGCAAACCCATAAAGAGCTTCACTTCCACTCAGCTTGTCAGCCATCAGTACTCCTGTCTAGGCTTGTACCGCCCGGTGTTCTTAAGCCATTCGACCAGCGCGTTCTTATGAAAGAAACGGATTTCGCGGTGCCCACTAAGCACGGGACTCGCGTCGACCTCGATGGGCGCCCCGCGATTGATCCAGTCGTAAGGCGTGGACCGATGCACGCCCAATACACGCGCTACTTCCGCCGGGCGCGGATAATCGCTAAGCTCCCGGATCCGCTGCCGGGAGATCCTTATGAACCCCCGGTACGGGCGCCCGCGTTTGGTTCGCTTCGGTCTCTTCACGTAAGCGGCACCGCCAGTTCTTCGCGCTTCTCCCACCACTGAGGAAACGGCACGGCGTAGTGGTAAAACGGGTGACCGATCTGAACGAAATTGATGAGCCGGTACACCGTGGAATCCTTGAACATGAAGCACTTCGGCATGATGATCATGGCGCCCTGCAACATGAGTTCACCGTCCGGGTAGACCTCGACCTCACCCGAAAAACCGATGATGTACTTCAGTACATGACCCTCGGGCATCTTCAGAGTAACCGCATCCGGCTGCTGCTGCCCCGGAAGCCCCTGTTGCTGTTGTTGCCCCGGTGGCTGCCCAATCGGAATCGCCCCGCGCATGTCAATCGGTGGATGCCCCTGCATTCCTCGACCCGATCCTCTTCCGCCTCTCTTCATGGCTCCTCCTATTCGCCTGTTAGGTGGACAGATTGCCACTTTGTACGAGGCGGGCTCGGCAACCCGGCGGCCCCCCTAGCGCCACGTCCACCCAACAGACTTATTCTCCTTAGTAAACGTCGATGTCTTCCTCATCCAGTTCACGGCAATGCATCGCGCCCCGGAACGTGTAGAGATCCTTGTTCTGCGGATCCTGCTGTTCGACTGCCGTTAGGAATTCGTCGTTGAACCATTCCTCTTCGGCCTCAACGGCTTCGAGTCCGTGCATGAACTTGATGTACCGGTAATTCACGCGGTCGTACTTATATTCGTGATGCTTGAGAAGAATGCGCAACGGCTGCGAAAAAGGATCCGCGTCCACCAAACCGGGACAGGTAAGATTCATTCCGGCCTGCCCGGTCTTGCGGTACTGCATCGCCTGCGCGGCCTGCTGCTTAAGAAGCTCTTGCGCCTCTTCGGGCGTGCGCCGCTGATGCTTGGAAACCTCGACGAGAAATTCCGGCTCGACTTTCTTCTGCGGACCGAGCCCGGCCCACTCCCTGCCTTTTTCTTCTTCCGCAGTCATCGATCTACTCCAAGGCCGTTACGGCTGACAAACTCACTAAGGCCCACAAGAAAGCAGCAGCCGCGTTCCACGAAAACGCCGCGTGTTTCCAGTCCTTCCGAAATGTATTCATGATAGCATTGACGCTAAAAACGAAAGCCAAGACGGTAAGAAAAAACCTGAGATAAACCATCGCTCACTCCCATTTCTGAACAATGACATCCTCGGCATTGATGTACCCGCCCCGCCACGGACCCATGTACGATTCCATGACCCATTCGGGGTGCGGCTCCACAAGCTTGCGCTCAAGCAACGCAACCACGCCATTCTTGAAAGGGGTAACGTCCTGCGCTTCGAAAAGAAACTCGTCCCGGTTCACCATGACCAGACGGGCGCCGCATTGATCGGCCAACCGGCAGAACAGATCAAGGTACTTCGCGCAGATGCTTCCAAAAGAGGACCGCACGAGAATCGCGTGCCTGCGCCAGTCCTTCTCCTTCGGCACCCTGATCTCGCGCCCACAGGCGTCCGTGATCGACTGGCCGTTCACAAGCGACTTGCGCAGATTGCTCATCATGTCGCCGAACCCGGTAAGATTCGACTCGAAGGTGTTGACGAGTTTGTACGAATCGGCACAGCGAATCGCGAGGATCTTGAAGCGCTGCTCCAACAACTTGATCCCGGACCCCTCGAAGATCTTCCGCAACAGAAGACTCCCCACCGGCGCCGAACCCTTGACAAGCCCCGCCACGTACTCGCAAATCGCGTTAGCGTCCTTACCACGCGCCGCTTCAAGTGCTTCGTTGCGTGTGTAGTACGCGAGAAGCTGCGTCGTCAGGTCTTTGGCCTTCAACGTCACGAAGGAATGACAGGGACGCGGAATGAAGAACTTGCGAACGTCGTCAGTCAGCGGCTGCCCGTCCGCGAAGTTCGGCCGCTTGCACAGCGCCATCCCGCCCTGACTGAAAAGGCTGCAAAGGAAACTGGGGTAGAACCCAACGACGTCACCCTCTTTCCAGATGCGCCCCTTCATCTGACCGTGCTCACCGGAGAAGGTGTTCAGGAACCGTTTGTGCTTTGCGTAAGCGCAAAAGGACAACGCCGTGTCGTTGCGCGTCGCCAGAAGAAACTCGAAATCGGGAATGAACACGGTCTCCCCGAAATACTCTCGCGGACCCGGATGCAGATTCTTGTTGTGCAGGATCCGCATCAACTGCTGGTCTTCTGGATCGTCTTTCGGAAACACGCTCGCGCCGAGATAGTGCTTGACCCCGGACTTCGCCGTGAGGAATCCCTTCTTATTGTACTCGACGCCGCTGCGCATCTTGTCGAGATCGACGCTTACCCCGTAGGCTTCAGCCCGGTTCAGATGCAGGCTGTTACGGGTAAGAAGGTCATGATGTTCATTCACGCGATCATCTGTGGGCTGCGTCAGCGCGAGAGCCAACGTGTAGCGCGAATCGTCGGCACCGTACGGCCCGATAATGTCCAACGGAATATCGCCGTAATCCTCGGTCTTGTGCTCTTCCATCCACTTCTTCAAGACCTCTTCGGAGTCGGTGTCAATCCCGAACCTGACCTTGACCAGATCCTTCAACCTGTTCGACGTGAAGACCCCCTTGCAGTTGATCGAACTGACGGCCCACGAGTCACGGACCTTGACGCCTTTCAGATTCAACCCGCGATTGATCAAAAAGCCGAGATCGAATTTGGCGTTATGGAAAATCACGATGGCGCCTTCCACGCACCAATTCTCGTTGAGGTACTTGATGAGTTCGCCGACCGGAATGGCGCCGTAGTCACGGACATCGTTAACCTGCGTGTAGAACGCCTGCCCGCGCATGTTGCAGATCGACAATCCGCAAATGCCGTGTACGCCGTTTGCCGGACACTCGCCCACGGTCCCATCGGCTCCATGCGTCTCGATGTCCATGGCGAAGATCTTGGTGGGCGTCACCTGACTCAAAGGGGGTGGCCGTTTGCCGACCAACCCCCCCTTGGACGATAGCAAACTAACGAGCATTTCAGGCTCCTCTTAGCAGGGATGCTGCGTTTGTGTAGGTAGCCTTCGGTCTGGGTTTCGGTGCGGTGTCCTGCATGACGATGCCGCCTGCGGTCTTGACCGCTTGTTCGACCAAGCTGTCGTCAACCGCACGGAAACCGGCGTTGATGCCACCCCGAAGCTTAACACACACCTCCTTGGCGCGGTCTGCCGGAACGGCATTGATTTGATTCAGCAAAGCAACCTGCGCTGGTCCCGGAGGACCGGGTACATCCATCGCATCCCGCATCACCTTACCCTGCGCCCACCCAACACTAGAATCGAGATCCGCAGCATCAGGTGTCGCGCCGGAAAGTTCCTCTGCTACGCACGCCTTCACTTCAGAATCTGTCGGGAGTCCAATACTTGGAAGCGGCGCCGAGTAGGCATACGGATACTCAGGGGGGAATCCCCGCGCCGACCGAGGCGTCCACCAAACGAATTCAGGACTACCCTTCCCACCCCGGCATCGGCGCCCTTTCAAAAAGGGCGAACGGCAATCTCCAACCGCTCGGCGTGGTCGAGGTACTTCTTGTCGACCATGTTGAGAACCTTCATGTTCGCAACACGCTCGTCGACGGCAAGAATCTGCGTCGTAGGAATCAGGATCTGCGATTCCTCGGGAAACATCGGGTCGCTACCCGTCTTGCGCTGGGCCTCGGGGACGTTCGTCTCCGGGTCCGGGTGAAACAAAACCAACGCCTGAAAAACCTGAAGTTTACGTGACATGCTGCCCTCCTCTTTTTATCGATAGTCGCTACCAACCTCTGGACGCCCGGCGCCGCACTGGAGCTTTGAGTATGTCACCCGCCACCCTCTCACGACGTTTACCCAGTATCTTCTCCAAGTCCCCGGAGACTCTGGCCTGATGCCCGCCCAGTCATGACGAGCCCGAGGTTGCTTTTTTCACGCCGGGGCGACTATCCGAAAAATAAAAAGGTCTCGGTGGCGATAAACAATGGATCACTGTTTCGGAGGGGTAGTAATCAACCGAACACCACCACCGAGACCCACCGACCGGCACAGCGCCAATCGGTTATCCTTCCAATTCAGCCTGCACTGCCGATTCCTGCGGCACCATCGAATCCGTCACCACGGCTTCCGCCGGTGCGGACCCCGCCAACTCCGGTAATGGCCCCGCAGGTGTTGCCGGTGCCGCCGGATCCGCCTGCTGCTCAAGAAGCTCCACCTGACCCATTTCCACCTGACTGGGCTCCGGCGCTTCCGCCGCGACCTCACGCAATGCCGCAGCTACCCTCGCCTGATCCGGGTTGCGGATTCGGCCGATCTCGCAGCACTCGTCGATGTGCCCGGTGATCTTCGCAGCAAGCAATTGTTGCCCAGTGTATCGCAGATTCTCCAACTGGGCGATGTGACTCTTGAGCCGGGTCTTGATGTCAATCGGCCTCAAGAGACTTCTTTCTCCTTGCTTTCCCATCTCGGTCCTCCTCTGTTTAGGGTTCCTCCTCTAATTCATCGTCATCGTCATCGTCGTCCACCTCGTCCTCGATGTCGTCGTCGTAATCGTCATCGGCGTCATCGTCGTCATCTATATCGTCGATGTCGTCAACGTCACCTCCCTCCAAATCGTCCAGCATGTCGGACAACGCCCGGTGAATCGACTTAAGCGCCGGGATGTCATCCCCGGTGTAATCCTTTGTCTGCAAAAGCACAGTGATCCCCCCACGGGTCACCGTGATTTCGTCAGTCAAAAGCTTCTTCATCTGGTCGGCATTGAGAGTAAGGCTGATCTTCTGCCCGGACATGTGATGAATCCTCGATGATCGAAATCCGACAGCATCTAGTACGCGAACTGTCGGATTTATGCAACCAATTTTTTGTGATTTTCGAGCCCGGAATCCCAATCTTTTAAGGCCACCTGCTGCCCCCAGTTACGACCGACCTCAACGTCATAAGTCAGGGGGATCGTGATCTCCGAGCACTGACACATGATTTCGCCTATCGCCTTCGACTCCGCGTGCACAACCTCTGGCGGCATGCTGAACAACAGTTCGTCGTGGATCTGCACCAGCATCCTGACCGGCGACCGGCTTGCCCGCAGGTACTCGTCAACCCGCACCATGGCTCGGCGCATCATATCGCCCGCCGATCCTTGGACAAGGTAATTCAGTGCCACGTAAGGCGCGCTCGGCGGCACGCGCACGATCCGGCCGTACGGATTCAGGATCGCTCCCTCGCGCCGGGCCGTCTCGGAGAGATTGTCGATCATGGTTCGCAACGCGGGTCTCGCGTTGAAGATCCTCGCGAGCAGATCGTTCGCCTCGCCGAGGGACAGGTCTAACATCGATGCAAGAGATTTAGCACCCATTCCATATAAAGTTCCGAAATTGACTGTTTTCGCTTGGTCCCTAGAAATCCCACAGAGATCAGCCGTAAACTGATGATAATCGGTATCAGGGTCCACTTGATACGCTTTGAGAACCACCGGATCACACGAGAAATACGCGGCCAAACGGTACTCGATCTGCGAATAGTCAATGGATACCAGAACACGGTCCGCGTCCGAAATGAAAAGCCGTCGTATCTGCCGGGCAAGCGCTTCATCCTTGGCCTTCTCCCCGAAAAAGTCCTCGAACTTCTTCAGATCCTGCGAGCCCTTTTTAGTCGCGACGTTCTGAAGATTCGGGTTCGAAGACGACAGACGCCCGGTCAGGGTACCATGCTGGTTGAAGGATCCGTGGATCCGCCCCGCATGATCGGCGCCCTTCAGGTACGCCTTGATATACGTGTTCACGAGCCGCGTGCGCGTGTCGATCTCCCGGTAAAGCCGAATGAATTCGAACGCGGCCTTCCGCTTCTGGCCCCGGAAGAGCTTCAAATACTCAAGCAATGCGGCCGAATTCCAGCACGGACGCCCGGTGGACTTGGCCCGGTTATATGTGTAGTGATCTTTCTTCTGTTTTCCCCGGAATTCACCGGGCGAAAGGCTCGGGTATTTCTGAGTGTGCTTCCTCTCCGGCTTCATCCAGAAATAAACTTCCCCACCAACGTCGACCAGAGACTGCCACCGCTCCTTCCAAGAACCGACGTTCCAAGCGCGTCCCGTGAGATCGTAGATCTGGTCCGTAAAAGACTCCACAAGTTCGACGTTTTCGTCCCGCAATTCGATGCAGCGTTCCCGGTCAACACGAATACCGTCGTACTCCATACGATCAAGCACGCGCATAAGCTGGAGATCGGACTCAAGAAGCTCCATCGTCGTGAACGCCGGATTCTTCTGGTTATATAGGCGTTTCGTCAGATTGCATCGCCGCTCAACCAACTTGCGAAAGACCCGGCGTGTCGCATCGATATCTTCGAGACAATACTCACCCAAAAGAGGTATCGGAGTAAGCGAGTAATTGTACGACGCATCCCCTTCGGGGTTCTTCCGGTTTTTCTGCGTCGCGGAGAGATACGTTTTCAACCGGGAATACCAGACGTGTTCGAACTTCTCCCCCTTCAGAAAGAACTTCGTCAAGAAGTCGAGGCCATACTGCGGCAAATCACCCCGGTGAACGTGCGCCTCGACCATCGTATCTTCGACGCGCCCCGCGACCTCCAATCCTTCGGCACGAAACATGCCGAGATCGTACTTCGCATTCTGCATGACCCACGTTCGCCCCGGATCCGCGAACATCGGCCGCAGCCAATTCATGACGATTTCAGGATGAAGATTGACGAACTGAGTCTTGATCAGATCGGCGCGGCCACCCAAGAAAGGAGCCACGGGGACGACCTCCGGCATGGTGGGGAAGTGCCGGATCGGCACATACCACGCCTCGTCCCCATACACGGGACCGAGACCAATCCCGCAGATGCGGTCGCCGTTATGGGGCGAAAGCCCGGACGTCTCGGTGTCGATCACGAGGGATCGCTGCTTCGAGAGATCCGGGAGCGCCCCGCTGTGGCGTACGATCACACGGTTGCCGGTCGACATGCGCCAAGGCTCTCCGCGATTTCACCCCGCATGACATCGATGCCGGGCGGATCCTGCGCGTCGTACTTCTTGCCCGTCGCCTTCTCCCACTCCTTGATCAAGCGAACGTTGTCCCACTCCAACGACTGATTGATGACTTCCTCCCGGAAGATATCGGGCATCACCCCCGGCGTCACCTCTTCGATCACGAAGTCAACGACCTCCTCGGCCCGATTGGGCTCGGGCGCCCCGAGGTTATCCATCGAAGACTGCAACTGCTGCGCCGTGTTATCCACCGTTGGCGTCGACTTGACCTGACACACACATTCGGTCTTCAGCTTGCCACATGACAGACAAAGATCGGTGTTCGTGGCAACCACCATGTCGGCAACCTCAACGACCTCAGCACCGGGTCCGTCAAGCAAAGGTGTCTTGGCCTGCTCGATGAGAGACAAAAGCGAGTCATCAAAGATGCTGACGTGTTGACCATGCGAGAAGATCCCCGCGAGCGTTTCCTCGTCAAGCTTCACGTAGCACCCGGCCTGCTTGCAGGTGAGACAAACGTAGCTCACGTTGAAAGACGTGCCCTGATCAATGGGCCATCTGATGAGAACCGGAGTCGCCCCGCAATCGGAAGCGTTGCAGATGAGCCGATCCGTGATGCAGTACTTGTCCTGCTCCTTGCTCCCCTTTCCGTACGGCGGCGACGGTCGATACTGCTCAGCCGGGTGCTTGGGAGGTGCATCGTCCTTCTTCTTACGGGTCCGCTTCGGCTTCGCCTCGGTGGTGGCGCCGTTGCCCTCCTTCTTCTTGCGGGGGCGCCGCTTCTTGGTGAGGTTGGTGCCATTGCATTCGGAGCAAAACATCTCAGGCCGCTCCGGCGGCATCACGGCTTTGCAGTCCCGGCACACGAGAGATCCCGGCACGGGCTCCTCAGGATTAGCGGCAACCTCGGTCGGCGTCTCAGATGCCACGGGCGCTTCGGGCTTCACGTTCTTGCGCGTGAGAATCGCATCGGCCATCTGACCGTTTAGCATGCGCGGCCGAGGTTCGTACCCGGTCACCTCCCGATACTCTGCTTCGAGATCCTCGCGCTCCATCTTGCAAAGCGTTTGAAAGTCCGCATCCTCAGCATACGCAAACGGTGGCAACTTCGCACAGGCGTTCTGCGCCGCGATGGTCCGCGTCAGGACGTTGCAGTGCTTGCACCGAATCGCCCCGCGCCCCTCTTCCATGACTTCCATGAAGACGTGGGTACCGTGGTCCGGGACCGACTTCGGTTCGGGCTCCGGTTTCGGTGTAAGAGTCGGCTGAGAGTACGCCGCAGGAACCGGCTCCGGTGTGGGCTCCGGCTCGGGATCACCGAGGATCATGACGGCACCGGCCGGTGGTTTCTCCCCCTTCACCGGAACGACCCTCGACACGTCCGCTTTGTCCCCCTTATTCTCTTGAAGGGTACCATACACGGCGCGGCACGCTCGGTCGTTCATCTCCTTAACTAACGCTCTGCGTAAGCAGCGTAAGTACCGCAGCTTCATCTCGACCTTAGTGCACCAAGTTCCCAGCTTTTCGTCCGTCAAATCGCTTGTTATACTTATATCGCCCTCTTCCCTAACAAGCTCCGAAAAGCCACATAGTAGGCTACACATTTTCACCTCCAATCATGAAAAATTTTGAGCTAAGTGCCCCCTAACAAAACAGCCCTTTTTTACCATCTCGAAAACACGCCTTTAGTTACAACAATTGTACTTTCTACTTTTGAAAATCCTCTATTCTGTTGTTAACGTCGATACCACGCCAACTTACACTACTACTTAAACCTATAAACTTAAAAGTAAGTAAGTTATAGGTTAATCAACACGGAAAACCCGGAGATACACCTAGTAAAAAACCGACTTTTTGCCGATTTCACGCCACCCCCACAACGTGCTGCTCTACATGCGCGTATAAATCGGGTTTGTTTCAGAGGGGGGTGTATTTCAGCGCGGCGAATCAACCTGTAGATTAGCATTAAAATCAACCTTAGTACGTTGGTATCAAAGGGCCGAGGAATCAACATCGCTAACACTTTTTGTTGATTCCGAGGTTCAAGCTTCATTTTCGAGCCCCAAAAGAGAAATTGGTGAGCTGTCGACTATTCTTTGGTGCCACATTTTCATCTGTCGTAAAGCACTGAGGCGAAACACCGTGTAGCGACCCATGTCCCCTGAACGTCTGGTCACCCGAGTCTCTGCAATGAGGTACGGTGCACCGGCCTGCGCGGCCGCTCGCAGGTATGCGCGGACCTTGCTTGGCGAAACGCCCGCGTACCGATTTTTGACCGAATACTCATTGTGTATCTGCGCACAGAGCTTCAAATTCAGCCCGAGTTGGTCCTTCTCTTCGTCCTCGAAGTAGAATTCGACTTGCCGGTTGATGTACCGCATCCCGGTCTCGTCTTTACTCTCGATGATGAGGCTCATGTCCTCGACGAACTTCCACAGTTCGTTCTTTGCCACAGCCACGTGTTCCACGACCGGCTCGTCATCAACCTCGGAAGCAACATCGAACGTCAGGCTGTGACCCTCTTCCCGGTTCCACTGACAGACGTAGCTGATGAGGTTCTGTTGCTGTGGAACGATGTCGCACATTCGGGCCATGCCGGGATCGATGCTGACCGCGAAGTCGTCCCAGAGTTTGCATCCGTAGATGATTGAACTGAGGTTCTCGGCTACCCGGCTGATCTCGTGGCCGAAGTGCTGGTAGATACCGGCCCTGACCGTGGTCCGCATCTCAAGGAGCCCACGATACAGTTCTTTGGGATCCTGTTGCAGCATCCACTGGTAGAAATACGGACCGATCAATTCGAGGGGCGCTTCGGAGACACGCCGGAACCGCCGTTCCGTTTCGTCGTTCATCTGGTACGTGTACTCGTCGGTGTCGATGGGCACCGTGCGCGTGAGCCCGGCGACATCGCCGTGCTTCTCCAGCATGGCCTCGCCTAGGACCATCATGGCGCCATGCGTGGTGTATCCCACCAGACTTTGATCGGCCCGGCCGCGCATCATCATCTCGCCATTGAACGCACGCCTGACGAGTGAGCGGACCCGGTCGCAGTACTTGTCGTGCATCTCCTCTTCCCGGAATTCGTCGAAGATTGTGGGAAGGAAGTTGGACAACTCGATGAGCCGGTTCATGGCAAATTCGGACGTGCGGGTTGAGATCAGTGCTTGTTTGTGCGTGACGAGTGCGAGCTTGTAAAGTGCCTTGACCGTGAGGGTCTTACCCGAGGACGAGGCGCCCCGGACGTTGACCGTGGGGACATTGATCGAATCGATGCCGGTATCCGTGAGGATGGCACGCAGTGCGCTTGCGGCCTGAAGCCCGAGGGTCGCCATGACGAGTCGCGGCAGGTGCACGCGCAGGACGTCCTCCCAGCAGTTGATCATGAGTTCCCGGACTTCACCGATAGGAACGATCTTGTCGGCGAATCGGTCGTACCACGGGAACTTCGCTTGAAGGGACGGCATCAGTTCGAAGGTTTTCAGGCTTGCGAATTCATCGGCCTTGATCACGAGTTTGGGGTAAATGAATTTGCCGTTGGTGTAGTGGAGCCTCGAATAGAATTCGCCGCGCTTCATGTCTTTCGGCGCGGTTTGAAGGAGGTGAATCGCGAGGCGTTGAAGGTCGCTGTTCTTATCCGTAAGGAGGGCCAGTTGCCCGTGACAACTCTTGCGGAATTTGTCACACGAGTTGAACGAGTCACGGCACATGATGAGTTCGGCCTTGTCGTAATCGCCTTTCTGTCCGTTTCGCGGGGTGTACACCTCCATGTCGTAGTATTCGCGTTCGCTATGGCAGGTGGCGTCGAGGTCGTAGTAAACGCCTTTCAGTTTCGGGAACCCATGCAGGATTTCGCGGATGACATCACCTTTGCGCAGCATCATTCGGTCGTCGTGCACAAAAAGCTCAGAGGCTTTCTGCTTTTCTTTCAATGATGTCAGGGGTTCGCCTTGGCTGAAGACGTCGCGCACGTTCTTCAACGCGTTGTCAAACGTGACACGCAGGTAGTTGGGGTTCTTCTTCTCTTTTTCGGGACGATATAGATTAAGATCCGTTCGCATCCAGAAATTCACAATCGCTTCGTATGTGTAGCCGAGCTTGACAAGGTGATACACGATCCGAAAGTCCAGTTCGCTTGCGCTGGGATCTTCGTCTTCTTTCCAGTTGGTCTTGTCCTTGATGTAGATGATCTGTTCTGCCGTTAGACCGTCGAATCCTTTCTTGCAGTAGGTCTGCATCCAGCGTGAGTGCCCACGGGGCCACTTGATCTCTTCCAGAAGCATGGGCACGCGGGTGAGCGATGGCTCGTACACCTCTGCCTTCGCTTCTTGTTCGACCGGCGTGGAGTCGAAGGTTGTGCTTTGGGCCATGTCCTCGGCCTTGTGTCGGACCATGGCACGTAGTTCAGCGCCGGTATCCGTGACGAGTTGCTTCAAATTCTCGTTGAAGTCGCCGGGGAGCGTGTTCGCCGCTTCGAGATACTTCGCGATGTCCGCATTTTCACTCGCGGGGAACGTCTCGAAGACGGAAGGGTCGTACATCTGCACCGGGGCGTCGCCGTCCGCTACCAGTTCGTTGATTTCTTTTTCGTTTGGCATTCGAATGCAGCACGGAGGCGAGTCATGTTCGAACCAACGCTTCTGATTCAAGAAGCCGGGCAGCCGGAAGATCCGGGTTACGTCAAACGTGTTGCCCTTCACCTTGCATCCGGTGATGGCAACCATGCGTTTGAGGACCGGTTCACCTTCTTCCCCTGAAACGATTCGCGTAAGCAGCCAGTAGGCGTGATAACCGTGGCCGGAGTCGATTACGATTGACGGTGTCAGCCCGATTTGTTTCCAAAAGGTGATCTGCTTGGCCCGGTCTTCCTTGCTGTAGCCCTTGTTATCATCAAGATCGAGGTAGTACGCCCCGAATCCGATGACGTGCTCCTTCTTGTTCCCCACGGCTGAGTTTCTTGCGTTGATTCCGAAGTAGATGTTGCCCGGTTCGGTTTGGTTCGCGTTTAGGTCGCGGAGTTTTTCGTACAACCCTCCGTTGAAAAACAGATCCTTGAAGTGTTTGACCGGAACGTTCTTCTGGTAAAGGCATAACGATTGTTCCATCTTGCGCCCGGTCTGCGGGTCGAAGAAGGGAATCTTGTTATGAATGACGCGAATTGCGATGAAGTCGTTCGGTCCGGCCTTATCCCGATAGAGTTGCTTCATAAACCAGTACAGCAATTCCTTGGGGGTGAGCATGGTGACCCCTCTCCACTTTTCATAGAGGGGACTACCCCCCGGAAGTCCCCTCTATTCGTCATGACCGGCAACTACCACAACGGTTTTGTTTCAGGTGCACTGCTTTCCTGCGCCGGTTGGGCCGGTGGTGCTGCTTGAGTCGGCTGTTGCGCCGGTGCGGGTGCGGGTTCCGGCGCCGGAGCGGCGAAAGGGATATCCTGCGTGGGTTGAAGGTTCTGATCCGGTTGAATGTTAACCTGTGGAGGCGAATCTTGGGTAAGGACTTCACCTTCGGCTCGTCTCGGCTCTCCTTCGTCACCCGGATCCTCAAGTGCGCCGAATTCGGTGCCCTTGAGTGCGACATCGAGACCCTTCGCAGCATCGTACAGTTCGTTTCCCTTTACGAACGTGTCTTGTGCTACAAAACCGTCCGGTTCAAACACGAATTGAGGCCACGAATTACCGCCGCGCTCTTCAATTCTCGGTTGGAGGAACTTGAACTGAAGAGAACGGATTGGAATCGTGTACGAATCGGTCGCACGCCAGAGGTCTTGACCGAATTTTCGACCGATGGGCTCGCTCGTCCGGTAAAACGAGATGACAACCGGCTCGGTCGAGTACTGACACATCACGTAATAGCTGATGTACCGGGTGACGAGGGGCGGATTGGTCTTTCCGGTGTTCGGATCCTTTGTGAACGCCAGTCCGTCGATCTCCTTGATGCGCGGGTCGTTTCGGTCATGCGTCATGAAGACCATTCGACCGTCGCCCGGTTTACCTTCCCAGAGAATGAAGCGCGTGGAACGTAGAAGAGGCACGAACTTCGCGTCAACTGGGATAATCTTGTGATCACGCGAGAGGAAAATCGTCCCGATGGGCATTGGCGGGGCGTTCTTCGATGCATCCCAACCGGGTTTTGCCTCGCGGGATGATCCGTGGCACAACTTGATGAAGCTCAAACCGAAATCGGCAGGTTCGAGTTCTCCCATGTCCTCAATGTTTCGAGGATCTTTCTTAATGTCCGGCGTCGCGTAGGGCGCCAAGAAGGCTGGAAACCCTTTGCTTTTGACCAGAGCCATGCTTTGCTCTTCCGACATGGTGATGCACCTCCTATTTGCGGGCGAGCGAGATTTTCGCGCCCTTGACGGTAAAAACGGAAATCAGGTTTGCCGGGGGAAGCGGCAAGTTCTTCGCTTTGAGTTCTGTGATCCATGTGCTGAGTGTTGCGGCGTAGACCGTTTCTTTGATTAGGGTTCCGTGCTTGTTTTCCCGGAGCCACGCGAAGGCCGCTTGTTGATTTGCTTCGGTGATGCTTCCTTTGTACTTCTCTTCGGGCTTGACGATGCGCGTACGACCGTCCACGAACCGTTGTTTGATCTCGCCGGTCGTTTTATCGACCGTTTCCGAGGCGATTCGCAGTTCTTTAATGCCGTCTTCCAACATTTCGTCGTACAACTCGCCGCTTAAGTCCACCATCATTGACTTCAAGTTCTTCGCGCATTTTTCGTGGTACTCGACCATCGTTTTCAGGATCGTGAAGCGCGTCGCCTTTGCGTTCACTGCGTTTCCGTTCTCGCTCATGCTCGCGTCTCCTTTGGTTTCATGATTTCCTCTTCGATTTGCGTGCTGAGATTCATTCGGCGCAGAATTTCAGATTCGAGTGTATTTGAAGCCACGAGGTCGATGATCGTGCAGTCGCGGGTTTGGCCGATTCGGTGAATCCGGTCAATGGCCTGTTTGCGCGTGGCCGGTATCCACCAGTTTGCGAAGAAAACGGCGAGAGAACAGATCGTCAGATTGAGGCCGAGCCCGGCCACTTCGGGATTCGCGATAAGAATCTGCGGTCCATTTGGATGTTGGTAACTTTGGATGCGTTCCATTCGTTTCTTGGAGGGTACGGCACCATGGATCGTTACTGAACGAACGCTGTTCTTTCGCAAGAGTTCCGCGAGATGCTCGATCAAGGTCGGATACGGGATCCAGATGATCAGTTTCTGGTCACCAGCCTCTTCGAGGATTTGCAGTATCTCGTCGATCTTAGGATTCTTCGTTGCGAGGTCCACCATGCCGTCCTTCATGAGAAGTCCGTTGGCGATTTGATGCAACTTCGCGTGGGGAGAAGAACGATCATGAAAATCGATGTGAACGTCACCCAGTTCGACATTTTCTTTGTTGTCGAGCCGACCGTATAAGCGCCGCTGTTCGATAGTGAGTTTGATTTGGCGCCGAACGAAGTATTTCTCCGGCAAATTGGTGAGAACATCCGCCTTTTTCAGGGTGTACGCAACCTTGCTGGTGATGCTGCGTAGCAGATGCAGGTTTTTATGTGAGAGCGTGCGTCGGTAGTGGTTGATTATTAACAGTTTCTTTGTGCCCGGTCGGCGCCCGAACTTGTATCCTTCTGCAAGGTAATTTGTTTCCGGCATTCCTTCGGGGTAATGTTCCGCCAACCAGCGTTCCGACGCACCCTCGGGTTCACACGGGACATGTACATCCTTATTTGCATTGATTTTTACACGCATGAAGAGCAGTGTGGATGTATAACGGTTGCGGAATTCAGTGAGCGACTTGTCACCGGACCAGTCGTCGCCGAGAAATTCGTATTGGGAGTAGAAACCAATTGGGCTCGTAGTGCTGGGAGTACCGGAGAGTTCATATCGGCGCATTTGTGGCTTGGCACGTGAGAGCGCAAATATGGCTTGAGTGCGTTGGGTATTAAAACCAGCAATTTTACTGCTTTCGTCACAAATTACTGAGTGGATATTGAGCGGCATTAATTCGGTGTTAATAGATGCGAGGCTTTCATACGTGGTGATCAAAAAAGTCGGTTTATCTGGTGTGTTTATTCGCAGGTTTTGCAGCAGCTTTTTACGCTTTGCTCCGTGGGCAAAAATAATGTTGGGATTTACGTTGGGATTAACATGCTTTTTGATCTCATCTTCCCATGTAATAAAACAGGAAAGGGGACATAGAATTAGGAAGGTATTGCCGAGCCTTTGTTCGTACACGTGCATGCAGTAGCTGAGCGTTACGAATGTCTTTCCTAACCCCATATCCAACCAGAGTGCACAATTGGAAATGCGCATTCGGGCTACGCCCAGTGTTTGGTATTCTTTTGGAGGATGAACCATGTGCGTTGGAAACGTAAATGCAAGCGGATCTCTTTGGAGAAACCACGCCCGGCCTGTAGAGGTGGCGTCCATTGGCTTGAAGTGTGCGCGTACGTACCAACGGCCAAGAAAGGAGTCGGGAATAATGAGTCGTTGGTTGGCTGGGGTGGTGACTACGGCGCCGATATTGTCGGCGTAATCCAGTTGGTATTTATCTGGATTTTCCTTGACGACAAGTTCGTGGGCCATATACTATGCCCTTGCATGGTGTTCCAATATAGCGAGCCTTGCGGGGGCTCAGAGGTAACGGGGGGCGTCTTCGGGCGCCCCTTCCTCTTTTGCGAGGCGCCCATCCTACCCGCTAATCATGTTTTTCAATTGCTTTTTCAGAATAATTTTGCTACCACCACATATTGTATCGTTTTACCTTCTTGCCACCACAATCGGAGACCTGAACGATGGTTGAGGGGTCCGCTGAGGAAGATACCGGTATCGTCACTGAGCAGGCGCCGGAGCAGGAACAAGCGCGGCCTGAAGAAGAGCAGATCGACCTTGCTCCTCAGTCCCGAACGGAGATACTTCCTGAACTGGAGTCGGAAGTCCCTGATGAACCGGAGGTAGCCATGGCCGCGCCCGCCAATCCCTCGCAACAACCGATTGTCACGGAAGAGTTGACCCGGAAGACGCAATACACGGCCGGTTCCAAATCGCCGTTGCTCGCGACTGACAAAGCGCAGAAGGCGCAAGATCTGGCGGGCATTCCTACGCAGTACCATAGCGCCGTGCAACATCTCGCGGACCTTGCCAAGTCCGGTCAGGGTCGTGACGCCTTTACGGTTTATATTATTCGGAAGGCACCTCCATCTTACGATGGTTACCGATTGCGTATTGGTGAAAACATCGACGAGATGAAACCCATTGAAGCGGGCTTCATTAAGGACGCGGTGCGTGAGTTCCACGGCGGTGGCAAGTACATGGTGAGCGTGGTCTCGAACGAAACCGGGCAGCAGGTGAGCAGTTTTCCGATTGACATCGACCAGCAGCGCAATCCTCCTCTCATTCCTGATGATGCCGATCAAGTGGGGGGAACCGGGCGCAGTGAAAACGGGAGTCACGGTCCGTACGCAGCGTATGGTTCGCCGATGGCTTCAAGGTACGCCCGGTTCGGTCCCACACAACAGGATCCGCTTGGTTCAATGATGGCCACTCGCGCCGGTACTCCTCCTTTTGCCACGCTTGGTCCGCAGAATCAGGATATGGTCGCAAGCGTGAACGCCGAACGCTCGAATAAGGCGGAAGTACAGAAAATACAGAGCGAAATGCAACTTGAAGAGGCGAAGGCGAAGCGCGACGAACAACAGATGAGGTTACAAGACATGCGAGATCGTCGTGAAAACAGGGGGCAGGAGGACACGCAGAAAGCAACTGAAGGCTTGCGCTCTGAGATGAAGGAGATGTTCTCCGGTTTCAAAGAGATGGTCACGACGATCATGACGGCGCAGAAGCCGGATAACAGCGGGACCGAGTTGTTGGCGAAGGCCATGGAGACCAGTAGTGCGAATTCGGTCGAGAGCATGAAGAGCATGGTGGGCATTCTTACGGCCATTATCACGAGTCAGGGCAACAAGGGACATAACCCTGAGATGACCGAGGCGTTGAAGCTCGCCGGTGAAGCAAACAACAAGGTCGTGCAGATGGCCGTTCAGGGATCCGGCAAATTCGACGAGTTGCTGAAGGCGATGTTCCTGAACAAGATCAATCAGGGCGAGAACTCAATGCAGCAGTGGATGACGCTTCAGAACTCGGGCTACGAAAGGGCGATGGACATTTTCAAACTCGTTCAGGGGATGCAGGGCGACGATGATGATGCGATTGATCCCGAGGCGGGATTCGGCGCGAACCTCGGCAACATGTTTTTGAAGATGGTGAATTCCGCAGTGACCGGGATTACCCGGATGGGTGGAGACAAGTTGGCGAATGCTTTGGGTGGTGCGATGACTCCAAGGCAACCCATGCAGGTTCCCACCACGTATACTCCGCAGCCTCAGCTTCCCGCACCGCAAGCGCAGGAGCAGCAGACGCAATTGCCTTTGGCCGAGCAGACGGGCGCGCAAACGGTTCCTCAGCCATTTGAACAGGTCTTCGATGACGCTGCGGTCGTCGATTTCCCTACCCAACCGCAGGGGGAGGTTCAGCCTCCTGCGGCGAGTCCTGTGACGAGTGTCCCAACCGATGTCGGTGATCGGATCGAGGGGCAGATCATTGATTTTCCGAATCCGCAAAACCCGGAGGAAGCTCAAGCGGCTGAGGAACGTCTCAGCGAGTTCGTGACGGAAGCGATGGAAATGGCGATGGACGATTTTCAGGACGGGCGCCGGGAGCACTCGTGGCCAGAGCATGCACTTGGGAAGTGGAACCGGAATTTTCTCGACCAACTTCTTCGGGCGCCGGACGATCACGGTCGCCTTCAGTTGATTCGGGCGAAATGTGACGCGGGGGTCTTTGGTAGGATCTCACAACGTCTTATGCAAGGAGGAGACGATGTGCAGAACTTCACCAATGCGTTACGAAGCCTGTTGACCGCACATGGGCGTGCTGTGCAAGGGGTTGCTGCATGACAGGGATGAATCCTGATCAGCAGGCGAAGCTGATGGAGTTTGTTCGGCTTCTTGGAAGTGCTACTGCTGAACGACTTATGCAATTGATCCCCTTTTTACGGGGAGGTGGGGCGGCGTCACCGCAGCAGCCACAGCAGCCGGGGCAGCCGATTCATCCGACCGATCCTAATTTTCCTTTGAGCGGGCAACCAAAACCGCCGCAAGTCTTCATGGTTAAGAGGTTTAACCCCGATAGTGGTAAGGAAGAAATGATGCCGGACTCGGTACCTCAGTTATTGGCTGAGTTGAACGACAATATCTTGGATTTGATGGCACAACTCGATAGTGGGTTGAAGGTTAAGCGCCGAAGGCGCCGGAGTGGTCAATGAATGGGGCGGCGCGACAAGTCCGAAATCGAGTTGCGTTGCTACCGCTGCGGTAAATTCCTTACGCGCATACGTGCAACTGAGTATCTCACCGGGTCGAAGGTCACTCTTCGCGTCGAATTGAACTGCCGAAACAAGCAATGCATGAGGGTCAATGTGCATTATATTGAAATCCGTCCGTGAAAAGTCCTTGCATCCGTAGCAAAATCGGTTAATAGTCCCAACAGAATCGAATATCGCGGCCGGACCGTGGTGCAAGCAACTTTGAAGCGCTAGATGGCCAGAACGTTTCGTTCCTACGGGGGCGAGCGTGTCTAGCGCTTTGAGGATGCCACGTGAATGTTTCTGGGTTTCGCTCACCCCGGCTTGTCGCGGATCTCTTCCGACCTGCCCACCGACCACTCTCGCGAGTACATTTCCGGCGGCAACTCCGGCACGCGTCAGACCATCAAAAGGATGCGGGATCTCGTCTCGCACGGGAAGCGCGACTTCCGTGTGCGCAAGAAGCTTCACGAGATCATCGGCCATTGTCCTCGGAAGGACTACTACTGCTACGCGAAAGCTGTTTTCGATTTCTGCCAACGAGACATTCAATACGTTTTCGATCCGAACGGCGTCGAATTGATCGAATCGCCATTTGCAATCTTGGAGTCGAAGGTTGCGGACTGCGATTCAATCGTTGTTCTTTTCGCTACGCTTTGCGAACAGATGGGGCTTCGCACGCAGTACGTGACCATCAAAGCCGATCCGAGTCGTCCCAGCGATTTCTCTCATGTTTACGCACAGGTCATGGTACCCGGCAAAGGCTGGGTCTCGGCCGATCCCACCATGGGCCATCCGTTTGGGTGGACGCCGGGGAAGGGGTTTCCGCGAAAAGCATGGGATGCGTCGAACGATGAGCCGGAGTTTCACGGGGAGATGGAAGGCATGAACGAATTGGGAATGGATGTTCCTCACGTTCAACGCACTCCCGGTGTCATGGTTTCTCCCGTGTGGAGTTGGCGGGATGAGCCCGCTTTGGTGACGACGACGCCCGAGCAGTTGGAGCTTCAACCGCTGCGGCAGGAGCCGATGTCGGCGCCCCCTTCGCAGGAGGAGTTTTTCATCTACACGCCGGGGCAAGGTCTCTCAGGTTTGGACGCTGCGCCGACCGTGGAAGAAAAGATGGCTGGAGTTGGAATCGGAACTCTCATTGGGGTAGGGGCGTTGATCTGGCTGATCTTCTCCTCGGCAAAGTGATGAACCTTGCTGCCTCACAAGATGATCAGACCGAGGTAACGCTGACGCGAATCATCAGTGGACAGTCGTACAGAGAATTGCGTCAGTTGCAAAAGAAGCAGAGGGAATTGAACGGTCAAGTCGCGGCACGAAGGCTGGACATCGACAGGATCTCGGAAGGTCCGGTTAAGCAAAGGTCGATGGAGATTTGGCAGCAGGCCAAGGCGCGGAACGATCAGGCGTATCAAAAGCTCCGCGAGGCCGTTGACCAGTACAACAACATGGCGAGGAGCATTCGCACCGTGACGCTTGGAGTTGCCAAACCGAAGATGATGTCCGGTCTTGGAGCGTTTCCTTTGGTTGCGATTCTTGGTGCTCTTCCTTGGATTGCTGGAGCGGCATTGGCGTTTTCCGTGCTCGTAACGGCTATCAAGACTGATCTTTCGTTTGTTACGAATTCCTTGAAGGCGTTGGCTGATATCCCGAGATCGATTGGCGGTGCTGCGACTGATCTTGGAGAGACCATGGAGAAAGTCATGTGGGCCGCTACTGGCCTGCTCGGCGTTTACGTGGTCTTCACGTTATTTCGAGAGTGGAGGGGCGGGAAGCAGACTTTCACACTTCCTAGATTCCAGACGGCTGCTGCCGCCCCTACACCTCTTCCTCGGCAACAGCGAGCGTTACCCGCGCCCGCTAGGATGTTGGACGTGAAGCCGGTAAGCGTGGAGGTTCTGTGATGTTTTACAATCCCAGTATGTACACGATTGCCGATGCGCCGACCAGCGTGAGAAAACGGTGGCGCCGAAAAGGGTCGATGACCCGGCTTCACAATCTTCTCGCGGAGTGTCGCCTTGAAACGGAATACCTCGGAGATTTGAGAAGCGGGTACGAGGATGTGGCAAGGAAGTATCTTGGAAGGACCGGAGGTGGAGGGGAAGTCGTACCTACGGAGACGGCTCTTGCGGAGGCTCCTCTTGTACTTCCACGGCAGATCGAAGTTCCCACTTCGCATCTTCCCAAGAGTCAACGCAAGAAGAAGAGGAAGGGGCGGGGGCGAAGCGCTTGGCACAGGGCGTCCAAGGATGCGACGTTCACCGTGGCGAACAATCCCGAGTTACTGGTTGTCAACAACCCGGCAGGAGGAAGAAGAATGAAAAGACGACGTCGGCGGCGACGCCGCAACTCCAAGCTGACCGTCAAGTATCGCGGACGGACGCGGACTTGGAAAGGTCTGGTGAAGATGCTCGGTGTTCGCGGTGCCAAAAAGATTTGGCGCAGGCGAGGGCGCCGGGGCCGGGTTTACTACCACGGTGGTAAGCGCCGGGTCAGGTGTCGGATCGTGAGGAAGCGTCGGAAGAAGAGCCGGAACCCGCTTCGGAAGTGCACGGTTCGGTTCCGGGGGCGCAACGTCCGGTACAAGACGCTCGTGAGAGCGGTTGGCGTGAAGAAGGCATCCCGGATGTGGCGCAAGTCCAAGCGGACCAAGCGCAAGAAAGGAAGGAAGAAGCGGCGCAAAAGCCGCAACTCGTTTCGATAGATCCACGTACCTGCGTGCGCTGAGTGATATTGACCGTGGTCGTGGAGGAGCGTGGAAACGAGCAGTGTCCAGTCGGAAGCGGATGATCCGTCGGAACCGCAGTCACGCTGAGGATGCTTTCAAGGTAACGGATTGGGACTTGAAGCAACTTCGAAAAGAGATGCCTGCGGATTACCGGAAGAAGTTGGAGAAGGTCGAAAGCACAGCAGAGGGAAGAGCAGCACTCGCTCGATATCGGAAGTTCTGGGGACTGCCGTATCCTCCGAACATCAAGATCATCGAGATGCCCGGCTCGTCGAAGCAAACGAAGTTTCTGGTTGGTATGGGCCGAAGCGGGCAAGGAGGAAAGATACAGACCTCTGACGGACGGATGACCCGAGCAAAAGGCGTGAGACACGTCGCGACGGATGCATCTGGACGACAGATCTTCCTCTTGAGTGGACGCAACAGTAAAGCGTCGAAAGCGGCGTTGAAAAAAGTTGGGAAGGTGATCGAGACGCATTACGTGCCTACGGCACAGCAGGAAAAAGCGGGCACCCACAAGAAGCACAAGTACTGGGTGCACCGGCACACGAAGGAAGAAAACGGGGTTCCCCCTTCGGTGTCGGTCGATCAGGCGGGGAACTACATTTACGACAGAGGCACGTACCGAGTCACGGATTGGATTCACCGATAGGAGGTCAGAAAATGTACGCTTTCTTGTTAAACCCCCCCAAGAAGAAAAAGAAGGGGAAGAGAAAGAGGCGTCGCAGCGGTAGTGGGTTCCTTCGGCGCGGACCCACGCGGCGCAAGCGGCGAAAGGTGAAGGGGAAGCGGCGCAAGGGGCGGAAGCGGAAGAAGCTGACGAAGAAGCAAAGGGCGGCACGCCGCCGGGCCTCTTCCCGTCGGGGTGCGCGGACGCGGTCACGTCGACAGTGCGCCGCAATCACGAAGTCTTCCCTTCACCGGGTCGTGTGCGGTCCGCAGAAGCGGTACCGTTCACTTCGCAAGCGGATGTGTGTCAAGGCGGCGCCGAAAAAGGCACGCGCAGCGGCGCCTTCGTACGCGAGTCGTTCTGCAACTTCCGCAGATCCCATGGGTGCGCTTCCATCCTCCCTTCGACCGAAAGCGGCGAACTCGCGCAAGCGCGGGCGCCGGGGAAGACGTCGCGGACGGAACTACACGCCATGGATCCCGGCATTCCAGAATCCGGCGTACTGGACGCCCCGATACGCGAATCCGGGTGGCGTGGTGGGAACGATCACCGCAGGCATGAGGCCGCGCACGCTCACGAGCGTGATGCCCATGGTCGGTGGCGTGGTCGGTAACGCGATGCTCGCCAACTTCGCGGCGGGGCTTCTTCCGGGGATGCTTCAAACCGGTATCGGGAATCTCGCCGTCAGTCTTGCGAGTGCCGGTCTTCTCGGCGCGGGCGTTGGCATGATCAACAGCAGGTGGGCCACTCCGGTTTTCTTGGGCGGCGTGGTTGAAACCGTGACCCGAGCGGCGCGGGAGTATCTGTTTCCGACGCTCGGTCTTTCGGGCATGAACTGCTTGGGATGCGGTCTTGGTTCATGCGCCGGTTGTGGGACGTTCTCAGGCTGCTCCGGTTGCGGGGATTACGGCATCAACATGATGACGGCACCTCCTCCGGGGGACAGGAGTTACCAAAGGGTGTCCGGCATCAATCGGCAGGTGCCGAGTTTCGCGCAGGCCAGTGGGCTCAATCCCTATCCGTACGGCATGGCCGGGATGGGTGATTTCTTCACGGTGCAGGACGCGGAAACTCGGACGTTCCCGCTTGGTGCCATCGACAACACGGCCGCAAGCGAATTGATTGCGTTGGGCCAGAGCTAGGAACCTCGAACCCCGCAGGTTCGACGTGGATTTGGAAAGTGGCGTCGGCGTGTAGCCGACAGGTGAAAACAGTAAGGAGGAGAAACGATGCGAAGACGTCGTCGTCGGCGCCGCAGGCGTCGGAACAGTTGGCGGGGCGCCAAGCGGCGCCACCGGTTGGCAGCTTTGAAGGGCGCTCGCAGAAAGCGTCGGCGAGGTGGTCGTCGCCGGGCGCGGAATTCCCGCTTCCGGTATCGAAGGCGCCGGGGTCGGGCACGGCGTCGGGGTGGAAGGCGTCGGCGACGGAATCCGTTCGCGATCACGAAGTCGATCACGGCCGGTTTCCAGCCGAAGATCCTGACCAAGGCTGCCACCATCACGGGTGGTGCTCTCGGCAACGCGTGGTTCAGCGGCATGGTATCCGGGTTCCTTCCCGGAATGCTTCAGTCCGGGGTTGGCAACTACGTTGTCGGTCTTGGCACTGCCGGTGTCCTCGGAGCCGGGGTTGGCATGGTCGCTCCGCGCATGGCCGGGGATGTTTTCCTCGGTGGTGTGTTGGAAGTGGTCACGCGGGCCGTGAAGGAGTACGTGCTTCCGGTGCTGCCGGGCATGTCCGGGTTCGTGGGTGACTACGCCACCCCGGAGGATGCCGCAACGGCCCGGAGCTTGGGAGGCGTGGGGGATTACTTTGAGCGAGGCACTCCCCTCCGACCGCTCGGAGACTACTACGGAGACGAGACCGTCGCTGACGAACTCGTCGCGTAGTTGAAGTGCACATGTTGTACCCGTTGAGTCTGTAGGCTCTGCGGTCTCTTTGGTCAGGAAGAGCGGCCTACTTGGATCCGGTCTCTTCCGCCTTTTGTGGAGGGCTAACAATGCCTCAAGCACCCATGGTACCAGTTGCAGGACCACCTCCGAGCAGCGCGGGGTTCCCGGCGAACTACCCGTATGCGTACTCCGGCCCGCTCCCCTCGGCGATCTTGCGTCCGCTTCAGCAACCCCTGTACGACACAGAGCTTATCACTGCTGTCGGCACGGCGGCGCAGATCATTTTCTTCCAGCGGCAACTCGGTCAGTCGTTCGCCGCTGCGGCTGCGGTCGTTAAGACCACTGCTGAGACCAATCTCGCCCAACCGGGGCAGTTGGCCAATCCTCTTGAGTTCAGCCTGTTCGGTTTTCTCTTCGAGGTGCAGCCCGAGATCACTCTGGCAGACTTCAACGCCGTGTACTCGACGTCGGTCTTCTCATTTTTTTACACCGGTCAGCGATTGTACTTACAGGTTCCGACCACTCGGATCCCGCAAGGCGTCGCCCCGGAAGGCTTCGCGTCGACCACGGTGGCAGCCACCACGTTGACAATGGTGCACAATGGTGTTGGTCACATCAGCAATTACTATAAGTTCACAATTGGCAGGAGCGCGTTGCGCATCCGGCCCACTGAGAACTTTCAGGTGTTGCTGGATTGGCCCGCCGGTGCGGTCACCATCGTCAATGACACCCGGCTTCGCGTTTTCATTCAGGGGCTTCAGTGGACCCCTCTGTAAACGCATGGTCTGCAAGGACTTACGGGGTGGGGGGACTTCGGTCCCCCTTACCCTTTGCAGCATAGCTGGACCGTCTGCCGATGTGGCATAGACGATGACATTTGAATAAGGAGATCACCGTGACGCCGACATGGGTTACCGATCAGCAACAGAACGTGTACGTCAACGACATGTTGAGGTACATAAAGGGTGGTCTCCTCGTCCCCCCTGCCGCGTACAACCCCCTCACAGTCGCTGCCGCGCCGGGCGCGGGCCTTACCACTCAGTCTTCCCCCGTCATCATCGAAGGTGGGGAAGATGGCGTGACCGAGATCTTTTCACTCGTCGGCGCCTTTGATGCTGCGACACTCGCTGCTGTGCAGGACCGCTTCACCGTTCGCATCCGGGATACGGCGTATCGCCGGACCCTGATGAACCGGCCCATTCTTGCCAGTCAGGTTTTCGGATCAAACCTTCAGCCCTTCTTTCTCACCGAATCGATTCTGCTTGAAGGGCAGCAGACGATGGAGCTTGCGTTCTTCAACAACAGCGTCGCGGGCAACGCGGTCTACCGGATGGCGTTTGAAAGCCGCAAGTTTCAGGCGAGCGCGCTCGCGAACCGGGTCACGACCGATGAGATTGGCCTTCTGCGTCAACGCAAGACTTTCTTGAATCCGTACTGGCTGACGAACGATTTGCAGAGTCCGTATCCCCTCGTGATTCCTGCCGGGGGTCAACTCAACGTTACGTTCAAGAACACGAGGGATTACTTCCTGATCTTGCAGTACATCATGTGTCAAGCCCGGTCGACCGGGGCGGCAGGTGATCTGCAAGAGATGTTCTCGTTCGTGATTCGTGATCCGAGGACCGGCCGTCCTCTCATGAATCAGCCGGTCACCCTGAACACGGGGACCGGTACGTCGAACTTCCCGTTTGTGCTTCCCACCGCACTGATGGTTGATCCCATCACAGCCATCGACGTTACCTTCTTCAATTTGGTCACGGACCAACCGACCGAGGTTTGGTTCACATTTTTCGGCACGGGCATCTTCGTTGCGGATACGAATCCTTGGGAATCTTTTCCGCAGCTTGAGGAAGCGTGGCCCGGTGGCATGAGAAGGGGCGCCCCCTGATGAGCAACCTTCGAAGAGTCAATGATTACATTTTGTGGGATGAGGGGCAGCGCCGGTTTCTTCCCGTGTACTGGCGCCGCGAGATTCTCCCCAAGTGGTTGATGTTCGACACGAGCGACGTGATCGGTCCGTATACGTTGACCGCCGCGCCGGTCCCTTCCCCTCCTGTGGGATTCAAGCAGCCTTACTGGTCGGTGGAAGGGCTTGACGCCAACATGGGAACTCCCTTTGAGGTGAGATCCCTCGTGTTTGCGGATTCGTCCGCGACCGGTACCGCCGCAGCCGATTTCACGGTTCGGATGAAGGATCAAGGTTCGGTGCGCGAGTTCATGAACCGCCCCGTGCATATTCGAACATTGGCCGGTGTGGCGCAGACGCCTGCTCTTTTGCGTGAGCCGTATTTCTTTCAGTCGCAGCAAAACATTTCTTGCTTCTTCAGTATGATCGGGGCTCCTCCGCAGGCAGTTGTTCGGATGTACTTAATTGGCGCCGAGTACTTTCCATGGTCGCCTGAGTTTATCAAGCGGGGCGTTGCGAAGAAGACGATCAGCCGCGTGATCCATCGTTGGATGGAACGCAAGAAGTACGTTTGTCCGTATTGGCTCACCACGGACGAGCCCACCGTTTTGACCGCGAATCAAACGGCCGATTTCTTTCTGAAGGTTGGTGACGACGGCCATTTTCAGGCGTTCACCATTTCGGCCGTTTCCACGGGCAACTTTGCTTGGGAATTGAGCGAGGCCAAGACTCATCAGACGATCTCGAACGGTCTCGCCACGCAAACCAATGCGTTGGGGAACGCCAATTTCCCGACTCTTCTTCCGACCGAGTACACCCTTTGGTCTGGGTATCGTCTGCGGTTGCGTCTCCGGGATCTTACGGGAGCACCGAACACCATTTGGTTCACGATTGCGGGCCGAAAGGTTTACGCCCCGAAGCGTGATGTGCAGGACGTTTTGCGGCAGACCGCCGTGCCCACTCCGGCCGATACGCCCACTCAAATCGTGCCGCCACCTTTGGTTCGTGAGCAGCCCTTGGTAAAGGCATAGGAGATTCGCCGTGTCTAGAATCGTGAGCCTAATTGAAGATCCTACCATGACGGGTCGGATTCTGGGCATCAACCAAAAGAAGGTGGCTGAGATGCCCTTCTTTTTGTTGACGAATGACCCGGAAAACGCCGTGGTTATTCCGGCAAGTCAGTCCGTTCCGATGAAGGTGATGACCATCTCCGGCGAAGGTCCGGCGTCCGTCGTGTCTTTGGCACATCAGAAGACCGGCGACATGCTCATCTTCATGCAGATTCAGGATGGGCAGACGCAATTTGGCCTGATGAACCAACCCGTGCATATCGACACGGTGGTGGGCTCCGGGCTTCAGCCCTACCGTTTGCCGGAAGCGCTTTACCTCGATGAGTTGCGTTCGCTTCAGGTGACGTTCACCGATATCAGCGCAGTTGCAAACGAAGTGCGCCTGCTCGCGCTCGCGAATCGCATGCTTTCGCAGCAAGTGGACACGACGTTGAACCGAATCCGCAAACGGATGGAAGCGCGGCAGTACCTTAGCATTCCCTACTGGTACACCTTTGACGGGGGTGCGCAGGTTATTGGCGCGGGAGCGACGGTGCAGGCTACGATTACGGTGGGGCAGGATCACCACTTTCAGATTTTCAAGATGGCCGTGCAGAGCACCGGGCTTTTTGACATCGACATCGTGGACTCCCAGAAGGGTGAGTCGATCATCACCGCGCCCAATGGGGTTCATTATCCAATTGGGTCTGACCTGATACTCGGCAACGGCAACTTCCCGTTTGTTTTTCATGAACCGCGTTTGGTTCAGGTGGGTCAGCGCCTGATCGTAACGATGACCGACCGTTCTGCCGCACCCAATACTGTCTTTCTGACGCTGGGTGGTCGTGCCGTCAAACTGCGAATGTGGCAGTGAGGAGATTGAAATGCCTCGACCCGATAACACTAACATGCTACGTCGCATACGAGCGAACGGCGTGAAGCGACAGGCGAATAAGCCGCTCGGTGATTACATACAGGATCTTCCCTTCCGCGTCATGGAAGCGCGGGGCGGCGCGGGGCAAGAAGGGACCGGCCTAGGTCCATTGAGTGCGCCCGTCGCACTCGGACCCGAACTGGGATTGTCGACAGAACAGCTTCTGAAGCTTCTGTTGGATCAGCTTCGGCGTCTTCCTCAGTTGTTCAGTTTGGAATGGCGAACCCGGTTTCCGATGCAACCACGCGAGTCGATCAGTTTTTTAACGCCGACCGTGAGTGTTGCGGTGCCCGCATTGACGGCGGTGGTGGTCGTCTCGCAAATCATTCCCGAACGGTACAGCGGGTTTATCACCAATGTCGGCGTGAATGTTACTCCCCCTGCGTCTTTTCCGAACATCACGTGGCAAGTCAGGGTCAACGGGGCGATTCATCCTGAGTTCGCAAATCGTATTTTCATGGCGAATACCTTGGCCACCCCGATGCCCTTTCTCATGGAGTTGACGCAGGCCCGCACGGTGGAGCTTGTGGCCATCAACACCGCAGCCGCAGCGATCACCGTTCAGGGCGTGTTGGCGGGCTGGACCGAGTTCCTGAGTGATTTCAAGCCCTATGGTTCGTCGCCTGCGGGTGGTGTCTAAGGAGAGGACCGATGCCTTTTGATGCGACAAGGATTCCCGTGATGCGGGCCGGGGTGATCACCGATGCCGGTGCGAGCTTGGATTTCAGTTTGGTCGGTGAGATGGGCGCCGCCTATATTCAGAACCTTGGGCCGGACGACGTTTGGATTGCCTTTGACGCCGTTCCCGCCAATACCACCGGGAACGGTCGTGTTCAACTGAAATCCGACGCGGCCTTGAACCTTGACGACATTGGATACCTGCTTGTCGGTGCGCGGGCCATAGCATTGGGGAGTGCGACCGTTGAGGTGACGGCACTGAGACGACCGGGAGCGGCCGGTACGGGAGCTTAGTAATGAGTGGATTCAGACCACCATTTATACCGGGAGGTGCTCCTCCTGTCGTTGGCTGTGCCACTTACGTGGCAGCCGGGCATTTGGAGGTTGCGACTTTTGCCGAGACGCAGGCGGGTACTTACCTTGGTGGTTCTGGTTGTCCTTTGGCCGTTAACCCGGTGAACGTGATTTTCCGTGAAGAGGTTGCGACTGGAGCGCATTTTTCCGCGTTCTCTTCTCCTATACTGTTCGTCGGCGCGTTTGGGGTGTACGCCGTTGACATTCAGCCCAACCGAACCAACGTCTTAAATGCGGCAATCGGGGCAAGATCAATCTGTGTTGGTGCGGATAATCGGTGTGACGCGGGTGGCGCTGCTGGAATAGGGATGGGTGAAGCGAACGTCGTCCGCGCCGCTCGCGGAATTGCCATGGGTGGGACGAATCATGCCTACGGAAATAACTCGGTTTCCATCGGGTATCGTAACGAGGCGGGCGCCGTAGGGGGTGCCGCAGCCGAGTGCCTTGCGGTTGGTCGGTCGAATTTTGCGACCGCGTACACGTCGATGGCAGTTGGCGTGATGAACAATGTTGTCGGTCTGGTCAATCTCAATCAGGCAACGGGAGCCATTGCGGGTGACCCGCAAACCGTGAATCCTTACGGGATCGGGATCAATTCGGTCGCGGTCGGCATCATCAACACCGTTGGGTATACCTTTGTTGGTGGAAGTGGTCTTCGATCCAGCGCGATGGGCTTCTATAATCGCAATTACGGCATCGATTCGCACGCCGTTGGTGGTTTCAACTACGTTGGGGACACGGTCACTCGGGGTCATCCGTTCGGTTATGCCAATACCGTGTCGGCGGATCGTGCCAGTGCGTTTGGTGATTCGAACAACGTGGTGGCTCCGTACAGTTCCGCATTTGGCTACGCCAATTATGTCGGATCCAACTACAGCAATGCGATTGGAAGCCGGAATAACATCGCGGCGGGGTACGCCTACGCCACGGCACTCGGCGATTCTTGTGACGTCGATGCAAATAACGTGAATGCCATCGGGTATGGCGCGAGTGGACAGGTCGACGATACGACGAATCTTGCCGGTGCTTTGATCATTCGTAATGACGATGGTGAAGTGATTGCCGATGCTGTCAGGGTCTTTTCCGGGGCAGAAATCGAGATCCTGACTCCCGAGATTGATCTGACCGCAGCAGCCGCTGATTACACGATCACGCTTCCGGCCGGTTGTCATTTCTACTGGACCGAATGCGGGATTATAGTCAGCGCTGCCGTTGCAGCGTTGGTAACGCAGCCCACGGTGAGATTCGGCATCACGGGCACCCCGGCGAAGTACTTGGCGGCTGTGCTGACTACGCTGCTTACGGCGCAGTACAAGCGGGAGCGATTTGAAACGTTGTTGGCCGATGACGGCGAGACTTCTTTGCTCTTCGGGGTGACGGTGTCCGGCGCTGCGGGAGCTTTGTTAGGGCGGGCTTATTTCAAGGGAGTTCTCGTGGAAGATGAGTAGAAATGAGAGGATGAGTAATGACTCCTGAACAAGCCTTGAAAAACGGTTTTTGGATGTCGGGAGCGAGCCCCGGCGCCGTGTCCGATGCGAATATCTACAAGGTCGCGGCGGGCATGTATGGCTTTGCCGATGCCACGTCGCCAAGCGATTTCACCGCAGCTAATCGGGGATTGGCTCTTGGATGTGGCGTGGTTCCCGGAGCGTACGCGCACGATGCCGCCGGTGGAATCACTTCGACATTTCGGACACAGGACGCGTTCGCCGCCTCGGGGGGTGCTGGGGGCGACTTGTCTGTTCAGCTAGGTGCCGGTGACGGTGCCGGTCGTGCCGGTCAGTTCCAGACCACGGATGGGGTGAACACCTCGGCGATGGGTTCGGGTTTTTCGACCATGACCGAGCAAGCGGCTGCGCCTCTTACGCTTGTCGCCGGTCAAGGAATGCTTTGGGTTCGAAACGACGTGCCCAATGTTCTGATTTTCACGGACGACACGAACACCGATACGGCTCTTGGTGCTGGTGGAGGTATCGGTGGGGCAGGAACGCTGAACACGGTTCCGAAATTCACGGCAGCGACAACGTTGGGTGATTCAACGATCACTGATGACGGTACCGGTGTGGTCATCACGCAGGCCGCTGCGGCTGCGGGGGTGCCTACTGCTCTTACCTTGACCGGCGGTGCGCATACGAATGCGACGGCAGGTACGGAGCTTTTTGATATTACGCTCAACCTTAATCGCACGGTGCAACATGCGACGGGGGGAATAACCAATCAGAGGGCGATAGATATTTCGACGCCCACCTACTCTTTCGTGGGTGCGAGCGTGATCACCAACGCGGCCACCGTGTACATCAACCGTGATCCTGTGGAAGGGGCCAACTGTACGATCACGAATAGTTACTCGATGTGGGTTGATCAGGGGGTGAGCCGTCTTGACGATGGACTTCAGATGACTGAGCGGGCCGCTGCGCCGAAGACCTTGTCGGCGGGCGAAGGCGTGCTCTGGGTACGAAATCTTTCACCCAGCGCGGTGGTATTCACCGACGATACGAATGTCGATCATCTCTTGGGGACCGTGACCGGAACGGGCAGTGCGAATATTGTTCCTAAATGGTCTGCTGCTTCTGCGCTGACGGATTCAACCATTGGTGACGACGGTACTGGCGTGGTCATCACGCAGGCTGCTGCGGCTGCGGGGGTGCCTACTGCTCTTACCTTGACCGGCGGTGCGCATACGAATGCGACGGCTTCGACGGAACTTTTTGACGTTACGATTAATTTGGCTCGAACGGTGCAACATGCGACGGGGGGAATAACCAATCAGAGGGCGATAGATATCTCGACGCCCACCTATTCTTTCGTTGGGGCGTCTGTGATCACCAACGCGGCCACCGTGTACATCAACCGGGATCCCGTGGAAGGGGCCAACTGTACGATCACGAACAGCTATTCGATGTGGGTTGATCAGGGTGTTACCCGTCTTGACGATGGGCTTCAGATGACTGAACAGGCTGCTGCGCCGAAGACTTTGGTGGCAGGCGAAGGCGTGATCTGGGTCCGTAACGATGCGCCGAACGTGTTGGTCTTCACGGATGACACGAACACCGACACGGTTCTTGGTGCTGGTGGCGGAAGTCCCGGTGGTCCGCTTAACGCTGTTCAGTTTAATCAACCGGCGGGCACTTTTGACGGTGACGCTGAGTTCACGTGGACGACGGGGACCGCAACGGCGGCGATTATAGGCATCATCAATGCCGCGCCTTCTGGTGCCGGTGCGAATACCAAAGTCTACGGATCTGCGGTCGCCGTGACCGGTGCAGACAACACGATTGTCGGCACAACGGGGACGACGCTGACCACTGGCACGTCGAACGTCGTGATTGGCAACGCTGCGGACGTCCCCTTCGTGGGTAACGCCAGTGTCGTTGTGGTCGGCGCAAATTCTCAGGCAGGCGAAAGAGGAGTGGCTATCGGTGAGTCCGCGTCTCCAATTGTGACCAGTTCCGACAATGTGGTCGTGGGCCAAGGCGCGGCAACTCTTTTGGTTGCAGGTGCGCAAAACGTAATTGTGGGACAGGGCGCGGCCATTGCATTGGCGGCGAATGGAAACGCCGTGGTGATGGGGCATGATGCCGCTGTTCTCATGACCGGCGCGGATAACACTGTGGTGGGACAGCTTGCCGGTGCGACATTGGTTGGGGGCGCGTCCAATGTGGTCATTGGAAGGTCGGCAGACGTGGCCGTCGCGGGAACGAACACGGCGGTTGCGATTGGGGACAGTTGTCAAGCAGCAAGCACCGGAGTGACTGTAGGTCAAGGCGCGGCTACTGGTGTGACTGGCGCGGATAATACGGTGGTGGGTGCGCTTGCGGCTGTGACGCTTACGTCTGGATCGTCGAACGTGATCGTGGGCAAGTCAGCCGACGTCTCTGGCACCGGGACCGCAGACGCAGTCGCTATCGGTGACACGTGTCAGGCGGCTGTGCAAGGCGTGACCGTCGGATCGGGTGCGGCTCCGATTGTGACCGGCACCGACAATACGGTCGTGGGCCAAGGCGCGGCACTTTTGCTCACCTCGGCCATTAACGATGTGATCATTGGGACGAGTGCTGCGCCTTTGCATACGACGGGGCAGGGAAAACTGGTAATCATCGGAGCGGCTGCGGGGGGCACGATCACGACAGGAAACAATTGCGTGATCATCGGGGCGGATGCCGATTGTGCCAATGCGACTGAATCAAGTGCTGTCATTATCGGTGCGCAAGCGCAGGGGGCGTCCAACGGAATTGCTATTGGTCGAGGCTGTACCGCCAATGTCACTGCCAGTAACAATCTTGCGCTGGGGTTCAACGCGGCTCCGACTCTTACGACAGGAACGCGGAATATTCTGATCGGACACGGTGGCATCGACGTTGCCGTTTTGGGAACCAGTGATGCCACACTTGTTGGTTATCAGGCACAGGTTGCTGAAGAAGGAGTGGCCATTGGTGCCTTTGCATGTCAGTCCGTGACCGGTACTGGAAACGTTGCTATTGGCTATTTTGCAGCGCAGACGCTCGTTGCCGGGATTAACGACATCGTGATTGGAGACAATGCTGACGTCGCGGCGGCAGGAACAAACGACGCAGTCGCCATCGGCGATAACTGTCAGGCCGCAGTTAATGGCGTGACCATCGGATCGGGCGCTGCACCGATTGTGACTGGCACCGACAATGTAGTAGTGGGCCAAGGTGCCGGGGGTACGATCACGTCAGGAAATAATTGCGTGATCATCGGTGCTGGTGCCGATTGTGCCAATGCGGCTGAAACAAGTGCTGTCATTATTGGTGCGCAAGCGCAGGGTGCTTCCAACGGAATTGCCATCGGAAGGGGATGCTCGGCGAACGTTACGGCTTCGAACAATCTCGTGATGGGATTTAACGCGGCTCCGACACTCACGACGGGGACGCGAAATGTTCTGATCGGGCATGGTGGTATCGACGTCGCCGTTTTAGGAACCAGTGATGCCGTACTTGTTGGTTATCAGGCGGATGTAGCGGAAAACGGAGTAGCGATTGGTGGAAACGCCTCTGCGAGTGTGACGGGTCTTGACAATATCGCGATAGGTTATCTTTCAGCACCCACGCTTGTAGCTGGAACGTCCAACATCGTGATTGGTGCAAACGCCGACGTTGCTGCCGCCGCGACCGCAGACGCAGTCGTGATTGGTGATACCGCACAGGCGGCAGTTAACGGCGTGACCATTGGTTCGGCAGCGGCTCCGCTCGTGACCGGCACCGACAACGTAGTAGTGGGCCAAGGCGCGGCTACGCTTCTCACGAGTTCGGTTTCGAATGTGATCGTGGGCACCAATGCCGCCGATACTTTGGCGACGGGTACTGGACAAAACGTGATCATCGGGGACACGGCGAACACCGGGACAGCAACTCAGGACGTTGTTGTGATTGGGGATGCCGCCGCTAGTACTTTTAATACTTGTGTCGTAATTGGGTCGGGAGCGGCATCAACAGCAGCTAATCAGTTCATTGTGAGCACCGTCAGCGCAGGGTACTTTGGCAACGGGGTGACCAATGCGGCTCCTCAGAACTTCACGCTGAACGCGACCGGCGGTGTGGGTAACAACATCAACGGCGCGAATCTTCGGTTGCAGTCAGGTTTGGGAACTGGCACGACCGGTGTAAGCGGTAGCTTGGAACTTTACACGTCCGATTTCTCCGGTGCGCTGGGAGTTGCACATGCGGCTCAGTGGTGTGGTTCGGCGATTCCTGATGAAGGAACCATCACCGGCCTCGCGGCGGGTGAAGCTTCACGCGGGTTTACTTTCCGGCGTGCGGTCGAACTTCAGACGTCTTCTCCGTACACTGTGGCCATAGCCGATTCGGGCAAGGTCTTTCACACGACGGCAACGCAGACGTTTAATCTGCCTGCGGCGTCACCCGGCCTGATGTTCACGTTTGTCGTGAACTCGACGAACACTGCGACGATTGCGCCGAATGGCACCGACACGATTCAGGTCGCGGGCAGCACATCAACTGTGACAACCGGCGCGATTACTGCTAATGTCATCGGCAACGTGATCACGTTGGTGGCGATTCTCGACGCGTCTCAGGCCGCGCCCGAATGGTTTGCCGTGGGTGTGGTCGGAACATGGACCGTGACATAAGAAGGAGTAAGTCTCATGGGACTCGTTGAAGGGGCACGTGGTGGCGGCGTTTACGGCGAAATTTACGGTGCCGATCTAAGCACCGCACAGGGAAGCCTCGGGACGACGCAGGCTGCTATTGATTTTTCCACGATAGGCGCGTCCGATGGAATTTCGAATGAGGTTACGCCTAATGTTGCTAATGACCGGATCGACGTGGTGCATGCCGGTAATTACCGGGTGCATTGGGAGGTTAGTTTCTCCGGTACTGGGAATGCCATTTTCAAATTTCATTTACGCATCGGTGGCGTTGAACAAGCAAGAGCCGCGTGTGTTCGTGAGATAGGTACAGGCGGCGACGTGGGTAATTGCGGTTTTGACGCCATGATGACATTGGCTGCGTCCGATCAGTTGACGATTTACGTTGAAACGGACAACGGTGCTGACACGGATACGATGACCATAGAAGATTGTCACTTCAGCATCGAAAGGATGGACCAAAGCGGGTAAACCAAGTGCCGCGTACTCGGAAGCCAATGGGGGTGACCGAAGAGCGGCAGGCAACCAACAGGAGGAAGTGCCATGGCCGTAACGGTAGCGAAGCATAAGGATGGCTACGAGATCAAGATCGTCGTAGAGAAGAAAGGACTGCCGAAAGACCATACCAGAGGATCGGTGCTTCAGAATGGCTTTCAGCAACTCCGAAAGGAAACCAGTCAGCAGTCACAGGCGGAAAACGCCGACACGGAGATCGAGGATGCGAAAAAGAGGAAGGCCGGTCTCAAGGCACTTCCCAAGTAGGAGTTGACGTGATGGCCATAATGGGACGGATGGGATCAACTGCCGGAAAGGGGACAGGCCAAGTGATCACCATGGGTAAAAGAGGATTCGTCCCGATGGTTAGTTTGCGGGCGCTCACCGAGGGCACCGTACATGGGAACAAGTTCTTGCTGGTTCCCAGAAAGTGCATCATCTGTGATATCTACTTCGCGGTGAAGCATCCTATGTCGGACAATTATTATCGGGAGGGAAGGATTTCGGTCGGTGTTCCCGGTAATCCTGAATACATTGCGAAGGGCACGGAGCTTAAGGGAGGAGGAGGCGTTTTCCGGGCGGAACTCGGGGTTGGTGCCGGGTACCAAGAGGAGGACGCTGTTTTGTTTTTGTTCTGGCTGAGCAAAGTAGGGAATCCGTCAAGCGGGATGGTACACGTCGTCACTGTTTTTGACATGTCATAGGAGGAGAAGAAATGCCTAAGTTGTATGATTTACAGCAGAACGCAGCGGTTGCTGCCGGTGTTGGCGGCTTGACGTTTGATCCCTTGCTTCGCGAGAACGTTGCCGGGGTTGACACGTTGGTACCACCCAACATCGTGATTCCCGTTCCCAAAGCTGCCGCGAGCAGTTGCGCGGTGACATCACCGATGGCCGTTGGAAACATGGTCGTCGACCACAACAATGTCGGTGCGATCAATCACGACATTCTGTCGATTCGGTTGCACACGATTCAGCGTGCCTTGGCCGGTGTGGTTGCCGGACAGGTGTACTCTGACATCGACAATGCCGTGGCGATTGCGAATGGTGGTGGTACCGCCATCGATCCGGGTCTCCAGTTGGGCGGGGTGGTGCAGGTGCCGCATATGTGTATTCCGGTTCCGAAAGCGGTGCCGACTTTGGCGACGACTCAGAGTTTCGTTTCCACGGTATTGGCCGCTGGTGCCATCACCATTCAGCACTCTGAGGCCGGGCCGATCAACCATGATGTGCTGTTCCTGTTCTGGCACACGATTCAGGATCTTCAGAACGCGCTGTTCGGTGGCAGTCAGGATCACCGGCGGTACTTCACGATTCTGGATGCGGTCGATGCGTCGGCGGGCGCCATCTACGAGGATGACGACGACACGACAAGGCAGTTTCGGGTCGACATCACGAAGGTCAATGGCGACGGCAGTCTGTTGCTTAGCACGACTCAGGTCGCCGGAACCACCGCACCCACAGTGGGTGGCGCGGACAACTTGTCGCTCGTGTCGGGTACCGGCGATGCCAACGTTGTGTACACCGGTGTCCGGTTCGAGAAGCTGATCGATCTTCAGCAGAACGTTGCGGTTCCGAACGGTGCCGGGCTTGTTTACGATCCGGGCTTGGTCGAGAACGGTGTCCCAGTGATGCCCGATATCGTGATTCCGATTCCGAAGGTCATCACCACGGTGCCCTACGTGGCCACGGATTTGACGGGGCCGGTTGGCAACGTGACGGTGCAGCACAATGGCGGCGCTCCGGCGGCGCATGATCTTCTGGCGTTGCGGGCGCACAGCATTTTCCGAGCAGTTTAACCGAGGTCAGGGCGATGCCGATAAAGTACACGCCCGTAACAGACCGTTGGAAAAAGAGGAGGGAGATCGTGAGATTCACCCTAACGAAGGTTACGGCGGGTTTTTTGGATGCCGTTGTGCGTGCTCCGGGGCTTCTTCAGTCCGCGATTGCCATGCTGGGTCAGCCCAACTTCGCGCATTACACGGCGAAGGAGGAACAGAACTCCCGCATGGTGATTGCGCTTCGGAAGTGGTTGGAGGAAAAGGTTCTCATCAAGCGGGGTGAAAACGAGTATGTCCCGCACGATGAGGACATTCGGGTCGGTCTCAAAAAGCCGTACATCAATCAGGTCAAGGCCATGCTCACGCATTACAAGGCACTTGGCCAGTTGTCGGTTGGCTCGGAGCCGTACTGGGAGTTGATGGACATCCTCGAAGGCAAGAAGTTCGTTGTCGACGATCCTTCTGATGAGGATGAGGAAGAGGACGAGGGTGATGGTGGTGACGGCGGTGATGGTGGTGGTGAAGGAGAGGCGCCACCGGAAGAAACCTCTTCACAGGAAGAACAGCAGAAAGACGAGGCTGCATGATGTTTGGATTCTTCGGCAGCAACGGTGCGGGCATTACGAGACAGTCGCTTACTAACACTAAGTGGACGCACCAAATGGTGGCTCAGCCCGCCGATACTCGTCCTCCGCGACGGGGACAGGTGGTGCGGGGCGGTGACGGGGGTGCTGCTCCGGGAGGAAAGAAGCCGCCTGTCAAGAAGCCGCCTGTCAAGAAACCTGCAAAGAAGCCACCTAAGAAAGGAAACGGTGGGGGACCGAAGACAGGTGTCATTTTTGATCCTTACGGCCGGTTCAAGGCACCGGCAGGGGCGATGACACCGGGTGCCGCGAAGTATTACGGGATACCCACGCCTTCGGTGAAGCCGGGACCGCAGATCGACCCCATGACGAATCCGCTTTACGCGGCTCAGATGGCAATGATCAACAGGATGCAACAGCAGCAACAGCAGCAGGCGTATGCTTCGGCTTACGCTCCCTCCTACGCACCAGCACCAACACCGGCGCCGGTGCGTAGGAGGGCGGTCGGGCCTCCCCCAAAAAGGGAAGCATTTGCACACGAATTGGCGCCCGAGGGGAAGGAAGTTCCAATCGACGCGCCGATCATGCCGCTCTACTCGGGTTACGCGCAGAAGGCGTACGAACGCGAGATTGCACAACTCGAAGAAAACCAAACGGGAGGTGGGCTGTTCGGGATGGGTACGATGGGGGAAGACCCCGCGATACCGTTGGGGGTGTTGATCATCGGCGGCATTGCGTTGTTGGCGTTCATGGGAAAGTGATTTGATGTTTTACCGGCATGAAGATTTTGCTGATCACTACGAGCCGGACGTTCCTACGTTTGGGATGGGGATGCTCGCGGAAGAAATGACCTTGGCAGAGCGTGAGCAGACCTATGGTTCTGGTAGTGAGGGCACGGGAGCAGATGTTGGAGGTTGGACACCTCCCGTGAAGAATCTGGTTCATCAAGTGGTGGTTCAGCCTGATAGACCGGCTCCTTCGGGTCCGATGACGGTCTTCGCGCCGGGTGCGACTGCCCCAGAACAGCCAAGCGTTGTGACGCCGGTACCTCAGATCACAAAACCGATCTGGCAGCATGACGTCGCGAACTTGTTGAACCTCCCCTGTTCGGCGTGGCAGCAGCATCACTGGGGGAACGCAAATCTTTACTCGAATATGCGTCAGATACCTCCGAACATTCGGGCTAATATTCGAGCGAAGATGGGGCAGTGCCGGGTGAGACCGGCCGCACCTGTCCGTCAGATTACGCCGGGTACGCCTGCGCGTGGACCCATCACGGGTGTGGTTGCGGCGAACATTGCGGCGGCAAAGGCTGCCGCTACGGTTTCCGCTGTGAGTCAGGCCGCATTGCAGGCCGCTCGCAGTGTGGATGTCAGCACTCAAGAAGAGCGGCGCCGTGCGCTTATGGAGCAGATCAAGGGGCTGCCGACTTCTCTTGATCTGCCACCGGCAACACTTACGCCGCTTCCCGTGTCCACACCGGGAGTGCCGGTGAAAACGCCGATCAAGGCCGCTTCTGCTTCGAGCGTGATCGAGAGTGATCCTGCGGGGGAGCGTGCCGCGCAAAAAGCCATCGTCGGCGCGGGACAGAAATTGGGTACCGGAATCATGGATTCGTTTAAGAACTGGTTAACGGGGGGCTTGAAGTTTGGCACCAAGCAAGCCGTTATGTCCGTTGCGATGCCTCAGACTTTTAGAAGCGACGCCAAAGCTTATATTAAAGAAGTGGGAGATGATCTTAAACAGAGGGTCGCGAAAAAAGTCGTGAAGCATATTGTCATTCCGATGGTGAAGCAAAAAGTAGCCAAGGAGTACGATGCACTTAAGGCTCAAATTCCTGAACCGCCATCCGGGAAAGAGATCTCCGATGCGATCTCCACTTTGTATGAGCAAGGTGGCATCGCAGGGAGTGAGCTTTGGGACTTGGCACGCAAGCCGGTTGATCAGTGGAGCACTTCGGCGAAACAGGCCGTCGTTGGTCAGGTCATCGGTTACGCCGTCCCGGAGAAGCTGCCGGGTATTCCTCAGTGGCAGGGTGAGGTGCCGAGCGTACCCGGAATGATTTCTGATGTGTGGGGCGGTGCAAAGGACATCTACGGTGGGGCGGTGAGTGCCTCTGGGCAGATGCTTGAAGCGGTTACGCCTGAAGTACCCACACAGGTCACCGAGGCTGGACGGGCCATCGATAAGGGGATCTCGGTTCTTAAAGTGTACGGGGAAGGTAAAAAAGCGCTTGCGAACGAAGTTAAGCCGTTTCAGCAGGCAATCCGAAATGTGCTGCCTCAGTTCAAACCGAACGCGGCCGGTCGAATTAACGATCCACGGGATCCAGAGCGCGAAGCTCGGGCGGGACGCGAAAATGAAGAACTCATTAAAGCCAAGCAAACTTCGAAAGGGCTGATTGCGTTGGCTCTCGCTCTTGAAGTTGTACCTAAGAAAGCTGTGTCCGGTTTGATTACTGAACATGTTGTGATTGAGGGGCGGAACATTCCGGTAGAGCCCGTAAGATTTGGCGTTGAAAAAATCATAAGCGGATTCCAACGCAAATACGATCCTGCGGTGCTCCGTGCTCTTGCGTGGGACATGGATCGTCCAGACCGAAGTCACGCGGAGAAAATTCGTGTTTACCAAGAACAGGGTGCTCCGTTGGTGAAGGAATTTTACGATGACTTCGTGGAGATTCCGATCAACGTGACCACGCATACCGCCATGGGACTCGCGGCTAACGTTCCACCTGAAGTCACTGAGATGCGCGTGGAGAAGACGCAAGCTGAGCGAGAGATTGCGAAGTGGGAGAAGATGGTGCGGCATTACGAATCTGTCGGTGACGAATTCAGTCAGGACGATGCCGAGGCTCAGTTACGCACTGCAAAGGATGTCGTCGCATCCATGGATCGGCGCATCGCTCAGTTTGAACCAAGCAAGTCCATCATGGCTGACCTTCTCACGAAGCCCGGACAGAATGTTCGTAAAGTGGCAATCGGAGGGGGTTGGTGATGATTGCTACGATCATCGGGTGGGTCATCAAGGCATTGATCGGGGGGCTGTTCAAGCTTGGCACGGACAAGGCGATTGAAAAGGCAAAGAAGGAGCGGGACGCCGCGACGATAGCGGCGACAACGGCGCGAGAGGTCAACACACTGGAAGTGGAGATCCTCAAGAAGCAGCGTGAAGCGGAGAAGGCTTTCAAGGCAAAGCCGCCACCGGAAGATGATCCGTTCAACTTCAAGGCATGGAACGCGGGTGAACTATGAAGAAGCTTCTTGCAGTGACCTTGGTGCTTGTTCTCGCTGGTTGCGGGCCAAGCTCTTCCCGTGGCTACGTACCGACGATTCCGGCGCCCACGCGTCCACGCATGCAGGTGATGAACTCGAAGGACGTGGTCGAGATCAACAAGATGGATCCGAAGGTCATGCAGAAGCTTCAGGGCAATTACCAAGCGCTCATGATGTATTCGTCGCAGTTGGAGATCGGTGTGCAGGCGTATAACGCGTACGCCAAGTTCAACAACGCGCTCGTGGACAAGCAACTCGGCCGAAAGGTGGAGCCGGTCAAGTTGCCAAAGAAAGAGGAGGGAGAACCATGAATTTTCTTCTTGCGGCGGATGTCGCCGAAAAGGCAGCCGAAGCGGCGCAGGTTGCCGGAGACGGCACCTCAACGTGGCAGCTTGTCAGCGCATTCCTCATCGGGGTCGTGCTCACCGGGCTCGTCCGATGGATTGCCTCGTGGTTTGACGGCAAGGGCGCCAAGTTCATTCAGGACCGCCTCGCCAAGTGGGAGGAAAAGATAGACAACACCAGCGTTGGCTCCCAGATTCAGGCTGACAATTACCTCTTCCGCATCGGGGCTGGGGCGCTCCCACAGGTTTTGTCGACCCTTACGGACACGGCGCGGAAAGATCTGGAAGATGGTAAATTTGATAAGGTTCAGTGGCAGGGTATCGGCGATAAGCTGTGGGCCGTAACGAAGGAGCACGTGGAGGGTGGCGTGAACGATTACATCAAGACGTCTTCCTTTGACGACGGCGCCGTGGCGATGAAATGGATTGCCGAGAAGGTCTTCCAAAAGAAGCAGGCCGAGAAGAAGGAAGGGGGCGGCGATGGATAAGTTATTCCCGTGGCTGATGCTGGGCGGGATCGTGTATCTCATCTGGCAGCGGCAGAACGCTCCGGTTGAGCCGATTGTCCCAAAGGTGCCCGTGCCCCCCGGTGCGCAGGTGACCGGCCGCATCGAGCGAACGCGTACCGGTGGTAAACCGGGTGACGAAGTCGTGGGGTTCGCGATTCGGGATTGGGTCGAGATCAAGTTTCCCAGTGGAGTCACCGATTGGCTTGAAATTGACGTCAAGAAGGCGCATTTGACGTAGGAGCGATCATGGCGCGACGACGAAAAAGCAATCCCCTTGGCATCGAGCCTATCAGCGCCGGGCTGATGGCCGTCACCGGGCTGATCACGGTCGGTTCTCAGCTTTGGGCCGGTGAGACGAAGGCTGACCGGGAAGAGAAGGCGTTGAAGCAGCAGCGTCGGCTCATGGAGAAGCAAGAGCTTGAGCAGAAGTACGCGCTGATTCGGGCGCAGCGGGCGCAGGCCGCGCAGATGGCGGCGCAGTCCCGATTGCAACAGCAAGCCGAAGGCTCAACGCTTCAGAATGCGATCATCGGCATTGGCGCCGGGGTTGGATTGCTTCTTGTCCTTGCCGCATTGATGAAAAAGTGAGGTGAGTGATGTACTACGATGAGGTAGGTCGCCCGATGGGCTCGATCATCGACGATTGGTACGGTATGGTCCGGGGTGTTCCTCAGACCCAGCAGGACATTCGGATGTTAGCTCAGACGGCCCAAACGGCGCAGTCACCGAACATGCAGCGGATGGTGCAGGAGATCGGTTCGGACGTCGAGATGTTCGCGAAGGTTCAGCTTGCGCTGCAAATGTTCAGCACGGTTGCCGTGGTGGGCATCTTTTTGATTGCGTTGAAGAATCATTCCTTGGGGAAATGACATGGATCACCTGACCGCATGTGAAATCGCGGACGTCGAGCTTCGGCACGCACAGACCGGCAACCCCAATGCCAAAGGCTTGAGTGGCATGGGTGCTTGGTATGATCCCACTGGAGCGATAAGTTGGTGGAACGAAAAGGTTCGTTACGCCGCTGGATGGTGGGCAAAGCCTGACCGAGTCGCCCGCACCGAAGAAGGCATCACCGGCGAGCGTGTCCGCACATCAGAGGCGATTGCGTCGGGCGCCGCGACAGCAAAACAGCTTCCGGCATTCATTCCCCAATCAGCGGACCCGGACAATTCGCAGCCGGTGGGAATTGACGCCACCGTACAGGCGGTAGAACCTGCGCCGCCCACACGACAACTGCCCACAATCAGCGCGAGGCAGGCGCCGGGCAAGACGATTCAAATGATCACGCTGACGCCCGGAATGCCTGCGGGCGCCGAGGCGGCGTTCAAGGATTGCGTGATTCAGAATCCCTTCAGTGAAGCTGGTGCGCAGGCGTGCTTCAGCGCTTGGATCAAGGCCCATACGCCCGCAGGCAGGAAGCCCGCGATTCCTCCGGGTCAGCCGCAACCGGGCGCCAGTGATCGTTCAAGGCCGTTCGTGATGCCTCAGTGGGCGCCGTACGCGGCGTTGGGCAGTCTCAGTTTTATTTTGCTCATGTCGATGGCAATGAGGAGATAGTTGTGTTTGGTGACGATCTTTCGACGACGCTGATTCACACGACCTCCTCAAGTCGCTCGCAAGCGGACGTGAATCAGGCGTGGCTTGCCGTGGAGACGTATCTTCGACAGTTGCTTGCCGATCTCGACAAGGTCAGGGGCACTTCTGTCGAGCGTGAGTGGCGTCCTCGTATCGAGCAATCGTTGTCGAACGTGTCGGTGCATCGTCAGACCCTTTTGGATCTTGTTCCGGGGCAGCGCGGTGCCGCGTTCAGGAACGCGCAGGAGATGGTGACGCTTCTGCATGAGTGGAACCAGCGGATACGGAAGAGCATCGGCTCGGGAGCTTTGTCGGTACCGGGATCCGCCACCTCCGGTTCACCGTATGGCTTCCAGCAACCTGAGCCCCCTCCCGCATGGTACGTCACCGGACCGAAAGCTGCGGCCGAGCCCAGTTACTGGGATCAATTGATCACGGGATCTGCCGGAGCAGGCGCCTCGTACACTGCGGTGTCTTCGCAGCAGCCGCAGTCCTCCGGGTGGGACGATCTCTTTTCTCTCGCCACCGGGCCGGGCGCCTCGTACACGATGCAGGTTCAGGGCTCCAATGATCCGGCCGGGGAAATCTTCAAACCGGCACCGGACCGTGAATCCACATGGCTTACCGGGGACCAAATCGCGGCCATGATCGCAACCATGTTCAAGGGGTACAGCGGCGTGAAGAAGGCCGAGTTGCAGGCCCGGACCATGGCCATTCAGGCGCAGGGAACGCCGATTCAGGCACCCAAATCGGTCATTCGAGAGGTCAAGAGCAAGACTATGAATTGGGGATTGCTCGGTCTCGGACTTTTAGGGGTTCTAGGCGTCGGCGTTTTGATTTACTCTGTTGCCAAGCCGGGGAGAGCCACACCGAGGATGCTTCCGGCAGCGACGATGAAACTGCTTCCGGCACCGGCGTAAGGGGAATGACATGTTTGGATTCATCGGAAACAACGAAACCATCAATGTCCCGGCAAGCAATCTGTCGGCGGACGACATTCTCGGCTACGTCAATTCCGTGGTGCAGACTGGGCAGCAGGCGTACCGGGATTATCTGTTCCATGATCTCATGACCCGAAAGAAAATGAACAAGCCGGTACCGATGCATAAGACCTACGTGATTCAGCAGGGCATTCCCACCGGGGCCGCACTTGGCGTTACCGTGGGTGCGTTGGTGGTGGGTGCCGCGTTGTTTTACTTCTTGTTCCGTAAACGCAGGGGACCGACCGTTTGGCCTGCCGCGACGCCAAGGATTATCGACGTGTCGCCGGTTAAGTTTCTTCCGGCGCCGGGCAATTAGGAGGAGTGCGATGTTCGGTGGAATGACGGATTTCGACCAAGACCCGGAGTCGTGGGGCGACCTCAACGGCATACGGCGACCATCAACGGCGCATATGGCGGGGCAGCCTTTTTCCGGTATGGGTCAGGACGTCGCGGGGGTCGGTCCCCCCGAGCCGAGTTGGCATCAGCAAGATATTCCGGGATTGAGCGCGGGCGGCATCGCGTCCGTATTTCGCGCCGCTTCTCGGGCCATCGGTGCTGGGCAGGCTGCCGGAGGTGCACAGCGGCTTCAAGAGGCGAATGTTCTTCGTCAGCAGCATGCCGGACAGCAGGCGCAGCATAAGCTTCAGATGCAGCAGATGGGGCCGATGCAGTTCCAGCAGTCGATGTTTTCCCGGTATGGTACTGTGCTGTTCATTGTTGCGATTCTCGCCGCAGGGGGTATCGCCGTCTACATGTCGAAGAAAAGGAGAAAGTGATGCTCTTCGGACTCGCGGCCGGACCTGACCCGGCGGGAATGTCGTGTGGGGAGATCGAGCGCGGCTACAAAAAGAATCAGGAACTTGCTAAGACGCGTAGCGGTCAGCACCGGCAGAATTCCTTGAATCGTGTCAAGGAACTGGAACCGTTCATGGGCCGCTGCCTTCAGACGGGGCTCCCCTTTGAGGAGCAGCGTGATTCACAGGCGATCCTCGACAAGATCTACGAAAATGGTGGGAATGCCGGTCTTCGCACGGCACCCATTCCTCCGGCGCTCTCTCGCGTCGTGTACCCGCAGAGTTCGGGTACGGCTCCAATCGGATTGGCGGTTGGTCTTGTGGCGGCAGGGGCGCTGATCTGGTTTGTCATGCGTTCCATGAAGAAGAGAGGGACTCAAGCATGAACTGCATTGGAGCGCTTTGCGCCCTTCCGAAACCTCGCAGTACGCATTACGGCCCGGAGCCTTCTCCCCCGGCGGGTGGATGGCCCGCGTACAAGGGGAAGCCCGGCCCGAAACAGATCGGGTGTGGCAAACAGGGTGGCGATTGGATTGGTCCCACCGGCAAGAAGTGGTGCCAGATGCCCGCGCCCGGCGGTGTGCAGCCGCCCAGTGGGGTCGAGACCGAGCTTCCGACTACCGTGACTGGCCCGAGTGACACGACCGGCGCTGAGGTCGATACCGTCGTTCAGGCAGTAGCGTCACAGGGGGGCGCCGCAGGTGCCGCAGGAGGTGCCGCGTACGAGCCCGTTTCGTTTGACGCCGAGGGCGGTTTCCTACCCGGACCGGCAGCGGGGGCGATCACGCAGCGCGGGCCTGCCGAACCTCGTGGATCATTGCCGTTGCTAATCGGCATCGTGGCCGTTGTCGGCGGTCTTTACTTTTTCTCGAAGACCCGGACCGCACGCTACGGGGTTGCCCGAGCAAGGCGAAAGATACGGAAGTATCGCCGCAAATAGGAGGGCGTCATGTTTCACCTTGGATTTGACGAGATCTTTCGCAAGGCTCGCTTGAGTGGGCTTTCCTCTTTGGGAGAGACCACCAAACAGGCAGCGTATCGGGCTTGTCTTTTGAAACAGAAATCCGGCGCGAAGCTCAATTGCGTCAAACCTGTTCGAAAAGCCAAGGTGATCTGTCAGGAAGTGGGCGGTTCATTCGCGAATCGGCAGTGTACGTTTCCCACGCCGGTGATTGGCACTGCGGTGTCAGCCACTGCCGGTCCCACCGCAACAGGTACCGGACCCACCGTTCCCGATGCAGTGGTCGCGGCAGCCGCAGCAGCAACACTCCCGAAACCGGGCTCGACCGTTCATGGTCCTATTCCGGCCGAGTGGGCGGGAACCGAGAAGACGGGCGCCAAAGGACCGGCGCAAAAGAAGTGTGAACGGCAAGGTGGTCATTGGATCGGTCCCGAACGAAAGCGCTGGTGTCAGATCCCGGCGGGCGCGGCTCCCACGACCACGGCGCTGACAACGACGACTCCGGGTACGACAGGACCGGCGCTCCCGAAACCGGGAAGCACAGTGTATGGCCCGATTCCGGCCGAGTGGGCCGGAACCGAGAAGACTGGTGCGAAGGGTCCGCTTCAACGGAAGTGTGAAGCGCAAGGTGGTCATTGGATCGGTCCCAATCGAAAGCGGTGGTGTCAGGTGCCCCCTGCGCAGGTGGCACCTCCAAGTGATTTGGTCGTGACCGATGTGACCACGCCTGATACCACGACACCGGGTGTCACGGATGATCAGCAATACGTTCCTCCACAGGACGATTATCAGCAGCAGCAAGATACGGGTTTGGTCAACGGCGGTGGTGGCGGTGGAGGTGGTGGCCAAGTGGTGACCACGCCGTATGACACGTACGGTGGGGGTGGCGGTGGTGGGGGCACGTTCGACGAATACGGGTATGCGAGCGATCAAGGCGCAGCCGCTGCGGCTGCTGCGGCGATGGCCGGACCGATGAACGAATGCAGCCCGGAGTTTAGCAACTACCTTCCTCAGACGTACCCGGACAAGTTCGGTCCGATGACCGTTCTGGCCGTTTTCTGCGCGGGTGGCGCGGCGGGCGCTTCGCAGGAACCGGGTATGCAGGCCGTTGAAGCGGTTGAGCAGGGAGAACTGTACGAGCTTACGTCAGGCGAGGCGTCACCGTATGCCTATGACTGAGAACCGCCCGAAGTGGGCCATGAAGGTCACCCAGCTTCGCGACTTCGCGAAGGGGCGTAAGCTGAAGATTTACAAGGGGGGATGTTACAAGCTGGTTTTCGTGGATGCGACGGATCCGATTGGCGAAGTGTTGATGCGGCCTTTTTGGATGCGGTACGAGAAGCAGAACGTGTGGGCGAGATTCAAGTTCGTTGACGGCCACACCGGGGAGGACGTTTGGTTCGCCGCCCCGTACTACCGGTGCATCGAGTCTTTTTGTCAAATGCTGGAGTACGATCAGGTTCTTCGCATCACAAGGCTGCCGGGCGTGAAGCTGTACGTTGAAGAAGAGCGTGATGCGATCCTTGAGCGAATGTCGAAGATGAAGGAGACGGAAGAATGGCTCGCGGACTTCTCGGAAAAATCAAAAGCAAAGCCGGAAGGCTCACCAAAAAGCAGAAGCAGGGCATCGCGCTCGCGGTCGGCGCCGGTCTCATCTTTTACATGATGCGTGGCAAAGGTGCCGGTGCCGAGAGCAATGTTCAGATCATGCTTGAGCCTGCTGACGTCCAAGCCGGGACGCCGATCTCCGTTACCAGTTATCGACAAATTCAGGCTGCGCGGGCCGGTGCGACGTTGGCCCCGATAACGTCGGGTGGGCTCGGCTCCGAGATCAAGTTCACGCCGCAGGTGAGTGGGACGTTTACCAGAAACTTCGTCAAGGAAGGGGGTCAGTTATTCGCCGAGATCATGTAAAGCCCAAGATCGTGCTTAAGGGAACGCACGGTTATAAGAAGACCTTGACCAAGGAGCAGCGTGAAGCGCTTAAGGTCAAGAAGGACGAGAGCGCCCGGCTGGAACGGGTGCCCGAACCGGCTTTGCAGGAAAAATAATGACATGTATTACTCAGCCCGGAACCTCGGGCAGGCTGAACTCGTTGCGGTCTCACGCGACCCTCGCCTGCCGTTTCAGCCCACCCCGGAGGGCGCTGAGTACACCATTGCGGCTCCTCTTTGGGGCAGTTGGTACTGGGGTTCTCCGCATCTTCCGCCGGAATCGTATTACAACCCGTTAACCTTCCCGTATCCGGCACCTACAGGGAATTTCATTCCTCGGTGGTCGGGCAGTTTCATTCAGCCTCGGGGCTTGGACCCGGTGGCGTTCGAACTCATGAATCAGGGGGGCGGTCTTGGTTGGATGCCGCATGTCGAGGATCCGACCGGCGGTCATTACTGGGATAGCAGTGATCCAATCTTTGGTGATCCACTTGGACCGGGCGAAAGCATTGCGGTAGCCTATCAGGCTGCCGGGCAGTTAAAACCACACGGTTTCGCGGCGGTAACGTAGTACGACACCGGGAAAGGCGGGACGAATCTATGGAGGGTGCAGCGGGGTTGGAGGTGTACGAGAAGGCAGGCGTGGCCGGTCTTTTCATCGTGTTGTACATCACTACGATCTGGTTTTTGATTCGCGTGCTGATGAAGGACAAACAGCGAATCGTGGACATGTACGAGAAGGAGACCGAACGGGTCGAACGCCTTGCCACGATTGTCCAGAGCAACACGGACTCCAACAAGCAGATGGTCCGGGTGGCAGTGGAGTTGAAGGACGCCGTTCAAGAGGATACGAAGGTTCAACGGGAAATGATGGCTTACTTCAAGGCGAAGGATCAGTTCAATGGGAGACGCTGATGTTTGGCTTCATTCGAATGATTCGGGAACTGCTCACGTACGAGCATGCCCCGGCAGATAAGCTGGATGAGGCGTTCGAAACGCATGACGCGATTTGCGTTGAGAGGCAGGTTGTGCAGGAATCGTTCAAAAGGACGGTGCGCGCCCGAAACGGCACGGCGAGGATAACCGCGACTTACATGAAAGCCGTTACAGAGGAGGATGGGCTGGAAGCGCCGCCCGCAGATTAGCGGCAGACCAAAGAGGAGGGAGCACAATGGACCGTCCGACAATTCACTTTTGTTCGGGCTTACCGAGGGCCGGATCAACACTGCTACAAAACGTTCTGGCCCAAAACCCGAGATTTCATTGCACGGCGACCAGCGGGTTGGTCGACATCTGCATGATGATCAAAAACGGGTGGGATAAGCTTGAACCCATGCGGGCCATCCCGGATTCGCATCGCAGGGATCAGCAGAAAATCGATACCGTTCGCGGAGCGGTCTACGGTTACTTCGAACGCATCGAAGAACCCGTGATCGTTGACAAGTCCCGTGGGTGGCTCGCCGAAATGGAGATGATGCAGACCGCACTGATGTGCGATCTCAAGGTGCTGGTTTGTGTGCGTGATCTCCGCGAAGTGCTTGCGAGCTTTGAGAGGCTGTACCGCAAAACCAAGGCTACGCGGCAACTCACCCAAGAGATCAATCAGTACTGGCAGTGCCAGACCACCGAGGGTCGGGCGCAGCTTCTTGCTAGTCACGACAACATCGTGGGGGGCGCGTTCAACCGGATCCGTGATGCGGTGAATCGTGGTTTTCGAAAGCAGATGCATTTTATCGACTTCGAAGACCTGACCCGGCATCCGCAGCAAACGCTGAAGGACGTTTACGAGTTTCTCGGAGAAGATCTCTTCGAGCATGACTTTGAGAACGTCGAACAGGTTACGCTGGAAGATGACTCGGTTTACGTCTGGAAGGATCTTCACGCGATCCGTCCGAAGATCGAACCGGTCGAATCGTATTGGCGCCGGATCCTTCAGGGCGTCATCCCCGAGCAAAACATGGCCGCGTACAGCAGGGACGCCTTTTTCTGGAAGGAGTATCTTTGATGCTTCTCCAAGGCGTCTCGTGCCTCGGTAAATGCATTGTCGAGGCACCTCTTTACTCATTGAACAAATTCACCGGCGGTCATTGGGCGTCCAAGGTCAATCGCAAGCATTGGCGCGACAAGAAGACCATCTGGCTGCCGCTGCTTCGAAGCAGTCATCCGGGTCTCGGCGTTCCGGTTATTCATGAAAACAAAAAGCGCCGGGTCGTGATCAAGCGTTTGATGGTGAAGGGCGAACGCCGGTTCGATAAGCACAACGCCGAGTCGGGTTCGGTCAAAGCGCTCGTCGATGCCTTGGTGACGCTCGGATGGCTCAAGGACGACTGGGAGAAGTGGTTGGACCTTGAGGTCACTCAGGTACCGCACGCCGAGATCAAGGATCTTTCCTCGTGGGAGCGGGACGCGTACGCCGTTGGCGGCCGAACGGTCGTGGAGATCTACGATGTCTAAGAAGGACTGGTGGGAAGAGCCTTGGGCGATTCCGGTCTTGGCCGTTTTCGGGTATGGCCTTTATCGGGTCATGATGGACATGCGGGCCGAGGCGCAGGCGGTGCAGCAGCAGCAGCAGCAGCGGCAGTTGTCCGCTCCGCAGTCGACGGTGCCGGACTGGCAGAACGAAGGTTACGCGCCGTACCAGTAGGAGATTTCGCGGATGGCGACGTTGGAACCGTTCGAGCCTCAATCCCCTTTGTACCCCCCGAGGGGCGTTGAAAACGCCCAGCGTCGTCATCTTTTCAAGATCAATCCGAATCAAAGCCCCGTGGATTTCTACACAATACTTCATGTTCAGTTCGGCGTGCTTCTGCGTAGTATGAATGTTTCACTGTCGGGGGCAATACTCACCAGTGTCGTGTTTGAATGGATTGTCGAGCCGATCTACAAGGACAAGCAACCTGAACTTTTCCCGGTACCGAGTCAGGACAGTACGCTGAATCGGATTTTCGACACCGTGGGCGTCGCCGCCGGATGGTACTGGGCCAACAAACAGCAGAAAAAGAGGATATCATGGCGTTAGGCGTGATCATTGGTGGTCTTGCGCAGTTGCGAATTCAGGCGTTGAGCACGGTGTTGCCGATCTCTTCGATTGTCGGTGCGGCCGTAACGCAGGTGGGCAATCGGTTTTCATTCGGTGCTGCCGGGCAATACGTCTCGATGTTTCAGTTTCAGGTGCAGTGGACGAACAGGAATCTTCCGTTCGCGGTGGATGTGTTCAACATTACCACCAATACCGTGGTCGGACGGCGTCTCGTCCAGAACAGAGGCGCGGCCTTCTCCGAAATGACGTTGCCGATTACTTTCACCGTCATCAATCCCGCACATCTGTTCGAACACCGGATCACCGTTCCGAACGCGAACACGATCAACTTCATCGCGTTCCCGCCGACCAACTATCAAGCGGTGATCAGCCTGAACAATGCCACGGGTGGATCGGTCGGTCCCGGCACCGTTAATCAGGTCGCGAAGTTTACGGGCGCGAACGTGGTAGGTGACTCCCGTTGGACGGATCCCGGTGGCGTGGCCGCGCATCTGCCTAACGGTCCCATCAACATGCAGGACGCCCAACTCATTCGATCCGCCATTCGTGATTACGGAATGGTCACGACGGCGATCAGCGGTTCGGCCGCTCCGCAGAACTTGGATATGACTCTCGGAAACGTTTTCGATGTTGAGATGACGGGTGCGAACACGTTTGCGTTTGTCAATCCGCCCGTGGCGGGGACGTATGGCAAGATTATTCTGTTTCTCCGGGACGATGGTGGCGGACCCCATGTGCCGACTTTCCCGGTTACGGTGATTTGGCCGAGTGGGGCGGTTCCTCCGTATGCGACGCCGAGCCTTTATGCGTTCATGACGGTTGACGCCGGGGCGACATGGTTTGGTGTTCAGGGTGGAAATGCTTTTGCGTAGGGGTTGAACGATGGCGTTGGATATTGCTGCTGGTGTTTTTGCTGCTCCCGTCGCGGTGGGTCCGTTTTCCGTCGTGGGGACCGGCTTTATGCCCAAGGCGTTGATCTTGGCCGCTCCCAACGTGATTCCCTTTGGTCCTATTCCGACAAAGTATGATTCGTTTGGCATGGCGGCGAGTCCAACGGAGCGCGCCGCAGTTTGTGGACACTGTTTGGGTGGAGTTTTTGTTTCCAATACCAGTTCTGGGCACAGTGAAACGGATGTTTTGCTGTCCAGAACCAATGCAATCGTAAATAAGCAAGCCGACTTTACGTCATTTGACGCAAACGGCTTCACGCTCACGTTCAGTGTGGCTGATGGGAATCCGTGGCATGGGTATAGCTACCTCGCGCTTGGTGGTGCGGATCTCACCAATGTTACCGTTCAACGTCTTTCCACACCGATAGTGCCGGGGCCGGTTTCTTACGTCGGATTCGGGTTTCGACCTACTGGTTGCATGCTCTTTTCAATTAATACTTTTCTATCGACGTTTGTGCCATCAGTAGCGGGTTATCAGGTCGGTTTGGGCATGAGCGATGGCACGACTCAGCGGTCCCTTGCAAATGCGAGTAGAAATGGAGCTTTGGGGGCGGCGTGTCGTCGAATAATGCGAACTACTGATACCATAAATGTGTTGTCTGCTGGTGGTTTGGTCGATGTGTTGCGAGCCTCGATGACGTCGTTCGACGCCGATGGACTTACGTTGACGTACTCGGTGACACCGGCAGTTTTTCCGAGGTCCGTGTATTGTCTTGCATGGAGTGGCCCACAATTCACGGTTGGAGCGGGGACGGCACCGGTTGCGCCGGGGATAAAAGCTTTCACCGGTGCCGGGTTCTCTCCTCTGGGATTCTTTCAGTTTAACAATGGCACCAGTCTTATTGATGCGCCAATCATAGATGCTATTTCAGATTTCGGCATCACTGACGGTGTGGCCGAAGCAGATAGCTACGGTTCTGACGATGATGGCGCGTCTCCTACGGTAAATTATAGAGCGCTTAGCGTTGCACGAACTTTTGTGCGGCGTGACGCGGCGACGGGACTCACTGTACAGGATGCTGCTTTTTCGTCGTTGGACGCGGACGGTTGTTCGTTGAGCTTTTTGACGTCGGATGGCATTGCCCGGCGCATCGCATTTGGATATTTCGGGAATGCTCCGTCCATCGGTAACGCGTTGCCTTGGGTGGCCGGTCTTTGAGGGGGGTGACATGTTTGCAATAGTGCTTAAGTCTTCACGGGTGATTCATGCATTTGCCAGTGCCGAGGTTGAAAAGCTCCCCGACTACATGGAACTGGCAAAGGTTCCTGACGACTTGACGACGGTTGAGAATCAGGTTTCGGTGTTGAATCGAGGCGGAAAAAGCACCCGCGTTGCAACCACGGAAGAAAAGGAACTCGCCGCAGACGAGATTGACCCGAATCGCATGAAGGTCAAAGCGCTCCATAAAGCGGCAGATGCCGTTTGCGCGGATTGGAAGTGTACCGCTTCTGCCAAGGCTCTTGCGGCTGCGATCAAGGATCTTGTTCCCGTGAGTCCGAGTTCGTTCATAGGCTGAAAGGTCCGGCGATGAATGACGTGCCTGAATACGTTCGCGTGATGCAGGATCTGGCCTATTGGCCGGTCGTGCAAGGTGATCCACCCATCGAGCGGGGCGTTGCGGAGAATCCGCGCAAGAAGAAAAAACGCAAACGGCCGAAACCGCCGAAGGCGCAAGTGATCCCGATGACGCCGGAGCGCAGGCGCAAGCTCATGGGTTACTTTGAACTCGGACAGGGCGGTCTCGGGTGGTACACGAACATCTACAGCGACTTCGTGCAGATCTTTCCGACGAAGCTCGAAGCGGAGTTGTACATCAAGTTTTTAGCCGCCACGAGCCCGCAGAACCGGCCGTACCAGAATACGCTGTTCGCGTGGAAAGCGTTCTCGCTTTGGAAGCAGTTTCCCGAGGAACCGATTCCCTGTTACAACAAAGACATTCCCGGCG
>Ga0255047_10000065_pt1 | contig 65274 bp, 100 predicted proteins | sample JV7_2_1_MG_FD_183640 | JGI IMG/M metagenome (GOLD analysis project Ga0255047, IMG submission 183640) | Seawater microbial communities from Jervis Inlet, British Columbia, Canada - JV7_2_1 | ecosystem: Environmental > Aquatic > Marine > Inlet | place: Canada: British Columbia | collected...
GCTGGAGTAAAAAGCTGGAGAGCGAAGATGGTCAGCCCAAGTTCGAGGTCTTCCGACGAAACGAACAGCTGATCCTGTCGGCTGAAAAAATTGTGGCTGTGGTCGATGATGATGAGACCGGCCACAATCTCCTCCGCTCCATCTCAAACTTCTTTGATCAGGGCAACGTCTGGTATGTAATTTACCCGGAGGGATGCAAGGACGCGAACGATGTCATCCATAAGCACGGTCCTGATGAGCTGGTGAAGATGATCAATCGGGCGAAGTGCGTGGACCCACCGGGCGGGGTTATCACCGGCTTCAGCGATATGCCTCCAACCCCTCCCCGCACTATCTGGCGGACGGGGTGTGACTTCCTTGAAACATTAGTAGCATTCCGGAGCCGGGATGTTTCTGCCCTAACCGGGCTGCCGGGGGCGGGCAAAACGACGTTTGTCACATGGGTGATGCACCGAATGGTGAAAAACCACGACATCAGATGTGGGGCCGCGTTGTTTGAGACCGATGGCGACGAGACCCTTGCTCACCTGATCAAACTCAATGGCGGGGGAGATGTGTCTCACCTTGGGCCTGAAGAGATCGAGGAGTGGAAGATCAAGCTCGACAGAAATTACCGGCTGGTCCATCGCGTGGACGATGCTGAGAATGTTCATGGTGTTATCTGGATGACGAAGATGATCCACAAGCTGGCGGCCCGTGATGGGTGCAAGATCATCGTCATCGATCCATGGAACGAGCTGGAGCACCTGCCGGAGAAGGGCGAGAGCCTGACCCAGTACACAAACTGGGCGCTGACGAAGTTGAGACAGTTGGCGGAGAAATATGATGTTCACATCTGCGTGCTCGCTCATCCGAAGAAGATGCCCCGCGAGAGATCTCGACCGGGTGGATATGATATTTCTGACAGTGCCGCGTGGTTCAACAAGCCGGGTCTTGGCCTAACCATTCACTGTGAGGTATCGGAGGTGATGGGAGACCATGTTAGCCTGACCAGCTGGAAGGTGAGATCCCGACAGCAGACGGGCTGCAGGCCGGGCAAGGTCAGGCTCGAATATGATGAGGCTTCGATGGTGTATAGGAGATTGAAAAGATGACACAGAGCTTCGGTAAGGGCGATCACGTTTGCCTGATTGACGGGTCGTGGTACATCTACCGCGCCTATTATGCGTTGCCTCCCCTGACACGCGCCTCGGATGGGCTGCCTGTCGGTGCGGTACACGGCTTTTGCCAGATGCTGTGGAAGCTGCTGAAGGACACAACCGACGAATATGAGCCGACACATCTGGCGGTCATCTTCGACTACCCGGGGGGGTCTTTCCGCAACGACATCTATCCCAACTACAAGGCGAACCGTTCTTCCGCGCCGGAGGATCTGGTTTCCCAATTCCCCATCATCCGCGATGCCACGCGCGCCTTCAACGTCGCCTGCATCGAGCAGGAGGGCTATGAGGCCGACGACCTGATCGCCACCTATGCTCGGCAAGCGCGGGAGGCGGGAGGCTACGTCACCATCGTTTCGTCCTACAAGGATTTGATGCAGCTTGTGCGCCCCGGCGTCGTCATGATCGACACCATGAAGAACAAGCGCATCGGCGTGGACCAAGTCGCCGAGCGCTTCGGGCTAGGCCCCGACAAGGTGGTGGAGATACAGGCGCTCGCTGGCGACCCGACCGACAATGTGCCGGGTGTCCCCGGCATCGGCGTCAAGACGGCGGCGCAACTGATCGGGGAATATGGCGATGTCGAAACGCTGCTGGCGCACGCGGACGAGATCAAGCAGCCCAAGCGGCGTGAGGCCCTGATCAAGTTTGCGGATCAGGCTCGTATTTCAAAGCAACTGGTGACACTGAAGCAAGACGTGCCTGTTGACGTGTCGCTGGGGGAGACGGGGATATGCGAATCCGGCACGCCTGATCTCCTCGGCTTTCTGACCAAAATGGAATTTGTCACGCTCACCCAGCGTGTGGAGGAGGCAATCGAAGCTGAACCTTCGTGGTGTACAGAAGGCTGAAAAGATGACCGTGCCAAAATCAATAAGTGCTCCAGTCGAGGGGGCCAAGCTTAGGGTTTTGAGTCTTGGAGCTGGGGTTCAGTCGAGCACAATGGCATTGATGGCGGCGCACGGCGAAATTGGCCCCATGCCAGATTGTGCTATATTTGCAGACACCGGAGCAGAGCCAGCGGGGGTATATGACCATCTTCAATTTTTGATGTCAGGTAATGTTCTACCTTTCCCAATCCATGTGGTTAACAATGGGAATCTTTATGAAGATCTCATGAAGGGCATGAACTCCACCGAAAATAGATTTGCTTCAATTCCATTCTTCACCGTCCACAAGGGGAAGAACGGCATGGCCAGAAGGCAATGCACATCAGAATACAAAATCACCCCCATCAACAGAATGGTGTCCAAATTATTGGACGGTAAAAAAAAGAAGGGGTCTGTCGAAATGTGGATTGGCATAAGCCAAGATGAGGTTCTCAGAATAAGGCCCAGCAGAGTTCAATATATTGTGAATAGGTTCCCGTTGATTGAGGTTGGCATAAACAGATCTGGCTGTTTGGAGTGGTTGAAAAAGCACGGGTATCCAGACCCACCAAAATCAGCTTGCACGTTTTGTCCATACAGATCGGATGCCAGTTGGAGAAAGATGAAGGGTGATGATGTCGACGCTTGGAATCAGGCTCTTGAGGTAGACGCAGCTTTGCGCTTACATTCTAGCAGGCTGGATGCAAAGTTATTTTTACACAGCCTGAGAAAGCCTCTGTCGGAAGTGGATCTGTCCACCGCCGAGGAAAAGGGCCAACCGGATTTGTTCAACAATGAATGCGAAGGGATGTGCGGTGTCTAACAAAGAACAGATCAGCATTAAGATGGAACCTGAGCTGCGCCATGTGCTGGCTCATATGTCCTACGCCATAGAAGCCCTTGCCAAAGGCAACCTTGGCGAGGCACAATACGAAATTGAAAGCATTAAGGGTCTGGTCTTTTGGGATAACGATGAGGCCATGGCCGCTGATGCAGAAGCACTCTTTGGTGGAGGTGAGGAAGATGGCGGGACGAACAAAGAATTGCAAGGGGAAGAATTGCAAAAAGAAGGGCAAGGGGGGACGAAAAAAAGGCTCCCGCAAGTGCAGCGGCAAACGTAAATAGTTGATCAATTGCCTCTATAGCTCAATGGCAGAGCAGCGTCCTTGTAAGGCGCAGGTTGTCGGTTCGATTCCGTACTAGGGGCTCCAAGTTCTGGCAGCGGCGTGGAAAGCAGACACGCGACATGCGTTTACATAATGAAGGCAATGTGGGCATGCAACCTTCACGTAAAGGGTCTCTGGTGGCTCCATGTTCCTCACCAGAAGCCGGAGTAGCGCCCGGCCTGCCTAGTTCATCGAGGGGGGAAAGCAGACACGCGGGTAATTCCAATTTGGAGGGATAAAATGGAGGGCAATATAATTGTTCTCGACGAGCACAGACCAGAGGCAAGCAAAGCCTTCAAGGATGCATGGCTGAAGGAAACATTGGAGCTTTTGGAAGCCGAATGCCTTGAGGACGAAGAGAGCGAACGTAAGGCAAAGATGAGAGCGAAAACCTTACCATCCTGATGGCCAAGAAAAACAGGAAAGCCCGCATACAGACAATGATCCGGCGAGACAGATCAGCCCGGAATGATAAATATGGGATCGGCGGGGCGCTTAAAGAGAGGCACAAGCCGGTGCCGGTCACTCTCGCCAAGCTGAAATTCATGGAAGATGAACCAAAAGATTCAGGGTCTACCTAAATATCTACAACTGACCAAGCTCATCGAGAGCCGCGCCGAGTGGTCCGTCCGGAGATCCATCAGGGGCCCGGGTCAAGGCCTTCATCAAAACATTCAGCGGACATCCGTATTGAAGGGCGAGGCTCGCGGCGATGGAGGCATCCCGCGATGCGGTGTTGACGTGGGTGCCCGGCTTCCCGGCCACCAGAAAGATCTCACCCGGCTCACCATTCTCAAAGTAAGAGACCGTGGCCTCGTAGTTCATTCCGTCGAGCCGAAAGCTGTAGGCGTTGCCGTGGCGTCTGTTGGGCAGGGCGCGTCGTATCATTTGATCCTCCAAAAAAATCCCGGCCCACCCATAACGAAGAAGAGTGGACCGGGCTCCTGTTGCTGCAGTTGGTGAGCTTAGGCTGCTACAGCCAACTCCTGCCACTGGTTGCGAGGCAGCTCGATGATCTTGGCTCCAACCCGCTCCAGCTCGGAGGCACGGTCGTAGCAAGAGGCATCTTCAGCCGCTCGCGTGATGGCGTTGGACAGGCCATAAGCAGACCCCTCGACCAGATGGTCAAGAACGGATTTGCCCTCGTCGTCGGTCAGGGCAAATTTCTCCTGAACAATCTCGATGATCTCCGACTTGGGGCGCTCGATGATCAGGCCGCGAGAGGCTCTTATCTGCTCGACAATTCTGTCAAACAGCTCGCCGCTCAGAGAGGCGCGAACAACATCGCCCAGCTGTGCAAACAGAGCACGGTCGGAAAGTTTTTTGGTCTCGTCCGAAAAAATCTCCGAGATATTTGAGTCCGCGCTGTCGACGTGGGCCTTGCCAAGATGTGTCCTGCGGATTTGACCCTCAGACCACACAGCGAGATTTGAACAGTGGACCGTGTGGGAAAGAGGGACGGCGGCCAAGGCACCAAACCCAGTCTCAGAATTGGTGACGCTGACTCCCGGCTGCAGAACATCAATCTGCGTGTGACCTTCACCCCAAACAAAATTCTCTTTACCGGCAGGCGGAATTTCAACCTTGATGTCAGGGATGATTGCCTTCAGGTAAAACTTCCGCTCCGTGACATCGCACGACACGATCTCTGCCTTGGATTCCTGAATGACAGGAAGAATGGCATTGGCTAGATCGAAGTTGTCGAGACAGCGATAGCGGTCTGACAAGAACGCACGCGCTTTGCCGTCGAGGGTTCTGACGAGGCGCTTGGCAGGGTTGGCCTTGAACCAATGGTTCACGTTCTCGGCGAGGAGATCGGGGGCTTCGTTGCGGAGCCTGTCATAATACTTTGCGGGGATACCGACGTGAGTGCCAATTTGGCGATGGCAGTTGTCGGTGGCTTCGAGTTCCTGATCGCCGATGCGAAGCTTGGTGCATCCTTCGTCAGGGGAAATGCTGAGCACATCCGTGTCAGCGATGTAGTCGTGTTTTGCGTCCTGTTGGCGGGTTAACTCCGCCGCGAGTTCGGTTAAGGTTTTTCCTGTCTTCACTTCACTTCTCCTTCTCAATTGGTGCAGGTCAGGCTGACCAGCTGACTTATTTGTAACGAACGGTTACATCTCCGTCAACACCTGTTTGTATCTTGAGACACATACACACAGGGTCAACGAATCACCCCCAAGCAAAGCATAAAGAAGTAAATGCAGTAACGATAAGCTATTGCTGTTCTCTGTTCTACAGTATTCAAGCAAACAAGATAATTTACCTAAATAAATTTAGATGTGCTATAATAGTGTATGGCCAAAACTTGGTCATTGCTCTTTGACAATCAAAGAAGGAGACCAGCGATGGAGGACACCTACATCGTTCATCTCAACGACGAGGCTCCCCGCATTGGTAGTGGGGTGCGCCTGATCAGAGTGCTGTCTCTCGGGTGGAAGTGGGTGAAGATCGAGAACCCATGCACCGGGCGTCAGAAGAAACTGAGCAGGTCAGTCTGGGATGAACTCAATGCCACCCGGCATCGCGGGTGACCAACGGGCCCCGGCTTCGGCTGGGGCCCACCAACAAGGAGAGAGAGATGAAGAACAAACCCAACAGAGTTTGGATCGAGCTAGAGCAGCCAAGCTCGGACGAAGAAGGAGAGCGCCGGGCGAAGCAGGCGAGCCGCATGCTGAAACGTCTAGGCGTTCCCTATTGTCAAGCAGTGTGGTGGTGGCCAAAGCATAAGGCATATTGCTTCACCATCTCCACGGCGGGCTGCTTTGTCGAGGCCACGGATAATGGACACTGGTACAACCTAGACTATCTGGCATCACCTCACTGAGGTCGTGCCATGGGTGGGGGCGTCACCTCACCGAGGTCACGCCTTTTTGGTAGTGGCACCACTTCACTGAAGTCACGCCCCCACCTGTCAAGCCCCAGTTACGAAGAAAACCCGGCGCAACTGGGAGGGTAGTAATGATTGCAATTATGCGCTTGTAACTGCTGGTTACACACTCTATATATAGGGGACGCCGGAGCCTGAACCGGAATCGACCCAAAATAGTGCGGGGAAAAATACAGGCAGCGCCAGCAGGGCCGTGAGACGTAACAGCCACGGTAGGACCAAGTCGCTCCCAAACCACTGGAAAGACCGCACGGCAGACCAGCCCCATCATAGGTAAGGAGCCCGACAGGAAATTTCTGCGAGTGCATTCCGATGGGCGGCTAATCGAGGCCATCCTTCAGAGTGTGTCAGCGCGCACTCTTAAATGAGAGAGAAGGAGAGAGACGATGACCCTGATTACATTTACACCGGCTTGCCGGGACAGCGCAGCGAAGATCATTGAGTGTCGCTGCGAGAATGGTGTTGCTGCATATCTGGTGAATGAAGTTGAGCTGCATCGGATTTACACCACCGATGAGAAGCGGATCAAGGCGCACTGGAACGGCTTCGTTGGATATCATCGCCAGCCATCACCCAAGCGATAGACGCTACTGTTCCGGTCCCGCCGCTCGCGGGGTCGGCGCAGTGTCGCCATGCGGCATGCAAAGAGAGACGGAGGACGAGATGAACATCAAGAAATTTGAGAGCCTCATAAAAGAGCGAGGTCGCCCGAGCGTCTTCATCGACGTTCAGAGCTTTACGGCAATTGTCCGGTGGCCATCTGTCATCGAGGCTGAGGAAATTCGGCTGGACAAAGGCAGAAACCCCAAGGCCCATGCTTTGGCATGCCGGATTGCCAGCTAATTAAGGAGAAGGAGGCTGAACCGTTGGAGGCTGGGTCCATTGATCCAGCTTCTCGCCGTGCAGCAACCGTTGTACGAATGGGAGAAGGAGAGATCAATGGCTACCACGATCTGGAAAGACAAACCCGCCTCCATTCTCACTTGGAGCGACACTGAAATAGTAGGTGGATGTGTGTGGAATTATCTTGAGTACAAAAATGAGCGAGGGGTGATAAAAAGATTTCGCAGTTATGCCAAATATCCTAATGGCTGGTTTCGTCTAGCAAAGAAGGTTTGGCATCCCTGCACCTATTTTGAAAACCTCAAGCTTTCAAGAATCCATTTAAGGGTAACAGTTGGGTAGATGCCTGACGCAACGGAGTGGGGCCACCAGCGGCCCCACCTAGATGCGCCAGCAGGAGCATCAAAGGAAAAGGAGGAATGCCATGACAAAATTTCGTACCAGAAAGTCCATTCCCAACCTGAATGGCACCAGCTTGGATGAGCTGAAGGAGCAGCAGCGCAAGGTTCACGAGGAGTGTGCCTCTTTGGCGCAAGCACTGCGGGCGGCTTATCCCCATGGGCGTGACTATCAGCTCAACGAGGGTGGCAGCCCAGCAAATCCCGGCTACGACTACAAGGGTGACTGTGAGCTGAGCGAAGTCATGCTCGAAGCAGTTGAAGCTATCAGGACCGCGTCTCACAATGAGTGGGTCCGTCTCGATGGCTTCACAAGGAGGAAGTCATGAGCCAGAAACAATTAGGAGCTGTGCTTGTATTCAAGCCCGGCACGACAATCGAGAAAGCCAAGAAGGCTCTCTTGAAACTGGACGATGCAGACTTGCTTGAAAGTCTGCCTAACATCGAGACGTTTGACCCCCGATATGGAGGTCCAGTTTTCTACGTCCCTTAGACGCCACCGACCCGGCCCACCACGAGAGCCATAGAAGCCGAGGGTGCCATTCCCTGCGAGCGATCTTGGTGAGCCGGTGCAGTGCCGCCAAGGCACAAAACGAGAGAAGGAGGAATGCATGTCAAAAATTGCTTACATCGACAAAAACTTCAGAGATGAAAGTCTGGGATTGATAGGCCACGCCAACACAATCATTGACGAGTATCAGGCTCAGGGTTTCGATCTGACATTGCGTCAGCTGTACTATCAGTTTGTTGCCCGGGATCTGATCCCGAACACTCAGCGGTCTTACAAGCGCCTCGGCGGCATCATCAACGATGCCCGTCTCGCCGGTCACATCGACTGGGAGGCCATCGTGGACCGCACGCGCAACCGGCACACCCATGCGACATGGGATGACCCCGCTCAGATTATCCGGGCGGCGGCCAGCAGCTATAAGGTCGATCTCTGGGAGACCCAGATATATCGGCCTGAAGTCTGGATCGAAAAAGAAGCGTTAATCGGCGTGATCGAGGGTGTGTGCAAAGAGTTTCAGGTTCCATATTATGCATGCCGTGGCTACAACTCACAGTCGCAGCAGTGGCGAGCCGCAGTCAGGGCCGAGGCTCACGAAAAAAACGACCAGCAGCCAATCATCTTTTATTTTGGCGACCATGACCCCAGCGGCATGGATATGCCTCGCGATCTGCGGGACAGGTTCAAGCTGTTCATAGGCGGCCATGAGCTGGAGAGGATTGCCCTCAACAAGGATCAGGTGGATGAGTATTCTCCTCCGCCAAATCCAACCAAGTTGACGGACAGTCGCTCGACTGACTACATCCAAGAACACGGTGACAGTTCATGGGAGCTGGACGCTCTCGATCCTCCGGTCATCGCCGGGCTGATCCGCAAATGTCTTGAGGGCATAACGGATCCGGGATCTTGGGATGAATCGCTCAAGCGACAGGCGGAGGGGTGTGAGCTTCTCGACTCTATCGCCAATGAGTATGGATAAGACGTTACTGTTCTGGCCCACCACCAACCATTGAGTTTCCTCCCATGGTCGGGGCCCTTCGGGGTCTCGGCCTTTTTTTGTTGCGTAACTCGTCGTTACAATATAGTCTTTGAACTGTGTCGCCTATCCGGTTGGATCTCCTGCCGGGTGGCAGCGCCAGAGAGGCCCGGTTCCCAGCCCCCCAGCACCCGGGCCTCTCCCCGGTGTCACTCCAGTTGGTGCACCACGGGGCCAGAGCGAGCCGTATCTCGCGTCGCTGTCTTCGCCGATGCGAGGCTCTGGCCCCACTCATAATGATGAACAAATAACAAGGATTGAGCCCATGTATGAAAAATTGAAACTAACCGAGGATCTGAAAAAAGCCTCACTCGGCCTGAGCCGTGAAGAGGCGAGATTTCTCGTCGACGCCTACTACCAGCTGCAGGATGCAAGGATTCGGGCGGCTGGACAAATCCGAGCAGTTCTAGACGAAACTCCCGGCATCCTTAGCTGGGTGCAACTTTATGTCGAGAACATCGAAGACGAAATCAAGAAGGCCCTCACAATGTATGCCTCCGGACACCCTGTCTGTGAGTGGGCCCAGACAGTGAAGGGCATTGGCCCAGTTTTGAGCGCGGGCTTGGTCGCCCACATCGATATCACCAAGTGTCCAACTGTCGGCCACATCTGGTCCTTCGCTGGGGTTAACCCCGAACAGGAATGGGGCAAGGGACAGAAGCGCCCCTACAACGCTGACCTCAAAGTGCTGCAATGGAAGATCGGCGAGAGCTTCGTCCGGTCGGGCGGCGGCGGGATTTACAACGACGTTTATAAAACGCGCAAAGAGCAGGAGATCGCACGCAATCTGAATGGAGATTTTGCCGATCAGGCGAAGGCCAAGTTGAAGAAGTTCAACATCGGCAAGAACACAGATGCGTATAAATGGTATGCAGGTCGGATCACCCGCAAAGAGGCGGAGCGCGTTCTCAAGCTGGCGGCTGCCGACAAGGTGGTGAAGCCCAAGCTGGTGAAGGAAGGGAAGGGCCAGCCCATGCTGCCCCCGGCCCATATCCATTCCCGGGCCAAGCGTTATGCCGTCAAGCTGTTTATGAGCCACTGGCATTTCGTAGCGTATTTTAACCACTACGGAAAGCGTCCGCCGAAGCCATACATCCTCGAACATGGCCATGGTCACGTTCATGAAATATTGCCTCCGAACTTCGATGTGAAAAGCAAGAAGGCAGCATAGTCGAGCCAATTTGAAAGAGAGCACCAACGGACGCGAGCGAGCCACACCTACCGAGAGCACCAGAACCCGCGAGCGAGCCATTACTTGTGAGAGCACCACAAACCCGGAGCGAGCCATCCAATGCGAGAGTACCAGACGAACCGAGCGAGCCACGGCCTTTGAGGGTGCCACATTATTGGAGCGAGCCACACCACTTGAGAGCACCATGTCCTGAGAGCGAGCCATCACGTCGGAGAGCACCATTTGGGGTGAGCGAGCCAACTCCTCGGAGAGCGCCAGAGAATTTGAGCGAGCCATTGAAGCCGAAAGCACCATGCAGATAGAGCGAGTCAAGAACCGAGAAAGCGCCATTCCATGTGAGCGAGCCAAGCTTTTCGAGAGCACCAACAGTCGGGAGCGAGTCAAGTCGAACGAGAGTGCCACGCCTATTGAGCGAGCCAACACATAAGAGAGCACCATCCATTGTGAGCGAGCCACCAGTTCGGAGAGTACCAGAAAATGAGAGCGAGCCACCCGAGACGAGAGCACCACAACCCCCGAGCGAGCCACGCGAGTCGAGAGCACCAATATCTAGGAGCGAGCCATGGCCCTTGAGAGCACCATAACAGAAGAGCGAGCCATACGATGAGAGAGTGCCAAAGCTCATGAGCAAGCCATCCAGTTGGAGAGCACCAACGTAGCTGAGCGAGCCATCGCATCAGAGAGTACCAAAAAGTGTGAGCGAGCCATCAACTATGAGAGTACCAATTTCAGGGAGCGAGCCACACATGATGAGAGCGCCACAATGGAGGAGCGAGCCATTTGTTCTGAGAGTACCATCAAAGGTGAGCGAGCCAGACTGCCGGAGAGCACCATTCGGGACGAGCGAGCCACCAGACCAGAGAGTGCCATTCATGAGGAGCGAGCCAACATCACGGAGAGTACCAAACAATGAGAGCGAATAAAAAAAACGAGAATGCCGGGCTTGTGCGCAGCTATGTTTATGGGCGGGCTGTAGTGATTGGGATGAAGAAAGAGGACGGCATTATAAGGCAGGAGGGTCCGTGGAGATACGAGGATACTGGAGAGGAGCGCAGCTCCAAGAAGGTAGATTGGCCCTGCCCGAAGTGCGGCCTCCTGCCCACAGTGGATGGGGAGGATCCATGCATAGCAAAACTCCCGGGAGTGACGGCTGCATGCTGTGGACACGGCGTCATGAAGGGATACGTAGCGTTTGATAGTGGGATAGTTATTCGCGGTGAATTTGATCATATAAAAGAGGAAACGGGGGGAGAGCCAGCCCGACGGAGAGTACCAAACAATGAGAGCGAGCCAAAGCGACGAAGAGCACCAGATCAGATGAGCGAGCCAGCGCACAAGAGAGTACCAAAGCCCATGAGCGAGCCAGAGGATGAGAGGGTACCAAACAAGAAGAGCGAGCCACCAACTACGAGAGCACCAAACAATGAGAGCGGCTGAAGCAAAGACTGTTAATCTGAAGACCAATACGGCCACGCTGGTTGACGGCAAGCAGGTCAGGATTGAGAGGATGTGGGATAAGAGTGGAAAGCCAGCTCAGGATCCTCGCATGGCCGAGTCGGTGATGGTTACCGGGCGCGAACGCGGCGACTGGGCGATCATCAATCTTGAAACATTCAAGGGAGAGGTAGTGCGATGAACATGGGGCAAATGTTGTCCAAGCTCAAGCGGGACAAAGAGATGTCGGATCTCAGGAAGATCATTGCTGAGTGCAATGAGCAGCAGGCGCGGATAGACGAGTTACGGAAGCGCCTTAAGGTGAAGCGTGGAGAAAGTTTAATGGAGGCCGTGAGATGAAGGTTGGACGCATGAAGATCACCTACGAAAAAATAGGCCAAGCTCTAGGTTTGCCAGAAGGCAATGAGGTAGTCGGGGTGGATGCTCAATCTTTTGAGGGCACAGTAGAGGAGACGATTAGCATTCTGGTTTGCGGCAGAGACATGCCTGAGCACCGCGAGGGAGAGGCCATTCAGACTGTTAAGGTGAAAAGGATTGTGGAATGACAGATACAAAGATGGTTGTGCGCCATCCACGACTGACTGCCCTGCTCGCTGCCAACAAGGCTCGCTTGCGCGTCATTGCGAAGAGAGGGGCCCGACGCATCCTGCTGGAGCACGGGATAGATCCCAGCATACTTGAGAGAGGAGAATGAAGGTGGGCGAGGCAATCCATATGAGGCACGCATATGTCATCCTAAATGAGTGGGGCAGTGTGTGGACTCATGAATCTTTTGACACCGTCCAAGCTGCTTGGAGCAAGCTCGAAGAGTTCTTCGGCAAGAGGCTGGATAGAGATAGGTTCAGCGTGAAGAGGGGCGAAATAGGGGTCACGATTGAAGAGGTCTGTGAGACCTGCGGCCAGCCACTTGGAGAGGACAAATGAAAGGAACAGCCATAACTGCAGCAGAGCTTCAGAAAATGACATTCAAGAAGAACCCGTGGGGTAAGGATCATGAGGCCCTAGCCAAAACTGTCAGGGCAAATTTTGGCAACGTCCACAATGACTACATACGAGCTGTAGTCTGGCGCTATATCGATCAGAGCAAGGTGTCGCTCAAGGAGGCCCGGCGCTGTGTTCGCCAAGGGTATTCCTCACCAGCTGCAGCAAGGCATGACGGTGTCTTGACGTAATGACCTGAAGTCTCCATTCTTGAGCGATGAAAAATCGAACCAATCGAACGCAAAAGCCTAAGACAATTAGCCGAAGAATGAAATCTGCTGTTGTCGAGAGACGGGCCAAGAAGCGCAAGTTCCTAGCCCTACTGGAAGACGGCAGCTCAGTCAGGGATGCACGTAAGGAAATCAAGGTCGCAGTCTCTACGGTTTATGCGTGGTACAAGAACGATCCTGAGTTCGCTGAGATGTGGGACCAGTACATGGTCCTTGGCGATATGAACAATCAGGTGGCTGCCAATCGTCGCGGTGCCAAACAATCCGACAAACTCCTCATTTTCATGCTGAAGAAGCGCATGCCTGACCAGTATGGAGACAAGGAAGATCGCGGCGGCGACACTACGCTATTCAATATGCAGCAGATCAACATTGCGAGCCTATCTGATGTCCAGCTTACCGAGCTTATCTCCAGACTCGACGACCGAATGGCTCAAGAACAAAGCCATATCCGAACAATCGACGCGACACCGTCAGATAACCAAGAAGTTCGGTAGATGGGATGGAGATCCTGCCGGGTTCATTGAGCAGGAGCTTCTCGGTTTCATCTGGTCGAAGCAGAGAGAGATCTGCCAGAGCGTCGTCGACCACCGCTTCACATCAGTGAAGTCCTGCCACTCGGTTGGCAAGACAGCTATCGCGGCGAGACTGGGGGCATGGTGGTTATCGGTTCATCGACCCGGAGACGCCTTCCTCGTGACGTCAGCTCCGACTGGCTATCAGGTCAAGGCTCTGCTCTGGCGAGAGATCAACAACATTCACAAGCTGGGCGGTTTGCCCGGCAGGACCAACACGACAGAGTGGCTGTTCGGAAATGAGCTGGTGGGCTTTGGCCGGTCAGTGCGAGACGCGGATCCGACAGCATTCCAAGGCATCCATGCACCGTTCGTGCTTGTCATCCTCGACGAGGCTTGTGGCATCACGTCAGCCATCTGGACAGCAGCCGAGACGCTGGTGGCCAACGACGACAGCCGCTTCCTCGCCATCGGCAACCCGGACGATCCGGCGACAGAGTTCGGCAACTCGTGCAGGCCGGGCACCGGGTACAACGTCATTCAAATTAGCGCCTATGAATCTCCCAACTTCACCGACGAAGAGTGCCCCGACTGGCTGAAGCAGCAGCTGGTGGGCGAGCAGTGGGTGGAGGAGCGGGCGAAAAGATGGGGTGAGGAATCACCACGGTATCTCTCTAAGGTCATGGGAGACTTCCCAGAACAATCTACAGACGGCTTGATCCCCATCACGGCAGTCAGGGAAGCTGTGGCCCGTGAGCTGGAGGCAGTGGGCCCTGTCGAGCTGGGCGTGGACGTGGCTCGCTTTGGTCTGGACAAGACCGTCATCTACAAGAGGCAGGGGCCGGTGGCGAGAATATACAAGAGAATGACCAAGCGCGACACCATGTGGGTGACGGGTGAGGTGGTCAAGGCCATCAAAGATACCGATGCCACGCTGGTCAAGATTGATGACATCGGTCTTGGCGGCGGAGTAGTTGATAGGCTTAGGGAGCTGCGTTTCGAGGGCGAGTTTGACGCAGAGATTGCTGCCATCAATGTTGGCGAGCAACCTATCACGAGCGCAGCCGATGAGGTTTTTTACAATAAGCGAATAGAGCTGAACTGGATGATGCGGGACAGGTTTGTCGAAGGGGATATAGACATCGAGGATGACGATGATCTGCAGGTCCAGATCGTCAACATGAAATACAAGCACACCAGCCGGGGCAAGCTGATCCTTCAGAGCAAGGCCGACATGAAGAAGGACACCAAGCTGCCCAGTCCTGATGAGTGGGATGCCCTCGTATTAGCTTTCACACCGAGGGAATATGGTGTAGATATGGCCTTCATGGAGCAGGCTGAAACATTCACGTATGACCCATTCTCCATCCCAGAGTTCTGGCCCCGGGTTTATGCCATCGACATCAACGGCAACGAGATGTCAGTCGTGTGGGGGTCATGGGACACAGAGAGCGAGACCGTCTATCTGTACGACGAGTTCATATCCACTCGCCCGGACATTTCAATCAATGCATCATCGATCCGCAAGCGGAAGGCGTGGGTGCCCGGCCTGTTTTACATGCGCGACCATGGCCGGTCGGAAGAGCAGGGGCAGGGCATGATCAATGCGTTGCTCGACGAGGGTCTCGATATCTTTGAGAAGGAAGAGGACATGGAGATCGCCGTCAACGAGATGGTGGCGAGGCTGACAAACCAGACGCTCAAGGTGTCGAAGAGAATGGAGCGCTGGATGGACCAGTACCATAAATACAAGCGCGACAAGAAGGGTGAGCTGGTCCAAGAGAGGGATGGCCTGCTCAGGGCATCGGGGCTGATAGTGCAAGGAGGTCAGTTCGTAGCCACTACGGCTGATATACTAAACGCGAAACCAGACGAGGTAGCCAGTGACGACACAAAAAACCCATCGACCGGATATTGATCCGGTCATCTACAGACGGATACATCGCGGGCCATCCATGGAGCAGATCGTTGATCGCATTTGCTGCAAGCATGACGTAACGAAGTTGGCGCTGTTGTCCTCAGACTTCAAATACCGCCGAGCAGTGACCGCCAGATACGATGTGATCAGGTCTCTTCACCGCGTCTTTCCATTCCACTCCCCTCACTCTCTGGCCTCTTATCTGGGGCTCAGCCACACGACCGTGTACCGGGCGCTGGGCAGGGTGAAGGGCAACCCGTCGACGATATGAAGGGAGCGCCAAATGAAGTGGGCCAAGGAACCAAACCGAGGCGCATCGTGGGGAATGGAATATCCATTCTTATTCGGCCAACTGGTTTCTGGCCAGTGGGCTGTGTGGGAGAGGGTCACTGGTTTCGTCGTGGCGGAGTTCGGTGAAGACATTTATTCAGAGGCAAATGCATCGGCGCACAGCCGCCGCATAAACCGAATTGAAGATGACCCAACCATGCCAGCACAGCTTGACATGGTGCCGTAGAGGATTGAACCAATGAACGAAGTGATCGAACACGTAGCAACGACTGAAGACCTCACCAAGCTCACGCTTGAGGATTTGTTCAACAAGGCCGCAACGTATGGGCGCATCAACGTCTTCGCCACCGACAATATGGAGCATCCCAAGAGATACCAAGTGGATATCCATTTCGAGAGTGTACCCGGGACATCAGTAGAAGCCAGCAGTGAGTTTGATATGGAGATCAACGAAGCCTTCATACAGGCAATCACCCGGGCCCAGAAGATTGTTGAGTCCTATGGGAAGGCCTAGAAAAGGGCACGAGATAAGCCCTCAGCTTATTCTGGAAACCTACCAGAAGGTGGGCAGCGCCAGAAAGACCGCAGCAATCCTGTGCATCTCAGCAAGTTCCGTCGCCTATCACTTGAAGCGCATGGGAGTGTGGAATCCCATGAAAAAAGACAAAAGATCAAAGAAAGAGGAAGAGGCGGAGGTCGTAGACCCTCTCCTCACGGCCCTGAAAAAAGAGCATCCAGAAAGGTGGGCGGCCATTGAAAGAAAGTAATTTTAATGTCCGTGGCTTTCTCAAGTGGGTAGAGATGGTGGGCGGGCAGCCTCAACAGCCACACACAGAATGGGAAGCCGCACGCTACATACTGGGCGGGATCATACACGTCATCCATCGCGATAAGAGGGGCAACGTGAAGATGACGCGGGGATCGTTTGAGCACTATCGCATGTACGGCGCTGGCACTGTGATGAGAGTGGTGAGGCGCGTCACACAGAAGAAGCGAACAGCCCTTGTCAATTCTCTCTTGATCCGTGATGGGGATCTGTGCTCTGTTTGCCTCCTCCCCCTACATGAGGACATTTCCATTGAGCATTGGCTCAGTGTGGAGGCTGGGGGGAACAATGGCGAAGCGAACGTGAGTTTGACGCATGCTGTATGCAACCAGATACTCGGCGACCGGCCAGTTGGTCACAAGGTCAGCATCTGCTCGATCATTCGCGAGGTCTGTCCTGACGAGCCTCCCGACAGGCATCACCATGTCTGGTATGACATCAGGCAACAATTCCCACTGAAAAATGGCAATGGAGGAGAGGTGACATGAACCTTCTCATTATTTGCTCGATGGCATTTGGGTCAGCAATCTATGCTGCCGCAATGTCGAACCATTTGCATGGCTATGTAGTGGCCGTGTCATTCGTGTGTGGAGCGTTGACAGGAACCGTGCTACTCATGACAATAGTCATGTTGGCACATTGGATTGATGGAAGGATTGATGACGATGGGACAGAAGATTCCACAGATACTATTGCCGCCTAAGCCGAAGGTGATCCGTAAAAACAGGTGCCAAAACTGCGGTTACTCCCAGCTTATGAGGGGGGCTGACTACGAGTGTCATCGCGGACCTCCCGCCGCGCAGGCCTTTCCCGTGCAAAGCCAGCAGGCAGGCCAGCCAAACTTCATGATCCACACCTGTCATCCCATCGTCAAAGACATCGACTGGTGTGGTGAGTGGAAGGCCAAGCTGGATTCATAGGAGTGATTTTAATGGGCGAGAAAGAGACATCACAGAGAATTTCCACGATTGCCACAAGGGGCCTATGCAACCCCCTGAGTCTGACCGCAAGGGAGATAGAGCAGGTGTGTGCTGCAGCTCTCACGCAGGGCAAAACGTCGTGTGGCATCATCGGCAAGATCAAGAAAGCGCTCGGTGTGGGATGAGCAAAAAGAGAACTCCCACTCTGGCATGGACCAATCCTGAGGTCAGGTGGCTGGGTAAGGCCTCCTTGAGGTTGTTCAGGATCAACAAGCTGAACACATTACAGATTGCCAAGCGATTTAAGGTCCGCGAGCAAACCGTCTACAATGCAATGTACAAGGAGAGGATGCGTGAGACAGCGTAGCATGGGCGGCGGCCCTCGCGTTCACGGGCTGGAGGTCCGCTACGTCGACGGCCCTAAGGTCTTGCACAAGGTTGGGCGCAAGCACGAGAGGATGGTGATTACCAAGCGCGTTGTCTTCCTCGATCATTCGAGATACACGGGATCGAGGCTGCGCGAGATACGAGCCGAGCATGGGGTTGGGCGGCCATGGAGAGCGCATGAAAAAAGAGATTGATAGAAGGGGATTCCTTGGCGTTGCCGTTGCAGCGCCTGTCGCAGCCAGCCAAGCTTTCCGTACTGCAGCTGGATATGAAGCGCTGGAAGGGCACGGCGTGCCCGACTGCCCAACAGATTATGTGTCGACTGATCGGATAAATCCTTGGGACGTTTATAAAAAGCTTGGTCTCCCTGACTGGAAGAAGGCAGAGCTGGCAGAGGAGGCCAAGGTGTCTCTCATCATTGATCCCGGCATCGATTGTTTGAGATCGTGCTCGTGGGGCGCTAAGGTAAGGATGCAGGCCAAGGTCAACTATGGCAGAGCTATCCGCAAGAGCCATCACTCAAGAGAGGTTGATGGAGTTCGTCGGGCATTCAGTAAAAAATATAAGCTGGAGTGGATATAGGAGGATGACATGAAACGTCGAAGTTTTTTGAAAGCGATGGTCGCGGTTCCCGTCGTGGGGGTCTTGGCCACCTGCAAGCGAGACTACTTCCCGTTTGGCAGAAGCTCTGAGCCGGAGACAAAAAATTCAGCGAGCCTGTCGGGAGACTTTGGTCTGGCTCCTGTTAAACGCGAAGGCGGTACAATTATACATAAGGACGTCCCTGTAGAGCTGTGGGAATCGACCCCGAAGTGGTTCGCCTAGCATGGCCGAGATCCGTGCCTGCGCCCGGTTCAGTGTGAAGAAGTGAGGAGTCGTTATGCGACGAAGGTTTTGGAGATTTCTTGAGCGTGCATTTCTCGTTATGGCCGACAGGTGCCACGACGCCTCTATTGAGTGCTGGAAGCGTGGGTGGCTAAACCCTGTAATGAATGTAGCCAGAAAATAGGGAGCCTTTGTGAAGTACGGATGGCCGGGAAAGAAGCGCACTTATCACACAGGCCGCAAGCGGTGCCGGTATCTGAAGGACATGCGCGCGGAGTTCTCGACGTACAATGAGGTGACTGAAGTTGAGCCAAGGAAGATGGGCAAGCCGAAGCGTAAACGTAATCCGAGAGGCTATCGAGATCACAGAGGAAGGCTGATCCATGTATGACTGGGAGCGCAAGTTCAATCACGAAAACGAAGAGAGGGAGCGTCTCTATCTCATCAAAGAGACGAGCCGTGGTTACTATGTAAAAAAGTATGATCACCCGAATGAGAGGCTTACTTATCTGAGTAAGAAAGAGGCTTTCAAAGAATGGGGTTCATCTTCCCGCTCAGATAAGAACTATCACGAGTTTTGGGTGAAGCGCGATGTTGTGAAAACCAAGATTGATAGCATCATGCATCCTGATTATAGTGATGGCGGTCGAACATTGATAGGTTTGTTCGGGGCACTAAGAAAAAAGGCAGAGTGTAAGCGACGAAAATGCCGGTGGCATCAATATGGTCGAGAGTCCTATTGCGGTTTTGGAGAGGATGCGAATTGGGGCTGCGAAACGTGTAACAAGGACTTCGTTGTCTGTATGGATTACTACAGTCCTGCTTACGACAATTCTGGCAAGGTTGTTAGCGATGTCCGGTGGGGCAAAATCGCAACGCTCAAGGCATATCGTGACAAGCACCGCCAGTACCGATCTGGCCTTGGAGGCTGTACCGACACGCCCCTGAGTGTGGGGCGATAAAAAAAGGAGACGTTTTGATGACTGGACGTTTAACGATAGTGAAAATTGCGGACGAGCATTATGGTTGGGAATTTACAACCGACAAGGGAGAAGTGCTGGTCAATGTTGACGGCTATGCTGATGTGGACACGCTCAAGAAAGACCTGAAGCGTGTGCAAAAACATCTGCCCAACGCCGAAATACCGGAGTTGGTTGTGCCATCATAAAGGGTAAGAAGAAATGACAGCATTGCTCAGAGAGCGCGTCGAATTTACACGCGATGAGGTGCGCTTCATGGAGAAGTCATACCTAACCGAGCCTTGGTCGAAGATCTTGGACAGGCTCTCGGGCCATACTGTCAATTCGATACGGGGCAAAGCGAGCGCACTCAACCTGCGTCGGAGGAAGACTGACAAAAAATCCCAGCACACCATCGTCGAAGAGTTGAGGATAGAGCGCGAGAGATCCTGCTATAGTCGCCGGGCGCTCGCTGAGAAAATGGGATACAGCGAGACCTCATTATTTCGCTGGGAGACCGGGCGTCGTTCCCCTACAATGCAGCAGATCAAAGACTGGTGTGATTCCCTAAGTGTCACACTCACATTCACGCACAGGGAAAATGCAATGACCGACAGACGGATAGTGACAGCCGTTGAGCTGGCCACGAAAAAGATCAAGGTGCTCGACGAAAAAGCGGAAGGCGAGCCTGAGGTCTCCAACGTAAATGCAGGAGGAATAGATGGGAGATGGCAATCGGAAGCTCTGTATTTGAATGAAGATCAGGCCATCCTTGCGTATGAAAACACTCTCAGGGACTTCCTAAAGCACAAAAAAGCATCTACCATTCGCTTTACCAAGGGGCCAGTGATTGACCGCTGGCACATTACAGTCGCCGACTCGGCAATGACACATCGGGCCGCCGAACAAAGATTCACCGTCACCTCCACCATTGAGATTTACGACTGAGCTTCCGGATTGCTTGTTGTGTTGTGCCATAGGTTTTAATCCTCATGGGAGGATGCTGTCATGGCATTGGACGACGCACGGTCTGGTTATCTTGTAGAGGGTGAGGAGACGCCTCCGCTCATCAACGGGCCCATCGAGGGCAATGAGTATGAGGAAGAAGGCGAGGGCGAGGAAGATCTCCATCAGAAGCTGATCAGGTGGATCAGCACTCCCAACATTGCCGAAGAGATAGACGACGACACCATCAACCAGATTGGTGCTCGCGTCATCGAAGAGCTTACACTCGACAAAGTCAGCCGACAGGACTGGTTGGAGAAATCCGAGAAGGCGATGCTTCTCGCCACTCAGGTTGCCATGTCCAAAACCTACCCATGGCCTGACGCTTCCAATGTAATTTATCCCCTCATGACTGTGGCGGCTGTTCAATTCTCAGCCCGGGCATATCCCTCCATCATTTCTGGTCGGCAGGTCGTCAAGGGCGTGGTCCATGGCAAGGACAACGGAGAACCCCTGATTGGTGAGGATGGATCTCCCATCATGCAGATGACGCCGGAGGGTCAGCCTCTCCCAGTCTGGAAAGTGCAGCCGGGCGAAAAAAGAGCACAAGCCGACAAGATCGGCGACCACATGAGCTATCAGCTTCTCGAAGAGCAGGAGACTTGGGAGGAGCAGGTCGACAAGATGCTCATCATTCTCCCAATCGTCGGGAGCTGCTTCAAGAAGTCGTACTTCGACACGACCGAGGGATACAACTGCTCGGATCTGGTCTTGGCCGAGAACCTCGTGATCAACTACGACGCTCCGTCAATGGAGCGGGCACCGAGGCTCAGCGAACTGATCAAACTCTATCCCAGCGAGATCCTAGAGATGGAAGCGGCTGGTCTGTTCCTTGAAAAAGAGAACGGATATGGAGTGCCGTCTGACGGGAAGGGCGACAAGGATGCTCCTCATGTATTTGTAGAGCAGCACAGGCGCTGGGATCTGGATGGAGACGGATACCCTGAGCCGATCATCGTCACCGTGCACGAGGAGAGCCGGAAGGTCGTTCGCATCGTCGCACGCTATGATGGGGATGGCGTCAAGATTAACAAAGAGACCGGAGAGATCTCCAAGATCATTCCTGTCCACTATTACACCAAGTTTGAGTTCATGCCTTCGCCGGATGGCGGGATCTACGGCATGGGCTTCGGCCAGCTGCTGAGCCCGATCAACAACGCAATCAACACCGCTCTCAACATGATGATCGATGCCGGTCATCTGAAAAATTCGAGCACCGGCTTCATCGGTCGAGGTCTGTCTCTGAGATCTGGATCCATCAGGTTCAAGCCGTTCGAGTATCAGGTGGTGAACACTCCCGGCAGGGCCTTGAAGGATGCCATCGTTCCATTGCCATTCAGTGGGCCGGATCCAATCCTATTCGAGCTGCTGGGTCTCCTCATTCAGTCCGGCGAGAAGGTTGCATCGATCTCGGACGTGATGACGGGCGAGGCGGCCAATCTTGCCAACATGGCACCGACAACGCTGATGGCTCTCATCGATCAGGGGCTGAAGGTGTTCACGGGCATCTACAAGCGCGTCCATCGCTCGCTCAAGTGCGAGTACGACAAGCTCTACCGTCTCAATTACCTCTACATGGAGGAGACATCTACCTATCGCCACGGCGAAGAGTGGAAAGAAATAACACGAGAAGACTACCGCAAGGGGGCAGGAATTGCCCCTGTGTCGGATCCGTCAATGGTCTCCAGCATGCAGAAGCTGGCCAAGGCCCAGTTCATGCTCAGCTTCAAGGATGATCCATACATGAACCCGATTGAGATCCGTCGTCGGGCATTCCAGTCGACCGAGATCGAGGATCTGGATCAGCTGATACTTGATAAGCCTCCGCCCAATCCACAGGCTCAGAAGCTGGCGTCAGATGCCGAGATGGAAGCAGTCGAGATGCAGATCAAGGCCGAGGATTCCCGCATCGGGCGCATCAAGGACATCAGCACGGCAGTGCTCAATCTGGCCAAGGCCGACAAGGAGAATGGTTCAGCTGAGCTGGACTGGACAATCGGCCAGCTGGATCTGCTCAAAAGGCGCATGGAGACAGAGAACGGCCAGCCGTCAGAGCAGGCCCAGCAGCAGGGTATCGAGCAGCGCGGTCGAGCTGGTGGTGGTGAGCCTCCAATCGAGGGGGCCCGGCAGGCTGAGGACGGCAACTGGTACATCGATGACCCGAACCGTCAGGGCAAATACTTGATGGTGGCATGACATGGCTGGTCCAAGTATATTTGACAGCCCTCTCGGTCAGTCTTTCACCAAGGTCACGGATTTTTTCAGCGGCAAGGAGAAGAAGCCTGCCGACGTCTCCTATATTCCGACAGATCGCACCCCTAAATTTGCTGAGGAAGAGCAACTCACTCACACGATAGATGACCTCGACCGGCATTGGGTTGGGGAGAACGGACCATTCCCCAACAGAGAAGCTGCAGCCGCTTGGGATCAGGAGAGGCGAGAAGCAGCCCGCGCTCACATGCCTTCTCCGGCAGCGACAACTGAAGAGCAGGCGGAGCGTGACAAGTGGTCAACATATGATACTGGAACGCCCCACGCCGAGCCTCCCAACGTCATAGGCAGAACGTCTTATGGCAGGGCCATAGTCAAAAACGAAGATGGGTCTCTCTCCACCAAGAGAACGAGCACATTCCAGTTTCCAGATGGCAAATGGTACAACGCGCCGACCATGGACGAAGGAGGCAACCCGCTGACCGATGAGCAGGCCTACCACAGCGTCACGTCCTACCGTGAAGAAGAGGGATCTGGAAGCGTCGAGATATTCGGGAGCGATCTGTACCGTGATCCGGTTACCGATCAGACGCTAAGTGGTTATGGCACGCGAGAAGAGGCAGAAGCTGCCGCTCAAGAGGAGAGCGACAGGGCAATGGAGAATGTTCCATATCACCTCCGGCCTCCCCAGTTGGTGGAAGTGGAGCATGACCCATTCAGTGCTGAGAATGATCCGCTGGGAGAGAGGGCCGAAGCCGAGGCCGAGCCTCTGGGCCGAAACAATATCCGCGTGACTCCGGGCAAGGCCCTGCGCCGCATCAACCAGCATCTCATGGATATGATGGAGAGAGGGGTGACGGCACCGGGAGAGGCATACAGCGGTGAGCTTCAGGTTATTGGTCCGGACGGTCATGTGACCGATGAAGCCATTGCCCGCTCTATAGAGATGACCCTCGCATCCATAGGCGGCGGCGCAGCTGCAAACGCAATCATAAAAGCAGCTGGTCGAGACATCGCCAGAGGAAGACTGTCCTTCGCCGGTCGGGGAATTAGAGACCAGATCAAAGTCAAAAGGAGAATGCGTCAACATGAGGGTCTGCTGGCGGCAGACGAACCTAGCGCTGGCAGGGCTTTAATACCGCTTGCGGAGCAGGCCGGAGAGCGTATAGTCCAGCCTCGGACGGGAGCCATAGGAGGCGTTGATGAAGGTACTCAAGTTCTCGGACTTCAAGAATCGGAGGGAGTGGCTGGAGGCAGTGGGGGAACTGGGCTTCAGCGACCGGCAGGGTATGGAAGAGAGCATCCGGCAGGCAGTCTCGAACAAGGAGATACAGGAGCCGCTGTACGCCCACCTGCCGAAGTGGGCGCTCGCAGCCCTGACCTAGAGCCGACAGCAGCGCAGAAGGCCTACGACGACAGCGCTGGCTTCTTCTCCGGCATCACCACAGGCGAACTCCAGTCCCAGATCCCACAGATCTCAGGCTATGAGCCCGTGATCCCCCTGCGACCGCAGGAGAAAGCGTTCGAGGGTGCGCGCGGTGAGTTCAAGCATTACTTCGAGGATCACATCGCGGCGTCCATTCCCGGCCATCCTGAAGTGCAGGCTTCGGTTGGCTCCGCCATCGTCAGGGCATATGGGAAGACTGGTGCTGATGTGCTCGACATTGGGGCGAGCGAGGGGGCACTCAACAAGGCAATCACCAAAGCCAGCGGCGGCAAGATCCGCACGGTCGCGCTGGATCCAAATCTTGACTTTAAAGTCACGTTTGAGAGCAAGCCGCAGGCCGAAGGAGCCACGTTCGTCGCCGAAGCCTTTGGCACGCCAGAGCAGGCAGGAAAGTTTGCCTTCAATCACGAAACGACGCCGATCAACTACTTCGACCCGAAGGGCCAGAAGTTCGACGTTGTCCACGAGTCGATGACCTTCCAGTTCATAGACGCTGAACGCCTCAGCAAGTTCGAGGCCGCCAAGGATCTGCTGAAGGATGATGGCGTCGCCCTGTTCGAGCAGAAGGTCAAGGCCGATGGCACTGACGCATGGGCCACGAATGAAGAGGCCAAGAACCAGTTCAAGCGTCGACTGTTCACCGAGCAGCAGCTTTCAGACAAGCAGGAGATAGCTCTCGTCGGCATGAACGAGAAGATGGTGCCGAAGCTGGAGCTGGAGCAGGCGCTGAAGGACACGTTCAAGCACGTCCGTCAATACTGGGATAGCGGCAACTTCAAGGGCTACATCGCTTCTGAATCCGAGGCGGCCATCAAGAATTTCCTGAACGGAATGCAGGACACGTCATCGAGCTTCTCGAATGTCGGCTATGGCTTCAAGCTGTCAGCCAATCCGAAGGAGGCCGCGCCTCTTCTTGCTGCCCTGACGCGAGACGTTGATGCAATGGGCTTTGTGTCCCCCACTCTGGAGGCGGCGAAGAGGCTTCCGGCGAAGGGCACAGCCCAGCAGATGCTGAAGCAGCTGGAGAACAAGCTGGGCGGCAAGCCGAAGGAGATCGAGGCGACCGGGCTGCCAATATGGATTGAGAGACGCTCAAGGGGGCTGTTGAGAAAAAGTGACTACGATCAAAGGTATAAGCTGAATGTATCAGAACTCATCGCCGCCACTAGGAAGCTAGACCCCGCGTCGGATCTGTTTAAGCGTGTGCTTGAGGCCAACAAAAAATATCAGGACTTCATAACTTCCAGTTTGTTGGTAGATATGGAGCAGTTGGATTCCTCGATCATTGACACGTTCGCAGATCTTCTCGGTCGAGACATCTTCCAAACTCCTCAAGTTAAGAAGGGCATGGTCACGCGAGATGAGGTTGTCCAGTATCTGAGAGACAATCGCGTCGCCGTATCCGAGGTGGCGCTTGGAAAATTCGAGGACGTAGGAGATCTTGACGAGATAATTATAGATGCTCGATTCCACGCTATCCAAGAATCTGAGCAAAAATTTTTTGTTGATGAAGCGCAGGACGTAGAGGGCAATGAGACCGGAGAATGGGTTCTTTCGAGTGAGTCGTCTGGAGAAGAAATAGGTCGATATAGCAGTGAAGATGATGCCTATGCAGCCTTAACCGAAGCTGCCGAAGAACTAGCTGAGGGCTACGACCATCTTCCCGGCAAGCCAGAAACTGTGTTCTCCGGATACCAGCAACCTCACGCCGGAGGCGAGTACACCGAGCGCCTGTTCCACATGCCCGGACACCCCGGCAAGTTCGAGGGTCACCACTGGCAAGATGAGGGAGTCCCGCTGCCCATCTTCGCCCACCAGAGGGTGTCCTATTATCAGAGGCCTACGCTAGAATCCCCGGAAGCGACTGCAAGCAGGGAGGCTATGGTATCTGCTATGCAGGCAGACAGGAGAAAATTGCATGATGACATCATAAATTTTAGACAAGAAACCGTTGCTAATTCTTCCCAGAACGACCCCATAATTCAGGCAAAGCATCGCAGCATGGAAGAGGCTCACGGTCAGCTTGGCTATAAGATTAGGGACACTCAGAATGAATTTTTTGAAGACATCTACTTCGTCGGCGAGTACCAGAGCGATCTGGCTGATGCCATTCGTGAGGGGGGAGGTCTGACCGATGCGACGGCCAGAAGGAACGCGCAGGAAGAGCTGGTGGTGTACGAAAAAGAACTCGCCGCAATGAGGGTTGAGGCAAACCAAATATTGAAGAGCGTCATTGAGAAGGGCGATATGCCCATGCCAGATGCCGCCAATGATGATCTTGGCCAATATTTTAGGGAACACGAATCAATTGCTCTCTCATCCATGGCAAATGTGGCTAACCAAGTACGCAACATACCCACCAGAGGAAGAGCGAGGGAGCTGGCTGAGAGGGACTCCCTAGTGACACTGAGGATGCAAGAAATAGAAAACAAACTCAGGAGATCAGAGAATCTCTCCCATCCCTTCGCCAACACCACGACCGACTACGTCGACTTCCTCATCAGGGCAACTCTGACTGATGCAGCGCGTCTCGGCATGGACAGGATCGTCTGGACGACGCCGGAGGACATCACTCTGGCCTCCCATGGTCAGCTGGAAGGCAATCGCGAGTTCTACGGCAAGATCGTTAGGAACCGCATCCAGAAACAGCTTAAGAGGCTGGGCCCGCTCGCCGTGCTGGAGAGGACAGCCGCTCCGCACGACGCGCCTGTTTTTCGCGATACTGCATACACAGAAGCGGAGGTGGATCAGGCTTATGAGGATTCCGCAAGGCTTAGAGAGCTTATCCTTCATACCGATAGAAGAATACAGACGCTTGTGAGCCGGGCACATGCAGAGGGGTATTCCCCTCCAGCTCCCGGGATAGAAAGCTATGCTTATCTGGAGATGTCCAAACGCATGGCAAAACCAGATGCGATTGGCGTTTCGGAATCACTCAAAAGCGAAATAACAAAGGAGCATGCCACGCGGGATGATTTTAATCAGGCATATATGAAAGCCCAAGAAATTCTTGATGTATCCCTTGAAGACAAGAAGGGAAAATTAGTCCGCGCTGACCCAGAAGTTGGTGAGGTGGAAGTCAAAAAAGATCCCACGGGACACGGCTTCAGGCTTCACAGCAAGAAGACAGGCAGTGTGATGCCCGGGCGCTTTGGCACATCAACTGAAGCCTTCGAGGAAGCGGATAGGATGAGTCTTCCCTTCAAGAGAAAGGATTATATGTCCATCAAGCTCTCTCCGGAGCTGCGCAAGCAGATCATGGAGAATGGCATCGACCTGTTTGCCAACAACCCGAGGGCTGCGGCGATGATCATCACCGCGCTAAGGGACGCAGAACAGGCAGCCCAGAGCGTTGGCTTCCGTCGCTCGGTTGCAGGAGGCATGCGGTCTCCCATCATCGGCACCGGCAGAAAGGGCAAGACCCTCATCAAGGACATCGCCAAACACTTTGACGCACAGCACATGGAGAAGTATGGGCGCAAGCTGGATCCTATCGGCAACCCTCAGGACATGGACACGATCATCGCCGGAGCTGCGTCGGAGATCCAGCACCAGCAGTCCCAGCCTGTGACTGGCGAGGGGTGGTATGGCGAGGATGTCGAGGAATCTTTCCGGCAGAGCACTCCGATTGTGCCGAGGCTGGCCGAGAGCGAACCGTTGCGTGTCCTGTCAACATTCATGACTGCCATCACATCAGGCATCAAAAACCCGGTGGAGAATTGGGAAGCTGGCATGGACATGCTGGAGGCCTACGAAGAGACCGGAGTGGTGCCGACGAAGAAGGCGAGCGGGAAGAACTGGGGATACAACATCGCGCCTCAGGTGAACATTCTCAATCATCTGATTGGTACGATGGGAGAGGAGGGGGCGGCCAGATGGTTGCTGTCCCTGCACCCGGTCAAGGAACTCAACGAGGTCCGAATAGCATCAGGCTATAAAAAGGGATCGAAGGTCGTTGGAAAGATGGATGACCAACTCCTTGGAGGAGAGGCCTTCGGTGCCAAGTATGGTCCGTTTGGGCTCGGCATGAATGGGTTCGAGAATACCGTGAGCGACAGGTGGCACACGAGATCCTACAACCGTCATATTGGACGGCTTTCGGATGTTCCAAAGGGATACAAATCTCCAGCTACAGATATGCCGCGCAACTCCACCGAACGTGCCGCAATGAAAGCTTGGAACATGGGGGCGGCTGACGAGGCGGGTATCAGCGAGCTGGATGGTCAGGCGGTCCTGTGGTACTATGAGCAACAGCTTTACACCGATGCAGGAGTTCCCAGTGAGCCACAAAAGTTCTCAGAAGGCGCAGCGAAAGCCCTCCAAAAAAGAGGGTTTGCAGCGCAACCGCGAGATGTTCGCCCGAGCGATGAAGGTCAAGCTGGACAACAACGCCAAGGCGCTGGCAGCACGCTCTTCTCAAACCCAGACGAAGCAGCCGGTCTAGCCCTCCTCAATCAGCGAGATCCCCTCGGCTTCTATTCCCGGGCCTCGCGCTCTGCCGCCCAGATCAAGCAGAAGAAGGGCCCTCCCGGGGCCATGATCAACCGTCTCAAGGAAGGCGGAGTGACCGACGAGGAGATCCGGTGGACCGGCCTCGACAAGTGGATGAAGAGCCGCAAGAGCGTCACCAAGGAAGAGGTGCAGAGCTATCTCCTCGACAACCGCATCCCCATCGAGAAACACCTGAAGGTAGGCGGGGGTGCGAAGTGGAAGGACCATTATGTCGAGGGCGGTCCCATAACCACTCCCGGTGGATCCAACTATCGAGAGATCCTGTTCTCCTACGCTCCAAAGAAGCCCGGCAAGCCGATGTTCCTCTCGTCTCACTTCCAAGAGCCAAACTTGATTGGTCACGTTCGCTTGCAGGACTATCCGGTGACCGGGGGAAGCATAAAGCCAGTCGATGAGGCGGCCTATCTAAAGGATCTTGCGGATTGGCGCAGGCAGCACGATGCGTGGAAAGCCAAATATGCAAAAGCGCAGATGAGCAACTTCAACTTCGATCCATCACCGGAAATGAGAGCCTTGTCGGCGCAAGAGCCTGTGAGGCCTTCTAAATCAAGGACCGCCCTGCTGTCAGAAGAAGAGCAGTCGGACTGGGCCCAGTATGGTCGCGCACACGGGTTCTCGCCCGGTGCCCGGGAGGCCAAGGAGGCTCTGAGAACTAAAGTGGATGACATCACTGCGGACATCATGAAGCTGAACATGAAGGAAGGTAATCTCAAAAGCAGGATGATGGACTTGGGATTTTCGTCAGGCGCATCCGGCACTGTAACCAAGCTCTTTGCAACCGGCAACACCGCCACCAAAAAGCAACTGGTCGACAAGGCAAAACTCGACGAGGAGATGAAAGACACAAAAGACAGGATGAGAGATCTGATCAAGGGCCGTTCCAATCTTCTCAGATCTCGGGTTCCAGCCGAGGAGGGCCCGTTGATCACGGAGACATCCAAGTGGACCGAGTTCCTCGCCAAGAACATCATCATGGAGGCGGTGGATGGAGGCTACAAATACATCGCTCTGAAGACCGGCGCATCTCAGGCTCGACGCTATCGCCTCGAGGAAGATGAAGCGGCGGGAATGATCACTTACTATGATGGCATCAGAATTGATGTGTGGCGTAAGCTTCTCAAGGAAATTGACCCAGAGATCAAGATTGAAACAGCAAATCTCCAGCAGGAGTCCAGAGACGGAAGTGAGGGGGAGGCCATCTATCTAATTCGCGTCACCGAGGCAATGGAAGATGCCGCTGGGGAAGGTTTCTCACTTATGGCGGGGGGTGTGCCCTTTACGGACGACAGAAAATCTGAATTAACGCAGGTAGAGCACGATCCATTTGCTCCTTCGGAAGGAAGCCATGGCCCAGACGCACGACCCGCACAACGTACCGAAGCAAGAGCGGCAAGATGAAGAAAAGCCGGTAACGATTTATGGAATGTCGGAGGTTGAGTTCAACCTCTGGAAGCGTCATCCAGCAACCGTGACGGTTCACAAATTCATGAAGGAATATGAGAGCACCCTGACAGAAGTACAGCAGGCCCGGATCAATGAGTCTGAGCGAAAGATCGACCTTCACATTGAATATGAAACCAGAGGTCGAGTTGCCATGCTTCAGGAGATTGGCCCCGATCTGACTTTTGAATCACTGCTCTCATTCTATGGAAACAAAGACCCTGCCAATGAGCCAAGGCCTGAAACCGAGACTCCTTAGCACTGACCTCGGCCATTATGTCGAGGCAGTATGGAGCGGTAAAAACGAATCCGGATACGAGCCTATAGGCGACCGGGTTCTTGTCTTGCCAAACGTGGCGAGCCCCCAGACCTCGGGCGACGTCTACATCCCAGACGAAGTCATCGAAAACAACACCTACTCCTCGGAGACCGGCATTCTGATTGCCGTGGGAGGAGATGCTTTCCTGTGGAACAGCGACCGATCCAGAGAGTGGCAATCGCTGAAGCCAGTGCCCGGCGACAAGATATTCTTCGAGAGATTTGCCGGAGGCATTGTGCGCGGGATAGATGGCAAGATGTACCGCATCATGGATGACAAGATGATTGCAGCGGTGAAAACAATGGATGCGGAGGAACATGGCGGAGCCGTCTCCAATCCGACCGGCAGGGGGGAGTCGGGCTAACGCGAATCTGGAGATCTTGAGAGACGGCTAGGATGGGCCACCGTCCACCGACATGGCACAAGACCCCAGTGACCCCCGTTATTTAAGAGGAAAAGAAAATGGCAGACGATAAAGACCTTGAAAGCCCAGAAGCCATAGAGGCCAGAATGAAGAAGGAAGCCTCCGAGGAAGAAGGCGGCGGTGGCGAGGGCGAGGGCGAGGGCGAAGGCGGAGAAGACACCGAGCTTGAAACTCGCGCCCGCCGTAATGGCTGGAGGCCTCAGGATGAATATCGAGGCCCGGAAGATGATTGGCTGCCAGCCGAGGATTTCATCAAAAAGGTAGAGGAAGAGGTTCCTGTTCTGCGGGAGAGAAATCGTTTCCTCAGCGATCAGCTAGGCAAGCAGGAATCCCAGCTCAATGAGCAGGGGGTCAAGATCGACGAGATGTCATCTGTGCTCACGGAGTTCAACGAACACAACAAGCGGTCTGATGAGAGGGCATATGCTCGCGCCAAGATCGATCTGGAGGCGCAAATGGCAACCGCCGTAGAGGAAGCAGACACCGACAAATACAATAGCGCCAAAGGACAGCTTGATCAGCTCGACGAAGGCAGGCTCGGAGACAATAAAGATGCTGGCGGTGCTGGCGGTGATGAAGGCAAAGGTCAGGCCAAGCCGCCTCCCCTCACTGCTGGCGAGCAAGCCTTCATTGATGATAACCAGCACATCTGGCGTCATCGTGGAGCAAAGAACGAGATGATTACTCGGTACGGTGAAAACCGGAACAACGGCATGTCGGAAACCGCTGGCCTGAAAGAAGCTAAGGAATGGACCGAAGATCAATACAAGCCGGAGGCTCTCGGGATCAAAAAGCCAGAAAGCCGCAGGGGGGATCCACCGGCAGTCGGCAAGCCGAGCGGCAAATCAAGAAAAGCCGCGCCCAAGAGATCGTTCGACGATCTACCTCAAGAGGCCAAGGACATCTGCGAGAGATTTGAGCGCCTCATTCCAAATTACAAAAGAGATCAATACGTCAAGGACTACGACTGGTCGTCAGTCGAGGGAGGCTAACATGGAAACGAATGCACCGGATCCGAAGACAGCAGCACCAGCCGCGCCAGCAGCGCCAGCAAAGCCAACGGTGGAAAAGGCTCCGCGCCGGGCAGTGAAATCCACGCCAGCGGTGGAGCCGACCAAGGAGGCTGTTCCAGTCAGCGAGGGAGTGTCTGCAGACCCGGGCCCTCATGGGCTTCCCAGCATGTCGGAGATGAAGGCCCGCAAGGGGGCGCGCAAGCCATTTGGAGCAATGGACCAGAAGCTGTACTGGCCTGCAGTGCCGGGCTGGCACCTGCATTGGTTCAATGATGTGAGCAACAACATCATGGAGGCTGATGCCCACGGTTATGTTCACATACTTGACAAAGACGGTAAAAAAGTAAAACGTGGTGTTGGATCTCACCCAAATCAACCGGGTGGAATGTCTGCATTTCTCATGGCCATTCCTCAAGAGTGGTACGAAGAGAGCAAACGAGCCGAGCAAGCAGAGTTGGATAAATTTGACGCTGACTTGAGAAAAGGGGCCGTAGACGGAACTCCCGGCGAAGATGGGCGATATGTTCCTGAGGACTCGACCGGCAAATCCCGTATCAAGATTGAAACTGAGACGGGCAAGCAGACTTAAACTCCCTTCACTTCAGATTCACGGACATGACTTGCGTCTTCGCATGGTGCGGAGGCGTGTATCCTTTATTTGGAGAAGCATCATGGCAAATGTCGATGCACCATTCGGGTTAGCGCCAACGCGCCATCTTGATGGAAGTCCATATAACGGGCAGCACAGGTATTACTACACCCCCTCATCTCTGGCCGGAGACATCTTCATTGGTGATCCCGTCATTGCGTTGGGGGACGCCAACGACAACGAAGTGCAGGGGTATGCGGCTGCGACGATACCCGAAGTAACCATTGCAACAGCTGGTGATGGAAATATCATTACCGGCGTCGTTGTTGGCGTGTTGCCCGTTACAAATGACTCGACGATCTATCGGGAGGCCTCGACCGAGCGCATCCTGATGGTCTGCGATGACCCTGATGTCATCTATGAGATTCAAGATGACGGAGCGGGGGCCCTTGTAGCAGACACCGTTGGACTCAACGCGGTGATGATTGCAGGGGGAGGTGGTTCCACCACTACCGGCAGGTCTAGCTGGGAGCTGGATGGCAACGCCGATCCACCGGCAGCTGATCAATCAAATCAGCTGTTCATATATGGGCTCAGCAAGAAAGAGGGTAACGAGGTCGGTGACTTCGCTATCTGGGAAGTGCTCATCAACACTCACCAATACCACGGCGGCGCTACCGGGCGCATCCTTGGTATCGCATAGGGAGGGCTGACCAATGCCAGCAATTTCTACAGGCGCACATGCCAAAGCCCTATGGCCGGGTGTCGTTGCTTGGTGGGGCAGAGAGTACGACGAGTACGCTCCACAATGGACGGACTTGTTCAACTCGCAAAACTCCGACAAAGCATACGAGGACGTGGTCGAAGACGTCGGCTTTGGTCTTGCGGCAGTCAAGCCCCAAGGCGAAGCAATCGTCTACGATACGGACTCTCAAGGTGCCACAACTCGGTTCCAACACATTGCATATGCCCTCGGGTACATCATCACATTCGAGGAAATGCGCGATAACTTGTACGTGGAAGTTGCGAAACGGCGCACGCCGGATCTCGCTTTCTCGGCACACCAAACGAAGGAGAATGTTGGCGCGAACGTCTACAATCGTGCGTTCAACTCATCCTTTACGGGCGGTGACGGAGTTGAGCTGTGCTCACTTGTGCATCCAACGCTCGGCGGCAACCAAGCCAACGAGCCAACAGCCGGATCTGATCTGAGCGAGACAGCCATCGAAGATCTCTGCATTCAGATCCACACAGCAACCGACTCGCGGGGGCGCAAGATCAGCCTTCGCGGTATGAGCCTGCATATCCCACCGGCCTTGGAGTTCGAGGCCAACCGTATCCTCAAGTCAGTCCTCCAGAGCGACACGGCAAACAATGCCGTCAATGCTCTGCGAGCGACCGGCAGCCTCCCTGAGGGTATCAAAGTCAACCAGTATTTCACATCAACCACACAGTGGTACATCCGTACCAACTGCCGCACGGGCATGTTGCACTTCGGTCGTGACCCCATCGGGTTTGATGAGGACAATGACTTCGATACGAAGAACCTCAAATATTGCTTCTACGAACGCTACAGCGTTGGCTGGGGTGATTGGCGAGGCGTGTACGGCAACCCGGGACCATAGGAGTTCGTACACGAATGGGCGGGGGGATGTTCCCCTCGCCTCTCACCATCGATTATCCTTTTAGCGGGCCCTGACGGGTCGATTGGGAGAAAGAAAATGCCTATCAATTCCAACTATCGCGGGGGTTTCCCGGGAGGCGTGTCAATCAAGAATATGCCTCTGTTCCCCACCTTCACCAACAATGTCTTCTGGGTCGATTCGGCTACGGGAGCAGACACCAACAGGGGTAATGAGAGACTTCCTCTAGCCACCCTTGCGAAAGCCCTTACCAAGAGTGTTGCCAACAAGGGTGACATCATCATGGTCATGCCCAATCACGCCGAGACGATCACTGGCGTGGGCGGTATTGCTCTGGCGAAGGCTGGCGTAAGTATCATTGGGCTTGGTGTCGGAGCACAGCGTCCACGGTTCCTGATGGATGGTGCGGCTACAGTCACCGCTACAGTCACCGCTGCCGATACCTTGGTTCAAAACTGTGTCTTTGCAGCTGGTCATGCGGACGTCGTTCGTTGCTTCAACATCACAGCGGCTGGCTTCACGGCTGTCGATCTTGAATTTGTCGAGAACATAGTGGCTGAGAACTTCCTCATTCCATTCGACTTCTCGTCCACGACAGACAACAACGCAGATGGTGCATCCATCATCGGGTGTCGCTCACTTGGCCTTGATGCTTCAGCGACCGAGTTTATAGCAATGACGGCTGACTGTGATCGTCTTACCGTTGAAAACAATACGGTCATTCAGTCTGGATCCACTGACGGCGCTCTGATCAAACAGGCAACCGGCAAGGATCTGACTCTCGTTTCGGTCATGTGGAACTTTGTACAGCATGCCATGACGGCTGGTGATCTTCTGATCGACAATGATACGACAGCGAATACGGGCATCGTCGCCCACAACCGCTGCCGCCATGCCGACGTGACCACTACTCATTCGCTAGTTGATTGCGATGGTGTTGGTCTGTTCGACAATCTGTCGGTTTCTACGAATGTCCTCTCGGGCTTCGTACTTCCGGCAATCGATGTCGATGGGTAATTGGGCCAGTTCTGGGTTGCATACACCTTCTGGAGTTCAAGGATTCCGGGGGTGTATGCGCCGGGGACAACCAAGGTGACAGGAGAGCGCTATGCGCCCAAGAGAATATGACATAGACCCGGCCAACGCCAATCTCATCGGCTTCGCATCCAATGTGACCGGAGCCACGTTCACCCTGACGGCGAATGACTCTGGAGACAGTCTCGCTCATCAGGTTAGCGTCAAAAATGACAGCGCCACGGATCATTCGGCCAAGACCCTTACGTTTGTTGGCACTGATCCGGATGGCTTTGCTCTGACGGAGACAATCTCTGCTCCGGGCACTTCGGCGACCGTCGAAACTGCGGGATATTACCTGACCCTGACGAGCGTAACGGTGTCCGCGACAATCGGCGCTGACACGTTTGATATCGGGTGGGTCGATGAAGTCTCGACGAGAACCATTCAGGTTGATGACAGATCCTCTGTCCCGGTCTCGGTTGGCATTACGGTAACCGGCACCATCGACTTCACAGTGCAAGAGACGCTGGAGGCTCTGGACTGGCACCTTGGTGCCAATGGCAAAACCTCACAAAATCTGGATTGGCACGGCATCATTACTCCCGTCGATCTGCTTGCCATAACGGCAAATGCGGTTGGCTTGGGAACTATCGGAGCTACTGCCATTCGCCTGATCATCAACAGCTACACAGACACGGCAGAACTCCAGATGCACGTCTCTCAGCCTCACGCAGATTAGGGCGTGGATCATGCCTGCTGGCGGCAAATTAGATTTGAGGACGGCTAGACGTGGCAACGGCAACATTCACTCTCTTCGACGAGTTCATTCGCTATCTTGGCGATGGCACAATTGATCTGGACAGTGACACGTTCAAGTGGATCTTGACCAATACCGCTCCTGTCGCCGCAACCGATACCCTCCTTGCCGACATCAGCCAGATCTCAGGATCAAATGGCTACACGACCGATGGCGATGCCGCTACGTCAGTGACGTGGGCAGAGACAGGCGCAGGGACAGGCATATGGCAATTCTCCACAGCTGATCAGACATGGACGGCGGTTGGCGGAGTTCTCGGAGGAGGGTCGTTTAGGTATGTCGTCCTGTATGATGCCACTCCTATAATTCCACTCGGTCCTCTCGTCGGCTATCTCGATCACGTAACATCTATCTCGCTTAACCCAGACACTTCGTTTACCGTCGATGTTGGATCAGCTGGGCTTATCCAAGTGCAGGAGGCTTAAGTGAAGAGCGTAGATAAAAAAATTGCAGAGCTTAGAGATAAGCGAGAGCACCTTGGTCGCAAGGGTGAAGAAATCCGACTGCAGAGGAGGGCCCTGTCAGCTGAGATAAGAGAGCTTGAGAGCACCTCGTCTCCTGACAAAACAGACAGGCCCAGCGTTCACATGGGGGTGAAGCCAGCTGCGTTAAATTTGAAGCCCGGGAAAACAGGATAGACGGCCATGGCAGCCCCAGTCCTTGCAGATCGTGTTGGTGAGAAGATCACCACAACCGGCACCGGCACTCTTGATGTTGATCAGGGCGCGGTCAGTGATCAGTTCTTCACGTTCGTAGACTCTGGCATCGCGACCGGATCTCAGGTTGGTTATCTGCTGAAGGACAATGACAGTTCCGATGTCGAGGTTGGGTACGGCACATGGACAGACGCCGCTCCGGACACCTTCAGCCGAGATACGGTCACGGCCTCCCGCATTGCAGGTGTTGCCGGAACATCGAAAATCTCTCTCTCCGGAAATGCCGAACTCTACATTACGATTTTGGCGGTAAATGTTGTCCCATACGACGATGGAAATATATTTCTGCAATCAGCAAAAAAGATTGATTTCAATGCTGGCGCAGCAACAATAAGCCAAGTTGGCGCGGGTCAACTCCTGTTCTCAGGGTCAGCATTTACCCATGTCGAAGTCCACGGCAATTTACAGATGGGGGATGAAGCAACCGGGGTTTTCAAGGGAAATATTTTCTATTCTGACAGCGACCAGTTTCCTTCTTTCCTTGTGCGGGCGGGAGGAACAAACAAGGCAATTTGGCTCAGTGACGTAAACACCGGAAATATGTTCTTCGACAGCTTGGGGGACATTAAGTTCAGGGACAATGTAGCCGGTGGCAATGAGATTTTTGTGGCCCGAAATTCGGGGGCTGTGCAGTTTCAGGATGGAGCGGAAGCAACACCGTCAATCGCGTTTCTGAATTTTACCACTACGGGTTGGTGGGTCGAGGCAGGGCCACTCCTCCACGCCTCTATGGGCGGGACAAAGAAGTTTACGATAGATAATGTCGGCAACGTAGTTATTGACGGCGAGTTAAATATCAACAAAGCCAGCGGCTCCACTCGCGTTGTTGTGCAGGGCGTAACCAATTCCCAATTGATTCTGCAACGCTACGCAGACAATACCGAATCACCTTTTTTTACCGCTGAGAAATATCGCGGCACAATAGCGAGCCCCACCACAGCCGCCGTAAATGACAGATGTTTTTCGTTTTTTGCCCGCGCATATAACGGGACACAGATTGAAAATGCCGCTGCCATATTCTCACGGATAGAGGACATGGATATTGCGGGCGATGCGAGCAATCACCCGGCAGCAAATTGGGAATTTCACACACGCGACGCAGCTGACACAACGCAGTTCGACGATGGCACGCTGAGAATGACCCTCACTCAAGAGGGGGTGCTTGAGCAAGAGGTCGCAATCAAGATCAGGGAACGCGCGGCAGCAGTTGCCGATACAGCGGCTTATGGTCAATATTGGGTTTTGAACACCGCCCCCAACCTTCCGTATTTTACAGATGACGCGGGGAATGATTTTGAGATTGCAACATGGCCCAACCTTCACAGGAAGGATCAAAACTTAATTGTCAATTCTCACTTCATGATTTCTCAAGAGAATGGGGATACGGCGGGGACAGCGACAGCTTACTATCCTGCCGATGAATGGCAATTTCAGTTCTCAAGTGTCAACTCCGCAACATTTACGGTGGGGCGTGATGCCAAGCCCTTTTCATCCAATCCCGAAATTGAATATGGGTTGAAAGTTGATTGCACCCTTGGCGCTGTGCAGAGCGCGGGAGATATTGCCCACCTTGAGGCTCGTATAGAAGGCAAAAGAGTTGCCGGTAAACTCAACTGGAACAACACCGGCACAAATTATGATCTCAATATAGGTTTTCTGGTGCGCGCCGATTATACGGGCAGCGCGGCAATCGCAATTCAGAACAGCGCCCGTAATCGGTCCTATGTTGAAGATTTCAGTTTCGTAGCCGACACCGATACATGGATCAACATAACGGTCCCGGCTGATACGCTTGGATCGTGGCTCGAGACTACAGGGGTTGGCCTCAGATTTCTCATTACATTGGGTGCCGGGAGTTCAAGCCAAGGCACAGACAAGACCTGGGAAGCCACAAACGATAAAAATACAAGTGCAAGCAGCGATATTATGGACACCACAGGTCAGACCTTCTGGCTTGGTCCTGTGATCTTACATCCCGAGCCTATCCCTGTTCCAAAAAGTGCTGATCTGCTGCATTTGACCCGTAAATATGAATATGACGATATGTTTGAGTGCCGCCGCTACTTTCACCAGATGGAATTGGGGAATGGTGTTTTTGCTGTTCTTATGGCAGCTCGTTCAACGGCTGTTCTCAGCGGTCAGATTATACATAGTCCACAGATGAGGGCAGCGCCCGCGTTGGCAACGTCCGGTACGGCCGGAGTGTTGGGCGTGGGCGGTGAATCTCTTAGTTCGTTCTCTTTCCAGGCAGGGCGTGAATTGAGTTCAATCACATGGAATGATGCCGGTACTCCATTCGTCGCTCTAAGCACTTATGGCCTGACCGGCGTTGGCGCGAGTTTCTTCTTGCAAATGAGTTCGAGGCTATAGAGATGGCTAGATGGGTTCATGTTAATGAGAGTGGGGTGGTTGATTTTCAGCCAAATAACAGTTTACCTGAAGAATGGAATGGAGAGCTATTGGCCGGACTCACGCCCGCAGAGTTAAAGTTTAGAGGATTCTTACCGGAGGCTCAGGTTGGATTTGATACTCCATACGATCCTACAACCCACCGGAAGCTAGGCCCGAAGTTCACTCCGGGCCCGGATGATGTTACTGCTACTTGGGTGGTTCGTCCGAAGACCTCGGAGGAGTTGGCGGAAGATGCAGAGCTTGAAGAATCTCATGTGGAGGGTGTTGCGAAGGGCAGACATGGAAAACTTCATTTTCGTGAAGTAAATGAGATTAGGATTCTGAAAGGTCAACCAGCCCTGACGGGGGCTCAATTCCTGAATTTTGTCAGAAATCTATAGAGGTGAAAAATGAACGAAAAAGCGAATGAAAAGCCAGACGGGGAAAATCCGGAAGCTGAACAGATACCCACGCCGGAGATCAGACAATCTCCTATACCTAAATTTGATCCACAGCAGATTCAAGATCTCTTGGATGCTGTTACTACACAACGAGATCAGGCAATGAATGCCAATGCAACGATGCAGGTTGCCCTCACCCGCCTTGAGCGGGAAAAAAGGATTATGGAGGGAGAAATAGCGGTGCTGACTTCGTTGACTGGGAAGAATAAGAAGGCATCAAAGAAGCTGCCGGAGCCTAAGGGCAAATAGGAGGCTATCGTGCTTGGCTTTGGCGCAGTAGCTCAGTTTGCGATTGCGCAGGTCCGCGAGAACTCATTTACTCTTTCTGTGTCGCCAGCCGCCATAAACATAACAGGCTCATCTATAGAAGTTGAGCCTCTCATACCGGACGCAACACGAAAGGCATTGTTAGTCGGGAGAAGAGGCAGCCAAGGACTCAGGCCGCCACATTTTTGGAAGGGCGTCACCTAATGGTTATGCGTCACAAAATTAAGCCCGGAGACTGGCTCAGCGTTTGTGATCGCTCGGGCTTCGTCAACTATGCTTCAAGGATGAGGAAGGAGTGGAACAATCTCAGAGTGCTTGATCGTTTTTGGGAGATCCGCCAGCCGCAGGATTTCGTTCGCGGCAAGCAGGATCATCAAGCGGCTCCACACACACGGCCACGAGGTGTTGATACATTCGTCGGCCCCCTTACTACTGAAATAAATGCGGAGCATGCGGCTGGCATTCAAACCATAACGCTAATTGATAGCTCGAGAATGACGGCGGGAGATTCTTTGCGCATTCACCATAATGATCTGAACATCGATTCCTACACAGTCCAGTCGGTGGACAACGCCACAGATGTAACGCTGACTGAGGTTCTGAGGGGGGCGGTATCGGTTGGTAATATAGTCGTCGACTACTCAGCGGTTTCGACTCCATAGGGGAAGACAATGGCCACGTCAGCATCATCAGACTTCAATCTCAATCGTGATGAGATCATCGAGGGGGCCGCTCGGAAGATACAAGCGATCCGAGCCGGGGCATCAATGAGTGACAAGATGCGTGCAGACTTCGCCCAAGCCTTGAACGCGATGGTCAAGCGGTGGATGTCCTCCGGCATTCACGTCTGGAAGGTAACCGAGGCGACCCTGTTCCCTGCAATCAACACAGCTGAGTATGCGCTCAGCAATGCGGTCACTAGCGCTCATGCAACCGAATCTTTTGTGGATACGCAGATGGCGACGGCAGCCGCAAGCGGGGCATCCACGCTAACGGTTGATGACGATGCTGGGTTTGCCAATGCAGACAATATTGGCATCACACTTGATGATGGCACGATGCAGTGGACCACGATCAACGGGGTTCCGGCAGCAAACGTAATTACCTTGACCGACAACACCACGGACACGGTTGCGGTTGATAACAGGATCTATGGATACACCAACAAAATCGTGCGCCCCCTTAAGATCACCGATGCACGGAGACATGACCCCGTGAACGTGATCGATACTCCTCTGACAATAATCTCTAGGTTCGAGTATCAGTGGCAGCCCGAGAAGCTGAGCACTGGTGAGATCAACCAGTTCTATTATGATCCACAGCTTGGAACCGGAAAACTTTTCCTCTGGCAGGTCATCACTGCTGTGGGGGATCTCGTGAAATTTACGTGGCACAAGCCGATTGAAGACTTTGATTCTGCGGGCGACAATCCAGACTTGCCGCAGGAGTGGATTGACACATTGATATTCAATCTGGCGGTGGTCATGGCTCCAGAGTTTGAAGTGCCGAGGAATGTCATGGAGGGAGAATATGGAGTTGGGGCCCAAGCCGACAAATATCTCGACCAGCTGACTGGATATGATCGCGAGCATGAGGGCGTCTCCTTCGGTATGGATTTTGACAGATGACAAATATTCCCTTCGGCATCATGAGCTACAAGTCGGACAGCCTGCCTCTGTCGGCGCAGAGCTGTGTCAATATGTTTCTCGAAGCCCAGCCGAAAGGAACCAAGACGATCACACCCATCTTTGGTGTCCCGGGTATCACTGAGTTTTCAACTTTGGGAACGGGCCCGGTACGTGGTCTTCATAATATGGATGGCACGGCTTACGGAGTTGGTGGGGCAAGGCTTTACTCAATCGATTCCGGGGGCACATCCGTAGACCTTGGTGGAAATATTTCCGGCACATCAAATGTGTACATGGCCGACAACGGCACGGAGCTGGTGATCGTCAACGGGACTTTCGGATATATATATGATGTCGCGAGTGGATTCCGAATTATCAGTGACGCGGACTTCAAGGCAGCAAATAGCGTGGGCTTCATAGATAGCTTCTTCATTCTTGATGAAGCGGGAACCGGCAGGATTTACCGTTCCCAATCTCTGGATGGTACAGCCTACGACGCTTTGGATTTTGCAACCGCAGAGATGGAATCGGACGACGTCGTGGCTGTTTATCCTCACAAGGATCTTCTCTATGTTTTTGGGGGCAGAACCACCGAGCTGTGGCGCAATGCCGGGGCAGCAAACTTCCCGTTCGTGAGGCTCCGTGGCTCCAGCCTCAAAAGAGGTCTGGCCAGCACCAACGCCATAACCGACGATGATGAGTCCGTGTTCTTCCTCGGCAATGACCGGATTGCATACAGGCTGCAGGGCAATCGTCTAATCAGGATTAGCACGCACGCGCTGGAGCGAGAGTGGGAGGGATACTCGTCTGTGAGTGATGTTATCTGCAACTCATACACTTTCGGCGGGCACAAATTTATCAACTACACATTCCCCACCGGGAACAAAACATTTTCATACGACGTGTCCACTAAGGTGTGGCACCAGAGGGTGTCTCATGATCGAACCGGCATCAGTCTGGGGAGATGGAGAGTTAATGCCATCGAGGAGGCTTACCAAAAAACTCTGGTGGGAGATGCCTTCAGCGGCAAAGTTGGGTTTATCGACAAAACCGTGTTTACGGAGTTTGGTGACCGCATTCTGGCAGAGGTTGTGTCTCCCTCGCTCCATGGCAACGGCCAGAGAGTATCCATGCCATGGTTTGAGCTTGATGTTGATACCGGCGAAGGGCTCACTACCGGACAGGGCTCAGATCCTCAGGTCATGCTGTCGATCTCTGACGATGGCGGGAGGTCGTTTGACAATGCAGAAATCTGGAGGAGCGCTGGCAAGCTGGGCGAGTATGATGGCACCATCTATCAGCTCAGGTGGGACCGTCTTGGCCGTTTCCATGAGCGTTACATCAAGATCACAATGTCGGATCCTGTCAGGCGCACAATCAAGGGGGCCCGGGCACCGGGGATCAAAGTTGCGTGATGGCCATACCTGCAGCAAATATACCCACTCCGCTGGAGCAGCCCCACGATAGTATTCAGTTTACCGACCGGGAAGGTCGCTTGACTGACTATGCTCTCCAGCTCCTTGAATCATTCAGAGATCATGTAAACGCAGGGAACCGGGTCATCCCATGTGTCGGAGTGGCCACAGCAAATCTATATACGCTAACACCGAACGACGCCTCTCCGCTTCTGGGGGGGTACATGGATTATGAGGTTTTCATTTTTAAGGCCGACCGAACATCTGATGGAGTGGTAACGGCAACCGTGGTTCCAAAGGTCGGGGCTCTCAGCACTTTGAAAGTGTACAAGAGCAACGGGGCGACCCAAGCGACCACAGGCGACGTAGTTATAAACAGCGTTTATATGCTGATTTTCGCTGACCATCTGGATTCAGCAGCCGGTGGATTTGTTTTGAAATAGGAAGGGATCGCGCATGAATAATGTTGTAGACATTACAGATCCAGCGGAGCCAATTGCACTAGCGCGCGAGATGGTTGACAGAGCGATTGGATGCAAAGCAGCTGTGGCTATTCTCGTCCGAGATGATGGGACAATTTGGTACGACTGTAGTGGTCAAGAGCGGATGTCTATTGTCTGGGCACTGGAAAAAATGAAGCTGCAAATCCTAGCCGACAATCCTGAATTATAAATGGAGTCCCTATGGCCGTTGCAATACCTAAAGACCAAGCGTCATTCATGCTCTCGCCTGTGCACGCTATGCTTGAGCAGATCTCCACGGTGAAGGATGTCGAAAAGCTGAATGAGCATCTCAATCATCCGGACGTCATCGAGTGGGTTAGAGGGGAGGCTGTGGGGGGCCTTGATGGCTCTGATCTGCTCAAAAGTGATCGGGTGGTAATGCTCCACGGCGACCATGGCAGCATGCTTGTCGTCTGCATCATGGACGGCATGTATGACATCCACATCCAAGTTTTGCCCGAGGGACGGGGCAAGTGGTCCCAGCTGTTCTTTAGGGCATGTCTCCATCTGGTCTTTACAAACATGAATGCAGTGGAGATAATAATGAGACGCCCCCATGGCAACTTGCCTATCCTCACAATGATCCGAGCGATAGGGGGTGACTACCAATTCACGAGCCCTCAGGGTTATGTTGTCAAACACAAGAAGATTGCCGTTGACACCTATACCCTGACGATACAGCGCTGGATTAACACAGCTCCCGGTTTGAAGGAGCGTGGCGCTTGGCTAAATTCCCGATTGACCGCGAGCGTACAGAATGAAGACGGGTCACCCTGTTTTCCAGATGACGAGCCCAACATGCGCCAAGTCGGTGCAGCCATGGAAATGTTTTTGGCGGGCAACGTGGGCAAGGGTGTCATTTTTTATAATCGCTGGGCATTTTGTAGTGACCGGCCCCCCGTCACACTTCGGTGCGCACATCCAATAACACTCGATATCGGATCAGCCATGCTGATCGTTAGAGAGAAAGATATGTGGGTTCCGACATGCCATTCGCAGCAGCCATAATAGGCAGCGTTGTTTCTGCCGGTATCGGCGCTTACGGCGCACACAAGTCGTCAAAGCAGCAGCAAAAGCGCATTAAGCAGGCCAGAAATGAGCGAAGAGAGTTCGGTGACATCGCTCTTGGCCAGTCTGCCAACGAGACGCTCGCCAAGCTGTATGGTCTAGACACCTTCGGCGAAAGAGGCGGCGGCCCGTCAGAGGCCTTCAATCAGGAATCCCTTGATGCCTTTCGTCGTGTCCCGGGATATCAGTTCACAAGAGAAGAGAGTCTTGATGCCATCGGCAACAAGCTGTCCGCGTCTACTGGTGTTCAGTCTGGTCGCGGATTGCTGGCGCGGCAGGAGTATGCAGCAGGCCTTGCCGACAAAACTTTCATGGGCAGTTATGTGAACCCCCTCGAAAGATTTGCAGCTCGTGGACAGCGGGGTGCTACAGAAATTTCCAACCTGACCACTGGTCTCGGGCAGGCCGAGGCGGCTGGCACCATTGGTATAACCGATAGCCTCCAGCGAGGCGTACAGGGTGTCGCCGGGGCCTTCGGCAGTCAGGCGGGTCTGCAATATGGCAGCAATCAGTCTGCGTATGATGTCAGTGGCGTCGGGGCAACTGACTTGGATCCAAATCTTCCTTGGCTACAGGGAAACAACGATGCGTCTCTTCCGTGGCTACAAACAGCGTCTGCATAGGAGACAGCCATGCCTGTCGATTACACAATCGCGATGAAGGGTCTCAACCCGAAGATCGATCCATACAAGAACTTCCAGCAGGGAGTTCAGACGCGGAACATGCTTGTTGATCGAAAGAATGCTCTAGCTCATGAGGGTCGAGCCGCAGCCAAGTTCCAAGACTACACCGAGGATCGCACCGCCCTTGAGGAATTTAGGGAAGACCCGACACAAAAACGCCGTCAGGGCCTTCCCTTGGGGGCGCAGGTTCAGCTCGGCGCTATAGATGCCAGCGCTCAGGCCACGAAGAAGACGAAGTATGAGTATGACCAGCTCGTCGCACAATCTGACAGGGATACAGTCAATCGCAGGTTGTACAGTGCCGGTCGTATGGCGCTGCATCTTCTGCAAAATACCAAGCAAGGAAGCGACCCAAGAAATAATGGATATATCAGTGGTCTTAAATCTATGTTCAGGAACGGAGAGATCAGCAAAGATGACTATGATCACTATGCCTCTAAGCCTGCCAGCAATATGGCGCTCCAGCAGATGCTCAGCAAGATTACTGATCTGAAAAAATATCAGACTTCCCTGTACCAGAAAGACACCGCAGCCAAACGTAATCTTGATACGGCGATTGATCGTGGCTACAAGCCCGGCACCCCCAACTGGAAGGCCATGACCAGTGGCGGAGGCCAGAACGTAACCGTGCAAGCTGGCGAGACAGCCGCTCAGAAGGCGTGGGGAACAGGCATTGGCGAAGAAGTCCTTGGCGTAGTGAAGGGAGCTACAGCCAGCAGAGCCACCTCTGACAAATACCGGCAAATTGTCAACGCCATGGATGCAGCTGGTGTTTATACCGGCAAGGGAGGAGAAGCAGTCCAAGCCATCAGAAAGATCGGGACTGACATTGCTGGCATCGAGCTTGAGGGAACCTCTGCAACTGAGCTACTGCAGTCCCTTAGCAAGAGTGCAGCTGCGGACATCAAAAAAATGTTTGATGACAGGATGATGAATAAGGGAGAGCTGGAAATGTATCTCAGCATTCCCCCAAACATCCTGATGTCCAGACAGGGGGCACATCTTCTCCTGCAGATGGCAGAGCAGAGTTCTGCATACGATCAGGAGGCATCAAGAAAGGTGCGAGACCTCACGCAAAAGCATGGGACGGATATGAACAGCATCTACTTTGATTATCAGGATTGGCGCAATGCGAATCCGCGATGGAGCAAAGAAGTTCAGACCGGGATCATGAAGGCGGCGAAGAAATACAAGAACCGACCGCTCATAAAAAATCCTGCGTATAAAAAACTCCTGAAACGCGGTAAAAACTTGCGCGAGAGGGGCAAATAAATGGCACCTCTAAGCCCACAAAAAACTCCTCAATCTGAGGGCCAGTTTGGTGAAACCCCGGGCAACATTACTCAGGCTGAATACTGGAGTGGGATTGAACAGGACACGCAAGACATCATCCGAGGGGGTGGTGGTCAGGCGGAGGTCGAATCTTATCTTCGCGAGAAAGGCGTAACCGCTGAAGAGGTTCTCCAACATACGATGACCTTCATGGAGAAGGCGGCAGACATGGCGACTGGTGCTTACGAGGGCATTAAAGGCATGGTTGTTGGAGAGCAAGACCCTGAGTTTGAGGGGGTTGAAGGCTTCACTGGACAGGGCTTTAACCCAAGGACTGCCTACAACATCCGACGAGCGAAGATGGTTGGAGTTTCTGACGAGGCTTATGGCAGACTTGTCAAAGAAGCTCTTGGAGCCCGTATGATAGGGGAGCCGGAGGAGGACAAGCATGGCAACGAAATCATTACATACACCGACGACTATGGGGAAAAAAGACGCGAGTATATCAACTCTCCGGGTCTTGATGTTCGGGACGTAGACAGATTCCTCAGTCAGTCCATTCCTTATATCGTGAGCGGCACTGGGGTCGGCAAGCTGGTTAAAGGTGTTCCGATTGTGGGGCGCGGCATTGCTCAATTTTTTGGGCAGGGATTTACGAGCATGGCCCAAGATGTCGCGGCCAGTGACGAGGAGGGGCTTAGCTCTCTCGGAGATATAGACTTAACGAAGGCTGCCTACGCTGCTGGCGGAGCCCTGTTTGGCGAAGCGACGATGCCAGTATTCCGGTTTCTTAAGGAGGTGGTTAAAAAAGACCCCGGCCTGATTGATGCACAGACAGGTTCGCTTACCGCTCGTGGCGTGAAGGCCGTTGAAGATGCAGGGCTTGACCCATCGGAAGTAACCCCCGAGATGCTTAATGAGCTGACGGCACCAGACATAGTAAAAGGGCCCGATGATCCTCAAGCAGTTATGAGGGCGCAGAGCGATCAATTTGACACAACTTCTAGCGCAGGTCAGCGCACCAAAGACCCTGACCTGTTGCGTACCGAACACGACGCCAGATCGGGAACTATGGGCAGTGGAGCAAAGGGGGTGGCCCAAGAATTTGATGCCACTCAACGCTCACAGGTAGCTGCGGCAGTTGATACCCAGACACAACGTCTGGCTGGTGGGGCCGACGAAGCCGTTGAGGGATTTGAGGAGGCTGGCACTAATCTCCAGCAGGGTCTAAGCAGCGAAAAGGCAAGGGACGCAGCAAGAATAACCAAAGCCTATAAAGACGTTGATGTTGACGCCATTTTCCCGGGCGGGATACCGCAAAAATCATTCGATGATCTGGGTGTAAGAATCCGCGAAGGCCTCGGCACTCAGAATATTACTACCGATCTGAAGGAGACGACCAAGGCCCTTGATATGCTCGCGGACTTCATGGAAGGCAAGGTGCGTGAGCCCACATCAAAACTTCTAAAGGCTGGTGGGCCGCCCCGGAAGATGAACTTCTATGACATTCGCAAAAATATAAATGAACACGTTGGAGATGCCTTGGCCGTTAAGAGGGCGACCGGCAAAGGGGCTGACTACCGAGCTGTGGCTAAGGTCAAGACGGCCTACAATGAATGGATTCAAAGTCTTGCGGACGGTGCTTTGGAAAACGCAAACCCTGAACAATTTGCGCTGCTGCAGAAGGCCATTGGCATTACGGCAAAGGCCAAGAAAAGGTTTGAAGTTAGCGGCAAGAATGATGCTGCAGGGAAGATGATAAAAAAGATTATGGAGGCTGCCGATTCTCCAGAGGGCGCAATTAACAAAATCTTTTCGTCTGCATTTAAAACCTCACCGAAGGACGGGGCGAGGACCGCTCTAATCCGGATGAAGGGCATTCTAGAAAAAGAACAGCCGGAAGCATGGCATGCAATGAGGCAGGCTTATTGGCTTAAGCTGGCTCGACAGAATCATATTTTCAGAAATGCCCAAAAAATCACTCGGGTTGATATGGACACTGCTCTCGGTCAGATTTCTACCAACATCGAAAATGCTTTTAATCATCAGTCATCCATGCTGAAAATTCTCTATTCAAAGGAGGAGCTTAATCGCATGAGATCGTTTGGCCTTATGGCGAGGCGCAATCAGTCGGTTAATCTCAACCCATCGGGCACGGCAACTGAGCTGATGATGCTGCAGAGGAGAATGCGGGATAATGTCCTCACTAATTTACTGAGGCGTCAGGCTATGAGTGCTCAGCTTGCGCGGAAATCCGTAGAAGCTGTTTGGTGGCGTGTAATGAAGAATAAAGCCGTCTCTATATTGGGTGCCCACGGGGAGGGGATCGCCGCTAGGCAAATGGGGAAGGCATTCTCAGGAAGGCTTCCAAAAAGACGTGGGCCCGGAGGCGGTGGTCTGGGTGGAGCCATTGGATCGGAGTATGGCAGTGAGTAATCAGAAAAACATAAAACCGAAGAACAGAGCGATTGCAAGCGGAGCCATGGGCTCTGCTATCTCTAAATTCATGTTCGGGCTTCCTCCGCGTTCTGCACGAAATGTCATTCTATATGCTGAGAGGCTCAAGCATGGGAGAAGAATGATTGTCAGAAGTGCCACGAACCCAGCTGCCCGGCCCCCGCTCAAGAATGCCACGATGCATATGGAAATCAGACACACGAAGTTGATGGCCACCAAGGACAGGGCCCACTGTTTTGCCAAGCTCAACGCTGGTCTCATGGAGGCTACCTCTAAAGGATAATATCTAATGGCACAGAGATTTTACAACCCTTTGACGCAGATAGTCGACAGTGCGGGCGTTCCGTTGAGCGGTGCCCAGCTGTTCTTCTACGAAACAGGAACATCCACGAAGTTGGACACATATTCCGATGAACCCCTGTCGTCTGCAAATGCCAACCCGGTTGTGCTGGATAGCCTCGGCAGGCTCCCGAGCGATGTCTGGCTAAAAAACCAAGACTATAAAGTGGTGCTCGCTCCGTCGACCGACACGGATCCTCCGACGTCTGCGATCTGGACTGCGGATCCGGTGCGCAGCTCCGACTTTGACACTTTCGAGAAGATGACGGTTGGCGATGGAGACCCGAATGGCAGCGTGGCTGGCACAGCCTCGTCGGCTGGCGTCCTTCCTGATGTGTATTGGGACTTCACAAACGACATTCTCTACTACTGCACGACGACCGGCAATGCAGCTGCAGCCGTCTGGACGGCGCTCAATGCAGCCTCTGCGACTGCCGCAGTTCCTAGCCCTCAGGGCCGTCTGACTGTGACGTCAGGGGTTCCTGTCATCTCGACAGACTCTCCGGACAAAGCTTCCGTATTTTATATGCCATACACTGGGAATCTGATCCCCATCTACAATGGTACGTCCTTCATTCCCACCACATTTGCAGAGCTGACCTTGACCCTCGTTGCCGGGCACGCCAGCGGCAACATCTATGATGTGTATGTCTGGTCAGAGTCTGGCGTTGTCACCATAGGCACATCTCCTGTGTGGTCGACCATTACTGCCGGTTCAGGAGCGAGGGGAACCGGGGCCAGCACTGCTGAGTTAGCGCGGGTCCAAGGCATGCTTGTCAACGCAAACGCAATGACCATGACCAACTCCACCAACACATTCAGTGTTGGGGCTAATCTCGGCACGTATGTTGGAACAATACTCATGTCCGCGAACGGTCAGGTGTCCTGCGACACGGCTTTTGGACAGTCGAAGGAATGGGGCGTTTGGAACGCCTATAATCGCAAGCCGATTGTAATATTGATAGGCGATGCCACAGCCACTTGGGCCTATGCCACTGGAACCATCCGGCAGTCTCGTGCAACAGCTGGCAATGCCCTCATAGTTCTTACAGGCCTTGCAGAAGAGTGGGTCGACTTGGACTTCAGACAAAAATTTGTCTCTAGCAATGCCGCAACAACTGCAGCAATAGGAATTGGGGTTAACTCGACGACGGCATTTTCTGGCCAAGCTGGTGGCGGCGGATCCACCCCCGGGGGCAGTCACGGAGTTCTCTTGTCTGCACGGCACATGCTTCCACCGGGCCTTGGTCTCAACAACATCAATGCCTGCGAAATAGGAAGTGGTGCTGGCACCAACACATTCAACGGCGGACAAGAAAACATGCAGCTCGTTGCAAAATATCTGGGCTGAGACCTATCAACTGAAAACACGGAATGATGAGACACACATCCATTGAAGCTACTTTATGCTGCAGTCATTTGGAAATCGTTGGTCCCTTTAGGCGATGGGCAGCTGGCAGACATTCGCGGGCCATATCTGAGTATGGAAAAATGCAAGACTAGACTGCCACTATTGGTGGAAACGGTAATCGCAGTATCTGGGATGTACGTCATTATGGAGCTTGGCTGTTACCCCATGAAAGAGTGGAAAGACAAAGGATTTGACGTCAGCGTTTGGGAGACAGAGAGAAGGGAAGTGTGATGTATAAGACCTTGCTAAAAGTAGGAGCCGGGGCCACCGCCTTGGCGGCTATATTCATCGTCTGGATAAATGTTGGCGGTCCACTGCCCGCTACAGTGCGGATGGTCGGCAACCTCGAGGTCAAGGTGGATGGCAACAAGGCTGAGGCTTTGGAAACCACGATACTCGTTCTGGAAAATGAGGTTGATAACCTGTCTCTCAGGGAGGGCAAATTCGACGGCGTGGCCAAGACCGAATCAATCGCAGTGCAGGTGCAGAGGATTGTACGTCAGAGGTTGCGCTATCAGTACAAGCTGGATGTGGCCAAAAAGAAAAGGGACAAACTCAGATGAAACGCGTTAAGGAAAAGCTCCATCCTGAATGGCCGAGGCTTTTACGGCATGCGTGGAGTGTTCGCCTAATTATCCTCGCTGCGTTCCTATCGGGGATCGAGGTCGCGTTGCCCTTCATGTTTGATAGCCTGCCCGTTCCCGCTGGGGCGTTCGCTGCAATCTCAGGCGTGGTAACAGCTGCCGCGCTGGTCGCAAGGATCATGATATGACCAAAATGAAAAGCCGCCTGAAAAAGAGCGCGGCTGTAATGACCATTGTTGTCGGGTCCGTGTCGGCATCCGAGGGTGTCCGCCTCGTTGCCTACAAGGACACGATAGGCACCGGCCAGCCATGGACCGTCTGCTTCGGTGAGACGCGAGGCGTCAAGGCTGGCGATGTGTATACGATGGATCAGTGCAAGACCATGCTAGGCAACGCGCTGGTGAGCTACGAGACGGGGATGAGGCGGTGCCTCAAGACACCCGACAAGGTGCCTGACGGGCCATATATCGCCTCCCTGAGCCTATCCTACAATATAGGGGTGGCCGCGTTCTGCCGCAGTTCCGTGCGAAAGAACCTTGATGCAGGCAACTGGGGAAAAGCATGTGACAGCCTTCTTTTGTGGAATCGCGCTGGAGGTCGCAGAGTGCAAGGGCTTGCCAACCGCCGCCAGCATGAGAGAAAGATCTGTCTCGATCCGAAGCTACAAACTGCGTCAGTCTCAAAAAAGATTGATGAAATCGAGGAGGGCCCGCCTGCACAAGTGCCTTCCAAACCCAAGAAGCGTAGGTGGAGGTTCTGGCTATGAGTGCTTTTCTGGACTGGCTCCCTCTGATCTTGTCGATTGTCGGCGTTATCGGCGTTGCCGGTGTGCTCCTGCTGCTCGGCATGTGGCCTGTCGTTGCGTCCTTCCTTATCGGTACAAAGCTCGGTAGGATCATTCTGGTCATTGGTGCCTTTCTGCTCGCTCTGTTCTGGGCATACATCTCAGGCAAGAGGACAGGTGCCAAACGTGAGATTGGCAAGCAGAAAGTCCGCAACTTTAGAGCGGCACAAAAAAGGGTAAACAGTGATGCAAAAATTCGGACTATGCCTATGGCTAAGCGTCGGGCTGAGCTTGCTAAGTGGGTGCGCTAGTGGGCTTGTTGATGCGGGCGTAGGGTCCAAGGCCATCTACCCCACGAAGAAAGACGCGGTTGTCGTTTCTGACAGTCTGGCCACACAGCTGCTTGAGCATAATACGTGGTGCGCGGATCAGCCGAAATGCCAGAAGCTCAATCCCAAGACAGGCAAGTGGGAGCCGGAGTTTCCAAAAAAATAAAGCGGGGGCCTTTTATCCTGATAGGTCTGTTTGATTTGCAATTCGTTCCAGCAGCAATTCAATCCGTCGCAACGTCGATAAGACTTTTGCCTCCAGAGCGGCTGCTTCGCGATGACGGATTTCTTGATTAGCGTCTCTTGCCCCTTGGTTCATATCGGGCCTAATTTCCTGTCTCGGTTGGCGTGATTGTAAAACCCAGTAGCGCCAGCGCGGTTAGTATTTGCAAGGCAGCAGTGCGCGGTCCCGGCAACCCCGGCCATACGCTGTCAAGAGCCTCTATCATCGCTCGGTGCTTTTCTTGCTGGTTCATCAGTCGGGCCTATTTTCCTATTTTCCTGCTTAACGCCTGCTCGGCAATTTCAACAATACGTGGATCATTGTTTTTGATGACCTCTAGTATGAACCGCAGCCGCTCTATCTCGTCTGCTAACTGCTTGACCAATGACCAGCCAACTAAGCCTTCTTTCACAAAGACACGCGCTTCATCTACTATGCTGTCCATCAATCGGGCCTTTATTGCACTTCTCTGTGCCCACCATCGAGCGCCGCATAACCTAGTTCAATGCGGGCCTTTGTTGCCGGGTATCATTCAATCTCGCTGCAGCGTCTTTGGTTGCAGGCGTAAACAATGCGCCCCTCCGGCTTGATATCCCACCTGACAATGTACTCCCTGATCGCCTTATATTGTTCCGGCTTTAGGCTCTCGTATTTGCCGACCGGCACGCAGGTTTGTTTGTTGGTGTTGTGGGCTTCGGCCATGGCATCAGCTGTCACCTGACACTCTTCACAGGTGTTGCCCTCAGCAATCCCCCATGAGGACACCGCCGCCCAAACTACGATAGCTGCAACACAGCTTGTCATCTTATTTCTCCGGATTGTTGGCCTTGGACAGCTTGGCAAAAATACGCATGCAAGTGCCCTCGACAACCTCTACATCGTGCAGCTTTTTCTCGTGCATCTTGAGCCCAAGCCTGACGACATTGCAGACCACCAGACAGATAGCAGCCTTGGTCCCCTCTAGGTGAGGATCTCCAGTCGGATCTGGAGGGCCGAAGTCCTTTATAATATCCCAGTATTCTGGTGGGAGCACATCGACAAGATCTCCACGCTTGTGGTCAGTCTTGAGTTTCTGGATTGCCTCGTAGGATGGCACTGATCCAATTGCCAAGACGTTGTCGTTGCGCAGCAATTTTGGGGTCTCATCAGACTCAGCGCTGGCTACGAGCTTCTTGACGTCGAGGTGATCCGGATCTTTCGTTTGGGTATTCATTCCTTCCACTTCCTGTCGTTCTCCTCAAGGCGATCTGTCTCTGCGTTCCTCACCGCAGCCTGAACCAGCTCCTTGAACTCCGGGCTGTCTATATTCACCATGCGTGGAGGCAGGCCCTTTACGGGGCCATGATCTACCGGGGGGGCAGGAATATACGGAGCATCCGCCTCAGCCTCAGGATTTTCTATCCTGTTTGCCAGCTCAGTTGCGGCTTCATCGATGGGTAATGCAGGAGGCACCGAAGAACCAAGGCCCATGTTGTCTAATCCACGCTGAAGCCCAGACACAGCGCGCGCTGGCGGCTTGCTGGGGGGTGGAGGTCTGCTGGGCGTTTGCTGCTCCCGCTGCTTCTTCAGAAACTCCTGATGTTTCTTGTGTAGATATCTCTCGCGATTTTCTAACGCGATTTTGATTTGAGGTGCGGGGAGCCTCGTTGGAATCCTGATCTGCCCAATCGACAGTGCTGAGTGGGCCACGGCCAAGACACTGATGGCGAAGAAGGCTGCAGAGCTGAGGGTGTCGATAAATCTCCAGCCTTCACCATAAAAATGATTTACCGCCGATATCAGGGCAGTGACAAAGAAGGCCGCGCCGATCATGGCCACCGGCTTCCAGACGGGTGTTTCTTTTGTGGGGATGACAGTTAACAGCATGGACTTCAATCCTTTTGAAGGTAGGGTCGAGGAGGAGGAGAATGACGATTAAGATCGACGGGGACTCCCCTCCTCCTCTAGGGTACAGCTTGAGTCGTAAAGTGCAGTATCCCGAGATTGCCCCCGGGTGGCTTCACACGTTATGTGTTCTCTGAACTCCAAATTATAAGCAGATTTTTGGGGAGATTGCAACTCATAGTTACCACCGAGAATGCAGGACCATCTGCGGCAGCTCACCATTTGCCAGCCAGTAGGAATCTACAACCCACTGTTTCTTCGTTGTTTTATCAAGGATCCTCGCCCCCCAGTGCGCCAGCGGAAAACCCTTCCAGACTGGAGACATGATAGAATGGTAACGCAAAAGATTATTATCACGCATGATGCTCAGGTAGCTGATCACGTTGGTGGTTTCGTCTACGCAGTCCAGCTGTCCGCTGACGCCAGACCACTGCCATCCGGATCCGGCCTTGTCACCGCAGGTGCCGGTGGATTTGCAGACCTGACGTTCGGCCCATGCAATTGCACGTCGGATATTTGCTCGTTCATCTGCCGGTGTCTTTGCCACCGACATAATCCCCTGAAGGGCATGCAGATCATTCCTGCTGAATCGGTATCTGGATGATTGCTGGCAGCCATGGGCGTGGCAGATGTAGGCGGTGTTCTTCCTTGGAGGCTTGCCGCGACCCTCGGTGATGTCCAAGTAGTAGATCTCCATCTCCCGGGTTTTCTCCGCGCCGAGCGTTTCGGAGATGGCTATGACCATGAAGGCCAGACCAAAGATGATGGCAAAAATCACAGAAATCATCGTCCATATGACCGTGCCCACGTATGCAACTTCCCCCCACCATCTGTCCTGATTTCGCGTCGCCCACTTGCCCATGTGGTCTACAATTATGAGCGGCACTACGAGAACGGTTACTCCTAAAGCAAACAACGCAAGGTTCATGACATCACTTCCATCTGGCCCCCGCCCCTTTTTGGAATGGCCTGCCCGGTATCTTCTGCTTCTTCTTTTTTTTGGTTTCACCCCTCAGGCGCTTCACCTTGGCAATGGCGTGTTTGTCGGATCCGAGAGTGGTGTGCGGCTTGCCATCCGTCTTCTTCTTATGACACTTTGCATGAAGATAGCGGCAATTCTCAGGCGTGTCTGAACCGCCAATTGCGAGCGGTATGAAATGGTCTCGGTGGATGTTTCGTTTTATCCGGGCCTGTCCGATGGTGATGGGCTCACCACAGTCGTCACAACAGATCGCCGCGCCTTGGTGCAGGAGCGTCAGGATGATCTCTCGCTCACTGAAGGTTCGTCTTTTCGATTTTGGCAATCCCAAGCCCCTCCCTGATGACCTCCAGATCTTTCCTAATCTCGATAATTGCATTTTTGTTTGCCACTATCACCACTAAGATTATGGCGAGCAATACAGTGATGAGCGCTCGGTCGAGATTATTCATTTATTCGCTCCGACGTCAGCGAATAAACTCGCGTCATTCGAGCGTGGCTTTTTGCATCCCGCATGTTGACAAATCTTTCCGTGGGGAAGAGGAGACCTCTTTTGATGGCGGTGCGTATTAATGCACCCCATGCATTGTGATGATGCGGCACTATTCCACTGGCTTGAAGGGAGATGCGAATATCTTCTCCGGTGGCATATTGTCGGAGCATGCCTTTAATTGCAGACAGCCCCAAATCTATAAAATCACCAGAATTATCTGATACCTGCTCCATGCTTTCGTCTCTTCGGGCCTTGCCTTCAAGTAAATCCAATTGAAGTTCGCTCATTCGCCCCATGTCACACCTCCTCCTTCAACTCCCAAGCCTCCTTTTTCATGCCTTTATTCCTGCTTTGCCATGATCGCACCAGCAAGCGGCTGTTCGTGCAAATATGGTTCCATCCGGTCGGGTTTGACCTTTGCATATTTCTCAATACTTGCGGCTTTCAGATCGCCACGCTTGACCATCATTGTAATGACCGCACTCACATCGCCAATTTCACGCTCAAGGTCTTTACGGTTTGTCGCATGAAAGTCATCCTCGGTGTAGGGATGATAATTCTCATAGCCGTGGCGCAATATCTTGCTGACGGCTTGGATGATCTCCGCACATTCCTCAGAGAGAATAGCCAGCCTCTCAGCTTCGGCGGCGGATAGATCATTGAATGGGTCGCTCATTATTTTTTCCTTCACTCTTTTTTTCTGCCCGCTTTGCATCCTCTTCCTTGGCCAGCTTCAAGCTCCGTTTATGTTCAAGCAGGGTTTTCGCCCAGCCAGTCAGCTTGTAAGGCTTAACATCTATGCCAGCGGCCATCGCCTCCAGATCGCTCCAGCGCATGGCGTTGATAACGCGAGCCACTGAATTTAGGGTTGGGGCCTCGTCTTCGTGCCCATCAACATAATAAATTCCCATGTTACTTCTTCCACCTTTCCTTCCGGTCGATGATAGTCTGGGCTGTGAACAGGACGTTCTCGTCGAAGTCTTGAGACAGCATCCACTTCAGGTATCCGGAAGGAATGTCCTCGACCGGCTGACCCTCGTGCTTGCCAAACTGGAACTTCGACAGCAGCACCGGGTTGACGGTGATGTTGAGCATCTCCGTGATTGGGAAGTGGATGGTCAGGGCCCGGAGCAGCTCGGCACAGACATAGGCGTCAGGAAGGGCCCTGTGGGCCTCTCCGGCCTCCCGGTCCACTCCATCGATATTGGCGAAGCCGATCCAGTAGCGCAAAGCGTGCAGGGCGTGGGACGGCGCGTCAGGCCATGCTGTAAGGGCACACTTGTATGTGCAGAGCCATGGGGCCTTGACCATGGGCAGCAGGGTTTTCTCGAAGCTTGAGTTGTGGGCAACGGCAATGTCGACATCATTTGTCAGCCCACCAGCCTCAACCACATCTGTCAGGTCGAGCGCTGAGCCCAAATCAGATTCGATGATGTGATGCACGGCAGAGGCTTGTGGGGATATTGCTATGTTGGGCTTAACGAATGACGACCACGCTGATACCTCAGTGAGATCCTCTTCGAGACCAACAACAGCAATCTCAATCACCTGATCCCTCTCCGGATCTGGGCCCGTAGTCTCAACATCTATGACGGATATTTTCATGGCGCTTTTCCTCTTTCTTCTGCAGTCTCTTCTGGTGGTGGGAGTAAATTTATTTCACTGGCTCGCTCGTACAATGTGCGGCCATCACTGGTCAGCATGTAGGGCATGAAGACCGCGCCGAAAGAAAGCATGCCGCATTCGACTGCGGTGACCTGCCCCTTCACCCAGTCACGCAGAATGGAATTGATTGCTATCATCCCCTGCTTGAGGGCTTTGGCTTCATAGTCAGCCTTCGTAATGTGTCGCCTGTGACTCCACGGCTGGTCTTTCAGATATAGAGCGGCCCAGCCCTTGCCCGAGGCTGTCAACTGGATGGAACGCCCACGGTGCTTGAACGCCAGAATAACAGAGTGGTCTGAAAAATTGTCCATGAAGCCAACTGACTCACAGCCAAGTCGCTGGAGAATTTTTGATATCTCCTCGCGCGCATGTGCACCGCTTCTTGCGGTAGCATAAGGTGTGATCATGTCTCACCTCTTGCCTTGGCGAGAGCGTCTTGGGCATCTAGCGTCCAGTGGTCGGCTGGGACGCCATAACTGCTTTCGTGGTCATCTAGTGCTTTTTCTAGCGCCTCCAGCAAATCTGGCGCAGCTGCTATCAGATGAGCATCTGGCATTCCGCCACAGTCGCCAACCTTATCAATCCGGCTGTGGAGAGGGATTAAGTAGACAGACGCCACAGCAGTGAGGCCTCCATCTCCATAAATAATATTTGGGTTCCACCCATTATTTTTGCCCACTCTCCATGGGCCCGGCGTAGGCTTCTTGTCCATCACGCTGCTCCTCTTTGTCCTTCTCGCTTCAATGTGGTCACGTCCACTCCGAGCCGGTCTGACCAGAGCCACACGGCGCGGTCATAGAAATTCTCGAACGTCTTCTGGTCCATGTTTTCAACCGCGATGCTCTTGGTCTGTATCACGAGACGGCCACCCCAGTCTGTCCACGAGTCAACCATCCCGCACTTGAGCTTCGTCTGCTCAACCAAGGTTGCCGCGTCAATGAAGCCCGGGAGGTTGTCGGCAACGCGCTCGGCTATCGCCCAGAACTTCTGGAGGTGTTCCAGATTGCGTGGGTGGGTGATCTGGACAAGGACTGGCTTTTTCCTCGTGACCTTCGTCAGGCGACCCTCGGCGAGGGGGCCGTTGGGGAACAGCCCCTCCTCGTAAGAGGTCTTTGGCCGCCGCCTCTCGGACGAGAATTTTAGAAGCTCACCCATGCACTCTTTCATCGGGAAAATCTGGATGATTGATGTTCGTGCGGTATAGTCTGGAAAAAATACTAAATCCCAACTCACTGCCATCAAGTTGTGGCAGGCAACGCCAAACCACGATGTCGTGTGCCTTTGTATATTTTTCCAACTCGTCGGCATAGGCGCGTATGGCGTCGACCGGATCATCGAAAAGTTTACGCATTGGCGCTCCCTCTTCTTTGACGCCGCTGCTTGTCAGGGTCACATATTTGTGGCGGCCTTCCTTCGCATCAGCTGCCGCCCCAAACCATGCCTTCTGCTCTCCTAAATAATGTTGGGTCATCCCATCTCCTCAACACGCCCTGCGTGTTTGTCAAACATGGCCTCAGCCTTCTCAATATCTGGCGGGAACAGATTATCGATTACGCTGATGTGATAATCCCGAGCTGCTTTGAGACCCTCCAGATCTCCCACCACAATATCGTTAAGCATGCCCTCAAGGTGATTGAGATAATTATCCGGATCGAAAAACTCGCCCTCGATTTCCTGAGGGGCATCCCCCGCCCCCTCCGGAGAGGGCGGGGTTGTTCCTTCGCTGTTGGAGTCATCGGAAATCTCTGGTGCGGGCGGGGCTGACGGTGGAGTAATATCCTTGGGCGTTTCCATGTCATACAGCTCGTCATCCCTGTGGATGATCTCTTCAAGCCTCAGAGAGCAGGGCACACTCTTGATGCCACGACGGACCACGACCTTCTTGTATCCCTCGCCGGTAAACTTGGACCACATCAGAGAGTTGGGAGCCTTGGACTGGGCTCTGACGCGTTCGATGTCTTCCTTGTTCATGACCTCACGGTGGAGGATTGTATCGCCCTTCCTGATGATGGCGTAGGCACCGACTATATCGCCGCGCTTATCGGTGAGATCTGCCGGGATGTGCTCGATGGCAGGAAGGTCGCCCTGACATCTCTGGAAGTGATCGGCTGCATAAACCACCTGCGCGTCGATGATGATGTCGTCCAGCTCACGCGCTCGCTTGCGCAACCCCCAAACCATCGGGTTCCAGCTGGCCTCGACACCCTTCTTGCCTTTGTACTTGGTGATGACACCTTCACGTCCATCAGGCAGCAGCCCATCCTGAGCGCTCTTGGTGATGGCGGCGAACAGAGAGCGCTGGGTGCATTCGAGCAGGTCTGGGGTTTGCTTGACGGCGGCCAGCGCGGAATTGAAAAATCTGTCCTTGTCGATGTTCTTCGGCAGTTGGGTGGCAATGCCATCAGCCCGGCTGGACAGGCCACTCTCAAACTTTTCCCAGCGGATCACTGCATTACTCTTTGTTTTTTCGGCGCACATTCTCAATCTCCTCTTCTGTAAATTCTTTGATAAGCCTCAACGAATGGCAGAGAAATTTGTCACGATTTTTATCCTCTACCAAGGCGGTAGCCATGAACATGATGATATGGGCCACGCAAGTAACTGCGGCATTCCCCGCGTGGGTTTTATCGGTGCCCCTGTCTTCTTCTCTTTGTAGATATCCAGTGATGGGCATCACTAAACATTTTCCTGCCCGGCCCATCGCGGCCACCTCGACGTCATCCTTCATCGCGAGGTGATGGTAAAATTCAGCCATCTCTAGCTCATATCTTAGAAGTGTTTTCACACCGCGACCTTTTCATCCTTGACCTTCGTACCGGGCACCTTGACGCCGGTCTTGGCCACTCTGGTGACGAGCTTCGTGACAAGGGCCACCACCTCGTGGTTCTGATCAAAGTTTTTGACTACATAGTCGAGACACTTTTTGTAGTCCACAATCTCAACGACGGTTTCCGTGCGCAAGCTCACACGCCTGCCGTGGGCACCCCCTGCCTTGACTGATGTCAGTGGTGCCGGTGGGGCTTCGTTCTTGGCGGCGGCCTCCGAAGCTTCCTTCAATCGTGCGGCCTCCTGCACGCGCATATAAGAAGTGAGAGGCCCTCGCAAAAATTTTGCCGCAGCCTCAGCCGCGAGCTTCAGTGGGTTCCACTTGGCGTCCACTTCCTTGCTGGCGGCGAGGTGAGGAGCCTTCTCATCGGTGCGCAGCTTGTCAGCCTTCTTGGAAAGGTTCAGCAGCCGGGTGCGCAGGTTGGCAGCCTGATCATTCTGATCGTCGCTGGTGATTTCCTTGTAGTCATCGACGGCGGCAACAGCCGAATCGATCTGGTCCTGCAGCTCTGACAAATCATCGGAGGCCGGGGGGGCATTGTGTCCTATCCCGGGGATCTCGTCGGGCCACTCCTCACCGGCCTCGATCTTGCGGAACAGATCTTCAGTGATTGGAAACTCGGCGCAACGCAGCCAGACATCATTCTTATAATTTTCCTCAACCGCCTTGCCATCTACCGTTACGTGGTAGGTCAGGTATCCGTCCTTGCTCTCGGGGGCATGAGAATCGTGCCAGATTGCGACACGCTGCCAGCCTCCCGAGGATCTCTTCTTTTTGTAGAAGCCACACTGAAGATGGTCTGCGTGGATCTCGCCGATGCGCCCCGCTAAGGCTTCGCGCCACCAGTTATATAAGTCAGGTTGATTGTTCATCTCGGCTCCTTCATATGCCTGAACCAGTCGTAACAGCTTGTTACATTTTTTGCAACCACATCTTGACGAGCCTGCCCATCATCACCTAATGTCGCGCCATGACAAATACCGATTCTCAAAACTCTCTCACCGTAGGAGCGACAAAGCTCATACGCTGGAGAAAAGAAAAGGGGCTCAGCCGCGCACAATTCGCTGCAGCCATCAGCGAAGATCCAGACAAGCCGATGACGCAGCATGCGGTTGGCAAGTATGAACGCGGTGAGAGCAGGCCCTCCCTCCCAATAATCCAACGCATCAAGACTGCCACTGACGGTTACGTTTCAGCCGATGACTGGCTGGATGGCGAGGCTTGATGCTTCCTTATATAATGTGGGGCCTTCTCGTTGTTAGTGGATTTTACTTACTGGCTTTTGGGCTATTTATGGCTGTCGTGAGCAGCATCAAAGGTGAAGAACTCCCCACCTTGTGGGCCCTGCTAATAGCCTCTCTTGGGTTTACCTGTCTGTGGTTCGCGGCCTTCGATATGTTTTCCAGCACGATGTGTGCGGAGAGGATCGTGTGGTGAAGAAAAAAAACTCTCACCTGTGGGACAGACATCCTGAGGATTTCTACGTCGAGCCTCACTGGTGTAGCCGTCGCCTCTTTCAGAGCGAGACGTTTGAGGGAATGATACACGACCCAGCCTGCGGTCGCGGTCGAATTTTAGCCGAGGCCGTTAAATCTGGGTATCCAGCATATGGCTCCGATCTGGTGGCTCGCGGAGGAGCTGGGGGTGTGAGAAACTTCCTTGATAGCTCGGTGATGTATGACAACATCGTATGTAACCCCCCATTCGGACTGTGCAGTAAACATCCATATCCATTCGTTGCTCACGCCATTCTACACACTCGTAGAAAGCTGGCTCTCCTGTTGCCTCTTGTCTGGGCTGGGGGAGCCAAGCGCTCCGTGTTCCTAAGAGAAACCCCCCTCTCCAAAATTCTAGTGTTGGCTCCTCGCCCCTCCATGCCTCCGGGCCCTGTCATCGAGGCAGGCATAGCCCCGGGAGGAGGCAAGAAAGACTACGCATGGTTTATCTGGGACAAAGTTGGACTTCCTGAGAGCCCGAGGTTTGGTTGGCTGGTCAGGGACGAGAGATGAGCCGCAAGAGCCGCGCCAAGAAGCGCCGCAAGCTGAGGGCGGCTGAGTTCAAAGAGAGAGAGAGAAAGTTTTGCGATGGCAAAAGATTGGACGAACGAGGAGATCGTGCTCCTCAAAGAAATGATCAACGTGCAAAAACTGACGAGGGCTGCAGCCGCTATTAAACTCGGTCGAACGCGGCTCAGTATTGTAGGGAAGTGGGATCGTATCACTGGACGAAAGACCCCGCGCAAGACTGGACGTAAGCGCCTGCGCAAGAAGAGCGGGTTTACTCCTCCGTGGTCGGCACAGAGGGGAGAATCCGTAGCCCCACTTCCCGAAAAAAAGCTCAAACACCCAAAGCCCAAGCGCGACAAGAACAAAAAACTAATCACGATTAGCTCTCTGGAGCGCAGCATGTGCAAATTTCCGATTGGAGATCCCAGAGATGACGACTTCCACTTTTGTGCCCAGAAGATTTTTCCCCGGTCGGTCTACTGCGAGTATCACAACTCGATTGCATACCGGCCTCAACAACAAAGAGGATAGAACATGACCAAAAAACCTGACGACAAAGTTGTGCCGATTGATGGCAAAAAAGACGAGGAGCCCGGAATGGGGCACAATGCTCCGAACGGAAAAGAGTTGCTCGAATACATAAGTCGGATCGAGGAGCTGGAAGGCCAGAAGAAAGATCTCTCCAGCGATATCGGTGACCTCAAAAAAGAAGCGGCCCAGTCAGGCATCCAGACCAAAGTCCTGAACGAGATCCTGCGTGAGCGCAAGCGCATGGCAACCCTTGGCAAGGAAGGCTGGGAAAACTTCCAAGACGAGCTGGAAGCATCACAGGAGGCGATGGGTAAAAAATATCTCGAGCCCATCCAGATGGTGTTGACCGGGATGGAGCAAGACTGATGTCACTTATTGTCGGCATCGACCCGGGACTGAGTGGTGCCGTCGCTGTCGTTTGGAATGACGACGGCACCCTACAGTCTGTCACCGATATTCCCACCATGGGGACACACAAAAAGAGAATGGTTGATGGGATAGCTTTGTCGATCCTTCTGGAATCGCTTGTGCTTCCGAAGGCTGCCTCCATGGCCGAGCGCATTTCCACCTCTCCATTGGGCAGCTTTATTGGTGAAGTGGTGTTGGAGCAGGCTCAGGCCATGCCCCGGCAGGGGGTCAGCAGCACGTTCCGGTTTGGTATGGCTTATGGTCAGATTATCGGTGTACTCCACTCTCTGCGGCTTCCTGTGACCTATGTGACCTCAGCTAAGTGGAAGCGCTCGGCTGGTCTGGATGCAGACAAAGAAAACTCACGGCGCAAGGCCATTGAGACGTTTCCAGCGATGGCAGGCCACTTCTCCAGAAAGAAAGATCACAACAGGGCCGAGGCCGCGTTGCTGGCGAGGTGGCACTCCGGAGTAGACAGACGGTGACCCAGCCTGTTACAGATGAACATCGAACTTTGTTTCGGGCTGAGCGCGTGGGTAGCTCCCACCTTGCTCTGTTTCTCCTTGTGGCTTTACCTTTCGCCATTTTTTCCACGGAGGCGCTCACTCGAACAAGTAAGGAGAGGGACATGGTATCCGGAGAAAATCAAAGAGAAAGGTAAATATGATGAGCAAACATCCCGTCTTTCCACTTTGGGTTAGCGACTTTATAGACGGCACTTCCCACCTCAATGCCGAAGAGACCGGCGTCTACTGTTTGCTCCTCATGTCCATGTGGAGCCACGGCGGTTCGATCCCCGATGACAACCAAGACAATGCTCGAATTTGCCGCGTATCGCTACGTAAATGGATAGCAATCAAAAAGCGTCTTGCACCACTTTTGACGTTTTCCGAGCGCGAGATTACACAAAAACGGTTACAACGTGAATGGAATCGCATCATCGAGAAATCAGAATCTCAACGTCAAAAAGGTATACTCTCAGGCATTGCCAGAGCTAAAAAAAACAAAGGCTTAGCTGATAATCCGGTTAATAAACGGTTGGATGGGGGTTCCAACCAACAAAATATGAATCCGGTTGGAACCGGAGACGAGCCTTTAGATTTAGATTTAGATTTAAAAGAGTCTCCGTCTTCTCCTGAAGAAGAGAAGACGGCACAAAATTCAAATCCTACCAATGGATCGGGAGATGACAGAACCGTCCATCAGGTCATCACAGATATGGTATGGCAGAAAGGCATTCCCGATCTGGTGAAGCTTGGCGCAAAAGAAAGCACGATCAGAAGCTTCATCGGTAAGTGTCTAAAAACATCAGATCCTGAAGATGTGTTGCGAGCAATCGAGGCGGCTGTGAAATTGGGGACAAAGGAACCACAGGCCTACATCACCAAGGTGTTGGAGAATGGACTGCAAGCCGGAGGTGATGAGGTTTACATGGGGCAGAGGATCAGGGAGGTGTGATGAAAACAGACAGCGAAATTTTGAGTGACGCGGGAATACACATTCGTAGTGGCCGTGGATATGCGGGCACAGTGAGAACCCCATGCCCCGAGTGCTCACATCTGAGAAAGAAGAAACGAGATCCGTGCCTGTCGGTGACATTTAAGTCCGATGGTATTCAATGGTATTGCTGGCATTGCGGATGGAGCGGAGGTGATTTTTATGACAACAGCAGAAATAGGCCTGAGCGAGCAGGCAACAGCGTGGCTGGAAGGCCGGAGCCTAGACCCAGAGCTGGCCACTCGGTTCGGGTGGAAAAGCGTGAAAGACAAGGGCGGGAAAGAGTGGATCAAAATTCCCTACGTTCGAGACGGACAGGTCATCAACAACAAGTCTCGGAAGCTCAGCGAGAAAAAGTTTTTCAACGACCGAGACACAGAACATGACTTGCTTAATGTGGATTGCCTCAAAGATGAGGCTCTGGCGTCTGAGCCACTGATTATCACTGAGGGGGAGTTCGATTGGCTGGCGGTCTACCAATGCGGTTTCCAGCGTTCGGTATCCATGCCTGACGGCTGGAATAAAAAGCTGGAGAGCGAAGATGGTCAGCCCAAGTTCGAGGTCTTCCGACGAAACGAACAGCTGATCCTGTCGGCTGAAAAAATTGTGGCTGTGGTCGATGATGATGAGACCGGCCACAATCTCCT
>Ga0255047_10000066_pt1 | contig 64929 bp, 89 predicted proteins | sample JV7_2_1_MG_FD_183640 | JGI IMG/M metagenome (GOLD analysis project Ga0255047, IMG submission 183640) | Seawater microbial communities from Jervis Inlet, British Columbia, Canada - JV7_2_1 | ecosystem: Environmental > Aquatic > Marine > Inlet | place: Canada: British Columbia | collected 2016-10-06
CTATACATGGCTGGCTATCTACGAAAACGACGAGTGGCGAATTCGTGCGGGATGTCGCAATTTCTCGATCCCTGAAGCACAGGAGCACTGGACCGCAGATGATTACGACGGCCCTGACAGTGTGAAGAACACCATCGATAACGCACTGGACTGGGTGCTGGGGCAGGCACTTAAGAGCACAAAGGAGGACATGACATGACAACATGGATCACAGACGATAATGGCAACCGCGCCAGCGTCGAATACTGGGGAAGCGTTGAGGCAGCAGAGGAGTCACTGAAGACGTTGGTCAACTGCCGCAACTGCCGCAACTGCAACAACTGCCGCAACTGCCGCAACTGCCGCAACTGCAGCGACTGCAACAACTGCTATGACTGCCGCAACTGCAGCAAGTGCTATGGCTGCCACGACTGCCGCAGCTGCCGCAACTGCCGCAACTGCCACAACTGCCACTACTGCGACAACTGCCGCAACTGCCACTACTGCCACAACTGCGACAACTGCGATTTGAGGATATATCACGTCGCCGTCCCTGTGGCAGACCTACGCGGCTATACATGGCTGGCTATCTACGAAAACGACGAGTGGCGTATTCGGGCGGGGTGTCGTAATTTCTCGATCACTGAAGCACGGGAGCACTGGACCGCAGATGATTACGACGGCCCTGACAGTGTGAAGAACACCATCGATAACGCACTGGACTGGGTGCTGGAGCAGGACACATCAAGGAGGACATCATGACAACATGGATCACAGATGACAATGGCAACGAGGCCAGCGTCGAGTACTGGGGCAGCGTTGAGGCAGCAGAGGCGTCACTGAAGACGTTGGTCAACTGCCGCAACTGCACCAACTGCACCAACTGCCGCAACTGCCGCAACTGCCGCAACTGCCGCAAGAGCCGCGTCTGCCTCAACTGCCGCAACTGCACCAACTGCTATGACTGCTCTGACTGCCACGACTGCCACGACTGCTATGACTGCTATAACTGCCACGACTGCCACGACTGCCACGACTGCGAATACTGCGATTTGCGGATATATCATGTCGCTGTCCCTGTGGTGGACCTGCGCGGCTATACATGGCTGGCTATCTACGAAAACGACGAGTGGCGTATTCGTGCGGGATGTCGCAATTTCTCGATCCCTGAAGCACAGGAGCACTGGACCGCAGATGATTACGACGGCCCTGACAGCGTAAAAGCAACCATCGATAACGCACTGGACTGGGTGTTGGAACAGGACACATCAAGGAGGACATCATGACAAGCAAACAGGAACTGGCTGACAGACTCAGCCACTTCGCCATCAGTGACGGCTATAGCAGCATCGGTGCTTGGAAGGTCCGCGAGATCATCGAAGCCCTGTTACATGAAGAGGACAAGGGTTTTGACGCCGGTGCCCACCTCAAGGCTGGGGGCAAGGTGACATATCCCAGTCTGGAAGGATACATGATGATTGTTGGCGAAAAAGTGAGCGTCTTTAATAGGCAGGGCGAGTGGCAACATCGTGCCGATGCCTCTGACCTCCTGCGGGATGACCTTAAGCCTTACGAGGAACCTGCCCGTGAAAGGGGTTGGTACTGGTGTGGTTACGGGGGTGACCGCCGCCCCTTGTGGTGGAACGGGGCAGACTGGCGGCTAGCCCCCGACGGACAGTACACGCTGAATAGCAACGTTACCAACATCAACCCCCAACGTATCGTGGAGGATATGTCATGACGCATCCGGTATTAAGAACAGTTTGGACCGACATCACAAAGTTTGTAAGTGGGCTGGTTGCCATAATTATCCTAGGCATTGCGTTCTTTGCCCCACTAATAGTGGCCACCCTCACAGACAACCATTACTGGCTGGGTCTGTATATAGGGTACGCCCTGCTCATCTGGCTCATGACGTTATATCGTCGCACATATTGAGGACAGTATCATGAATGAACTTGAAGCCCTGCGGGCAGTGATCATAAGTTACGAAACCGCTTATCCAGTCATGGCGTTCCCTGAACTGGACGATGATGAATGGGCTTACATCCACGAACGTATCGGCAAGTCGATGACCTCAAGGCTTCACGCAAGCTGGGGGCGGCACATCATCCAGTCCATTATGAGAATGGCAAAGGAGAACGAAGATGAGGGCACTTGATCTTAGCCGGGAACTGACCCGGAAAATTGTTGAGCTTGAGATGGAAATCGAACGCCTCAAAGCTGATCGCTCTGCCGATCATGTAGTGGTAGACCCCCGCTGCGACAAAGGTATGCACTGCTACAGCCGCAGCATGAACCAGCCGTATCCTCGCCTCTGCACACGTTGCAGGGAGCCGGAACCAGAGCGCAAGGGCAGGATCAGTCGTCGGCCTATGCCAGCCGGTGATGGACTGACGAAGTTCAATATGCGGACAAGCCACGAAGAGAGTGACAGGTACGGGCAATCTGTTGTGGCCGATGCCGAACAACTGATGCAGGACCAGTTTGCCAAGAACACGGCGGCACTGGTGGAAGAGAACACTCAGCTACGTTTGTCCCTGCGGGAGATGCTGGTGCAAGCCAACGCCCACCCTGCTGGTGTAGGACACTGGGAACAGCGGCACCGTGCGCAGGAGTTACTTGGGGAGGAAGTGGGATGACTGACATTGTAGAGAGGTTACGACTGTCGTGGGCTACAGATATGTCGATCATCTCGCAAACAGACAAATGGATGCGTGAGCGAAGAGAAGCCGCTGACGAGATCACCCATCTCCGCAAGGTGGCGGACGTGTTGTCTACCGAGCTTACCATGGCAGAAGAGGAACTGGCGTGTGCGGAAGATGAGATCACCCGCCTCAATACCCAGATGCGTGAGTTGGAGGACAAGACATGAGCTAGAGGACCAAGACATTCCTTGTCTACCCGCCTGACCATGAGCCTCTGACGGGCACTCATGTTATCTGCGAGAGCAAGGGCGCTGCGAACAAGGTCGCGCAGAGATTGGGGCCGGGGGCCGAGATACACGAAAGTCTGAGCGAGAAACGACCCAATGGTGGGCACGCTTATTACACTGAGAGGGTATGGACGCTACATGACTGATAAGACATACAACGATGGCTACCTTAAAGGACTTGATGATGCTGTACAAATATGTGTGAGGCTACGTGACATATACCTCAGTGAAAAGTATGCGGTAGATCAACCCATGTCTTCTTTCTCTGAGAGGTTTGCTTTAGGTGAAGTTAAGCATGAGCTATCCAAGCTACATGCCATGGCTATAACGGAGGATTGATATTATGGATGACATAGCTTTAGCAATTGTTATATGTTGTATCTTATTTATAGGAGAACCTGATATGTATGACTTGATTATGAAAGCATTAGAAAAGGCAGCAGCACAATGAGCGATGAACCTGCACACATGTTCCAATACTGGCTTGAGAAGTATGACCGTCCAGAGGCGTTGGAAGCATACTTCCCAGAGACCTTAGCATCTTCACCAGAACTTCAAGCAGCTTTAGCTATGTATAATAATTCAACTCTATTAATTGACACGATTATGGAAAGGTTGTCAGATGAAGTATGATCTGAGTACACACAAGACTGATAGTAAGCCTACAACACGAGGCAAGTGTAATAACTGTAGCACTGATCACGGCAACGTCACCTATAGTGATGGACATACTTACTGCTTTAACTGTACCTCATTCGTTAGTGGTGATGGTACTACCCCTATGACTGTACAGACTACCCCAACCCATGGTGGACGCCTCACTAAAGGTGATACATATGGTGCCATCCCTGACAGATACCTTAAGGACACTACTACTAAGAAGTATGGTGTGACCACTGAGGTAGTGGGAGGTAAGACTACCAAGCATTGGTATCCATACCACACAGACAACGGTTCCCTCATTGCTAATAAGGTTAGGCAGTGTGCTGATAAGAACTTCTTCATTGAAGGTGACATGGGTAGGGCAACCCTGTTTGGACAACACCTGTTTCCCAAGGGTGGGTTGTTCGTCACCTTATATGAAGGTGAAGTTGATGCCATGTCAGGGTATCAGTTGACCGGATCGAAGTACGCTTCTGTGTCTGTCCGTAACGGTAGCAGCGGTGCTGTTAAAGATGTGAAGATGAACTTCGAATACCTTGACAGCTTTGAGACTGTGGTTATCTGCTTCGATAATGATGAGGCTGGTAAGAAGGCAGAGGCAAAGGTTGCATCCCTGTTCTCCCCTAACAAATGTAAGATCGTTAGGCTTGACCTTAAGGATGCTAACGAGTACCTCAAGGCTGGTAAGTTTGAAGACTTCACTAAGGCATGGTGGGCTGCATCAGTGTACACACCGGCTGGGATCATTAACCTTGCCGACATTGGTGATGCCCTATTCAACGAAGACAACCAGACCACTGTCCTGTATCCATGGGATGGTATGAATACCATGCTCTATGGGCTACGTACTGGTGAGCTTGTCACACTCACGGCAGGTACTGGGACTGGTAAGTCATCAGTACTTAGGGAACTACAACACCACTTCATGAAGGTGTGTGATGATAACATTGGTGTCCTTGCCCTTGAGGAGAACATTAACCAGACATGCTGGCACATCATGAGTGTTGAGGCTAACGCACGTCTTAACATTAAAGAGATACGTGACAAGTTCCCAAAGGATGAGCTTAAAGAGTATCAAAAGAAGACTGTGGGTGGTGGTAAGTTCTTTGGCTTCGATCACTTCGGCTCATTGGACAACGATGAAATCCTGTCACGTATCCGGTACATGATTAAGGCATTAGGGTGCCGCTGGATTTTTTTAGATCACTTATCTATTCTTGTGTCTGGACAGGAAGGCGGTGATGAACGGAGGTCTATTGATATTCTAATGACAAGACTTCGTAGTATGGTTGAAGAAACCCAATGTGGCATGGTGCTGGTATCTCATCTGAAGCGTACCAGTACTGATAAAGGAGCCGAAGACGGTAAAGAGATTTCTATTGGGCATCTTAGAGGATCACAATCAATTGCACAGCTTAGTGATGCTGTCATTGCAATGGAGCGTCAACAACAAGCTGCTACTGAGAAGGAAGCCAACACTACGACCATGCGTATCTTGAAAAACAGATACTCAGGAATGGGAGGAGTAGCTACTTACTTAGGATACGATAAGGATACAGGAAGACTATATGAAACTGTCTTAGAAGACGAGGATGATGAGTTCACTGTGTTTGACGGTTAAGTCTTGTGTATGATCGTGGAGTATAGTATATTATATTTCATGATCATTCATTGCTATAAGTGTAACAAAGATTTAGATAAGGGAGCTTTCTCCTTAAGTCAAATCAATCACCATCTTTCTACAGATAATGCTGTTATGTGTAGCTCTTGTAATACTGCTAGGTGTGCTGCCTATCGGAGTAAGAAAGATAATACTGATAAGATTAGAAAGAAAAGTAAGGAGTACTATTATAGAAATAGAGATAGGATTCTTAAGCAGAAGAAAGAGTACTCTAAAGAATACATATCTGATCAGCGTGTAAATTACTATGCTAATAACTTAGAAAAAAGAATGGTATGGTCAGCTAGAGGAAGGGCAAAGAAGAAGGGCATTGAGTTTAAGTTAAGTCCTAGTGACATAGTTATACCAGAAATGTGTCCTCTTTTAAATATTCCTTTACGTAAAGGGGTAGGTCGGATTGAGGAGGGATCACCTTCGCTTGATAGGATTGATCCGACTAAAGGATATGTTCCTGAGAATGTACAAGTTATCTCTAGTAAAGCTAACACTATGAAATCTAATGCTACTCTAAAAGAGTTAGAGTTGTTAGTTAAGAACATGAAGAAGTTACAGAATTGAAAACAGGCATCTAGTTTAATTGGTAGAACTTGCTGCTCATAACAGTGAAGGTATCGGTTCGAGTCCGGTGGTGCCTACCACACACATACATAAAGGAGTAATATGACATGCAATGCACTAACTGTGGTGAACATTCTGATGGTGACATAAGCCTTGAAGACATGCCCAACGAGAGATACATGCCGTACTGTCCCAACTGTAGGACTGAGCACTACACCGCCCTGCCACGATCAGTACCTAAGACGTTTGAGTTAATGCTGGAACGTATTAAGGCGTTAGAAAAGGAGTAACACAACATGGAAGTATCATGTGACATTGAGACTGACAGCCTACACCCTACCTTAGTACACTGCATCTCATGTGTTGACCTTGATACAGGGGATGTAGATGAGTTCCGTCAAGAAGAATGCTATACCCTATTCCCTAAGTATGCTAAGAAAGTTACCAAGTGGGTATTCCATAATGGTATAGGCTACGACACACCAGCCATTGCCAGACTGCTTAAGGTTCACATCCCCCTCAGTATACAGGAGGACACTATGGTTATGTCTCAGCTTGCTGAGCCTGACATGAAAGGTGGTCACTCCCTTGCCGCATATGGTGAGAGGTTTAAGGATGCGAAGCTGGAGCATGAGGACTGGTCAGTGTTCACCGAGGACATGATGAGGCGCTGCACACAGGATGCTAAGCTCACCGTTAAAGTTTATAAGTACCTACGTAAGAAGCTGAAGAAGTTCAGTAGATCATCACTTGAGCTTGAGTACCGTGTCAAGGCTATCGTCACACAACAGGAGTTCAATGGCTGGCCCTTCGATGTACGTGGGGCAGACATACTTGTGGCCCAGCTTGAGGCTAAGAAGTTTAATCTGGAGGCAGAGGTACATGATGCTTTTAAACCCCTGCCAGACTTTAACAGGGTTGTCACACCTAAACGTACCAAGTCTGGTGAGTGGGGTAAGGCACAGATCAAGTGTTTAGGCCATACCCATATGGGCTATGTTGATGGGGTGTTCTCCCTCATTGACTGGCCTGAGTTTAACCTAGCCTCACGTCAACAGATAGCCAAGCACCTCATCCACCATGGTTGGAAGCCTAAGAAGAAGACTGATAAGGGTAGCATCATCGTTGATGAGGCAGTCCTTGAGGGTGTGGATATACCGCAGGCCCAGCTAATCATGGAGTATATGATGCTGGGTAAGAGGATCACACAGATCAACTCATGGATCAAGGCAACTAAGAATGGTAAGGTATATGGATCAGTGATAACCATTGGTGCCATATCTAATCGTATGGCCCATCACTCACCTAACTTGGGTCAAGTACCTGCAACATATTCACCATATGGTAAGGAATGCCGTAGCCTATTCACATCAGGACTGGATGAAGACTATGTGTTGTTCGGCACTGACGCATCAGGCTTGGAGTTGAGATGCCTTGCCCACTACATGAACGATCCTGAATATACTGAGGAAATTCTTAGTGGTGACATTCATATTAAAGTAAAGGAAGCTCTAGGGTTATCAACACGGGATGAGGCTAAGACATTTTCATATGCTGTATTATACGGCGCTGGTGCTGGTAAGATTGGAGAGATTGTGGGTAAGGGCTCTAGTGCTGGTAAGAAAATGATTGCTGATTATGTTGAGATGATCCCAGCTTATGGTGTTTTAAAAGATAGGGTAGCTAAAGCAGCAAAGAAGCCTCAGATAGTTGGCCTTGACGGGAGACTGTTAAAGATTAGATCACCACATAGTGCCCTCAACCAATTACTACAGAGTGCTGGTGCTATCATCTGTAAACAATGGTTAGTAGAGCTTACTAAACTATATAGAAAAGCAAAGCTTGATGTTACTCTGGTAGGATCGATCCATGATGAGTATGCTATGATAGTTCATAAAGATGATGTAGATAAGTTGAAGCTAATTGCTAAACAAGCAATTGATAAGTCTGAAGAAATATTAAAAGTAAAATGCCCTTTAGATTGTGATTCTAAAGTAGGTAAGAACTGGTCTGAGACTCATTAACTTGTAAACCTATTCCTCGTATGTTAATTTATTAATTGGAGGTTTAGTTATGGATACACAGATTAAGTATAAGCAGCAGAACAAATTAAAGACAGAACAAACTGCTCATCCAACAAAATATCCACAGGGACATTTTAAAGATAAGCCCTGCGGTATATGTGATGTCATGTACTCCCCTCAAGCTCCGAGTAGTAAGTACTGCTCTGATACTTGCGCCCATACAGCACTCACTTCAAGATACTTAGAACGTACATACAATATAGACTACAAGAAATATATAGATATGTATGATACACAGGAAGGTAAGTGTGCTATATGTGGTGGTGATGGGTTCACTATGGCTGAACATCATAAGTTAAAATTAGTAGTAGACCATTGTCATGCTACTGGTAAAGTCAGGGGATTGTTATGTCATAACTGTAATAGAGGGCTTGGTCTTTTTAAAGACAGTAAAGAAAGTTTATCAGCAGCCCTAAACTATTTACATTAATGGGCTTGACATGCCTGAGAATATCTATATAATCACTAAATGAAACGGGCAGGATAGTCTGTCCACATATTTGAAACGACTACCAGAAAGGAACATACCTATTATGACAATCATCAACGGAACTGCACACTGGGCTTCTATCACCTCACCTAACACTACCTTTGAACCGACGTGGCAGATTGATGTGTCACTTGATAAGGCTAATAAGGCTAAGGTTGTGGCTGATGGACTTAAGGTTAAGAACAAGGGAGATGACCGTGGAGACTTCGTATCCCTGAAGCGTAGGACTCATCGTAAAGATGGCAAGGATAATCAGGCACCTACCCTGATTGATAAGAAGAAGCGCCCCCTTAATGTACTCGTAGGTAATGGGAGTATTGTTAATGTTAAGTATGCCGTGTTTGAGTATAACAATCAGTTTGGTTCTGGCATTGGTGCTGACCTGAAGGCTGTGCAGGTACTTGAACTGGTAGAGTATGGTGATGATGAGGACTTCGATGACCTCTCAGACGATGATGCCGGTGATGATGATGACTTCGATGATATCCCACTCGCCGCTGAATAACTAAGGTAATATAACAGGTGGCGTAACCTCATGGGCCACATGTGTGTGTATATGTGTAGTTCTTTAACACAATACATATGTGTGTGGCCCATATTTTTGAAAGGACATCTACGATGAAACAAATAGACACAGTAGTGGAGGACATATACGATGTTTTTTATAATGGGACTTGTCCTGATGACGATACTCTTGATAGTCATGTATCTGCTATACGAAGGGCTATTGTACGTCAGATCACGGAAGTTAGGGAAGGCCCACAAAACCTCCGACTCTCCCAAATAGGGAAGCCTAACCGTGTCACATGGTATGACCTACAGGACATGGAGAGGAAGCAGCTTGATGCTACTACAAGGATTAAGTTCCTGTTCGGTGACATCATTGAGGAATTAATCTTGCTGTTGGTTAAGACGGCTGGACATAAGGTGACAGATGAACAGAAAGAAGTATGCGTTGAAGGTGTCTTGGGACACATGGATGCTAAGATTGATGGTGTCATATGTGACATTAAAAGTGCGAGTCCTTTTGGCTTTAAGAAGTTTGCGGACAATAACGTAGGTGCTGACGATGCCTTCGGATATATCCCACAGGTATCATCCTATGCTGAGGCAGAGGGTGAGGATAGGGCAACCTTCCTTGCCATGAACAAGGTGACAGGTGAGCTTGCCTTGGCTGATGTGCATAGCATGGAGATGATCAACGCCTCTGACAGGGTTAAAGAGTTGAAGGCTATGGATACCCTACCTGAACGCTGCCATAGTGATGTCCCTGATGGTGCTAGTGGTAACCGTACCTTGGACAAGGCATGTGGCTGGTGTGATTATAAGGAAGGGTGCTGGGCTGACATCAATGATGGGATAGGCTTACGTAAGTTCCAGTACTCTACGTACGTTAAGTACTACACCCACATCAGTAAACAACCCAGAGTACCGGAGATTACTACATGATTGAAGTACCCATCACAGAGGACATGATCATCAAGGCCAAGCGTATGGCTGATGGGATGGGTGTCTTGAAGGCAAGCATCATGCAAGGCAAGGGTAACCTATATGGTTTCTTGGGTGAGCTTATCTATCTTGAGGCATGTGGGGGTAAACACCTCAACACATATGATTATGATATCGTAATGGATGATGGGACTAAGGTGGATGTGAAGACTAAGAAGACATCTGCTGTACCTAAGCCTCATTACGATGCTTCAATAAGTAACCATAACCTTAAGCAAGCCTGTGATATCTACGGGTTCTGTAGGGTTAAGGATGACCTCAGCGTTGGCTGGGTCTTAGGCAACAAATCAAAAGTGTCCTTCTTTGATGGGGCAAGATTTGTTAAACGTGGAGAATATGACCCATCAAATGGGTTCAAGGCTAGGTCTGACCATTGGTCTATGCCTATTAAGGAGCTTGATCAAGTAAGTTAACATGACTAAAAGAAAAAAGAAAACACATGGGCATTGGGATACAATCCTGACACTCAAGCCTGACACTGCATTTGGTTTCATCTACCTCGTAACCAACACAGTGTCAGGTAGGAAATATGTGGGTAAGAAACAGTACTACTTCTACCGCAAAGGTAAGAAGGTGTCCAAGTCTAAATGGGAAACATATACTGGTTCATCTAAAGAGTTGAACAAGGACATCAAAGACCTTGGCAAGGATAAGTTCATCTTCGAAATCCTTGCAGAGTATATGACCCGTGGCTGGCTCACCTATGCAGAGGCAAACCTACAGCACAAGCGTGATGTCTTGACGACATACATGACTGATGATATGACGCCCCTCTACTACAATAAACAGATCGGTGCCATACGTTATATGCCTAAACGTATTGATGACCCTACCCCAGTGAAAAGGGTTAAGAAATGAAGGGTGCAGCAAACGGTCTATCAACGATTGAAGATATATTCTTCGCAACCAACACCAGTGAGGAGCGCGTCCTATTCCTCTCTGTGATACTACAAGCCTTGCTTGACGCTACCAAGCCAGCCTACCCTGAAGAACCTGAGAACGCTATCCTTGAGAGGGATCAGGCAAGGGCATGGTTCGCTTCATCAGTTGGTGTGACAGCCAAGGACTTCATTGAAGTGTGTGAGCTTGCAGGGGTTGACCCTAGTTATACTAAGGGGTTTGCCTATAAGGTATTGGAGAGTGAGGAGGTTCCTTTTATTCGTAAGAGGATCAACGCATTACTTAGACATTCATAATAAGGAGAATTAAGTATGGCACTACAATGGGGACGCCGATGTATGCATTGCAATGGCACTACAGAAGGGGTAGGGTCAGTACCTTACCTCTGTAGTAACTGTGGTGACCCAGCGTCACTAACTAAATGGATGGAAGATGATTTGAACGCTCGTTTCAGAGCAGTATGGGATAGTTATGAAGGAGATTTAGAGATGATGTTAACTAAAGAATCTATAGTGGGTGAGTTCCATGAGGCAATGGATAGTACACCCGAAATGTACAAGGACTTGATAGCCCTACGTATGAAGCTGATCAAGGAAGAAGCTGCTGAGGTATGTGATGCCCTCACTGACTTGGTCCTCTACAACAACGGTGACCTTGAAGGGCACAGGCGGCGTGAGGAACACCTCCTTAAAGAACTCTGTGACCTACAATATGTCTTGTCTGGTACAGTGTACGACTTAGGTTGGACAAGCGTCTTCAGCCCTGCATTTAACAGGGTACATAAGAGTAACATGAGTAAGTTGGGTGTGGATGGTAAACCCATCAAGCGTAAGGACGGTAAAGTATTGAAGGGGCCTAACTATGCCCCACCATATCTGGAGGATTTGATTGATGAACACAAGTAATTACGGACCACAATTGGAAGCAGCCCAAGTACTTGATGCTGAGAAGTATCGTGGTGATGGCGAGTCTTTCTATGAGAAATGTTGTAGGCTTGCTGGTAAGTATGCTGACTATGAAGAGCATAGGGAGAAGCTACAGGACATCTTCCTTAACCAGAGGTTCTTGGCAGGTGGACGTATCCAAGCACCTAATGGGAGCAGCCACAACTGCTTCGTATCACAGACTATTGAAGACAGCATGGACTCCATCATGGATGGGGCAGCTAAAGCAGCACAGACCATGCGTATGGGTGGAGGTATTGGTTATGACTTCAGTAAAATTAGGCCCAGTGGTGATCGTATTGTCTCTATTGATAGCTCTGCTTCTGGCCCCCTTTCCTTTATGGATATCTATGACGCTGTATGTAACACTATTGTTAGTGCTGGCCACCGTCGTGGAGCTCAGATGGGGGTCCTCCGAGTAGATCATCCTGACATCCACAAGTTCTTGAGGGCCAAGCAGAACAACGGTAAGCTCACCAACTTCAACATCAGTGTAGGCATCACTGACAAGTTCATGCAAGCAGTGGAAGACTGTGACTACTTTGATCTTGTCTTTGATGGTAGGGTATACGAGACAGTGGATGCTGGTGACCTGTGGGATGAGATCATGCGCTCCACATGGGACTGGGCTGAGCCGGGAGTCCTGTTCCTTGACAGGATTAATGAGATGAATAACCTCCACTACTGTGAGGACATACAGGCTACCAATCCTTGCTTACATCCTGACTCTATTGTTGAGACAGTGCATGGACGTGTGAAGATTAAGGACATCAAAGAACCAACACAAGTATACACTATGGATACGGACGGTTCTCTTGGTATTTCTGAAGCCACAGCTTCTTGGATATCTAAGAAGGGTGTCGAGACCATCAACGTAAACACCCGTAATGGTAAGACTGTACGTGTCACTAAAGACCACCTCATCCACACAGACAACGGCTGGAAACAGGCAGGACAGTTACGTGTGGGTGAACGGGTTACCCAGCTCTGTAGAGCACGGAGAGGTGTCGCTTACTCTGGTGTTAAATTAACTACAGAGGACAACCGAGCGTACAGGATGGAGCACCGTATGGTGGCCAACGCAGTCTATGGAGTCGGGGAAGGTGATGACGTACACCACATTGATGGGGATACTTACAATAACTCCATTGATAATCTTGAGGTTATGCCACATAGCTTACACAGCTATCTGACAGCAACACAGGACAATCCCCAGACACACCAACGCCACACTAAACTGGGAGACTTCAAAGCTACAGGTGTTACACCTAAGACTGTGATGCCTATGCCAGAGGACCTTCGCTCTAACATGAAGAATCACTTCGGTAACTGCGTATCAAGCATCACTGAGGGTGAGGTAACGGATGTGTATGACCTGACTGTCTCAGGTACACATAACTTCATTGCTGATTTCACGGTGGTTCATAACTGTGCGGAACAACCGTTGCCACCTAATGGTGCTTGTCTGTTGGGTTCGTTTAACCTGACTAAGTATGTACAGACTGCTGATCATTTAGAGATATCAGGTGATCATGAAGTATGGAGTAAATTACATATCTTCAACTGGGATCAGTTCAAGCATGACATCCCCCATGTGGTGAGGATGATGGACAATGTTATTGACCTTGCCCAGTATCCCTTGCCTGAACAGGAGAATGAAGCTAAAGGTAAGCGTAGGATGGGCTTAGGTATCACAGGCTTAGCCAACGCTGGTGAGGCTGTGGCTGGTCAGTATGGTTCTGATGCGTTCATTCGCTTCACAGAAGATGTGATGTCTGCCCTACGTGACAACACATACCGTGCATCTGTGGCCTTGGCTATAGAGAAGGGATCGTTTGATCTGTTTGATCGTGATCAATACCTTGAGTCCCCATTCATTAAATGCTTACCGATGGATATCTATGATGACATTAACAAACACGGGATACGGAATAGCCACCTTCTTTCTATCGCTCCCACTGGCACTATTAGTTTCACTGCTGATAACGTCAGTAGTGGGATTGAGCCAGTTTATTCCATCGTTACAGACAGAGTTGTCCAGAGACCTGATGGTCCAATCGTTGTTCGCCTTGAGGATTACGGTAAGAGAGTCTTCGGCGTTGATGGTATTGTGGCTGACGCCCTGCTTGTGGATGAACATCTTCATGTCCTCCTTGCTGTTCAAAAGTACGTTGATAGTTCCGTTAGTAAAACTGTTAACGTTGGTGGGCATGTAACCTTCAATGAGTTCAAGGACATCTACATGAAAGCCTATCATGGTGGGGCTAAAGGCTGCACCACATTCAGGGCAAGTGGTAAGAGGTTCGGACAAGTCCTCACTGCTGTTGATACTGAAGAAGAAGAACTTGCTGAAGGTACAGCTTGTTTCATTGATCCAACCACAGGTAATAAGGAGTGTTCATAACATGACATCACCAATAGAACATGCAAGACTTGAGACATTGGCTGGACGTAAGATAGCCAAGCATGATGTACTAGCACATCTACGCAGACTTAACATCGACAAAGGTACGGCAGGTATGGAAGATACTTATCAAGGAGGATATCATGCAATGCTCAGGGAAATCACCTTAGCTGTGGAGAAAATCCCTTGACATGTATGCCTGACTAGTGTACATTCTAACCATAGCCTACCAATTGCTATAAGTTGTGGACTACCGAGGAGTGGCAGGGTTTCCTCCTTTACTTGCCACTCCTCTAATACTTTAAAGGACATATAAAGGATTAAGACAATATGGCTTATACTATCACAGACAAGATCGACAACATCACAGGCATCCACGATAACTACCGCATCCCTAACCCTCCCCCACCCATCAGTGTTAAGATTGAACTGACAGGTAAGTGTAACTTCCGTTGCGCCTTCTGTGCTACATCTGACCACAAGCGCCCCATGGCAGAGATGGATCGTGGCCTGTACAGTGCAGTCCTTGATGAGCTTATGGATTGTGGTGTTAAAGAGGTGGGTATGTTCTACCTTGGTGAGTCTATGATGGTTAAGTGGCTCCCTGAAGCTATTGCAGAAGCTAAGGATAAGGGCTTTGAGTATGTCTTTCTCACAACTAATGGCTCCCTGTCCTCGCCTGATAAAGTAGAGGCGTGTATGGGTGCTGGACTTGACTCCCTCAAGTTCTCTCTTAACTATGCCGATGCTGAGCAGTTCGCTGAAGTGGCACGGGTTAAGAAGAGCCTGTTCAATGTCATGCTTAACAACATCAAAGCTGCCCATGATGTTAGGGAAGCTAATGGGTTTGACTGTGGCCTGTACGCATCATACATTGACCTTGATGCTACACAGGATGACAAGATGAAGGCCCTCCTTGATGAGCTTGACCCATACCTTGATGAAGCCTACTCACTCCCCCTGTACTCACAGGCTGATGAGACTGGTGCTGACAACGTAGGTCGTGGTTGGGATGTGAAGGCTGGTAATCCCGGTAGGGCTGGTAATATGCGTGAGCCTGTACCGTGCTGGTCATTGTTCTCAGAGACACGTATCACATGGGATGGTCGTGTTGCTGCATGCTGCTTCGATCATGAGCACAAGTTTGATATGGGTCCAGCCATTCCATTCATGGAGTCATGGCACTCAGATAAGTTCCAAGCCCTTCGCGCTGCACATCTTAAGAAGGATGTTGCTGGTACTGAGTGTGAAGCCTGTGTGGCCTATGGGTAATTCTTTTAAGGTTAAGATAGAAACTGAACGGAACGATACAGAACAGTGCTATAACCACAAACTAACAGTAAACTATCCACACCATGTAGTGTATTCGCCAAAGGTAGTTTTCACTGATGAGTATCTTGAAGAACAAGGTTTAACCATAGAGGATATATTGAAGATATGACATATAACATTTACATAGGCTATGATCCACGGGAGGACTTGGCATATAAGGTACTTGTCAAGTCTATCATGGACACAGCTTCCATGGGTGGTGATATTAATATTATCCCTATCATGAGGGAGAATCTACGACATGCTGGTATCTATAAGAGGGGACATATGGATGTTGATGGTCAATGTTATGATGCCCTTGATGAGCGACCATTCTCCACACAGTTCTCCTTCACCCGCTTCTTAGTACCAGTGCTCCAACAGTATCAAGGCTGGGCATTGTTCATGGACTGTGACATGTACTTGAGGACGGATATACGTAACTTGTTCGACCTGTACTGTGACGATGATCGTGCCTTACTGTGCGTCCAGCATGACTATGAGCCGAGGTTTAGTAGGAAGATGGATAACCAGATACAGGAGTGTTACAGTAGGAAGAACTGGTCTTCATTTGTCCTATGGAACTGTGGTCACGTAGCTAACAGGGCCTTGACTATGAAGGCAGTTAATGAACATACAGGCGCATGGCTCCATAACTTTAACTGGATTGAAGATGATGACTTGATTGGACATCTCCCTGAAGAATGGAACTGGCTTGATCACTGGTCCCCTGAAACTATTGATGCTAAGAACGTACACTTCACAACTGGTGGTCCCTTCTTCAGGGATTGGAAGCCTTCTAAGAATTGTGAGGTAAGGTACGCTGCTGAGTGGAACCATCTAGCTAAGGATATTGAGTCGAAGAACTTAGCTAAATTAATACCAGAATACACACCATACTGTTCATCTTTTGGAGACACATAAATGATAACAATAGTAACATCTATTCATAAGGACGGTATGGACACATACGGTCTCAACATGCTCAAGGCTGCTGAGAAGTATTGGAGTAAGAACCTTAAGCTCATCGTATGGTATCATGACTTTGACATTGATAGCTACGATGTACCCCAATCCAAGAACATTACCTATCGTAACCTCAACCATATTGAGGACATGATCCAGTACCGTAAGGAGATGAAGGGTAACGATGGTACTCAGCATGGTAAGAACCCATACAACTGGCGGCTTGATGCTATCAAGTGGTGCCATAAAGTATATGCCATGACAGAGCAAGCCTTTGAAATGAGCGAGGCATCTGTTGATGCTGGCTGGTTGATCTGGCTTGATGCTGATACCATCACCCATACTAAGCTGAGTGAGGCTGACCTCAAGCCATTCCTACCAGAAGGTAAAGCCTTCGTACACCTTGGACGTACTGCCACTGACTATAGTGAGACATCCTTCATGGGCTTTAACCTCAAGTATGAGGCACCCCTTAAGATGTTGGGCGACCTACGTGGCATCTATAACTCCAAGGAGGTTGTATCTTATAGGGAGTGGCATGATGGGTTCATCATTGAGAGGCTCATCAATCAGTATAGGGCACATGGCATGCCTGTCCTTAATCTTACACCTGAGTGTGAGACCCTTGATGCCTTTGGTGATTCCCCCTTGGCTAAATGGATGACACACTTCAAGGGTGACCTGAAGTTCAAGAGCCTTGGTGCTGGTGAGGTATCCCCTGATGTGGTAGGGCCTAAGAGATATAAACAGCTTGCTGACCTCATCAGACACTACGAAGCTAAGTCTGTTGTAGAGTGTGGCACATGGAATGGTGGTCGTGCCATTGAGATGGCATTGGCAGGGTTTGAGCATAGTGACACATTCTCATATGATGGGTATGACCTGTTCGAAGATGCTACGGCAGAGAGTGATGTGTTGGAGATGAATACTAAAGCACACAACAGTCTTGAAGCTGTGACTGGTAGACTTAACGCCTTCAAGGATAAGATGGCTGAGGAAGAGAAAGACTTTAATTTCTCTTTAACTAAGGGTGATACTAAAGAGACTATAAAGAGTGGCTCATTAACCTATGACCTTGCCTACATCGACGGTGGTCACTCATACGAGACATGTCGTTCAGACTATAATATGCTGAAGCACATCCCTGTCGTGGTCATGGATGATTATTTCTCAGCAGATAAAGATGGAAAGGTAGCACCAGATGAGCATCTCGGCACTAACAAAGTTATGGAGAACGATATTGAAAAAGGTCTCCGACGCGCTATCCTACCCTCATCCGATCCTGTATTGGGAGGTGGGATCACACACCTTGCTGTTGTCTTAGCTGATCCTGATTTCCCTGATGTGCCTGTTGATCTCTTAAGGGTTCCTATTGTTATCAACCCTAAAGACTGTATGCCTGTGGAGTACATCCATAACAATGTGAAGGAGAACTATAAGCTCCTCCCAGAATGGGACTGGCTCAAGAAGTGTTCCACATCTACCACACCTGTGATCGTCATCAGTGGCGGTAGTAGTGTGGACTTCGCAGAGGTTAAGGCTGTGAGGAAGAAACATAAGGACGCCATCGTTGTCTGCATCAAGCATGCCTATCCTAAGCTCCTGAAGCATGGCATCGTGCCAGACTACTGTGTCATCCTTGACCCACGTCCTATCACTGGGCTGAGTACACATGGTATCTTACGCAAAGACTTGTTCAAGAAGGTTAATAAGAAGACCAAGTTCCTGTTGGCCAGCATGACTGATCCATCTGTGACAAGTCACCTCCTTGAGAAGGGTGCTGATGTGAGGGCATGGCATGCCTACACTGATGCCATCATGGACATGGAGAACCTTGACAAGATGATGGTACACCCAGACCTCCCCATCCCTAACAATACTACATTAGTTACAGGGGGAACCAGTGCCGCTATGAGGGCTATTGGGATGTTCCATATCTTTGGCTTTAGGGTGTTCCACCTGTTCGGCTTTGACTCCTCAGTACCAGAGGAGGACATGAGTGATGACATGAATGCTGAGACCACAGAAGATGGTCGGCCTAAGTACTTCAAGGTAGAGATTGATGGTGACGTGTATAACACCACTGGTGAACTACTTGCCATGGCTCAAGACTGTGAGAAGCTGTTCGATAGGGAAGATGTGGATGTTAACTACATCTTCCATGGTAGGGATACCCTGATCTCTTCAGTGTATCGTATCTCTCGTAAGGCCCTTGAAGTTAAGTTTGAGGACTTGTTATAGGATGGCTAACTTAGGACCACTCAATGAGAAGCAGGAGAAGTTCTGTCAAGCCTATGTCCTGACACAGAATGGTGCAGCAGCAGCCCGTGAGGCAGGGTATGCTACTAAGTCTGCATCAGTGACAGGATATAAGCTGATGAAGGATGAGAGGATCAAGCTACGTATTGAAGACTTGGGTAAGGAGATGACAACAGAGATTGATGTTGTCACTGAACTTGAGAAGCAATACACTGCTGCACAACAACAGGGGCAAGGACAGGTAAGTCTTAAAGCCCTTGAACTCTTGTCGCGTGTGCGGGGTAATGCAGCCGATGAAGACCTCACAAATCCCCTCATCCTTGAGAAGAATATTGTGAGATGTCTTGAGATACTTGGGGCTGATAAGGTTAACGAATTATTGGAGAGGTGTAGCTTTGACTGAACATGTAGACACATTCAAAACAAAACCCTCAACGGATAAGTATCGTAGAGGCTATGATGTAATCTGGATTAAGAGAGGAACAGGGCTGTCTCAGAAACCCGTCGTCTTACAAGCCCCTTCAATACCCTCCCAGAAGCCATCCTCCACTTCTTAAACTCTTGTGAGGCACCCCAGTAGTCATACCTATTCAGCTTCATACGAAGGGTTGAACTTTGGAAGTTCCCAGACCCGACGTTATATATAAAGGAGCATAGGGATGAGTACTGGTCCTCATTTAATGGTACGTTGACCAGCCTACGGATGGCACTATAGACATGCCTTAACTCCCTACGTAAGAGGGCCTCACCATAGTCCTCAGTGATGAACGTGTGATCCCCTGTGATAGGTGAACCATCCATCTCCCATGTACTCCCATATCCTATAGTCCACACATTTGCTGGACAACGATATGGCGTGGCAGACCAACCTTCAAATGCTTTGATGATGGCGAGTCCTTCACTGTTGATCATGACTACTTATTCCACTTACTCATAAGCCTCTGACCAAACCAGAAGGACAGGACAGCAGCGAAGATGGCTTGCATCTCAGGGTTCCAGATATCATTGTACTGTGCCATGGTCATGTAGTCGAAGTTGACTGCAAGGGATAGGCCAATGAACTCAAGGAAGAATACATACGTAATAATTGGACGTACTGTGGCACTGAGATTGATCACCCACTGTGATGCCTTACGTGTGATAGAAGCATGCTCCTTATGTAGGGACTCCACCTCACGTATGTCACCCTCCACAGCCATCATCTGCATCTTCTGTGCGCCAAGCTGTAGCTGTATCTTGGACTGCTCTACCATGAGCTTGAGTTCATGTGCCTTGTCCTGCTTGTCTTGGAAGTAGTCAAGTATCTTAGGGACGAAAGATGTGCCAAAGCCAAGGAGGCTACCTATTAGTGAAAGCATGTCTATTAATTCTCCTGTGTTGTATTGAGTTTAGTATCTCTAGGCTTACTCTTCTTAAAGACAGCAGCCCCATCAAGGGCTTGCCACTGACGTATGAGGGCTTCCATTGGTAGTTTGTTCTCACCCTTACGCGCCGTTATCTCAAGATCAGAATCAATAGGGTCAGGACTGAAGACGTTCTCCCTTGCCAAGCTCATATGATCCCACAAGTTACTATTGAAATCCCTGCCGATGTTCATAGCATCAACCATCATACCATCATTGAAGCCTAAGTTACGATAGGCATCCATAGTGGTCTTCAAGTCTTGATATCCTTCAAGCTTCTTCATCTGCCCATTATAGTAAGCAGCAAGCATGTCTTCCTGTGTATCCCTACTATCCCCAACATGGAACTCCTTAAGGATGCCATGTAATGGGTCCATAGAATCCTTGATCTTCCTCTTAGCACCACCAAGCTGCCAGTTAAATGCAGCAGTTAGGTCATGGTTACGTGGAGCGAGGCCAAACATAGCAGCCACGCCTGTACTTTCAGGATGCTGCTGTGCTGCATATTTATTAAAACCATCTTTGTTAATGGTGTCAGCACGTTTCCTCCACCACCTAACAAATCCGGGTTCGAAAGGTTCACCAGCCAGCCCTAATACAAACCCAAGCTGATCAGAGGTTTGGGCTTCCTGTTCTAACTTATCAAACCCTTTACCTTGTACACCATCAAGGATAGTTCTGGTGAGCATGGAAGGTTTGGTGAATGGCATGATCTGGTTCTCAACCAATCCCCACACATGCTTGTTAAGGTCCACATCTGTGTCAGCAGCAATGGCTGAATGGATAGCTACACCAGCAGATCGTACATAGTCAAAGGGATCAAGGGATGTTGTCTTAAAGAATGGTACATTCCTATGTCCAGTTTTCTTATCAGTCTCAATAGGTCCATCATAGATCACGTTGGAGTAGGCTTGATAGTTAGGCATGGTGTGGCGTATATCCTCATCCTGTGTGGCAGAGATATCGTTACCAACACGGGACAACTCAGCCATAGCTGTGGGCATCATACCAACAGTAGTCATACCGGCAAGCCTCTTAGACGCTGCCTCAACCAAGTGTGGGTTACCACTACGTGCATCCTGCATGGTGTACTTGATAAGGTTCTTTGAGGTACGGATCATCTCAGCAGGGAATGAGATGAAGTCACCAAATGGGGCCATACGTGCAGCCTGTACCAGCTTTGAAACCTGACCATAGTTAGGCATGAGGTCGCGTGTACGCTGTGATGCCATCTTCTCAAGACTATTAGCACCTTCCTTGACCAGACGATCTACCTCTTCTTGATATGTTGCCCTCTTAGCAAACGAGGACTTAGCAACCTTAGCTCTAGCAGCCATAAGTTTTCTATCAGCATCAGCCATCTTAGGGTAGGCTTTGGCAAGGTAATCCTTACTCTTCATGTAATGGATCATCTTGAATGTGTCATCTTCTGCCTGATAGGCTTGCATCAGCTTCTTATCAGCCCACCCCAAAGACTTATCCCACACCCTACGCGCCATCCTCTTACGCATATACTTGTCTTGTGCGCTACCAAACTGTCCCATGTTCTGTTTAATCATGGACACTGTGGTGCCACTATCAACAACCCCAAGCCTCTGGAGTTCAGCAAGTTCAAGGCCAAGGGCTTCATCAGTGGTGCTGGTGATTTTCTTTGCCACATCCTTGTAGGCTTTCTTACCTATGGGGAGCATGCCATTAGCGGCAAGCATGGTGACCTGACCAACAGTGTTGCCTACATGGGTGGCAGGGTTGTAGATGGTCTTGGATTTCTGTGTCAATGACTTACCCATCAACCACCACTTAGCTATAGGGTTATTAGGGTTCTTAACATCAAGACCATCCCTCATAACTCTGGCATATGAAGGATCAACATACATGTGTGCCAAGTCAGAGTGTGGTTTGAAGTCAGACTTGAGGGCCTTATCACCTTTAGATAACTTATCAGTGAAGATACCCTTCATACGTCCCTCAAGGATTTGATCCATTGAGACAAGACTACCATCAAGTTCAGGTGAAGAGTAGCCTAACCTCTTACTATGTTTACCAGTCTTCTGAGATACCTTCGATGAAGCTATACCAGCCTTGGCTATACCAGAACTGATGAGGTTATCCTTAATTTCATCAAGGAACCTATACTCAGCCTGTATCTTAGCCATCTTCTCCATGGTCTTACCATAGTTACTGAAGGGATTCTTAGACTTACCATACAAGTTCTGAATAACTTTAGGCACCTTGGCACGGCCCTTGAAGATATCTGAAGTACTATGCATCACATTCTTACCTGTGATACTATCCAAGATATCCTGTGCTGCAAACTGATCATCAGCTTTAATGAGCTTGAGGAGCTTGTCCTGTATGATGCGCTGATCAGCAGTACCATAATACTTCTTCACCCAGTTCATTGCGTCATGGACAACCTTGTCATTCACGTCAGGGTTTTTAATACGCTTGGCCAGCTTCTTCTTAAAGGCTTGGTTGTCGAATACATCATAGGAGATGTTGAGGTATGTTCCTTTATTCTTATCCATGGAGATGGCAAGCTTACCCCCAACAATGTCATCTCGTAGAATGGCTGATGTGTTGTTGTCAATGTTATTACGCATCTTCCACAGGAGCTTACCAGCGCCCTTAGACACGCCATTGACAATGCTCATGGCCTTTGCATCACCATTCAAGGCAAGATTCACTGTATCTTCATAGAAGTCTTTAGGCATAGGCTTGCCTTGTGCTTTGTAGCCATCCTTAATAGACTTACGGAACTCAACTTCAATGCCCTCAGCAGCGTCCATAGCAGCAGCACCAGCGTTATCCCTGCGATATGCGGCAGCAGCAAAGGCATCATCTGTGTTACGATTAGCCTTCAGCCATTCCTTACTCCACCGAATAGGCTTAGACTTATGTACTTTACCAAGTACCTTCTGTGCTGAGGAGGACTTAAGCCCAGCCTTCAATAGCTTACCACCAACAATAGTTGCAGGAACTAAGGCACCTTCTAGGGCTAGGTTAGATACAAAGTTCTTCCCATATCGTGTGAGGTCTGAGTCATCTTCTTCAGACCAATCCAGCATGTGGGACTCATCAAGCCCTTCAGACATGGTGGCACCGGCAGCACTTGCCAAGCCCATACCAGACAAGTACTTAGCTTCAGCATACTTCTTCCTAGCCTTAGACAGTACAGCCCTCTGTGCTGGTGATGATGCTAAGGACTTAGCTAATCGGTAGCCTTTAATACCAGCCTTACCAGCCTTGAATAAGCCGAGTGATGGGACAGCCCATGTGCCTACATCTCTGAGACCCTTCTTAAACCCAGCCCCAGTCCACTCATCTTCACCTGTGGTCTGTTCTTCAAGTGCATCATCAATGGTGAGGGAGCCTACACCAAAGTATGGGTCAGCAGCAGCATCTAAGTCCATGAGGGTTTCTTTACTGAACATGGTGCCGATACCCTCACCAGCTTCCCTTGCCCACTTACTCATGAAGTCTGGTGTGACGGCATGCCATAGGTCAGCAGCATCACTGGCTGTCTCACCAACAATACCTGATAGGACATCCATACCCTTACCAAGACCCTCATTCTCCCCAACAGAGAAGTCCTGATCCCTGTAGCCTTTACTAGTCCACAGGTCAGCATAGACTCCATAGGCTTCATCATACTCTTCAGGTGTGATGCCTTTGTCATCCCTCATTTTAACGAAGGCTTCCTTATCCCCAGTAGCTCTGAAGGTCTGGGTCAGTTCTTGGAAGTCATTTGAGTAGGGGGAGAGTGTTCCCATGTTTAATTACCTTGTGCATTAGGGACTAAAGACTGCCTAGCTTCTGGATCACCAGCAGCAGGACGAGCACCTACAGTACTTCCAACAGTGGTTGCAGTGCCTGTAGCTTTCCCTGTGTCCTTCAAGTTTGTGTAGTAATTACGAAGGATATTCTTATAGGTATCAAAGTACACACTATCCCTATCCCTGACAGGCCCTTCAAGGCTATTCACATACTCCCTAGCTTTCCTCTCAGCATAGGCAGCACCTTCACTAAGGACAGGCTTATTTTTAGCCAGCTTTGCAAACGCATCACCAAAGATTTCTTTAGCTATATCTACAGAAGCATTGGAGGTGATACGTTTAAGTTTCTCTTCTTTGTTCTTGCCTTTAGCAGCAGCAATCTTGGCATTGTATTCCATCAATGCCTTGGCAGATTCATCCATCCTGCCCTGTCGTGTAGCTTCCAAACCATACTCAGCCTTGGCATCTTCAAACTCACCTTCAGTCTGTGCAGCACCGGCAGCAGTTTCAGCCTTCTTAGCAGCGGATAGACTGTCAATCATACCTTCACCAGCTTCAGCACCAGCAGTGAGGACACCCTTACCAGCAGAGCCAGCCTTGATCATGTTCAGGCCCATCTTAGACAGGGCAAGGAACTTATCATGTTTGATATCTTCCATGCTCTTCTCATAGGTCTTGGAACGTGAGTCAGACCTCTTCTTAACAAGGTCAAGCATCTTCTGTTCTGCTGGGGTGAGGTTACCTTCTTGCGCCCTACGGACAAGACGAGCTATGTAATCCTCACTAATCTTATCCATAGGATTACTTTCAAAATGTCCAGCAGATTTGGAATCGTTATAAGGATTAGGAGCACCCCCTGTATTGAGGGATGCAATACCACCACCCTTATTAGCGAAGCCCATAGCCTTGCCCATAGCAGTGGTTCCAAAGTTGCCACCCATGTTGCCATAGATACCAGCACCTGTGGCACCAATGCCTAACATCTGTGTGAACCTGTTAGGTGCAGGGGCTTGAGGACCAACAGTGGTCTGGGTCTGCATCTTGGATGGATCAATCATGTGGCCACGGATGAGGTTAGAGTAGCGGGACAGGACTTCATCAGGGAATGCCTGTTCACGCATGAACTCCTGATAGCCAAGGTCAAGACCACGCTGGGCCTGTCCTTCCTTTTGAGCACCAACACCAGCAAGACCAGCAATCTCCTGACCTGTCAATCCAGCATGGGTCTGTCCTAATGCGGCCAAGCCTTGAGCACCACCAGCTTCACGACGCTTCTGATCAAGGAAGGTTTGGAGGCCAGTCTCATAAGCCTGATGGGAACCCTGCTTCTGAATATCATTCATAAGCTGACCTTCATCACGGCCCTGTGCAGCTTCAAGGATGGCATGGCGTGACCCGCCAAACCCACCAGACTGCCCAGCCTTATCAAGGATAGACTGTTCCCTCACATCACCCAACTGATCAGCCTTACGCTTCTGGATATCTACAACATCCTGCATGTAAGGGTTCATGTAGTCGGCACGTGCAGCATCATTCCACTTAGATGTGGACTGGGTCATCAAGTCACGGGCAGGGGCCATGTACTGTGAAGAAGCACCAACCTGATCCTTGAGCAGCTCTTGTGCATCTTGTGTCTCTTGGGAGAACTCAGCAATACGTGGCCCCGGAAACTTCTGATACCCACCTTCATACTGAGCCTCAGCCCGATCACGGGACTGCTTCAGGATGTCAGTGATGTATGGCTTAAGTTCATCAGGGAACTCAGACTTGGTGCTGGTTGTGTGGGTACTTACTGGTTGTGGCTTATCGTCATCCATAGCTTAAAGTTCCTTTACTAACTTTACGTTACCTTCTTTATATCCAAACTGCGACATGAGCTTGATCCATCCTTTACGACCAGTGAACTCTATAGTCCGACAGTCATAGTGCTTGGCATATTTCACCATGACTTCATGGAATGACTTGCCCCATTTATGGATGTCACTACCTCCCATGAGGATAATGCTTAGGGCGTTGTACTTAGGGTGCTCAACAACTTTGACAATGGTTGCCTGAATTATTGAGTGGGTGTTATAGGTTATGAATAGTTTGTACTGTCCACACCTGAGTAGGGTAGACACATCACCCCAATCCATCTCACCATTGTTACGGTCAAGGGCTTTACTTATTAAAGGTTCTATAGCTGGTAGATACTTATCCATCAACTCAGTAGGTACATGGCTTGTTATCATCTACCTATTTTAGCAAGTTGTGCCAGACCATCCAACTGTTTTGGTTGCTTAGTGGAGCCTGTTGCGTCTTTACGAACCCCCTCACGCCACCCATCCATCAGCTTAGCTCCAGCCTTGGGACTACCGTTACCTAACATGGACATGGTAGCAGCATCAACGACATATTCATCAGGACTTAGAAGCGCCATATCAGGGTCATCAGGACCGCCGTTGACCTTGAACGGCACTTCATCCGACATACCATCTCCGGGTCCGTCAACGAGTCCTGCGAACTCTTCAAAGTTACCTCCGGCACTTCGATACGCTGTGTGCAACCCGCCACCATGGGCAGCAGTATTAACACTATAAGGCTTGTAGTCCTCAAAGTACCTGATAGGTTCATCACGCCCAAGTGCTGCATTTAATATCTCTTCCTGTGTAAGTACTTCATGTATCTGATCAATGCCGGTCCTTGTAGCTTCAGGGGTTGGTTCCGTTACTGGATCATTGTTGGAGGGTTCTGAAGCCTTCTGTTGATTATACCAGTTACGCCAGCGTTCCTCCTCTGACAGGTTATCTTCAGGGCCGTCTTCGCCACTATGTTGATTACCAGAATCACGGAGGTCTTTGTCTTGCTGTAGTTGGGCGTCTGTCTTAAAGGAGATATCATTTCCAGCGAGTGCTTTACCGCCAAAACTAACACCAAGACCTATCGGGCCTCCTAAAAGAGTACCAAGTACTTTACTACCCATCATAGCTAAAGCACCTTTAATACCATACTCAGTCCCGCCGTGACCTAAAGGCTTACCCTTACTATCCCATCCATAACCTTTACTAACACCTACCCCAGCATTTATTGTAGGATGATCACTATGGAAATAGGTACCATCTCCAATATCCTTAGCCCCTACAATACTACTAGAATCTCTATCAGGCATCTCAGTACCTTGCTCACCCGGACCGGGGTCTTGATCAGCCTCTTCACCACCACCATAGTTACCACTACCGTCATAACTACCTTCAGTACTTACACCAGACTCAGCATATCCATCACCTCCACCAACATTACCTACACCCGGAGTAGAGTAGAACTCCCTCAACCCAGTAGACGGATTGATAGTACCAGACCCACCCATAGCTTCAAGCATCTTAGCTTCCATAGGATTGATGTGGGCAAGCATGGTGTCACCACCACGACCCTTCATGGCCATGAGTTTAGCTAGTCCCTGCATTGGTGCTTGTGGCATATGTGTGGTTCCTTTAATTACCTAAACCCTGTGAGGGCCTAGCATAGTTAGATTGGGGTTTGGTATTGTCTGCGTAGACGTTAGTCCTATCATTATACAACTGACCTGTATTAAATGCCAATCCTTGGGCTTGCTTCTTAGCACCAAGGGAATTGTCCAATACTTTACCAGTGTTCACATTGTGGATGAACGATGAGTTGTTGATGTATGCTATGTATTCTTCACGGGTCATTAAGCTGTTACCTTAAACCATGCACAAACCTGTGCCGGTGCTGTTGTTGTCGTTGCACTGAGGGTTCTGAAGTTGACAAGATCACCAGCAGAGATGCTTAAAGGTGTGGCAGTGTAGTCTGCTGTGCCTGTACTGGCAGTAGCACAAGCCACGGTGTATGTAGCATTGGGTGTCTGGTTATGGACTAGCTGCACTTCAGCAACAGCAGATGCATTGTTGATGGCCAATGTCATGTAGTGTAGTTCACATGCAAATGGGATGACAATACCAGCCCCTGCTGGAGTGTTAGCACCATTACCATAAGCCCACTCATATGTGGTAGCGACTAGAGTAGAGTTCTCTTCAGCCCAGATGGGGAACCAGCTAACACTACTCCCACCACTAGGTGTAGACCACTCCATAATATAGTCAGCATCAGTGGACTTGGTGAGGACTTGACTTGTATCACCACCACTAGGGGGCAGTCTGGGGTTGTCCCGTATACGAGCATCAGTGAGGTCAAGCTCATTGGAGAGCATGGCAGAGTACTGCTGGAGAGTCCTGTATTGTTCTTCAGGTGTCATCCCACCAAAGTCTGTATGGGTTGGTAGCTCTGGGTATCTACTCATCCATCAACGTAGTCCATCAATCTGTGCAGACAGGCGAGGATCACCCCATGCCCATGACGTATCAGTGGAGTCTGCATCAATACGAACCTTGGCTTGTCTACCCCTGATCCTGAAGTCAGTCTTCTGTGTGGCAGAGTTTATGAGGTAAGGCCCCTTCGTAGTCTCTGGCCCATTAGGGTACATCTTTGTAGTAATCGTGAAGGAGATGTTTCCATCGTTGATAGTGAAATCTGGAATGAGTTTATCAACGAACATAATGTTCTTACCTTCTTCGAAATCAAAGTCAGCAGATTCAAGATAAGATACGTTACTACTTCCATCAAAGTCAACCACAGAAGTAGGTTCATTATCGAAAATATAACTATCAGAACCGGTAGTAATAGTATTGCCGAATACATGACGATCTTTATAAGTTGTCCATTTAGAGGTTCCGTAAACCCAGTGACCTTCTTCGATATTGAAGATGACATAGGAATCACACTCTGTAGAATCGTTTGAAGGATAGAGCCATACAATCTCTTTAAACTCTGAGTTAATTCCTGCATACACTTTATCTTTCTGGGACTTGTTAGCATCATCAAATATGTACTGCCTCACAGGACAGTCCAAGGTCTTCACAGAGCCATCGAACATGTAGAAGTTACTACCACCCATCCATACTGTGGCACCATCATAGTCCACAGCAGCATGGGGACCAGCCAACCCACAACCACTCCCCAACTGTCGGAAGTTATAGATGAATGGTGCGCCAACATACTGCATGGCATGGGCTGCATTGTCAGTGAAGATGTTGATCTGGTTACGGGAACGTACAGCACCAACGATCTTAGTACCATCAGTGATCTCTACTTCACCAGAGGTGGTGGAGACAGAAGGTGTCCAATCGTTATAGGTTTCCTGTGAAGCCCAGCGTACCCTCAATGGGGAGTACTCAGCAGCGTAGCCTGTACAGCCAAAGGAGATGAGGTGTCTATCGTTGGGTGACACAACAATGAAGTCATTGATTGTGGGGGCAGCAGTGACAACGACAGCCCTCTCAGGGGTGATGGATGCATCCCTATCCCAGTAGAAGATATTCCCGCCCCTACGAGCAGCCAACATATCTTCACCCCAGTTATCAAGTGACCATTGGGAGATGGCGAATGTGATGTTTGAAGATGAGGCAGCAGTATTCCATGCCCTCACACCTGTGGTAGATACACCAGCATTAAACACACCAGCACCAAAGCCAAGCCCTGCTGTTGGATTAGTAGTGCCTGTCTCAAGGAGATAGTTGATCGTAGCCTCACCAGCAGAGACATCAGTTGCAGATGCAGTACCACTGGCAGAGACTTGAAAGTTATTGATGTCAGTAACTGAGGTAACCTCATACACGCCGGACAGGGTGATAGCACCTCCACCAATAGCAGTGGCTGAGGTGAACTCCACAAAGTCACCAGCATCCCGGCCATGTGTGGCTATGCTTACGTTAACCCTTGCCGAGCCATCAGTTGTGGAGAATGAAGATACCAAGGCTTGGGTAGATACGATGGGGGTGATGTCATAGAGGGTATCATTCTCAGACACATACCACTTCTTCTCTGTAGCAACACTGAATAGTTTCTGCCCATCATTGTCCTGCCACTGTAGACTATCCCTGCCAATACCTTCGAACTGGGTAGTATTATTCTTGACATAGCCCCTTATGTTCTGGGGACGACCTTTCCTGAACCTGACATGATCGCCATCAAACCAGTTACCTTCTTCAGCATACTGGGTTGACTCCCGATTAAATCCGGGCTTGAACTTAAGTCTGAGTAGTTTGGAATCAGTGGAAGCCATTAAGTCCTCTTAAAGTCTTTAACGATCACCGTGTCAATCAGGGAAGTATCACGAACTGAATAGACAAGGAGATCAACAGAGTTGATGGAGGTTGTCAAGGTTGGGGCAGTCCCTGATGGGAACTTCCAAGAGTCGTTGAGGGACAGGGTTCTTGTACCAGTACCATCCTGATGTACATAGATTTTACCAACCATACCATTGACAGGATTGTCAGGGTAGGGGATGGTCCTATTACCACCAAGGGTCACAGCAAAATGGGAGCCAAGGCTAAGGTCAAGGGCAATGGTTGTAGCATCTGTGAGGCAGACAACAGTATCAATCTGGGGAGCACCTGTGTATGTGACGGCTGATGTGAACCCAACAGCGCCAGACACTGTGACATCCCCTGTGAACCCTGCTGTACCTGTGTAGGTCTTACCCCCAGTAACAGTCTGTGTGGCTGACGCAGTGACATAGCGTACATCAGCAATAGACACAGGGGTAAGCTCATTAACTGATGTGCCAATGTTCAGGGCAGCGGCAGTACCCATGCCAGAGTTAAGTTCAACAACAGAGACACTATCACAGACATACATATTAATACTGGACTGTGATGTATTTGCACCACTACCAGCAGCAGTCTTAATGTTGATTGATGTGCCAGCACTGACTGTGGCAGCGTTATGGATGACGTACCCCTTAGTTGCAGCAGGGATGATGATGTCAAGGGAATCAGTCACTGTACCTGTGAGGTAGAGGAAGGCATGGCGGGACTGATCAGAGGCACCATTACTATTAGTCAAGGTGACATCAACACTAGACACAGTGACTGTGACATAGCCAGCAATGGCTTCATCATATAAGTCAACATTGGTGTTAAGGAGATCACCCCATGAGTTAGGGTTCTCTCCATCGCCTTGTTTAATTGCCCTTATATTAGTCGAGTATGTTGATGCCATATCTAAATGATTCCTTTAAAGTGTGATACCGAAAGTGTATGCGTCAGGCCAGTTGTTGATTGGGGCTATGAAGTTGTTTGCTGTGGTAGCTGCATCCAACTCTACCAAGTCTCCTATACTGACACAAGCATTGATTTGTCCTTCAATGAAGTTAGAGATTGTACGAACCTCTTTACGATAGTTTGCCAAGGAAGTCTTAACAGGCTTACCAGTATCCTCAATCCCACGAATGACTTGCCAGTCATGGACCTGTAACATTCCAGCAGCTACAGCTTTGATCTTGGTGATGTACTGGCTCTTAAGCCCTTCATTGATACGTGGGTCTCCCCTATCATCAGTGACTGTCACACCTTCAACTACTTCAACAACATCTTCCAACACCTTTGGGGTTGATGTGTAGGAGTTAGTGACAGTACCATTAGCAAAAACTAAACCATTACTCCCAACCCTATGATATTTACTGGAGGGCTTGGATGCTTTGACCACTGTGTACCAGCCAATGTTGTTAAGCTCTGCCTCACTCCAGTACCTGAATATTGTTGAAGGGTGATTAACATTACCCACTGTGACAGGTTTAGCCCTGCTAAGGGTCTTAACGATCACACCATCCAATACATTAGCCCACATAACTTAACCTACCCCCATTGAAATTTTCCATATATAGCCCATCAGTCCAAGGACTGTCAAGCCTAACGAGCTTATCAACCATGTCCCAATCCTATACTTAAAGCCTGTCTCTTCCTTCATATGAGCTACTAATGCATCATAGAACTTATCCATCTTAGCGTTGAGTCGTTCACTGTTGGCAGTACGCCTCACATCAGTTGCTTGCATAAGTTCCTCCAAAGCTTCTACCTTGTTCTCAAGACCTTCAACTCTGGCAGCTACTTTACCTATGTCTTTATTTATATCAATAATAGCAAGCTCCATATCCATATCAGTGTTGCCTTCTATGCTCGTTAGTTACATGGTTGTCAAGGTCAGTTTCAAGATCATCAGTACGATCCCTCCACTGGCTACCTAAAGCATCGTTGTGTTCTTTCTGCTCTTCAATGAAAGACAACACAATAGCCCTGAATACCTTAGTTTCTGATACTGACTCTACATTTACCAGCTTTTTCACTAGTGTCATATCATTCTGAAGTAAGGCGTAGCCAGTAGCTCCACCACTGAACATGAGCAGTAATGGGATCAGCTTCCATAACGTATCCGTGGATATCTTCAGGTCAGCCATTATCTTGCCCTGCCTGATGGGGTGCCAAAGATCACATCGACATATGTAATCCCGCTCCCGTTCATCCGGCTATTGGAGTTCTGGGACTTCACGCCCTTGCTGGTGAAGTCGATGTTGTTACCAGAAGTCTGCTTTGAGTTGAGATCAAAGGCGTAGAAATCACTCATCACATTGTAGTTGCTGTTGGTGACAGCATCTATATTGAACCACTCGACAGTGGCGCTGATGTGCTTTGACCAGAACCATTCAGGCGCTACACCAGCGTTGATGAAAGCGTATGTGGACCCGCCCCCGACATGGGACATGATCTTGATAAAGTCACCATCAGCCAGCACCAGATAATCATAGGTGTCTGTGGCATGTCCTGTGCCAATGTCGAAACTATTGATACCCACGTTGGTGATGTTGGAGGATAGCTGTTCAGCACCACCACCAGTGACCTGTAGCAAGTCACCAGCAGTCAGGTCAGGATGATAAAACCAAACCTCACCGCTGCTTCTGGGGAACAGGAGAATAGCGCAACGAGCTTCACCGAGACTATGGGTTACAGTTGTGTCCCCAGTGCCGTTTGTATGGGCCTGTGATCCTGCCGCTGTACCGCTGGCACTCCCAATATTGATCGACCATGCTGTCCATGTATCGGTGCCAGTCAAGGTGCTTACTGACTGGTAAGTAGCCGTGCTGGAAGTGCTGTACTCATTGCCGCTATCGTGACTGAACCGCCAAATCCAATTCTCGCTGGTAGTGTAGTTCTTGTAGATGTCCACACGGTTGGTGAAAGAATGGGCAGCAGACAATGTGCTGGCAATGTTGGTCTCTGTATCAGTGACGGCGACAAAATGATCAGACAGGGCTGTAGTTACAGCGTTATGCACATCCACGTTGGCTTGGTTGAGGTAGGTGTAGCCGCTGATGGGGTAACTCAGGTCAACCTCTTCCACGATGGTACAGTTAGCTGCCGCGCCGGTATGGACAAAAGCGAATGGCACCCAGTGCTTATCAGCGTCAAGACTGCCGGAGAATGTATGTTTGACTGTACCGCCGTTCTGGTAAACCTTCACCGTATTAGCGTCGAAATCCAGACAATATGCAATCTCGTCACTGGTAGTCACTGTGAATGAATAACTGTCATAAGAACCGTTCTGGATTGTATCTTTATTACTGGTACAGAAGTTCAACTGACTGGTATTTTCAACAACACTACCTAATGACCCCCAGTCGGTAGCTACTTGTCCCGGCACCATTACACCGGCAGATGCCAGAGCAGATGTTGAAGTGGATTTAAATGTAATTTGCCACTGGCCAGTACGGGGAAACGGGATTGTTGCCTCTGCCCCACCACCAACTGATGTGCTTGTGGCTACAGTGTTGCCAGAAGACAGGGCAAAGCTACTGCTGTCCATCTGCAAAGGATTAAACAGGCACATCTCAGCAGTCGGAGTGTTGGTGACCAGCGTAACAGATGTGTCAGTCCAGTCACCGGCAGAGCCACTGTTCGTACCAGCGTCACCTTCAAACTTGAAATAGTGCTCACCCGCCGTGGCGGCTATGGCAACCCAAACACCTGTCACACTGTCTTCCTCACCGAAATTGGTGACTGCATCAGTGCCTGATTTCAGATGGACTTCCGCTGCATAGCCCTCGAAGTCGTCGAAGAGTTTCTGGTTCGACAAGCTGGTCGTTGTGCAGGAGCCACGGGACACGCCATTGACATAGATGCCGTTGTTGCTGATGTGAACGTGCATCCAGCCAGTAGTGTCTCTGTGCAATGCCGATGTGCTGGTGCCTTCGGCCTCAAGAGTATCGTTGCTGTTGAAGTGGATTTCCCCGGCAGTTGCGCCGAGCATGAGGTTCTCCGAACCCGTGTCAGTCAGGTATATCCATGCCGAGAACGTCCACGGGGCAGTAATACTGTAGGTGGCAGAAAGCTCCGATCCACTGGTGAACAAGCCAGCATAATCAATACTAAAACCACCACTACTCTGCCCACCAGCACCCATCAATAAGTTATTGTTAAACATAGATCAACCATACTCCAGCGTTGCAACGGCTTGGACATTCGTAGATGTACGTACAATGTAATCTATCCGATCAGCCGAATTAATTGATGTTGACATAGTTGGGGCAGTTGCAGCAGCAAAGTCCCACACGCTATTATAAGATAGTGTCCTAGTCCCAGTACCATCCTGATACACAAAGATGCTACCAGTCTGTCCAGCCACACAGTTGCTTGGTGCAGCTAATGTACGGTTGCCTCCAAGGGTCACAGCAAAGTTCTGGGCAGTGTTAAAGTCTACAGCTATTGAGGCTCCATCAGTTAATGAGACCACATCCATAACAGCAGCACCAGAGACCCTCACAGCCTTGCCTAAGTTGGCAGTACTATTGAGGACAACTGAACTACAGTATACATCAGTACCACTAACAATGCCAGCAATCGAGACTGCACCAGCAAGGGTGATTCCACCTGTACCATTGACATCAATCGTAAGCTGACCGTTGGTTGTGGCAGCTTTGACTGTATCTACATTAATGTCTGACATGTAATATAATCTCCATAGTTATCATGATAAGGCTAATGTCCCAGTTCGTACAGTACCGTCACTACCTTTGAGTCTGAATGTTAAAAGGGTATTCGATGTTGCTTCAATGACAAGGTCACCATTATTGGCAGGGGTTTGTGAGGATGATGTAACTAATACAATACCACCTGTACCCTTGCCAGACAACTCAAGATCAGTGTTGACCCCTGTTGCTGCTCCCAATGCATCTGCTTTGATAGTACTCATATGATCACCAATGTTCCGTCAATTGTTAGGGTAACCCCTGATGCGATTGTGAGGGGCCCAGTACATGAGCCATTCTCCCCAGACACAATAGATGTGCTGGTATTAAGCTCTGCCTCATTGATCCTGAAGATGTCTCCAGCACTGTTGCCTGTCGTACCATTCTCACCTTTGAAGTACCCACCGCCTGTGTTGTTGGCAATGGATGTTGCCATAGTAGCTGACAGGGCTGTGATGGCGGTGTTACTATTAGAGATCGACGTGGCCATTGTAGCTGACAAGGCTGTGATGGCGCTATTACTGTTACCAATACTAGTAGCCATTGTGGCACTTAATGCTGTGATGTCTGAAGCATTCACAGCTATAGCGCTAGTATTTGCTGCGATAGATGGTGTAGCAGTAAACATCGCCCAATCTGCTACTCCTAATGCAAGGCCCATAGCAACACTAGTGAGTACGGACACAGCAGCAATATGGATGTTACTATTGTCAATACTTGTGGCCATAGTAGCACTGAGGGCTGTAATGGCTGAAGCATTATTGGAGATGCTTGTGGCCATAGTAGCTGATAAGGCTGTAATAGCTGAGTTGCTATTAGAGATCGACGTGGCCATTGTAGAGGATACGTTGGCAATGGATGTTGCCATCGTAGCACTAAGGGCTGTTATGGCGCTGTTACTATTGGAGATACTAGTTGCCATGGTAGCTGACAAGGCTGTCACATCAGAGCTAAGGGTTGCTACATCAACACCATCAACAGTACCACCAAGGGTGAGGTTACCGTCAATACTCAGGTTACCTTGGTTGCCTAGCTGCATCACGAAGTCTTCACCAGACCCCGGAGTAGCCTGATAGATCACACTGAAGAGTTCTGTTGGGGACTGTACTGCCCTCGTATCAATACGGAACATAGCCCCCGGAGAACCTGTGTCGTGTCCACCAGCCTGTGCATAGTTAGTTCCAAACTGGAGTAACTCGCCATTGACCTCAGTGATCAGACTAGCCTTTAAGGTATCTGTCATTGATATCATAGAACCGGTGAGGTTGATTTCCCCTGTGCCTGTAATGTTACTACTGTTCAAGTCAAGGTCACCACCAAGCTGCGGGGTAGTGTCTTCAACAATATCATCAATACCACTAGCTGCTGCGTTTGCTATAGATGTGGCCAATGTGGCACTCAAGGCTGTGAGGGCTGTATTGGTATTGTTAATACTCGTAGCCATCGTAGCACTCAATGCTGTGATAGCTGAGTTGCTATTAGAGATCGACGTAGCCATCGTAGCACTGAGGGTAGTGATGGCGCTGTTGATAGACGTAGTAGCGTTGTTGATGCTTGTTATAGCATTAGCATTAGTGGTGATGTTACTGTTACTATTAGAGATAGATGTTGCCATAGTGGCCGACACAGCATCAATAGCTGCCTGTACATCAGTCTGGTCTGCAAGAGTACCCGTTATAGCCCCCCACGCAACACCAGTAATGATGCCTGTCAGGTTAGAACCATCACCATAGTATTCGGCAGCACTCACGTTGCCGCTAAACACAGCAGAAGCACCTGACACAGCACCAACGACATTCATGGCCTGTATAGATGCATGTGTAGGTACTTGTAATGTGTTGGTTGTGAAGTCAGCTACTGATGTTGGGGCAGTTCCTCCAACACCTGTGAGGTTTGAACCATCACCATAGTATTCAGCAGCACTTACATTACCAGAGAATACAGCAGAGGTTCCTGATACAGCACCAACAATGTTAATGGCCTGTACAGAAGCATGGGCTGTCACCTGTAGGGTATTGACAGTGAAGTCAGCTACTGATGTAGGGTTACTCCCAATACCTGTGAGGTTAGAACCATCACCATAGTACTCTACCGCACTCACATTACCACTAAGGGTGATGGCTGTACCACTCACATGCCCTGATAAAGTACCACCAGACAGGGGTAAGTGGTTTGAGATACTGGATGCCATAGTAGCTGATAAGGTAGTGATAACGCCATTAACAGATACAATAGCATCCTTATTGGCTGTGATGCTCACGTTACTCTTGGCGATAGATGTGGCCATTGTGGCGCTAACAGCTTCAACGTCTGTCATCACTGCCAAGCCTGTACCGCCAAGCTCACCAGAGACAAGGGCAATGTTAGTTGCGCTAATGGTGCCAGAGAATACAGCAGCAGTACCACTGACCACACCAGCAATGTTGAGGGCTTCCACAGAGGCTTTAGTAACGACCTGTAGGGTATTGGTTGTGAAGTCAGCTACAGAGGTTGGTGCGACTGCTGTGATACCTGTGAGGTTGCTACCATCACCATGGAACTCTACTGCGCTTACGTTACCACTGAACGTACCTGCTGTGGCACTGACGATACCGCCAACTACATTGTTGGCGTTGGTGGCGTTAGTCGCACTTATGGCAAAGGATGCGTTGGTGGATGAGGTTGCGAACACAGCAGAGACTGCATTGGTAGCAGCACTGGCAGATGTGGCAAAGGTGGCGTTGACTGCATTGGTGGCGTTAGTTGCACTGATGGCAAAGGATGCATTAGTAGCTGATGTGGCGAATGCAATGTTGGTGAGGTTGCTGCCATCACCATGTACTTCACTGGCAGACACAGTCCCTGAGAATGTGGCAGTAGTACCGCTAACCACACCATTGAGGGTGAGGCCAGCAATGGATGTCTGTCCAGATACTGTGAGGGCTGTGAGGGTGATGGATGTCTCATCAGATGCAGAGACTACTTGACCAGCACTGTTAACTTCAAAGTTAGCTATTGGCCCGTAAGATGCAGAAGTAACTCCAGAAGCATTAAGGGAGATAGTAGGATTGCCACTAGTCCCATCACCATTACCGACAGATACACCTGATCCAGCAGTGATAGTTCGTCCGTAGATTGTTCCAGAATTAGAAGCAACAATACCAGTGGTACCAGTAAGATCAGCAATAGCATTAATAGCAGAAGCATCTACAGTCAAAGCCTCCCCATTGAGTTGGAATGTACCGTTAATATTAACAGCAGCGTTACTGATCTGGAGGGCAGAGTCTGTACCCTCACCATCAGAGACAGGCCGCATAGTGGTATCAACTCCACTATTGCTATTACTAACTTGGAGTAGGTCTTTATATGTGGCTGATGGTGTCTTACCAGTCAGTGCGGCCATTACAGGAACTCCCAGTTATGTTCATCTAAATCATCCCAACCATTGTTAATGTTTTCCCATTCCTTCTGACGCTCAAGGAAGCTATCAGGTCTGGCATTCTTAATACTCACATCTTCTATGATACGTGCATTCCTATTCTGTGGGTGGTTCTTGGTATCAAACTTCCCATCATAATCAGTGGGACATACCAAAACGCCATAGCTATTCTTCCTTAATTCCTTACGACGGTACTTCCATCCACAGACATCACACACACCCCATGCATTACGCTTCATGTTTAACTTCCTTCGCCGGGGTCAATCCTTGGGTTCCTGATTGCAGGGTTCTCTCCAACCTTTGGTATCCTATTCTGTGGGTGGTTCTTTAAGTCAAAACTACCATCGTGGTCAGCAGGGCATACGAGGAGTCCAAAGCTATTAGGCTTCAGTTGTGAATGCCTGTAGCGCCAGCCACAGACATCACATATCCCCCATGCCCTCTTATTACTAGCCATTAGATAAGATTCAGCTTAGGTGTGAAATGCATTGAGACACGTTCCCGATCTTCTTCCATAGCTCTGGTGAGCCTACCATCATACTCAGACTCGATGAGGGCCAGCTTGTTAGGATCAAGCCCATCCTTCTTAAGTCCCATCTGGTAAGCTACACCAGCAGTCAAGGCTGGGTAGAATCGACGGGATATGTCAGGCGTTTGCGATGCGGATTTATCCACATCTTGGATGTACTTGACTTGCTCAAACTTGATAACGTCTGTGCTGTTGTCTGGTATAGGCCACAGATATACGGTGGGTGTGTTACCTGCATTGGCGCTGCGTACAGCATATTGTGTGGTTCTACCCGTCTGTGACTTGTTTGGAAGTTGAAGATACTCTTGCATTGAGATACGGTCAAGGGAGATGTCTGATGGCACATTGTTCGTTGTCCTACTATGCACAGCGTTTAAGACATCAAGGGTTGCTGATGTCAGGGCAAGGGTAGTTACGGATGTGGTGAGGGTTACGGCAGTGGTATCAACAGACCAGAGGGTGATGCCCCTATTCTGCCAATCATTGAAGAGGAGGTTGATGGAGCGTCTGGCAGACTTAGGGTCATGGCCAGAAGTTTGCTCACCCCCAATCATCTCAAGGGCTTCCTGAATTACTTCATCAATGTCCATAGAGAAGTCATATGTTCCGCTAGTACTCATCAGTGATACCTTCCTTTAGGTTGCCGCTTGCCATTTAATCTTCTCAACATCTACTAGTTCTTCAGGACCATTAGCCATGTTATAGATACGGTCCATCCTACGATGGGCTTCTTCAAGTTGTTTCTTCAGTTCATCATAGTGGGGCCAGAGGTGGAGTGTTGCCCTATTAGCATCTGGATAGTCTAAGGCATGCATGGAATACTTTGATTCAGTGTATAGGTAGTCAACCATTTCTTTGTGTGTGTGGAACATCTTATTATTTAATCTCCAATAAGCTTAGTCTCGTTCGACTTCATACTTACCAATCAGTCGAACATTGTATTTAAGTAGGGATGTCATGTCATCACGTATCAGGATTGACATGTAGTTCTGTGAAGCTGGGCCATCAATAACTAATGGTTCAGAGTAATCGAAGTCCATAGTAATCGCAGTGTTTGTCCCATCACTGATAGCGTTAGAAATATTAAAACCTACATCAAAGAACTCGCCAAGCTGTTTGAATGTTAAGGAGAAGCGCACTATACTATCCTCAACCCACTGTAGTCCCATCCCATTTGTGAGGGTCAGTCCTAATATCTGGTCATATGATAGGGCTGGCATTGTTCCGGCAGACAAGGTAGATGCAGCAGGACCAGCAATAGTAACCCGTACCCTGTATGTAGTAAACTTCTGGCCTTGGGGAGGTACAGCTAAGAACTCAATAATCTCACCGGTCTCTTCAAGCTGGAAATCATCAATATAGAACTTAGGAGACTTACCAGTACCTTTTGTATTATGAACCATCCTGAACGCATCAATGGTAGCTGCTTCAAGACTCATAGCGGTTAAAGGTATAGTTATATTATGCCAGACATCAAACTCATTAGAGTTTGCGTAGTCCTCAAGATTTACTGATGTACCAACCGCAAGACCAGTCCCAGTATCCCAACCCTGAATTGATACCCCATCACCAGCATCCCAATCTTTATCAATATTAATCCATAAAGTGATAGCCACATAGCTACTCAAGTCAATAGATGACGCCCTTAAGAACTGCCATGTATCACCAACAGCAGGGTTATCAACCTTAATGGAGAGGGTGCTGGGTGGTCTAGGGCGCTCTCCATTATCAAATTTAGGTTTGACCCCAATTATGTTAGACCCTGTCCACGCTGAGGTATCAGTACCATCATGGATAAGCTCAGGCAATCCTCCAAATAAACCATTCTGGTTCATCTCAAAACCATAGTCAGGGTTTAGGAATAAGATTTGGGCAGGGCGATAGCGCCTGTACGGCTCCATTGCTGTACGTGCCTCACCTTCATCGGTAATGCCAAGTTCTTTAACATTACCTTTACCGTCACCACCTAATACCCTGACAGGAATAGTCATCCCTTATTCTTTCACCGTATCGCCTACATAGCCGTTAACAGAGATCGCAATCTTCTCACCATCTGTGGCAGTACCTCCACCTTCACGCTTGTAAGCTATATACCATGTACCACCGGGGCCAATTACGTTTGTACCATTCATATTACGTTGTGTGGACAGGCGTGATGTGACCGGCCACTCATGAAACTCAGTACCTGATGTGTATGTTAAGTCTGCCGAGCCATCACTGATCTTAACTTCAGCACCTCCAGTAATAAACTGATTAGGTTTACTGGTATGTTTCTGTACTACAGCAGTGGTAGTAGCATCTGTACCTCCTGTAAGACCAACAGGGATAATGCCTTGTACTAACAGTAAATCTACTGGGGTGATTGTTTGAGGATCAATATACAGACGAGTGATATGAAAGTTCTTGTCGGCTGTATTATTAGTGATTGCAATTAGCACACCTGATGCCGCAGCAGCAGTGTGACAGACAGCATGTCCGATATAGGCATCCCCTACATGTGCTGATTCCTCTTCTGCATGGAAGCTAACAGATTCCACACGGGCCAGTCCTGTGGAACGGAATAGCCATGATTTAATTCCACCTTTTGAAGTACGCCCTGTAATCTCAGTCATCTAAAACTCCTCACCAATGCCGCTGGAAAGACCATCTCCATAGGCAGCTTCCAGCAGTTTAAGCATGCCCTTCTGTGTCTCTACTAAATCTTTAAGTAATGCTACAATAACATCTCCATTCGTTGAGGCTACTAAGGTACTATCCCTACCTAACTCATCAACTCCCGAAGAGCCTAGTTTATTTAAGTTACTCATCTAACCAAACACCCAACATCTATAGTTTACACTGTTACCAATAAACTTCAAAACCTTAGTTCTAAATCTATCAACAGTCATAGTCTCAGAAGCCTTGAGTGTCATAGTGGCAACATTGTTTCTTTTAAGATGGACTGTTAAGTCTGATGTGCCGTCATTAGTTATAACTAAACGTCTGGAATACCAAGGCAAGTCAATAAAGACTGAAGAAGGTATAGCAACTCCTTCAATGCTGTGGATGTTAGAATATATTAAAGCGTCCATACCCTACCCCACCATACCTTAAGTTTCTTCCATGTAGATAAAGGCGGACGATGGAGTTGGAAAGCCCCATCGCCAATCACCGGATCACTTAGTTTACGTATGATCATTATTCGTCAAGACTCTTTAGCTACGACGAGCCTTGCCCCAGCCTTTGATTTGCCCACCATTGGCACGTTTGACAGGCTTCTTCTTAGGCTTGCCTACATTGGCTTTGGCCTTACTGAAATCAGGGGACTCAGTATAATCCTCCTTCATATCTTTGGAGAGCTTACCACCACTGGCACGTTTGACTTTCTTCAACTCTTCACGCATAGCCTTGGCAGAAGCATTACCAGCAGCCTTAGCCTGTGCATCTGTCGGACCACGTTTCTGAATAGCTTCACGGGTCTTACGCTGTTTTGCAACCAAGGCAAGACGCTCCTTGTTACGGTCAGCATATGAACGCTTCTTAGTGGTAGGCTTCTTCATACCAGCTTCAGTGGCCTTCTTATGTCGAGCCAAGTCCTTGCCATAAGCTGCCTTAGCTTTAGAACCTCCACCAAGATTAATAGACGCACCAGCCTTAATCTTATTCTTATCTTTAATGGAAGGGTTAGCCTTCATGAGGGCAGCTACAGTGGTGCCGTGCTGTTTAGCAATCTTTGAAAGACTATCACCTGACTTGATCTTATACTTAGCTTTAGATTTTTCTTTAGCTTTATTATTAGCCCTAAGTGCTGCCAGTTTTTCTGTGTAACTACTCATAATTAATTAGCTCCCATCAAAGTGTTGTCGCCACCCGAAGGATTGGCTGGTTTCTGTAGGTCATCCCTACGGGTACGTCTTGCCTGATTGCGAAGGGCTTCGATGGCACCTTTGTACCGCTCTTCAAATACGTTCAAGACTGTGAAGTTCTTGGTAAACATCATAGCTTCTACCATACACGCATAGAACAGGGCATCATAGCAGAAGTCTGTGAAGTAGTTGGTGTCTGTTGCTGTGGTCAAGGATGTGGGCCTTGCAATGTAGGCAATCTCACCATCCACTGTACTGGCAGGGGTAGGGGCAACCCTCACCGTAGTACCGTTCAGTTTAGCGTAGTAGGTTGGGTTACCTGTACTAGCACTCACTGGCCAGTAATCATTGAGGAACTCATCAGTTCTGAGGAGGAGGTTAATCTTACTCCCACCAATCACAGCATTCAGGTTCTTCACAATACGTGTCCCAGTAGGGAGGGTGACTTCATTATTCCCACCAGTGATGGCTATAGAGGTGTGGGTGACCAAGCCATAGTCATCAAGGTCACGGGTCATCCTCTCTTCAGCCCTATTGATCATCTTAGGGGTGTAGTCAAGGAACTCCGTAGAGTCATTCTCACACGCCTCAATGAGATCATTCTGTAGGTACAGGTAATCTGGCATGTCTGATTAGCCGTAGAACACTGTAATGGTTGCGGCAGATGTTGGAGCGGTCACAGACACAAGCCCATCAACACGAATACCTACATCAGGGAGATGGATATGGGTGAGGTCATTAGTAGTGGTGAGATTAAACTTGATGATATTACCTGCCGTACTATTAAATGGCGTAGTTGAAGTACCATCCAAGACATAAGTACCTACCCCTGTTGCATGAATGGCACGGATACGTGTGTCTTGTACAGTAGCTGAGGTTGTGATATCGACTAGGACACCACTACCAACCAGATGTGCGCTTCTTATATTCGTAGCCATATAACTATACCCCTATATACAATTTACGTGTTGAAACTAAATAGGATTATAACGTGTGATGTGACATATATGCAAATAAAAAGGGGAAGCCCGATTGGACCTCCCCTTAGTTTATTTAGTTGTTAAGTACTGTTAGGATCAGCTAGAGCCAGCAGCACCAAACATACCACGCCAGTCAGACCAGCCAAAGCCATAACGCTCACGACACTTGTAACGCAGGTTACCAGTATCGAAGTCAGGCTCCATCTTAGTCTGGAGGGCTACACGGGTGAACATCTTGGTACCATTAGGAACGTCAGTCTTAATGAACCAAGCATTCGTATCAGTGAAACGACGGTTGACATGATAGCCACCCGGAATAACTCCCTGATTACGAACACTATTGATGTCGTTGGTCGCAACCCCAGTAGCACCCGGAGTGTTGAGGACAACGTCAGCAGTGAAGACCAAGTCAGACGGGATATGCAGGGACTGTGCGCCAGCCCCAATAAGGATACCACGATCATCTTTGATCTTTGAGATAGCAATACATGCAGTCTCAATAGCAGACTCAGCCAGATCAGTCGCACCAATGTAGTTGGACTGATTACCGTCACCAACAGTGGGATGTGCGGCAGAGAACAGTTCTACACCATCACCGCCCGTATAGGCACTGTTGAAGCCGTTGTTAAAGGTGTCAGCACCCTTAACCTGCTTAGTGTTAGCCATTGCACGGGCCAGAGCTTTAGCACGAAGCTTAGCAAAGGAGTCGTACAGATTATCTTCCATAGCCTCTTCAGTGATGGCGAATGCAAGGGCAATGGTCTCGTTAGTGTAACGAGAGACATAGCCTTCAGCAGCTTCATCATACTGAACAGCGGCACCCTCACCCTTAGTAGGGGCGGTACCGAATCCGGTGAACAGGACTTCCTCTTCGAATGCACGATCCGAAGACTCCATCTCGTAGAGTACTTTGTGTTCATCATCAACACTACCATACTCCATACCGAAAACTTCATTGAGGCCCGGAAGGAGTTGTTTAGAAATACTTGCGCGATTAATAGCAGCCATTTTTTAATGCTCCTTCAGGTTAAGCAGAGACAAACGTGTCAACATGCTGGATCAAACGAACTTCAACTTTAGGATAAGCAGAAGTGATGGAATTACCGGGTTCGTCAACAAGACCAACAACGCGAGCGGCCAAGAGGCCAGTGCCGCGAGTACTTGCATCAATACCGAAACCGGAACGCTTGGTTACCGTCGAACCTGCGCCGAGGGTTACACCAAAGTTCAACATACCAATGTCACCAGCGGTAACAGAAGCATCAGCCTGAATAGTGTAAAGCTGGTGCTGATCATCAATGACGTTAGCCACGATGTCGGATGCTGAAGTGCTGGCTGGCCAATAGGCAGAGAACTTAGGCTCGCCGTCCTGTGTATAAGAGCAACCAGTGAAGACGCCAAGGAGCTTATCCGTGTCCCCAGTCATTACGTTCACCTTACCTGCAACAAGGGTCACTGCATCGCCAGAAAAGATATTGGCGTTGTAGGCACTTGCAATTTCGTATACGTTAGAGCCAGTGCTGTTAGCATTGCCCCCACGTTTGCGGGAAGGGCGAAAGCCGTCGAGTGCTTTAGTAGCAGACATATTTACTTTCCTCCAAGATTAATGTGACATGTGAAAAGTCCTAGTCAAATACAGGGGTTCTACCCCTAGTGACATTAGACTTGCTTGTGTTCCTAATCGGCATCTTAGAGTCTGAGGCGTTTTCAAGCTGCATATTAACAGCATCCATCATCTCAGCACTACGAGCTTCATAGAACTCTTTGCGAGCTACAGCTTTACCAACTGGCATCTTTGCCAAAGCAAGGTCTCCACGACAGACCGCTCCGCTGTAACGTCCTTCTTCCCTCACGAAGGAAGACATTGCCATCTCTGGCACTTCTTCGAACTGCACGAACTCCCAACCTTCTTGGACTCGTTTACCAATATTGGTATAATCATCAGCACCCTTTAGGAGGACTCTGATCCAGCGTAGGGCCAAGCCCTGCGAACTAAACCTATCCCTGACTTCATCAGGAATATCAAGCATGTTAGGTTCTTCGTAGTTATAGGTAACTGCCTCAGTAGTTAAGGCTGCTCGTTCTTCAGTCATTCGTGAACTAGTACGTGTCATAATTAATCTTTACCCTCCACGTTATACATTGATTGTAGTATATTCATCACCAGCCGACTCAGCTTGCATTTTCCGAGCAGCCATTCGTTCCAGTGGAATATTCCATTTATTGGCAAGCTCTACATCCTCTTGTGTGAGTTTGATTTTCTTACCTTTATTTGGTGCTGAGGTACGTGATGTCCCAGCAACTACTTGTCCTGACTTAGGCTTTGGAGCTTCTTCGTCAGCTTTAAATTTATTGGGAAGTGCTTGACGCAAACGAGAGTCAACTTCCTGATAAAACTCATCATCAGACGGATCGAACCCTTCTTCTTTAAGCTGGGCATCCACTGCAAGTGCAGCAGCCGTCATGATATTATCTTTGCCAAACCACTCATTCTCTGAAACCCACTCAGCAGCTTTAGGATCATAGTCCGCAGCGTTAATCTGCTGTTGCTGTACTTGAGTTTCTTTAGGGGCAGCTTTAACTGTAGTGGCAACATCCTCATAATCTTTGTAGGCTTCTTTGCCCTGATTGATGAGGCTCAACTCCTGCTGGGTCTTGTTCATCACCTCTTGGGCATTAACCATCCCAGTTGAATCATCTTCTTCAATGGCTTTAACATAAGCCTTCTTAACGATGTCCAACTTCTCAGTGAGTTGTTTCTCAGATAGGTCTAGGTTGTCCTTCTGAGCTTTAGCAAACGTATGTTCCTTTTCCTTGAGGTTGCCCTCTAGTTCTTGGATACGTGCTTCCTGAGACTTGATCTGATCTTCACGATCTTTCCGCTGTTTGATTAGTTGGCGGATACGCTTTTGTGCGCCCTTAGTCTCAATCCCCTCAAGCTCTTTAGGAGCCTCTTCTTCTTTTGGTTCAACTTCCTTAGCTTCAGGTTTGGCTTCTTCTTCTTCACCCTCAACTTCGAAAGCTACTTTGGTTTCTTCTTTTTCTTTGGGGGAGTTAATTTCTGACCAGTTATCCTCCTTATCATGAGTTTCATCAGGGTCCACTTCGAACTCTACTTTGTCTTCATTCATAATTCATAGTTCCTTCATACGTCCCATACGAATAGGGATCGAATACGTTTATAGGTTAATATATAACATACACTTATACATGCATGCAAATATTAATTGCTTAGGTTATAGGTTGGGTCTAGTTCTGTGGGGTCTCCAACGATCATCGTTACCTGATCATCATAGAGGAGGAGCATCTTAACCCCTTTATAGATCATCTTAACCCCTGCATGCTTTGCGTAGGTTACGTGATCTCCCACACCACACCATGCACCATTGGGGAATTTATCCTTGTCATGATAGGCAACTTCACCCATCTTCAGGACTTTACCAACAGTGGTGAGGTAGGCGATATCATCCTTGGTACTGTCAGGGATGATGATCCCACCCTTAGTCTTAGCCTTCACTGAGATTGGACGTACCAATACATGGTAGCCTTTAAGGATGGGGAGTACTTCAGGATCAAGGATGTCTTCATCATCAATCCATTCATCGTTCTTACTTGCGATATTGCCGATTTGCATTACTCTATTAGTCCTCTTCCAGTCTGGATTTAATGATATGTTTAATAGTCTGGTCAGCCCTATTCAGACCGCTAATAGTTCCGACCAGTAGTTGATAGTTAGGGTAATCCACAGCAGCACCTGACGCAAGGACTTCTTTCACGTCAGCTATTTCTGCTTGGATTTTGTTGTGGATTTCTGTGTAGATGGTTGCCATGTAATCTTTATATCACATGTTAAATTTACATGGTAGGGATATTTATATGTGGTCTAGCTGGTAGGAATCGAACCCCCGTCATTTTGCTTATGAGACAAAGCTGGGACCACTCCAGTCCATCCCGCATTAAAGTAACAAGACTATACCACTACAGTATAGCCTTGTCAATAGTTTTTATTTACCTGTCTTAGGGTCTTTACGCCCATTCAGGATATTCTTCCTGATACGGGCTGAGGTGGCAGTGGATTTCAACTTAGTCCAGTCACCTACTTTAGCGCCTTTCTTAGCCATAACTATTCTCCTTTCTTTGATGCTTTATTCTGTTCAACCATGACCTTACCTATGATGTCGGCAGCTTTAATACGCTTGGTAGTATCGCTTGCCTCTTCCTGTGAGATCAGGTCAGTTATAATCTTCACAGCTTCCATGAGCTTCTCATGCTCACGATCCTTCTCTTTCTCTTCAATGTTGGACATGATCTCAGTGCCTTTGCCAGTAGCATCAATCCTGAGCTTCATCTCCTTCAAGTCAAGGTCACGATCTTTGAGGAGCACATTGGCATTCTCCTTTGCCATCTGTGCATCAATCTTCTTATCTTCAAGCTGGAGTCGCTGACCTTCCATGGCCACCATCTGCTGTTCAGGTGAGGCAGAGCCTTGGGCAGCTTGTGCGTTGGCTTGGGCAACCTGTTGTGCGGCTTGGGCCTGTGCCATCTCCATAGCCTGTGGAGAACTATTTGGACCGACCATAGCTTTGGTAGTCCCCATCATCTGCTCCTGATACTTCATCACAGAGTGTTCCTGTATGTTGGCATTCAGGATAGGCTGTAGGCGCTGCATGATTGGGTTGGCACCATTGATGGGGTCTTGCATGTACGCCATCTTAACTTGGATGTGGGCGTCATGGTCTTGCCCAGCAAATGCCTTGATGGGGATACCCTTAGCGGCAGCAACGATGTCAGTGACAGGATCAACAGGCTGAGGCTCAGGCTTCTTAGGCATGATCCTCTCAAGGTTGGGGAGGTTAGCTGCCTGTAAGACAGTCCGATTAAGCTCTTCCATGTTGAACATTCCGGGAGGTGACTTATATGCAACATCCAATGCCATCTGTGCCATCATCATACGGTGGGCATTGGATGGGATGTTGGGGTCAGTGACAGGGATGATATCAACCCTACCATCGAAGTCCTTCTTATACGCCTTACCAGATTCATTGGGGAGGTCATATGGGTAGATGGCAGGGCCACTCTCATAGTTGACCCGTGCCAAGATTTGTAGCTCTTCCTTCTGGGACTTGTGGAGCCTCTTATGGATTGCAGAGAAGAACTTGCCAGAAGCTTCAAGGAGGACCATGGTAGTTCCAACAGGGCCATAGTTGGCACTGTCATTGATTACCTGCTCAGTATTGTCGGCAAACTTCTGTCCAGTCTCTGTGACGAACTGTAGCATGGAGAACAGGGTTGGTGATGGTTCCTTATATGGCAAGGGTACAATAGCTTTAGTGAGGTCAACACCAGTTGCCTCAACCTCCCTGAACTCACCCGGAGATATAGGATCATTGTCACCAACAACACGTACTCCTTTAGCTTTGAATCCGGCAGGGAGTGTTGCAAATTGGCCAGCATCGAGGAGGGAGCGCATGGCAGCAGTGGCAGACATGGTGAGGTTACCAAGGAAATGGATCAACCCTAAGCCATAGAAACCAAAACCGGGCACATATTTATAGTGGGTGAAGAACTGCTTAGCTTTACGCATGCTGTCCTTGTCATCATAGTTCCTGCGAATGGAGAGGACTTGATGGGTTCCTTCAATCACTGATACGATGTAGGGGAGATATGCGTAGCTACTGTCATCCTTATCAGATTCAATCTCAAGGTATGTGTGCTGTTCAAGGATAACATACTGGGGATCAAACTCTGAAGATGGGGTGACACCCATGATCACATTCATCTTATCACCCAATGGATTAGACTCTGGCAGGGAAGGTTCCTGTAGGTCTATATCCATGTAGAGGCCATTGACAATGTCCCTATCCATATCTATTTCAGAGCGGTAGATGACCTGTGTGTAGCGATCAGCCTTTGCCAAGTTGGATGCAAAGTTTGAGACAAAGAACTGTTCCAATGGGACAAACTCTGAGACAGGGCGTTGGAGGTTACCATCATAGTATGTCTTCTTAAATGCGCTGCCAATGATTGGGAGGTGGAAGAGCATCCTCTCAGTCTCATCAAAGTACTCAGGCATCTCAGTGGTTAGCTGGTAGTTCAGGACATTGCGGACACGGTTGGCCTGATCCATCTTCTCAGGTGTTTGCTCGCCAAGTATCTGGGTCTTCACAGGCCCACCAGCAGGGAGTAACTCAGCAGATGCCTTACTCTGGAATGTGACAGCAGCTTCAATGATTAGGGGATGTACAGCAGTGGTAGCACCTTCAAAGGGTTCACTAGTCTCTTCAAGCTTGAGGCCCAACAGGTCAAAGCCCCTCTCAAACATACCTTCCCACTCAGCACGGGATTCCTTGTCAGACTCATAGGAGTCAACAACCTGCATGCCAATCTCTCTAAGGACTTCTTCATCCATATCTGTGGCAAGGTTTGAGTAGAACTCCTTGTCAGAACTGAACGGGTCTTCTGAAGCTTCACCACCTTCGGGGCCAAACTCTACAGTGACGCTACCATCTTCAGGATCATACTCCATCTCATGGGTGAGTCCTTCAGGTACTGCATCAATGCTGGGTGTGGTGGATTCGAAGGGATTCCTATCTACTAGTGACATATGTCCTATATCCTATAAGGGTGGTTTATGTGATGTAAGGCATAGTATATCGTAACATCTTTAAGTACGCCAATATAACTTCTTCTTACGCCTCGGCATGTCATCTTCATCCTCATCGTAGGTTGGGTCTTCTGGATGGAGGATGTTCCATGAGTCTTTGATGTAGAGGATGGCCATGGTCATGGCATCAACCTGATCATCATGGGGTGCGTTAGGGAACTGTAGGGACTCTGTAATGAGCGTGGAGGCCCATTCTTTGTTCTCAGGTACATACACCCTCCCCGACTCCATTAGGGGCGTAGCAGCGTACACACGGGCCACCTTGTCCCTATCTGGGAGGTATTCCAAGACAGGTAAGCCAGCCCTCCTCAAATCCTGTATCAATGATTGGCCAGATGCCTTCTTCTCAATGATGCACATGTCAGGCTTGTGACGTTCATATAGCTCCTGAGCCTTACGCCTCAAGTCTGGGTACTCCAACCTCTCACAGAAGTTACCTAAGAGGATCATATTCCCCACAGTGTACTCATCACCACCACTATCCACGTTAACATAGTAGAAGATACCCCATGTCTGGATTACAGTGTAGTCAGCTTGCTTGGATGTGGAGAAGGCAGTGTCATATGTTTGGATGACGTACTCACAATAGGGTGGATCATCATCAGGCCATAGCTGGAACCAGTCCTTCTTAATGATACCACCTTCATCAGGGGTAGGGTCCTGCATGTAGAGGGCATTCCAGTAGCGGGTACCATTACTTGCCTTGATCTCCTGCTCATCAATGGCCAATACCTCATCAGGCTTCCACTCTGGGAAGTAGGATGAGCCTTCAGGCAGGTCTAATAGCTCTGCTGCATCCCTATCAAGCCATGCAGGGATTGAGATGACCTCCCATTGGTTGGTCATGTCATTGTCAGCCTCTTGTTGGAGGAGCCAACCACATAAGTCATCATAGTGGTAGCGTGTGTTGACGATTATGATGGCACCATTGGGCATGACACGAGTCCTTAGCCCTGCTGGGTACCATTCTTTGATGTATCTCCTACCTGCGGCACTGTATGAGTCTTCTTCGGACATGACATCGTCCAATATGGCTACGTGTGCTCCACGACCAGCAATTTGGGACTTAACACCAGCAGCATAGTAGGAGCCACCCTTGTTAGTCTTCCACTTACCAGCAGCTTTCACGTCTGCCTTGAGGGCTGTACCCCTGAATGACCTTGAGAATGATGATGTGTTGACTAAATCACGTACACTACGTCCAAAGTCTGATGAAAGTTGATCAGAGTGGGACACAGACATGATTTCATGGGATGGGTAGTTCCCCATATACCATGCAGGGAACAATTTACTACATATAACACTCTTGGAACTACGTGGTGGTAGGAATACCATCAATCTTTTGACGTTACCATCAACAACACCCTGTAATTTCTCTGCTAAGAGCTTAACATGTGACCCCATGATGAAGTCAGGGACAACAAACTTAACTTCTTTGCGTATGAAGGTGAGGAAATCCTTGGATGCTGTGTAGTCTGTGTATTCTTGGAGGTAATGGTGGAGTTCAATATACTTATCTGCTGAACTTTTTGATATTTTATCTGTGGTTGAAGCCATTTATCTAGGTCTCTTGGTACTTATGTTAAAAATATCTATATATGTTACCACATGTCCTATGGATGTCATAGCTTTAACCACACTTAGGAGCTTAACCCACCCAATAGGGGGAGACAAGAAGAATATTTCTATGAGTTGCCCTTGTGGGGGACAAAGAACCGTGCTATGCTATGCGTATATTAAGACAAAGTAGACCCTATAGGTATAGTATGTTATATGTATCTCTATATAGCTCTTCTATCTAACTATATTAAGCCTTATAGGGTAAAGGAAGATCAATAATAATGGTTAAATATATGTAGTTAGGGTTATAGATAAGTTCTCCCTAGACTCCCAAGACCTTTATAGACTTCCCATGTTACATAGTCTTACTAGCTATGTATAATCTCCTAATACATCCTTTACATTTTATGTGACATATGATCTTAGTATGTCTATGTAGGCTCGCCGTGTCAGCCATGGCTAGATGTGGACTATGTTGTCTCCCGTGTAAGGGGCATGGTCATGTTAAGCCGATTTTACTCAGTATGTTTCAGGGGTGGTATATATAAATATCGCTAGGCCTGTTCTTTTAGGTGGGGTCCACTATAAATCCAGCCATTACTTGCCATGTTTCCCGAGCCAAGTATAGACCAGCCTTGCTTTAAGTAGCCATGCCATGCCAGCCAAGTATAAGTATCACCATTACTTCGACTATACTTACAAGCCATGCCTGTTAAGCCATGCCAAGCCATGCCAATACTACCCTTGTATTACTTTCTACTAATACCGCCCCATGGTCTTGTCACTATTGATTACACTATAGCCCTGCCATATCAGCCTAACTTATTGATATCATTACATTCCCCATTACTACGCCATTGCATAGCCCACATAGTACAAAGCATATAACCCTAGCCTTATATGGTTACCCTATCCCTGCCTTATACTCACAATGACCATAACTAGCAATGTTCCCGTTTCGTAGCCCGTCCGTTCCCATTTCGTTCACGGCTATTTAACAATGATTATTTAGTTTTACACCAAGTAAACCGTGACAATAATGCAACAAATGTGGATAACTCCTTCAAATAACGACAATTATCACGGCTTCGTGATCATTATTACCCTGTTTCAAGTTAACCCATGATTTGACATGAAAACCCACACTATATAGACAGACCCCGTTATCAATATTCACATCCATTTTAGGAGCTATCACCATGACCTTAGATATCAGCAATTCAAACGTAGTTATAGAAGAGGCTAACATTGAAGCCGCGCCTTCTATTGAGGAACTGGCTATGGATAAGGCAGAAGCCATTAACAATGCCCAGCACGTTGCTAATGTACAGGACACGGCAGAAGCGGAAGCCGCCGCCTTGGCCCGGCAGGAAGAGGCTACTTCCAAAGCCTTGGCCGTTGCCGTTGCTAAGGAAGAGGCAGAAGCCTTTAACCTGACAACACTGGCAACACTGGCCAAAGCCTCTTCCAAGGCTTCTACGCTAATTAGCGTCAACAAAACTACAGTGGCCAATGTATCGGAAGAAGCGCGCCTGTTCTTCTTCTATGCTTTCCAAGCCGTCACCGCTAATAAGGAAGTGACTGGTGAAATGGTTACCAAGGCTCGCGAGCATTTTGGTAAGGACAGTGTCACATGGAAGACAGTCACCAGCCGTGCAAGTGAAGCCAAGGCAGTTTGGCTATACATCTCATGCAGTGGCAATCCTGCCATTGAGATAGAAAAGACCGACAGGCAGGAAGGCTTCACTATTGACGGTACATTTGACCCTGTGACTTGTCCTTTGGCCATGTCAACAATAGCCAAGGCTATCAGAGACGCTGGGAAAGCCGTTGAGGCAAAGGAAAACCAATACAGTAACAAAGAGAGTGAAGCGCTTGAAGCCTTCCGGGTTGTCAATCCTGCCTTGGCCAAGTTGAGTGACGTTGAATTGAAAGACTTGGCGTTCCATGACGATAAAGCCAAGCGGGTTAACGCCATTGTTGACGGCTTTGACGCCATGGCAGAAGCAGAAGCCGCTAGGGTAGCAGAAGCAGAAGCAGTTGCGGAATACGAAGCCTTGACCGCTATCTTCAAGCGCTTCCCAAATGAAAAGGCATTTGCCAAGGCGCTTAAAGCCTTCAAGGCAGACTAAACCGTCACCATATAGCAGGGCTGGCTAACGGCTAGCCTTGCCACGCCATAGGTTATGGCCAAGCATAGGGTGCTTTGTGTCCTATGCTTTGCCATGTCTTATCAGGATTGATTGCCCTACGCTAATTAGCGTCAATAATTACCCTGCCCTACGCTAATTAGCGTCAACTATTACAAGGAAATACCTATGCCTAAACAATTGTCCTATGAAACAGAGCGATATCTGCAAGGAAACCATGAACCGGATTACCCTGTTCAATCTGCCTTACAGGTAAAACAAACTGATATGTTTGTCAGTGTTACTTGTGACAGGCAGGTCAAGGCCAAGGCCAAGGCCAACAAAGACAGGCGTAATGATATCAATAGGCTTCGATCATTGAGGCTTAAACAGGAGCAATTGAGTCGTGACATTATGTCAAAATTATTCACAAACTTAGAGGGAATATTATAGATGGATCAGAATAAATTCTTCCATGGTTTAAAATCTATTGGCTATAGGAGGGCTGGTAGTGATGGCATGGCTAAACTATTCAATGCTAGAACAGGCCACACTAAGCACGTGATAGCCCGGCATGGTAAAGTGTTTGTCATCCTCAAAGATAATGTTCATAGGGTAGTGGACAGGACAGAGTTTGATAGCGTTGATCATGCGGTCAAGTCTATGTTCCCTAACGGATAAGGGTATTTGATATGACAAACAGGGCATGGTATGTGATGCCCTGCCCTTCGATTTATGCTTATAGGTTAAAGTTAGGGGATATGTATAGTTGTGACATGTCCCCTTTCTTTTATCTATAAACTTAAAGGAGAATAGATCATGAAGTTCAATGATATGTTAAGTACCATAAGCAAGGTCAATGATGACCGGCTTGTGTATGTCAGGTGTTGGGAGAATAGCGAAGATGAAGGCTTCAATGACTATGAAGTCTATGAACAATCCAAGAGATGGGTTCACTCCTACTATGCTGATGGCGGGACGTGGACCTACCTTCCCCCACAAATGATGATAGACAGCTACACTATGCCATATCGGGAGTACCGTACTAAATACAGGTATGGAGAGCCATGACATGTCCACCCTGTCCAAGGCCAAGAACTTTCGTAAGGCTTTAAAGGCCCAGCATATCATGGCTGGCTAATTCTGCTTTGCCTATCATAGGAGTGTGATAGGCTTGGCAGAGTTAATCATACACATGGAGTTGATAGGAGTATGGAAGGACATGCCCAACACACAACGAAGCATTGACTACCTCAATCATGAACTGTGGTTGAGGCATAGTAAATTTTATCTCCAGTTCAGTAATGATGTTGGGCTTGGTGTGAGCGCCGTTGACTATGATGGTGAGGAAGTTGATTGGTATCTTGATGCCAACACTGCATCCTTTGCTGTCTATGATGGCACCTTTAGCATGGGAGTTGAATGATATGGAAGTTAATGGGTATACTATTAAACCAGAGGCTGACCTTAGTAGAGCTAACCTTAATGGAGCCGACCTTAGACGGGCTAACCTTAATGGAGCCGACCTTAGACGGGCTAACCTTAATGGAGCCGACCTTAATGGAGCCGACCTTAATGGAGCCGACCTTAGTGGAGCCGACCTTAGACGGGCTAACCTTAATGGAGCCGACCTTAATGGAGCCGACCTTAGATGGGCTAACTTTTATGGAGCCGACCTTAGTAGAGCTAACCTTAATGGAGCCGACCTTAGATGGGCTAACCTTAATGGAGCCGACTTTAGTAGAGCCGACCTTAGACGGGCTAACTTTTATGGAGCCGACCTTAATGGAGCCGACCTTAGACGGGCTAACTTTTATGGAGCCGACTTTAGTGGAGCTAACCTTAATGGAGCTGACCTTAGTAGAGCTAGCCTTCAAGATACTAAAGGTATCATATCTGTATCAGGTGCAGTATCTTTTTTGTATGATAGGTTTGCTTATAAATATGATGGGGTTATCTACATCAAGTCAGGGTGTAGGAACTTCACCATTGAAGAAGCAAGGGATCACTGGAACCCTGAAACATCAAAAGCCACTAATGCTGCTGCTAAATTGAGGGCAGCAGAGTATCTTTACACTGAAGCGAAGGAGTTACTTTGATATGTTGATAACTAATACTTCAATCTTCACAGGTCAGGAGAATACCATTGACCTTGATGTGACACAGGAACAAATCAATGCGTGGCATGATGGTGTCCCTATCCAACGTGCCATGCCTAACCTCACCATTGATGAATGTGAGTTCATCATGACAGGTAATGACTGGAATATGTATGAGTAACATTATCAATACACCACTAGGCTTCATGATTGAGGCCGCTATACTTGGGACTGTCATAGTGATAGCCCTCATTATCTTTTGAAAAGGAATATGTATCATGTCTAAGATTGTAATCATGACTGCCAAGGAAGTTAAAGCTCAGCTTAAAAATATTCGTGCTGCTGGGCACAACGCCAAGCCTCGCCGTCGTCAGTATAGCATTGCCTTCAAGCGGCAGGTTGCTGAGATGCATGTCACATATGGGGTGCCAGTTATTAAACTGGTTGAGACTAACAACACATCAGGCTGTAACATCTATAACTGGGTCAAAGACTATAAGTCTGGTGCCTTGCAGGAACAGTTCGCTGTATCGAAATCGCGCAAGCGGCAGTATCTCAATCGTGTAGCATAGCATAGCTTAGTTAAGCTAGGTTTGCCTTGTCCCACCATAGACAAGGCTTGCCTAACTTTATTAGGGGTATATCCTATGGATCAGAAAACTTACAAGAGGTTATCAGGTAAGCATGTCGGTATCGGTGGGATTAAGTGTCCATGCTGTGCTTTAAAGGATAAGCACCGTGAGAAAACCTTGGCTTCAAGGTATGTAAGACATACCCTTAAAGATAAACTTATGGAGGAGTATAAACAGGATGTCTGATGATAAACTCTTAGTCCTGTCTGGTAAGACAGGCTATGGTAAGCATAGGATTAGGGAGCATGGCGTTGCTTGGCTAGTCCTAAAGGATCAACCCAAACCCGTCATTGACAGGACAGTAGTACGCTCTATCAGGACAGGTGATGAGAGGTGGATCATGCTCAATGATGACCCACATTTTAATGTAGTTAGTACTACATGGAAGGAATAGTAGGGTGATAGTCATGACACAACGTAAGGATAATGGTGGTAAGGGCAGGGTATTTAAAATACGTAGTCCTATCGTTCCACGATCTCATATAGCACAGCACCTTCGTAAGAAGGGTCATCATGTTGAGCCTGACATGAAACGTAAGGCATCTAAGGATGCTTGTCGTAACAAGATAGATGTGAAGGAGTACCAATGACATACAAGCAAGGTGAACTAGAGTTCAGGTGGTGTGATGACATAGGTATGTTCGCCTTTGATCGCCCCATCCATGACATACCAGAAGAGGGTATCGAAGGATCATGTGAACATAAGACTACATACTGTGCTGACCACTGCTATAACAACAAGTTATACAAGCTATACCCTGACATGTACAAGAGGGATGTACGTAATGAGTTGGCATGGCAAGCTGTTGATGGTGTGGCTATTAAGGCACAGTTGAATAGGAAACGTAGGTCAACCCAAAGGATTAGGGGATGCACCAGAGGTGAGAACTTCAAGGATGTGTCTGACATCTCTAGGTGGATGGATATCCTATACCATAATCCACATACAGACTGGTGGATGCCTACCAAGGCATGGCGTGACCCATTACTATACCAATACATCATGAAGTGTATCAAGCCACATCCTAATGTGGTGGTGCTTGCATCGACTGACCTTACCACACATAAGGATGATTGGGATGGATTGGTATACCATGGCTGGTCTACCATGTTCTTTGGGGATAATGATATGACCCATCTCCATGATGGTAAGGCCATGTTCAAGTGTCCCAAGACATGGAAGGATAACATGGATGGTCACTGTGATATCTGTAAGGCTGGTTGCTTTAGGGAGTTGACCTTGGCCGATACTGTTCACGTACATTTGAAGGAGCACTAACATGCTCCATAAACAACGGAGGACCACTATCGTGATGTGTTTCAAAGACAAGACGTTCTGCTGGGTTGATGACTGTCTTACTAAGGACTGTCATCGTAACTTTAATATTAATGGTGAGCTACATGATGAGGCTGTATACTGGTGGGGTGGTGATGATTATCCCCTTGCCATGTCAGATTTTAGTAGTACCTGTGACAGTTATGTCACTACATCAAAGGAGTTGGTCAATGACTAAGAAAGTTATTATGTTAATCGTTGTGGTAATTTTATCACATGCCATGTTCACCCTCACTGAGGCACAAGCACAAGGTAAACCCCTATGTGGTAAACGTGCTGACATGTTGAAGGAAGTGTATAAGTATAGGGAGTTGCCTACCATTAGGGCTATAGCCAAGGGTAAAGAATGGATGCTTGAGGTATGGGCTAACCGTAGTACAGGTACATGGACCCTGTTACGTACCAACACTAAAGGTATGACATGCTTCATCGTGGCAGGTGACTCATACATGGAGATGCCTATCCCTAAGACAGGTAAGGGTAGCTGATACATCTATAACTTAAGGAGTATAGCTAATGTTTAGTGATACATACTGGAATGACTTCACCGATGAACAACATGCTGAGTATCGTGCTGAGTTTGTACGTAGCTGGGTATATGAGACAGGATGTAGTGAGGATAGTGCAGAGATGGCCTATGAACAGTTCCTTAATCAGGAAGGCTGGCACAACCATGATAAGTGGGTTGATATCCGGCAAGGATCAAAGGAGTATGTAATAGTATGAAAGCATATGAAGTATTGGGTAGTGCCTATGGTGACCCGCACTATGACAGGACTGGCCTGTTCTACTTTGACAAGGCACACGCTGACTATAGGGCAACCGAGATGACCTTGGCTAGTGAGTACTGGCATTACAAGGTAAGTCCTATTGATATACACTCAACCCTTAGTAAGGAGGATGTTAAAGATGCAGAACCTAGCTAAAGAGACTCGCGCCACACTTGTCAAGTACGGCAAGGGCCCTTGTGATGTGAAGCATATCACTGATGGGTATAACTGGTGTTCATGGTGGGAGTTCCTAAAGGTATCCGACATTGACTATGACGGTGGGTTTAGATGTGCTGAGATTAACACATCCCTCAAAATTGTAGGTGATGGATGGTGGCTTGAACGTGGTGAGTATGATGGTGCTGAATGGTGGGTATTTAAAACCATGCCAGTCATGCCTGAACTTGAGGGTGTTGTACAGATTATGGAGGATACTGATAGTTATGATACGTAAAAGTCGTGAGGATATTTGGATTGAGACAGAAGAACGCCTCTATGAGGAGGCTAAGGATGATGACATGACTGATGCAGAGGCTGAAGTCTATGTCGCCAGACATATTAATGCTGAGGTAGAGGAGTACTATAATGGCTATGGTGATTACCTCTATGATCAGTATAAAGATAGGATGATGGAAGCTGAAGAAATCTTAGGAGAATAATCATGAAATTACATAACGTTGATACCGCAGTGGAGATGGGTGGACAGGTCATGGATACCCAAGCCTACACTATTAAGAACTCATCGAAGATGTTTAACATCCTCAGTGATAAGATTTACAAGGACAAACCGCTCGCTTGTGTACGTGAGTTGTCCTGCAATGCGAAGGATGCTAGTGGAGGTAAGCCCTTTGATGTACACCTCCCTAATGAGCTTGAGCCTTGGCTTGAGGTAAAGGACTATGGCACTGGCCTGTCCCCTAATGATATGATTGAACTGTACAGTACCTATGGCGGCACATCTAAGGATGAGAGCAACCTGTTCATCGGCGCGTTAGGTTTGGGTAGTAAGGTAGGGTTCTCCTATACTAAATCATTCACCACATCCAGTAGGTGGGACGGTACTGAGTATGTGTATGTTGCAGCCATGGATAGGGGTGTACCCCAGATCACCATGATTAAACAGACGCCAACTGATGAGCCTAATGGCTTGAGTGTACGTATCCCAGTTAAACGTACTGATGTTGGGGAGTTCCATAAGGCTGCTGTTAAGGTGTTGAGTAGGTTCAACCCTAAACCTAACGTGACAGGTTATGCAGATTTCACCTTCGATACCTATGATTATGTCCTTGAGGGTGATGGATGGGGTGTGCGGAAGAACAAGGCCAGCTACTATAGTAGTGCTAAGCTCTGTGCTGTCATGGGTGAGGTAGCCTACCCTATTAATGTGGATAGTTTGAGGCTTGATGATGACGACAGCATACGCCAGTTCAAGTATGTGAGTGCTGACCTCACCTTTAACTTAGGTGACCTTGACATATCCGCATCACGGGAGGAGTTGTCATATGATGATGAGACTATCCAAGCTATTAGGGATAAGCTCCATGACATCAAGCGTAAGGCATTGTCCCGTGTAATCCTACAGGTTAAGAAGGCATCCTCATTCTTTGAGGCACACAACGCCTTTAGGGAGGGTTATAGTGGTGTAGCTCAACTGTTAGGTAACCGTACCCCTGATGATATCATGTGGAAGATGCGTCCTGTGAGGCGTGACTATATTTTTTCAAGCATTTCACAGGGATCGAACATGGTTAGTGATGGTAACTCTGGCATCTATGCTACATATAGGGCATACATGTACCATGTTGCATCCTATAGGAAATCAACCAAATCCCTATCCCTCGCCGCATGTGAAACAACTAACCTCCCTATTAAAGGGGACACATGGGTAGTGTACATTGACACATCCCTTGATGATAGACATACCCGTACCCCATCCCGCATCTTGGCATGGATGAAATCTAATGATAGTGTTGATAATGATGTTGCTGTGATCAGGGCACCTAATCAGAAGCTGAAGGATAAGCTCATTAAGGATGGCATCGTTAACCTCATTGACATGCAGGACATACCTGACATTGCTAAAGCTGTAGGTGTGTTAGGTACTACACCAACTGCATCCATCCTATCCAATGCTTATAGGTTCCAAGCTACTAGGTATAGTGGAAGGAGTAATAAAGACTATTGGTTTACTGATGAAACTCCCCTCAACCTTGATGAAGTATCAGGGTACTATGTAGACCTCCATAGATGGAAGCCTGTGTTACATAGTGGAGACACTGTGTTACATAGTGGAGACATCCACCTTAAAGGTGATGACTTTAATGACCTGTTTAAATGGCTCGTCAACATTAAAGTTTTACCTGAAGACTGTGCCATATATGGTACACCTGCCTCAAAGAAAAGTCCTTTTAAGGGACACGCTAACTGGACTGAGCTACTCCCCTATGCTGATACAGAGGCATTGAAGTTCTATAAAAAGAATGGGGCTGTGTTTAAGAAGGTAGTTGAGAAGGAAGAGTATGATACCCTTAACAACAAGCTACATAGACTACTCACCCACACTAAATCACACCAGCTTAAAGAGTATAAGACATGTCCTGCTGTGTCCAGTGATGAGCAGGATATACATGATGCTGGACATATCCGTCATGCTGTGGTACAATCCTTACCACTAGCCTATAAAGAATACTTAGACATTAAGTGGACTATAGATGACCATGATAGGATTGAAAGGATTATAGAGGAAATAAAGGATAGGTATCCTATGTTGAAACCTTTATATGACTTATGTGAATACAGTTATAGTAGTAGTGTGATGGAAGATTATATGAACACTATTACTGACTATATTGAAACCATTGAAAGGAATAAATGATTATGACATATCTTAACGAGTCTTCATACATCATCACCGACTCTACTGTAACCATCTACCACAACGATAGCTTCGTTACTGTAGATGATACCTACGTTAACTGGGATAAGATTGTTGAAGCAGTACGTTGTACTGACTTTGATACCGCCCTCATGCTGAGTGATAGCGTTAAAGATATTGAGGTATTTGGTGATGGCATGATTGAGGTAACTGATGGCGTCATCTATTACATGGGTAAGGCTATCCATAATGCCTTGACCTCACGTATCCTGTCCATGATTGAACAGGACTTCGATGTCCAACCCTTGGTTAACTTCCTCCATAACCTCATGGACAACCCATCCGGTAGGGCAGTGCAGGAACTGTATAGGTTCCTTGAATGTAACCGGTTACCCATCACCCCTGATGGATACTTCCTTGCCTATAAGAATGTAGGTCATGACTACATGGATCGTCACAGTGGTACGTTCGACAACAGCGTGGGGTCTGTATGTTCCATGCCTCGTAATGAGGTGATGGATGACCCCAATCAGACATGCTCTGCTGGTCTCCACTTCTGTAGCATTGAGTACCTTAATGGTACGTGGGGTCACGGTGGTCACACCATGGTAGTTAAGGTCAACCCTGCTGACGTGGTGTCTATCCCTGTTGACTATAACAACAGCAAGGGCAGGACATGTGCATATGAGGTGATCGCTGAACACTTTGATGAGCAGGTTGATACCCTGTCTGAGCATGTGGTGTGGCAGGAGCCTGAGAATGATTCCTTCTTCGACTATGAAGAGGATGTATCATACCACAACAAACGTGATAGCATGGGACGCTTTACCGCATAGACTTACCGCTTAGGTACTTTACATCCTAAGAAGAACATGCTACATTACACATAGACTAACCCCTATAGACAGGCTGTAGCTCCCTTGCTGCGTAAGACCTGTCCTTTTATATGGAGCTTCCCTTATCATGGAAAGCGTGCAACAACAAATAGACCTTGAAGAATATCTTGCGGCTCAAAAGACTGGTGAGATGAGTGATAGGATAGATTTATCTATTGATGAGTACATCGCATCCCAAACATATGATGCCCCACCCTATGAAGACACTGAAGTCCACTCACCTTCCCACTACAATGCCTTTGACATTGAATGTATTGATGCTATCCAAGCCAGCATGTCCCCTATTGAGTTCCAAGGGTACTGTAAAGGTAATGCTATGAAGTACCTGTGGCGTTACACATATAAGGGTAAGCCAATGCAGGACTTGGATAAGGGACAATGGTACTGGAAGAGACTGATGGAGTCCTTTAAGGGGACCACTGAGGACAAGGGAGATTATGACGCATGATTACCCAAGATGATATCGAAGCCTTCACCCCTGACCTTGAAGAGTTTAACAAGTGGAGGAGTAAGGCTATGATGAGGGAGCAACGTATCCTCCACATCATTGAGCTTATCTATGAGAGGAAGAACACATACCCTGACCGGAGTGAAATCTGGCAGGTACTTGATAACCTACAGAAAGAGGTAACGCAATCATGAATGATACACCAACACAAGGACAGCAATGGTTCTATGATCCTGTCCCACCAAGGGCAAGTGTCCTGTTACAGTTCATGTTCCTCAAGCTCAACCCTAACAAGGAAGGACATGGTAAACCCATTGAAGATAAGCAGCTTGAAGAAGCTATCACTATCCTGATGGATGGGATGCGTGAGGAAGATGTGCCGGAACCTGAAGACATGGGTGACAATGTGATCCCCTTTAAAGGGAAGGATGATTAAGGCTATGAAGATTAAACTTGATGAAGTATGGACACTGCGGTCACCACAACGGTTCGGTATGAACACTTGGGTATCCCCCTATAATGATAGGATCATTGAGGATATCCAGACTGGTACATGTAAGCTGATTATGCGGGGTAAGGAACCTGTGACTGCCAAGTCCTTTGATCATGCAGTGACTATCCATGATGCACGTAAGTTCAAGAAAGGAAATTGATACATGACCTATGCAGAGATGGAAATGATTCGTGAAGATATGGATGAACGGCCTTGGAGTATGGCAGAGCTATGTAATACCTATGCCCATGTCAAGGGTGTTAGGGAGTTCATCCTTAGTGAGTCCCTTGGTATTAATTCGCCAAGGGATGAGGCATCATACATTGACGGTAACATTAGCATGGTTAGGCAGCGTAAGCTGATGGATGCTGTGTTCAAACCTGTTAAGGAGAAGTAGCTATGACAAGTATTGATGGACTGATCACAGAGCTAACACATGCTCAGAAAATCGTAGCCACAAACGGCCCCGTATCCAAGACACTTGGGAAGGTCAAAGAAGCGCTTGGTAGATTTGACGCCATCGCCCACCTCAAGGCTGGGGGCAAGGTGACATACCCACGGATCAAGCCAAACTACATGATGCTTGATGACGAGACAGTTAGTGTCTTCAATAAGCATGGCGTGTGGCAATACACGGCACATGCCCATACCATCCTGCGGGATGACCTTAAGCCTTACGAGGAACCTGTCCGTGAAAGGGGATGGTACTGGTGTAGCTTTTACGAGGGGCGTAGACCGCTGTGGTGGACCGGTAAAGCATGGTTCCTCTCTGATACATCTACTGGCCCCTACCTAGAAAAACCAGTCTCAAACGTCAACCCCAAGCGCATTGTGGAGGACATGACATGACAACATGGATCACAGACGATAATGGCAACGAGGCCAGCGTCGAGTACTGGGGCAGCGTTGAGGCTGCAGAGGAGTCACTGAAGACGTTGGTCAACTGCCACGACTGCACCAACTGCACCAACTGCCGCAACTGCAGCAACTGCCACAACTGCCACGACTGCCACAACTACCACAACTGCAGCAACTGCCACAACTGCCACGACTGCCACAACTGCCACAACTGCCACGACTGCTCTGACTGCCACTACTGCCATGGCTGCCGCAACTGCCGCAACTGCAACAAGTGCAACAACTGCTATGACTGCCGCAACTGCAACAACTGCCTCAACTGCTATGCCTGCTATGACTGCCGCAACTGCAACAAGTGCAACAACTGCAACAACTGCTATGACTGCCAATACTGCCACGACTGCGATTTGAGGATATATCACGTCGCCGTCCCAGTGGCCGATCCGCGCGGCTATACATGGCTGGCTATCTACGAAAACGACGAGTGGCGTATTCGTGCGGGATGTCGCAATTTCTCGATCACTGAAGCACGGGAGCACTGGACCGCAGATGATTACGATGGCCCTGACAGTGTGAAGAACACCATCGATAACGCACTGGACTGGGTGCTGGGGCAGGCACTTAAGAGCACAAAGGAGGACATGACATGACAACATGGATCACAGACGATAATGGCAACC